>Ga0070754_10000546_pt1 | contig 34593 bp, 30 predicted proteins | sample VirMetDEL_Sep_01_FD_75181 | JGI IMG/M metagenome (GOLD analysis project Ga0070754, IMG submission 75181) | Aqueous microbial communities from the Delaware River and Bay under freshwater to marine salinity gradient to study organic matter... | ecosystem: Environmental > Aquatic > Marine >...
CTTGTTATGAACTGCAGGCCGACACCCAGGGCTGCCTGTATCGTTTCGAGGCGCGCACGCTGGCGTTGCGTCACTGGCATGTGGATCCCGCGAGTATTGAATGTCGCTGCGACGGGCAAGTGCGCGAGGACCTCGATGCGCTGACCTTCGTCAACGACTTCAAGCACACCCTCGGCATCCCAGCCGACAAACTGCCGGTCTATCTGGACGAGATCAGCAGCACGCTCTTCGGTGCGGCCTACAAGCATGGACGCTCGGCCCTGAGCAGTGCCGAACTTGCGGATGCCGATTACCAGACGCTTGAAGCGGCGATGATCGAGGGCCATCCCGGTTTCGTCGCGAACAATGGCAGGCTGGGCTTCGATGCCATCGACTATCACAACTACGCGCCAGAAACCGGCGCGCGGTTCAGCATCGTCTGGCTGGCCGTACACAAGGATAACGCCCACTTCGCTTCCGTCCCCGAGCTGGATCACGAGGCGCTTTTACGAGAAGAACTAGGTGATCCGCAGCTCATCGCCTTCCGCGGTCAGCTCGCCGAACAGGGGCTGGATCCGGCGGACTACCTGTTCATGCCGACCCATCCCTGGCAGTGGTTCAACAAGCTCAGCATCATGTTCTCCGCTGACATCGCCATGCGGAAAATCGTCGCGCTCGGTACCAGTGAGGACCAGTACGTCGCGCAGCAATCGGTCCGGACCTACTTCAACCAGTCCCAGCCGCACCGCTGCTACGTTAAAACGTCGTTATCGGTACTGAACATGGGCTTCATGCGGGGGCTGTCGCCTTACTACATGGCGGGTACCCCGGCGATCAATGCCTATCTAGATCGACTCATCTCCAGCGATCCGGTGCTCCGTGACTATGGCTTCGGCATCCTGCGCGAGGTGGCCTCGGTGGGTTATCGCAACCGCTATTACGAAGCGGCGCTGGAGCAGGACAGTCCCTACAAGAAGATGCTGTCCGCGCTGTGGCGCGAAAGTCCAATGAGTCGCCTGCGTTCTGGCGAGCGGCTGATGACCATGGCCGCGCTACTGCACGTCGACCCCGAGGGGAGCGCCCTGCTGCCCGAGCTGATGCGACGTTCGGGGCTGGCCCCCGTTCAATGGCTGCAGCAGTACCTCAAAGCGTTCCTGCAGCCGTTGATCCACTGTTTCTACGCCCACCATCTGGTGTTCATGCCACATGGCGAGAACCTCATTCTGGTACTCGAGGGGCACGTGCCCACGCGGGTATTCATGAAGGATATCGCCGAGGAATCGGCCATCCTCGACAAGGATGCCCAAATGCCCCAGGGGCTCGAACGGCTCGCGGTAGACGTGCCGGAGGACTACAAGATTCTCGGCATCTTCATCGATGTGTTCGACGGAGTGTTCCGCCACATGAGCCAGATCCTCGATGAGAACGGTTGCATGACCGAGACGGAGTTCTGGCGCACCGTCGCCGAGTCGGTCATCGACTATCAACACGCGCACCACGAACTACAGCATCGCTTCGATCGCTACGACTTCTTCGCGCCGACTTTCCTGCATTCGTGCCTCAACCGCCTGCAGCTGAAAAACAACCTGCAAATGGTGGACCTGGCCAACCCCGCCAGCAGCCTGATCATGGCCGAGCCGCTGGAAAACCCGGTGGCGCCTTTCGCGCCATCCCGCCGAGGAGCCGCACAAAGCGGAGAGGGTGTGCTTCAGCACTAGCACGTTGCATGTATCGGCCCCCAGCGGGGGCCAAACGTTGAACCCCATGGCGTCGCCAGGCGGGGAAGGGGTTCGTATGCCTTGCGAAACCTTCCGGCGACGTCCCGGATTGCCTCGAAGATGCCGGACGGCCCGGCGTAAGGAGCATCTGCATGTTCAATCCCAATCGGACCGCTCGGCGGGTCGAGAGCTCGCCCGAGCTGGCGCCCGCGCCGCAGCTACCGATCCGTGGTTACTGTGATCCGGCCATTTATGAGCGGGAGCAGGCGCTGATCTTCCGTCGCAGTGCCCGCTACATTGGTCACGAAAAAATGGTGCCCGAGCCAGGCGACTGGTTCGCCTTGCCTCACGAAGATCATGCCCGCATCCTCGTGCGCAACGAACATGGCGTGGAGCTGATTTCCAATGTCTGCCGTCATCGTCAGGCGCTGATGCTCGGCGACTTCAGTGCCGGCACGCCAGAAACGGCTATCCGCCGCGGCAATCTACGCGCCACTGGCAACCGCATTCTCTGCCCGCTGCATGCCTGGACCTATGACAGCCAGGGTCTGATCGTCGGCGCTCCGAAATTCCCTGAACGGCCCTGCCGCAATCTGCCGCGTTACCCACTATTCAACGTGGCGGGCTTTCTCTTCGAAGGCGAGCGCGACCCGGCCAATGATATCGGCGGCCTTTTTGATCGACCGGAAATGGATTTCCGCGATTACGAACTCGACCACGTCGAGATGCATTCCTGTAAATGCAATTGGAAGACCTTCCTCGAGATCTACAACGACGACTACCACATCGCCTCTTTTCACCCCGGGCTACGTCGCTACGTGAACAGCGGTGGGCTGAGCTGGAGCTACGGCGATTGGTTCAGCCTGCAGCGGATCAACGTGAGCTCGAACTTGGCGCGCGCCGGCACCGATGCGTATCGGACCTGGCACGAGGGCCTGATGGCCTATCACGGTGGTAGCTCGCCGCCCTTCGGCGCGATCTGGGCCAGCTATTACCCCACCCACATGATCGAGGTATTTCCGCACGCGCTTGTGCTGTCCACGGTTTACCCCAAGGGCGTGCACGAGACGCTCAACGTCATTGAGTTCTATTACCCCGCCGCATTACGCGAATCCAACCGCGAACTCGTCGAAGCGCACCGCGCTGCCTACATGGAAACCGCGCTTGAGGATGACGAAATCGCCGAGCGCACCGATGCCGGACGCCGGGCGCTGTATCAGCGCGGGGTCGACGACAGTGGGCCCTACCAGATTCCCCTCGAAGAAGGCATGCAGCATTTCCATGGCTGGTATCGCTCGGTCATGGGGCCGGCGCTCGATGCGAAACCAGCGTGACGAATCGCTAGCACCCACCACAACCACAGGAACGGAATCCATGACCTGAGCTTTTCGATCGCTGACCTCAACCGACCCCTTTCAACAACAAGACGTCAATCCCATGAACAATACCCACGACATTGCGCCAGTGCGCCACCGAAACGCGCGGCAGGTAACCCCCTCTTTTTCTACGTTGACTTTAGCCCTCTGCCTCGCGCCTGTTACCTGGCTGGCGACGCCGCTGACGCTGGCCGCCGAGCGCACGCAGATCGATGAAAATGGCCAGCTAGTACTCGAGCCGGTGGACATCACCGCCGAGCGCGAAGCGGTTCCTCGCGTCACCGAGCAGGGCGACTCCTACACCATCGGCGCCACCAGCACCGCGACCAAGCTCGACCTGTCTCCACGCGAGACCCCGCAAACCTCGGTCACCGTAACGCGGCAGCAAATCGATGATTTCAACCTCAACAGCACCACCGACTTGCTACAGGCCGGCGGGGTGAACGTCCAGCGCGTGGAAACCGACCGCACCTACTACTCGGTCCGCGGCTTCGACGTGTCCAACTTCCAGATCGATGGCCTGGGGCAGCCGTTCACCTCTCAGGAGCAGATGGGCGACATCGACACCTTTCTGTATGACCACGTGGAAGTGCTCAAGGGCGCTAATGGCTTGACCGCCAATCCGGGCAACCCGGCGGCGACCATCAACTTCGTGCGCAAGCGGCCAATACGCGATTTCCAGGCCGAGACGTCGCTCAGCTACGGTTCGTGGGACACCGGCCGTGCCGAGCTGGACGTCTCCGGGCCGCTCAACGATGCCGGCAACGTGCGGGGCCGGGCATTGGTGGCGAAGCAGGATGGCAATTCCTACCTGGATCGCTATTCGCTGAACAAGACGGTATTTTCCGGCATGCTCGAGGCGGATCTGAACGCCAACAACACGGCCATCATCGGTTACTCCGAGCAGCGCAACCGGGCGGATGGAATCATGTGGGGCGCGCTGTCGCTGTACGACAGCGAGGGAGGGGAAATCGACTACAGTCGCTCGCACAGCAGCGCACCGGACTGGGCTTACTGGGACACTGATGACAAGCAGGTTTTCGCCGAACTGAACACCTGGTGGGGTGGTGGCTGGCAAAGCAAGTTGTCGCTTAACTACCGCGAAATCAGTGGCGACGCCGAGCAATTCCTTGCCACCGGCGTGCCCAATGCGCAGACCGGGCTGGGGCTGACCACCTACGCTTCCAAGTACGATCGCATGGAGCGCCAGCTGCTTGGCGACGCCTATCTCAAGGGCCCGTTCGCGCTGTTCGGGCGCACGCATGAGGTAGTGGTTGGCGCTAACTGGTCACGCAGCAACACCCGCTGGACTTCGTACGACGATGCCTTCGGTATTCCCCTACCGCCAGTTGGCGTGTTCGACGGCGACTTCCCGCGCCCAGGGTTCAACAACGGCCTGACCAGCGAAAGCGACTACACCACTTATCGGCGCAGCGTTTATAGCGCCGGGCATTTCAGCGTGACCGACCGGCTCAAGCTAATTGCCGGTGCCAGCCATACGCGACTGGACAGCGATGGCTATCAGCTCAGCGATCCGCACGCGTTCAGCGAGTCGAAGACCACGCCCTATGTCGGCGCCACCTACGACTTCAACGATCACTACTCGACTTATGCCAGCTATACCAAGATCTTCAGCCCGCAGTATCTGGTCGGCTCGTCTCTGCAATTGCTGGATCCGATCGAGGGCGACAGTGTCGAGGGCGGCATGAAGGGTGAGTGGTTCGACGGGCGCTTGAATGCCAGTTTCGCAGCGTTCCGAACGGAGCAGGAGAACACGCCGGAATATGGTGGCTTCGATCCTTCGGTGGGGGTTTCCTATTACGTCCCGGTGGATACGATTTCCAAGGGCTACGAGCTGAACATTGCCGGGCAGTTGACGCCCAATTGGGAAGTCAGTTCTGGCCTGACGCACTTGTTTTCCCTTGAAGACGCTGAGGGGCGCAAGGCGCGCACTTATACGCCCCGCAACTTCCTTTACCTGAGCACCACCTACCAAATGCCACAGGTGCAGGGCCTGAAGGTCGGCGGCAGCATGATCTGGCAGGACGATATTTTCCGCGAGCAGAGCACCACTGCTGCCGGTGAGACGATCGTCAGCCGCCAGGATGCCTATGCGGTGGTCAACGCCATGGCCAGCTACGACATCGACCGGCACTTCAACGTCGCGCTCAACGTCAACAACCTGTTCGACGAGAAGTACCTGACCAGTCTCTATTGGGAGCAGTCCTATTACGCCGCGCCGCGCAATGCGACCGTGACGCTGAGCTGGAAGTACTGAACGAGCAGCCCATCCACTGTTTGCAAGCGTGGATGGGCTTTCTCAACGGGAAGAAGGCAGGCTGAGTAGCGCCTCGGTGATGGACTCGGCCAGATACTCGACGCAGAACACGCCGCCGTGGGTCCAGGTCGATCGCATATCGGCGAAGCGCTGTTGCCGGACGAAGGGCATCGCTTGCCACAACCGACTGCCGAACAGACGATCCTGACGGGGAAAGGGTTCGATATGCAGCACGGCTCCGTCCTCGATCTGGCCCAGCACCATTACTGGTAACTGCACGCTGCCCCAGCGACTAACCGGCACCGAATGGGCAGGTCGCAGGCCGAGCAGTTGCATCGCGTGCTGCGGCATGGAGTTCGGGCCGAAAACGAGAACAGTCGTTGGCGAAGTAAACCGGACGACCGACAGAGCAGGAAGTTCGCCACCGAAATGTGCGAGCAGTCGCCCACGCATCTCGGCAATATGCGCCTCCATCGCTGTCAACTGCGCCTGTGCACGGGCCGTGCGGCCCAGAAGATGCGCGAGCTCCAGGTAGTTGTCCCGCTGCATTACAAGGTTGTCGCGCTCCTGGGTGAAGTCACCGAACGACACTACCGGCGCGATGCGCTCAAGTTTGGGGCGCAAGTCTTCGAGCAGCGGCGTGATCAGAATCAGATCCAGATTCAGCTGCGCCAGCAGCTCCAGGTTCGGCTCGGTGCGCGTACCGACGTCAATCGCCGATGTGGGCAGTTTCGGGCGCACTACCCAGGCGCGGTAATCGTCGGCATCGGCCACCGCGACCGGCTCGACGCCGAGCTTTAGCAGATGCTCCACCGGTTCCCAGCTCAGTGCCGCGATACGTGGTTCTGCGGCCTGAGCGGTGGGCTGGCCGCCGAGCAGGCAGATTAGCGTCAATAGCACGCGGCGAACGATGTTCACGACGAACGCTGCCGTGTCAGTAGGTAGATGAAATAGCTGCCGCATACCACCGAGGCGACGATGCCCACCGGAATTTCCAGGGGGAACATGAGCGTGCGGCCTAGCCAATCGGCGACCAGCATCAGCATGGCGCCGAGCACAGCGGATAGCAGCACCTGCGGCAGAACCCGGCGCGCACCCAGCATTGCCGCCATGTGCGGAGCCAGCAGGCCGAGGAAAGCGACCGGTCCCAGCAGGCTGGTCACCAGCGCACACAGTAACGATACCAGCAGCAAGAGCGCCACACGGGTGAAGGACACGTCGAGGCCACGGCTCAGGGCGACCCCGTCACCGATCGAGATCAGCGTCAGTGCTCGATGGAAAATCAGGCTCAAGCCGGTCAGTAATACGATCCCTAGGCTCATCATCAGCGATTGCCAGGCCGAGACCCGGTAAGTCGATCCGGCCAGCCAGCCGAGCAGTGCCAAGGCATCCGCGGAGCCGCGAGTCAGGCCGATCTGTAAGGCGGTATTGAGCAGCGCCGCGAGCGAGACCCCGACCAGCACCATGACCGCCGGGGCATAGCGGTGACGTCGTCCGAGCAACAACAGCAGTATGAGAACCAGCAGGCTGCCAACGAAGGCGGCCAGCGGGGCGATCAACCAGAATAGCGCGCTGCCAAATAGCATCAGCGCCACCATGACCGCGAGCGTCGCGCCTGCCGTCAGGCCAAGGATGTCGGGGCTGGCCAGTGGATTACGCAGCAAGCGCTGCAGCATCATCCCGGCGACCGCAAGCCCACAGCCTGCTGTCACTGCTGTGAGCATTCTGGGCCAACGCAACGACCAGACCAGTGGGGAGGGCCAGCCCAGAACCCAGCCGTCGGGGCCGCGATTCAGACATAGACTGGCCAGGACGATCACGACGGCCGTCAGCCCCAATACCCAGCCGCGTCGACGAGTCAGGCGGGCGGCGCCGGGCGGCAGCGCCAAGGCGTGTCGGTCTTCGGCTGACAGTTGCCTGCGTGACAGCCATAGAAGGGCTGGCGCGCCGATGAGCGCCGCCGCCGCGCCGCTCGGGATCAGCTCGGCGGTCCAGTGATTCACCAGCAGTGCCAGCACATCGGCACCCAACAACAGAAACATGCCCAGTAGCGTGCTGTAGAGCAGCTCATCGCGAGAGGTTCGCGCGCCACACAGGCGGGCAAGATTAGGAGTGATCAGGCCGATGAAGCCGATCAGGCCCACCGCAGTAATCGAGGCGGCAGTCAACCAGAGCGAGGCTACGAACAGCGCCAGCATCACCGGCCCCAACGTCAGACCACGTGCCTGCGCGCCTGTACTGCCGAGTTGGAGCAGGGTGAGCGGGCGCGGGGCGAGGGCGACGATCAACAGCCCGACCAGCAGTTTCGGCCACAGCCAGGCCACCCATTGCCAGTCGATCTGGCCCAGATCGCCTGCGCCCCAGATGAACAGCCCTCGCGTCTGCTGGTTATGGATCAGCAGGATGCCGGTAGCGAGCGCGCCCAGTAGCAGATTCAGCGCCATGCCGGCGAGGATCACCGGCAAGCCGGCGATGCCGTGGCGACCGGCAATCAGCAGTGCGAGACCGACCGCTCCCAGAGAACCGACGAGCGCCGCCCACTCGCCATGGCTGGCAGCGAATGCGGGAAACAGCAGCGTAGCGCTGGTCAAACCAAGCCAGGCGCCGGATGCCGCACCAAGGGTCATCGGGGAGGCCAGGCGATTCTGTGTCAGCTGTTGCAACACACTACCGGCGAGCCCCATGGCCGCACCTACCAGCAACGCCATGACCATCCGTGGCAGTGCCGATAGATGAAACTCCAAGGCGGCGAAATCGTCGCCCACAGGGGGCATCAGGGCCCAGCGGTGAAGCGGCCACTGGGTCATCCCGAGGTTCAGGTGCAGTGCACCCATCGCCAGCAGCGCCAACAATGTCAGCAGATAGCGCGTCTGGGTTCGGCCCAGCTGAGCCCAGGCGAAAACGGCGCGGGCCAGCGACATTTCCACTCAGCTCACCACGGCGATTTTGCGCCCTTGGCCGGGCTGATCGATCAGCTCGATACCGATCTCGTACAGCGCACTGAGGCGGTCGCCGGACAGCAGTTGCTCGGCGGTGCCGTCGAAGAATAGCCGTCCCCCTTTCAGTGCGACGATGCGGTCGGCATAGCGCGTCGCCAAGTTGACGTCGTGCAGAATCGCGATGATGCCGCGGCCGGTTTCACGGTTGAGTTCACGCAACAGCGCCATCAACTGATACTGGTGCGCAAGATCCAGGGCCGAAGTCGGCTCGTCGAGCAGCAAGAGCGGTGATTCCTGGGCCAGGAGCATGGCGATCCAGGCCCGCTGCCGCTCGCCGCCGGATAGGCTGTCGGCCAGGTGATCGGCATAGTGGGCGATGTCGGTTTGCCGCAGAGCCCACTCGATCACCCGGCTGTCCTCGGCCTGCCAGCGTCCGAGCAGCCCTCGCCAAGGAAAACGCCCCAGGCGTACCAACTCGCGAACGGTCAAGCCGGCTACTTCCGGTAGGTGCTGCGGCAGGAACGCGACGCGTCGGGCAAAGTCGCGTTGGCGGTAGGCTTCGAGCGGCTTGCCGTCTAGCGCGATGCGCCCCGTATCGGGTGTGAATTGGCGCGCGATCAGGTTCATCAGCGTCGACTTACCCGATCCGTTGTGCCCCAGAATTACCGTGAACTGGCCCGCCGCGAGCTGCAAGTGGTCCAGCGTCAGGATTATCCGGCCATCGCGGCGTACCTGGATGTCGTGCAGCCTCAGCATCCAGCGATCAACTCATCGCGCAGACGCCGTGTTCGCTCTTCCGGCTTGAGCTTCGGACAGCTGCTGCAGGGCTCGCCATCGGCTCGCCGAAAGTGTTGGCAGCAAACCTTGCGGCCGAGTGCCAGGCATTGGCGACTATCGCTGAGGCCTATCTCGACCAGCGAGCCACCGCCAGGCAAGGCCATGGCCTCCAGCCAGCGCGCCTCGATCTCGTGCAAGGCGGCGTTGGTCACCGATGCGCGCGGCTGCACCAACAGTAACGCTGCACGCAAGCAGTCGGCGACCAGCAACCGCGCCATTTTCGGGTGGATCGAGGCTACCCCGTTGAATTCGGTGAGCTGGTCGTCGACGAAGCGGCGCAAATGGCTGCTGGCACAGGCGATCAGATCGGACTGAGTGCCACGGCACGGGCGGTGTTCCGGCAGGCGGAAACCGCAAATGAAGCCATCGCGCATCGATTGACCCATCTGCGCCAGGGAGGGCGCCCGAGCGCAAAGATGAACCGCGAGCAGGCTGAGATAGACCGGTTGCCAGACCAGCAAGGACCAGCTGCGTGCCGACCAATAATGAGCGCCGGCCTCTGGGTAGGCGTGCTGCCAGTGGGCATGAAGAGCGGCCACTCGCGCTTGGTTGCCAGTGCTTCCGCACTGTAGCTGGTCATTGCCCGCCGGGCCGATCTCGCCCGTCAGTCCGGGGAGCGCTCTGGCGGCGACGTGCAGCAGCTCGATGAGGTCGTGGCAGTTTTGAGGCATCGTGTCGAACCCGACAGCGCCGACTGGCAGCGGTTGGCCACCGAGTCGATCATTGGAAACACGATCAGTTTACGCCTGTAATTGAGAATGATTCAAATATGCGTTGTTCGTTGATTCACCTGTTGCAGTCACGGGGATCGGCGCGCGCCGTTGGCTGAGTCGATCGGGCTGCCGTCCCGCTGATATCTCACTCTGTCCATCACGCGCCGACCTTACGGTTACGGCAGCTGTTGAACAACGAAGCCGGCAATGATGGCAATTACCAGGCCGCCGACCATCAGGCCCAGGCGCAAGGCGGGCCTTTCGGTGGCAACCGGCGGCGCCGCTTTTGCGCCAGCGCCGGGAATAGCGGCCGCACGCAGCGGGTTGGGACTGGCCGGTCGAGGCACCGCCGGTTTTGCTGTGACGGCGTTAGGTAGATCGGCGGCTCGTATGAAGACGGTGGCGTCTTCGTCGACGGTTTCCGGCATGGCGATTTTCGGCCCTATGACCAACAGCGTGGTGCTGCCCAGCTGTATTTGGTCGCCGGGTTGCAGCACGGCGGTAGTGACCGCCTGATGATTCACTTTCAAGCCGTTGGCCGAGGCCAGATCCTTCACTTCGAGGGTGTCGCCTTTGAGATAGAACTCCGCATGCCGGCGCGACAATTCAGGATCGCTGAAGCAGAGCTCGCACTTGATCGAACGACCAAAAGTCATCGAGCCGGTGATGTGGTACTTGTGGCCCTGATTTTCGCCCTGAACCACCTGCAGCAGCCAACGCGGCGCTGCGCCGCTCCTGGCGCCTGCTTTGGCCGGGTCGACGATCTGCAGTTCCAGTGTGCCCAGACGCACGCGGTCGCCGGAGCGGACCTGATAACGCTCGCCAATCTTCTCTTCGTTGACGTAAGTGCCGCCTGGCGTGCCAAGGTCGGTCAAGTAATAGAAGCGGTTCTCTTGATATAGCTCCGCGTGAAAGGCACCGATGCCCGCGTCGTCGAGCACAAGGTCGTTTCCGGTGTCCGCACCGAGGGTGAAGCGTTCATCAGCAAGCCAGACGGGGGCCTGACGATTGTCAACGAAGTGAATTCTGAGCATGTTTACGTTTACCTTGCTAAAAGGCTTCGGCTCGCGGAGTAACGTCCGCACCTTGGGTCACTGCTTGAAGATTCGATTCCATAGACGCTTGATCGGATTGTTAGGCGCCTGGGGAGGCTGACTTGAAACCCGTGCGCTGCTCGATGAACGCGGGGCGGGAGTCCTTGCCGCCAGCTGAGTCGCACGGGCCTGGGCGACCCGGCGAGGGTGTTCATCACGCAGCGCGACCAGCGTGTCGTTGCCCGGATCGGCTTCGAGCCCCCGGTGGATATACTCCAGCGCCTGGGTATATTTGCGATCGCTGTAAGCCGCTTCGCTGAGAACGATATAGCGCTGGGCGACTTGGTGTAGGCCCTCGAGCGCGGATGTATTGTCCGGCGCCCAGCCAATCACCTGACGGTAGTAGTGGATGGCGCTGTCCTCGGCTGGATCGAGCAACTGGTCATCGGCCAGGCGTTGCGCGGCCAGCTCCAGGTACTCGGCGATGCGCGCCTCGAGGATTCGTTTCAAACCGTCGAGGGCCTGGGCATTGTCAGCATCCAGGCGCAAGGCCTCGCGAAAGTAATAGTCGGCGTTATCAAACGCGGGCGTCAGCAGTTTGCCGTTGGTCAGCCGCAGCTCGGCGCGGTCCAAGTAGTCGTTGACCTGACTATGCCGGTACCACTGAAAACCACCGATCCCCATCGCGACTGTCAACAGCAGCACTGCGGAGGCGACCATCCAGTGTCGTGTGCGACCGCTGCCGGCGCGTCGTTTGGCCGATCGGTTCATCGTTATGGCCGGCGCGACGCGGGTCAGGTCCATGTCCGGTTCGGTGAGGGCATCGATGGCGGCCAACAGCTCACGGCAGTCGGTGAAGCGTGCTTTCGGTTGCTTAGCCAACATGCGCTCGAGTAGCAACTGGTAAGGAGCCAGTGCCGGCGGCAATTGCGGTGGCGGCATCTGCATATGGTTGAGGACGGTTTGCGGATAGCTGGCAGCGCGAAACGGGTTGGCGCCGGTGAGCATCTCGGCGAGGATCACGCCGAGGCTGTAAATGTCGCTGCGTGCATCGAGCGGCTCGCAGCGCGCCTGCTCTGGGCTGCTGTAGGCCGGGCTGCCGACGGCGATGCCGAAGTGGGTGAGTTCGTTATCCAGCTCGACGGCCTTGGCCACGCCGAAGTCGATGAGCACTACGCTACCGTCGTCGCGAAAGAGGATATTGGCGGGCTTCACGTCGCGGTGAACCAGTCCGTTGTCGTGCACCACCGCCAGGCCACCAGCCAGTTGGCGGACGATGTCCAGCGCGCGCGACGGCGACATTACGGTGCCGCGATGCTGCGCCAGGTCGCCTCCACCGAGGTATTCCATCGCCAGATAATGGCGGCCATCGGCGATCTGGCCGATGTCGTGGATGGTGATGATCGCAGGGTGGCGCAGCGAGGCGACAATATGTCCTTCCTGAATGAAGCGTTCGGTGAAGGCTTCATCCTCTGTGTGCAGCAATACTTTGACCGCTACCTCTCTGTCCAGCGATAGCTGAGTCGCCAGATAGACTTCGGCCATCCCGCCTTTGCCCAAGCGCTTTTGCAGTCGATAGCCGGGTACCGCTAGCATCCGTTCCGTCATGAATTTCGGCTCTACTTCTACGACTTGAGAGGTTTAAAAAGTTTGTGGAGGAGCCGCCGGCCCCGTGATCCGGTCGCGGGCGGCTGCATCGTGCGGCCGATCACGATGCAGGAGATATTGTCGCGTCCGCCTTCAGCGTTTGCTTGCTCGATCAGTTGCTCGACCAGGGTTTCGAGCGTATCGGCGGCAGTGCACTGGGCATGGATCTGAGCATCGGTGAGCTCGCTGGTCAGGCCGTCGCTGCACAGCAGCAACAGCTCGTCGGCGTGTAGCATGCCGCTCACAGTTCCGACCTCGAGGGCCTCGTCGCGGCCCAGACACTGCAAGATGATGTTTTTCCAGCGATGGTTGTGCGCATCGGCGGGGTCCAGTTCACCGGCATCGACCATCGCCTGCACCCAGCTGTGGTCGCGGCTCAGCGGCACGATATCGTCTGCGGTGACACGATAGGCGCGGCTGTCGCCGACCCAGGCGAGCTCGAAGCTGGCGCCATCGAAGTGAGCCGCGACGACCGTAGTGCCCATGCCATCTTGTGCTGCGGCGTCGAACACGGCGCGGTTGGCAGCACGGACAGCCGCCTCCAGCGAATCACCCCAACCCACTGCCTGTTCCAGGACCTGCAAAGCCAAGGTACTGGCGATTTCGCCGTACTGGTGGCCGCCCATACCGTCGGCCACAGCCCAAAGACCGAGTGCCGGGCAGCAGAGCAGGGCGTCTTCATTGTGGTCGCGCGTCCTGCCGGGTGAGGTAAGCCCGGCGAAATCCAGCAATGAGGCAGATGCGATACGAAGCATGCGAAGGTCGGTTCCTTGTTCCTGCGGCACAACTATCGGCAAGTCATACCCAGCATGATGCGTCGGGCATACGCTACTGTCACCGCTCGCACACCAGCGATACGGCAAATTGTTAACCAATCGGCTTCTTGGGGTGGTACTGCGAAGGGAGGGCGCTCGTGTGATTCCGGGTAGATAAACCGTTCACACAACTTTTTTCCGGGCATCGATTGCAAACTACGAAGCCGTTATTTGTCCTAGAGCAAGTCAGCTTTCCCCTGCGGGAATAATCGATATCCGTCCGTTTTTCTCGAGAATTGCAAACTTGATCTGGTCGAGGCTGGTAAGCCCGTGGGAGTTACGAGCTGCTTCCAAAATATCGGATTCATCGAGGCGCGCCTTATCGGCCCGCCTTCTCAGGACCTCGCCATCTTGAACAATGATGATGGGGTTGCCATCCATTACTTTGGCGACTCGGGGCGAACGGCGCTTGATTAAAGACAAGGTTATGTCCATCGCAACCAGCGAGACGATGACCACAATGGCATTGGTCACGGAGAAATCATCACCCAGCAATGCCTGTTGCGTCGCCTCGCCAATGACAAGAAGCAACACGAAGTCGAATGTTGTGATTTCAGAAAGTGTACGCCGACCGGCGATTCGAAAGATGATAAGAAGGGCCAGATATATCACTGCAGCACGAAGGACTGAATCCATTTTGCCAACCCTTTATGGATAGATGAACTGGCCAACCTCTACGCTCTGGTCACCAGAGCGAATGTTTGTTTTCACGGGTCCTATCCCCGTCGCGCGCAACGCGAAATAGGCGGTTGCCCAGCCTTCGGAGTCAGGTTTGAGCTCAAGCCTCATTCCATCACCGAACCCCTCTGCATTGGCTGGTTCTGGTTGTATGCCTTCGATGGTAAAGCGCTGCAGCAGCGCGCCGCCGACGATGAGCCAGACCTTTCCCTGTTCATCCGCTTTCGCTTTCACGACCATCTCGTTCGATGCGCCGTTCCGATCGAATCGGTCGTATTGAATCCGCAGCTCTCCATTGGGCGAGACGGCTTCCGTCTTGCTCAACGGGCCTGTGCCGAGCAAGCCCAACAAAGCCACGAGCACGACCAGAAAAAACATGCACCAGCCAATACGTTCGGCCCGCCACAGTTTGACCTGCAAAGACATATCTTCCTGGACAGGGAAGTTCCTGCTGCGCAAGTCATCCTTTTGGCTAATCATTGGTTGGCTCAGTAGTTGACTATGAGCGGTAGAGCCTGCGAGACGAGACGAAGTTCAGCCAATGAAAGCTTCGCAAAGCACTATGGCTACCGTTGCGCTGCGTTTATCTACGGCTGACCAAGCCCGAAGCCCTTGCATGACCCTCACGTACTGCTCTGCTAAGCCAAATCTTATAAATAGCAAATGACGATAGTCGCTGTGATGACCCAGCTGCCCGATTGTTGGTCGTGGAAATTCCTGCGGAGTTCGGCTTCACTCTCATTGAGGGGCCGCGGGGCTGAAAGGCGCTCGAGTCAATCTGCACATTCGGAGCAGATATAGCCCGAGCAAGCCGGAACCTATATCTACAGCGCATTTGAATTGTCTCGTTTATTTTTTCGCCGACCTCGAAAATTTTCGAACGAACCTTGGATAAAGCAGTGTCTATATCAGAAGAAGATAATAATAAAGCGGACGGAGGATTATATGAGCGGCGCGTTGAAGTTTGAAGATGCCTGCCGAATACTCGAAGCATCATTTTCGCCCTTGCGATGTTCATGCAAAAAGGACGAGGCCGGTAAGGTTGCGATAAGAATATTCGATGTTTCAGATATAACCAGATATGCAGTAAATGACATTGAAGCTAAGCGTTTAGCATCGATAAGAGGCGTTGCGCAAATGGCGCTTGAATTGAGGCAAGCGTTATCCGCGAAAGAAATCAGCCAAAGGCATAAGAAATTGAAAGCGTAGAGAGCCGTTCAGGTTATCCGGAGGGGATGCTCGGTTCGGTGCCGTTTATCCGATCTTGAGAGGGCGCGCTGAACCGTATAGATAGATACCGTTCTCAATTTATGAGCGCGCCAATTGGGCAGCCATTCTGTTTGGAGGTTATATGTCTAACGATAAAAGCGGAAATCCTGGAAACTTCGCTAATGACCGTGAGAAGGCATCCGAAGCCGGGCATAAAGGTGGCCAAAAAAGCGGCGGTAATTTTGCCAACGACCGCGAAAAGGCATCCGAAGCCGGAAAGAAAGGTGGCCAAAACAGTCATGGCGGTGGCCGCAATTCATAGTGTCACTTAGCTGCACGAATTGAGAACCCGCTATTGCGGGTTCTTTTCGTTGTGCGACCAGCATGGGCGCACTCCTGCGGGTGCAAGTCCCACCATGGTGTCATACCGGATTTTTGTTGGGCGCGGTAGCCAACGCTCAGCGGCTCATGCCGCACCTATCCACTAATAGCCGCTAACACGCCGACAAAGCTGAACAGGCCGCCGAGAGGCAGCAGCCAGCGCTTTCGCCATGCGAGTGTCAGGCTAATCACCAGCCCGGCGAACATCAGCTGTCCGAACCAGACGACCAGACCGATCGATACTCCTAGTGATGCCGAATCCAGGAGAGCGGAGCCGAGCAACGGTGCCGTCGCCAACATACGCAGCCAGCGCCGCCGATTGTGCGTCGGAGCAGCATTGAAAACCTCGCGGTGATGCCGCGTCATTGCAAGGCAGAGCATCAACATTCCTAGATAGGACAGGGCGAAAGCCAGTAAGGTCATCGTGTCAGCTCCTGCTCTCGAGTCGTCATGCGCGCTCCCTGGCGTGCTGGACTTCGCTCTTGTGGGCGACGAAGCGAGCCCCAGGCGCACAGCGAGCCCACGATCAACAACACCCCATCAACGCCAGCTAACGCCAAATCGCCGCGTGCGAGGCTCGCCAGTAAATGGCCCTCCGGTGCGGTCACGCCATTGAGCAACGGTAAACCCAGCGCAAGCGCCGCCAGCAGGGCCAATAGCTGTCGCGACAACCTAAGTGAATGGCGGCGCCCGAGGTAGGCGACGGCAACCACGACAAGCCAACTCAGCGAGAAGCACCAGGCTTCGGCGGAACCACGCGAGGTCATTGCATCGGGCAATAGGCGATTCGCCCAGAGCAACGCGAGCGAGGCGATTGGTAAGCCGAAGAAGACCGCGCCGTTAAGTGCCCGGACGACGTTCAGCCCTTGAATCTGGCGTCCCTCGCGCTTGCGCAACCATACGCCAGTGCCGGCAATCAGCATGGCGCAGCCCGCCAACCCTAGCAGCCCGTAAAGCACCCGCACGATTTGCCCCCCGAATTGCGCCATATGCAGTCCGATCAGCCATATATATGCTCGATAGCCGGCCGGCGCCTGCTGTTGCTGGAGGAGTTCGCCGGTGGTCGCGTCGTAATTCAACGTATCCTGCGGCGAGCCGATACGTGACGGATCGAGGCGACGAATGCTGATTACTGCGGACGCATCTGCGGGATGCTCGACGATAATCCAGCCGGGCTCACCCTCTCCCCAGCGTTGACGCGCATCGGTGATCAATGGGTTCAACGGAACCATTTTCCCAGCCGGCTGGTGCAGTTCATTGCGGTGGTAGCCGCCTTGTACCTCTTCGAAGAAGGCGAGTGGATCACCCCCGTACGCCACCAGCGCGCCGGCCGGCATGTAGGACGCAACGAACACCGCCACGCCGGTGTAGGCCAGTATCAGATGGAACGGCAGGCCAATGACGCCGAACAGGTTATGGGCGTCGAGCCAGGCGCGTTGGCCGTTGGCTTGCGGGCGCAGGGTGAAGAAATCCTTGAAGATTCTTCGATGAACGATAATTCCCGATACCAACGCCACCAGCATGAACATGCCGGCCAAGCCAACGATGTACATGCCGATCGAACCGGCTTGCAGGTTGTAGTGCAGCGTGAAGAAGAACTCACCACCCACCGTTTCGGGCATCGGCTCGCCGCTGCGGGGATCGAATGCGACGCGGCCACGTGCACCGGATTCGTCTTCTTCCCAGCCCAGCTTCCAATAGGGTTCACGTGCGGTAGGGCCATGCAACCAATAGGCGTGCAGCGGCGCGTGGACATTCGCCTGGATCCAGTCATTAACGTGATCGGCAGTGATCGATGTCGCCGTCGGTGTGTGCAGGGCAGGGCGCATCCAGCGCTCGATCTCCTTGTCGAAACAGGCGAGGGTGCCGGCGAAAATAATCACGAACAGCAGCCAACTGGGCAGCAGCCCGCCCCAGGTGTGCAGTCCGACCATCGATTGACGAAGTGTCACGGCCGGCTCCTCCATTCTGTGGGTAGGTAGGCTGCCAGGCAGCAAATTGCGACCAGCCCTGCGAACAGCACCCAGGCGCGCGTGGCGCTGCGGGCGGCGAATGCGTAGATCGCCGCTGCTACCCAGACCGCGAAGCACAGCAAGCTGGCGGTTACCACCCGATCCGGCCTGGGCATCGGCAGGTACACGGAAAAGAACGCCGTGAAACCATAGGCCAATGCATAGCCACCCAGTAGGGCAGCCGAGATGCGCCCGGCCAGACTGGCGTGGCGGGAAGATATAAATGTGTTCATCGATCCTGTCTCCCGGTGCCTGCTCATCAGAAGCTGTAGCTGGCAGTGCCGACTACCGTGCGGCGATTGCCGAGGAAGCAGTCGCCACGCGAAAGACAAGTGGTGTAGTAGGTTTCGTCTTCCAGGTTGGTGGCGTTGAGCGTGAACGCCCAATCCTGATAGCGGTAGCCGAGCATGGCATCGAAGAGGGTGGTCGAGGGCGTTTTCAGGGTGTCGGTGCCGTCCCAGCTTGCGCCGACATAGCGCACGCCTGCGCCCGCACTGAAGCCGGGAATACCGAACAGTTCGAAGCGATGCTGCGACCAGAGCGAGGCCATGTCGTCGGGGATTGTTGCCAGGCGGGCACCTTCCTGGCTTGGTGTTCCTTCCAGCGCTTCGGTATCGATGTGGGTGTAAGTGGCGATCAGATCCCAGGCGGGGGTGACGGCGACCACGGCTTCCAATTCCAGGCCTTGCGCGCTCGTTTCGCCTGTTTGCACGGTATTGGAGGGATTGTTCGGGTCGGGCATCTGTCGACTCTGTTCGCGCAGGTCGAACACCGCTGCGGTGTACAGGCTATTGCTGTCGACCGGTTGGTATTTCACTCCCAGCTCCCACTGTTCCCCTTCCAGCGGCTTGTAGGGCTCGATAGTAACGGCGTTCAAGCCAACAATCGGTTGAAAGGACTCGCTGTAGCTGATGTAGGGCGCGACGCCATTATCGAAGAGATAGGTCAACCCGACTCGGCCGGTGAAAGCATCGTCCTTCTGTCGTGTGCCGCCATCGGTCCGGTTGTCGGCCCAATCCTTGCGCAAACCGAGAGTCAGCATCCAGCGCTCGTACTTGAGCTGGTCCTGTACATAGAGCCCCTGCTGGGCGACGACCTGTTCGGGATCGGCGCTGAGGCTGATGACTGTGGGGTCGAAGGTTCCGTACACCGGGTCGTACAGGTCCAGCGGTGTCGCAGCTCCTCCCGCCTGTTTGCGGTTCGTGACGGCGTGTTGATAATCGGCACCGATCAATAGCGTGTGTTGCACCGGCCCGGTGTCGAACAACGCCTGAGCGCTATGGTCGGCGACCCATACATCGACCTCGGGTTTGGCAACGTAGTAGATGCGGTCGAGGGTGCGGTTGTCAGCATTGAGTACGGGCGGCCAGCCATAGATCTGCTGGTAGCTGACTTCGCTTTCCTGGTAGCGCAGGTTCTGCCGTAACGTCCAGACATCGTTCAGGCGCCAGCTGAACTGGGACGTGAGCGCCAGCTGTTCGGTGTCGTATTCGTCGAACCCCGGCTCGCTGACGAACAGATCGGTATCGTAGTGACCATAAGGCGCGCCGAGCACGGTGCCACGGTGCGGGAGAAATTGCGAAGTGGAGCCGCTGTCGTCTCGCTGTACGTTTGCCAGCAATGTCCACTCGATATCGTCGGTCGGCCGCCAGGTAATCGACGGCATCAGCACCAGCCGGTCATTCTCGACATAGTCAACCTGGGAATCGCTGTCTCGGGCGATCGCCACCACGCGGTAGAGGAGGGTGCCTTCCTCGTTCAGCGGGCCGGTGCTGTCGATCGCTATCTGCTTATGGTCGTAATTGCCGTATTGAAGCTGCAGCTCGGTCCTTTGTTCTTCGCGGGGACGCTTGCTCACCATATTGATCAGCCCACCCACAGGGCTTTGTCCGTACAGCATCGACGACGGACCCTTGAGCACTTCGATGCGCTCGAGCGTGAAGGGATCGGTACGGGCGTTCGTGTAGCTGCCGAAGGACTGCTGCAGACCGTCGAGAAACAACTCCGGCGTACTGCCACGCACCTTGGACGAATCACCACGGGAATCCAATCCGAAGGCTTCGCCGCGCACGCCCGAGACGTAGCGCAAAGCGTCCTGCACCGTCTGCACGCCCTGGTCTTGCATACGATCGGCAGTGATCACACTGATCGACTGGGGAACTTGAAGGATGGGCGTATCGGTCTTGGTGCCGGTTGCTGAACGTGTCGCGACGTAGCCTTCGACATGCCCGTCGACCCGCTCGGCTTGGCTGGAAATGACTTCTTGCGCAGGCAACTCGAATGCCGATGCGTCTGCAGCCGGAGCTTCGTTCGTCGACTGCGCCACCGCGACCGAGCAGAGGGATGCGGCAGGCACGGCGAGACTGGCGGCGCGCAACGCCACGAAGAGCGGGCGCAAGACTGGGCGGCGGAACATGAGCATCTCCAAATCCATTTATTGTTGAGATGCGGATGTTAATGCGAATACGTTGTATTTGTAACTGACAAATTCGTATCGAGAGTGAACCCCGATTGCTTGATCACATAACGTCCGCCGTGTCAGGCGATGATGTGAAGCTCATTTCCATAGCGCTGCTTCGCTGTTCCGACTGGCGGCTTGCACCAATCGAGGCTTGGTAGCTCGAACCTGAAGAGGCCATTGGGGGCCTCACTGCGAGGTGAAGCATGCGAGGTGAAACCATGGATATGCCCGCTCGGCAGCAGGCGGCAAACGATTCTGACGCGGATGCGCCTCTGCCTGGGGATCCGGATGGTGCAAGCATCAACGATGCTCCGATGACCGATCCCGATGAGACGGAAGTCACCGACGAAGACATCGATATGTTTGAAGACGACCCGACTATTCCAACCGAGTAGTCAGCTAAAAGCCCCATGATCAAACGGGGCTTTTTTGTGGCGCGGCGTGGTGAAAAAGGCATGGCGACAAAACTGAAAGCCCCGCCCAAGGGCTTCTTTTTTTCTTACCGGAAAAATCAAGGCGATATAAATCAGGCTCTACAATCGGCCGGTTTGGATTTTAACCAATCGCCCATCTATGAAACGCAGGAAGCTATGCGCCCCATTATCTGGGCCGTAAACCCAGGTCTCCACGGTTGCAGAATTCCTTGGTGAATTTCCGTCAGGCTGGACGGTAGGCTCAACCACCTCCTTATCGGCAGGCTCACCGCATTTTGTCAGCACCTCAAACGAAGTTGCGCCTGTAGCAATTAGCCCGCCATCACAGCGCATGGTTGCCGCATCGGCTTGGCTAAAATAGAAAAGCACGCCTAATAACACTGTGATAAGCGAAGCGCGTTTCATCAGACCTCCTTAAAGGGTAGAGGAGCTCGGCCCCTTACGAGCCATTGAATCTACGATGATGTTGGTTGCATTACCTGCAAAAAAAACCGCAGCCGCCCGGAGGCTGACTGCGGTTCAGCGGAATCGGGCCGTTCAGCCTGATCCCTGTCGCGTCATTAACGGCTAAATGCTGCACCTGTGCCGACAACCGAAGCGGACGGCAGCAGCTGGCTGATGAAGCGGTTCCAGCGAGTGATGCCGGCTGGACCAACGAACACTACGTCCTGCGGTTGGAGCGGGAAGCTCTTGGCCAGGGCGAAGGCGGTTGGGGATTTGGCGTTAAGCTGGAACACCTTAGCTTGCTCGGTAGCGATGCTTTCGGCGCCGCGGATCACGTAGACCGCTTCGCCATCCGCCGTTTCCTGGCGAATACCACCAGCAGTACCGATCGCGTCCATCAGGTTGAAGTTCGATGCCTTGAAGCTGAGCGCCTGCGGCTGCGTGACTTCGCCCAGTACATAGATCTTCTTCTGATCGTTGTATGGCAGGTGCAGCTGGTCACCGTCCTTCAGGTACACCTGATGCAGCCAGGAGTCTGGGCGGTTCAGATCGTCGAGGTTCAGCATGTACTCACGGCCGTCCCGTTTGAGCATCAGACTGGAAAGGTCGGCGGTTTCGGTATCGACGCCGGCCTGACCAATGGCCTGGACGATGGTCATCGGTGCGGTTGTCACCGGTACTTCGCCCGCCGTATTGAATGCGCCTGACAACACGACGCGCTGGCTACCGTAGCGAAGCAGGCTGACGTCTACTTGCGGGCTGTCGATGTAGTTGGCGAGGCGGCGCGCGATTTCGGCGCGCAGCTCTTCGATGGTGCGGCCCGCGGCGTTGACATTGCCGATATAGGGATAGAAGAGGGTACCGTCAGGGCGGACTAGGCGGCCATTGGCATCGAGCTGCTGCTGCGCTCCGGATGGTGCGGTCAGTTCAGGGTGATCCCAAACGGTGATAAAAAGTAGATCGTTGGCACCAACGCGATACGCCTCGGGCTTGAAATCAAGCAACTCCTGCTTGCTGGAAGTGCCCATGTCGGAAGACAGTTCGCCTTTGAGCATGTCAGGAGTGATGCGGATCAGTTGTACGGTTCCGTTTTCCACTTCCGCTCCATCCTTGAATTCATCCGGATCAAGATATTGGCCAGGCGAAAACACACATCCCTGGAGCGCCAGCACAGAAGAAAAAGCGAGAGCAAATAATGGTTTCATGGTTCTTCATCCTTGACGGAATAGTTGTTTTTACAAAGTGAAACGGCTGAATTCACTTTTAACTGAAGGAACGAGCGAAAATTGAATCGTCTATCGCCAACCGACGGTGACATCTATGAAAGCGCATAAAAACGAACTCAATATCTGCTTCTCCTGGTGTCGCTACCGCAAGCTTGTCGAGGAACTTCCTCGACTCACTAAGGGGAGACCTGTTTCGGGCAAGCTACCGGTGTTTCTTCTGCTCACCCCTGCGTAACGCTTTTTCACGAACGACCGAAACAAGCGCCTTACTGCTCACAGTAGGCATAGACCGCTGCGTTTCTCAGGGGTTCAAGAGGACAGCACAATTGAATGGCCGGCGCTGACACAAGAAGGTTTAAGAGTGTTCGAGGATTAATCTGATCTTGATGCAAGGTATTAATTGCAAGCATCGAGTTGCGCACACTCCATCTGCCAGCTACCAATTCAGTGCAGGTATGCCGAGAGATTTAGCGCTTTTCAAGATCGGTTGGCCCGCTTCTGTTGCCAGGTGTGGTCAATCTGACGAGGCTTAATTATGTGGGAGGCGCTTCTATCATCCAGCGCAGCGTGTCGCGCAGTTCGATCTGAGGAAGTTCACCAACCAGCGAGTTCAGCTTGGCCTTGCAGCCAGATAACTTCTTGACATCAGCACTGCGTACGAAGGCAGGGTTGACCCGCACCTCGAGATGGTGGCCGGATAGGATGCCCGCCTGCTCAAGAACGTACTGAAGCGTGTATGCCGAGCCAGAGCAGATATTGACGGTTTCGCCAATCGAGGCGGGAGTCTCAAGGAGTCGCCGATAGGCTTGCACCACCTGACGCACGTCGCAGAAATCTCGTGCTATATCCAGATTCCCCAGCTCTATCACTTCTGCGCGGTGGCGTATGTGCGCGACGATTTTTGGGATCAGGAATTGCTCGGCCTGACCGATACCGGTGTAGTTGAACGGTCTGGTGATGATCAATGGCAAGCGCCCGTAATAGAGCCTCGCCATGTATTCCATTGCAGCTTTGCTGACTGCGTAATCATTGGCTGGAGCCAGCACGGCTGATTCGTCCAACACGCCCTCGGTGGCGTTTCCGTAGACGTTCGCACTGCTGGCCAGGAGAACCCCTTCCAGATCCGTAGCAACTGTGCGTAATGCTTCAAGTAGATGGCGAGTGCCGAGCAGGTTGGCGTTGTATATCGCGTCGGCATCGCTATGCGCGACGAAAGACACTGCAGCCAGATGTACGACATAGGTTGGCCGGATATCCGTCAGCAGGTTTCGCAGCGTCTGCGAGTCGTTCAGCGAGCAACAATGTATGGCCGAAATACACGCAGGCAATTCGCCTTTGGATTGACGATATCGGACACCATGAACTTCGTAGCCGCGCGCCGCGAGTTCTTCTGCCATATAGCGGCCAGTAAAACCAGTGATGCCCGTAATCAGCACTTTACGCATGATTCTCTCGATAGGATGAGATCCGGCTCAGCGGAGCGGCTACTCCCGGTCTATTCATGGGATGTTGCCGCTCGGTTAGGGCCGGCTGGGATGACGACAGTGGCGTGTTCAAGCGGCATCATTATTCACCTCATACCAGCTCCGCCTGGATTTCAATGACCGAGCAAGCCGACGAGCGTAGCGGAGCATCTGGCATTGAGCTGAAGGGAAGCGAATGCACAGGGCTAGGTGTAGGTTGCTCTGTGCTGTTCGCTGGCCAATGCCCCAATGCCCCAATGCCCCAATGCCCCAGTTGCATCGCTTATGACGGCGTCGTCAGGCGTTCAGGTCGCTCGCTATCAAAACGAAAAGCCTTGCTGATTGCGACGCAGGTCGGCATCAACCATCATGCGGCACAGTTGTTCCAGCGAGGTTTTAGGTTCCCAGCCCAGCACATCCTTGGCCTTCTGTGGATCGCCAATCAGCAGGTCGACTTCCGAAGGGCGATAGAATTTCGGGTTTACCCGCACAACGACCTTGCCGGTCGCCATGTCGATCGCCAGCTCCTGTTCGCCGGAGCCTTCCCACTGCAACTCGATATCGACCGCCTTGAAGGCCAGGGTCACGAAGTCGCGCACGGTTTCGGTGCGGTTGGTTGCCAGCACGAACACATCGGGCTCATCGGCTTGCAGCATGAGCCACATCCCCTCGACGTACTCCTTGGCAAAGCCCCAATCGCGCTTTGCGTCGATGTTGCCCAATTCGAGCACGTCCAGTTGACCCAGCTTGATCTTGGCTACCGAATCGGTGATTTTGCGGGTCACGAATTCACGGCCGCGAAGAGGCGATTCGTGATTGAACAAGATGCCGCTGCAGCCAAAAATCCCGTAAGACTCCCGGTAATTGATGGTCATCCAGTGCGCATAAAGCTTGGCGACACCATAGGGGCTGCGAGGGTAAAACGGCGTGGTTTCCGCTTGCGGAATTGCCTGGACCTTGCCGAACATTTCCGAGGTAGACGCTTGGTAATAGCGAATCTTCGGATTGACGATGCGAATGGCTTCCAGAAGATTCACCGCGCCTGCGCCGGTAATATCCAGCGTCGTCAATGGCTGCTCGAACGAAACACCAACGAAGCTTTGTGCGGCGAGGTTGTATACCTCGGTTGCGCCGGTGGTTTGTAGCAGGCGGATACTGGAGGAAAGGTCGGTAAGGTCGTATTCGACGAGATGCAGGCTGGGGTGCTTGTCGATACCCAGCTCTTCGATTCGCCAGAAATTAACCGAGCTGGTGCGACGAAATGTACCGTATACGGTATAGCCTTTTTCCAGCAGAAGCTCTGCGAGGTAAGCGCCGTCTTGCCCTGTAATGCCTGTGATGATTGCTTTCATTTTCTTCCCTGCTATGAGATGACTTTTTCAAAATGGTGTTGCATCGCTCTAGTGTCGGCGCGTTTGCGCTGTAAAAGAGTCGGACGCAGTGATCGATGAGCGCGCAGCGGCTACTTGGCTTCGCCATCGCAACTGCGATTGATCAGCTATTTTCAAATCTGTTAATTGTGTCGTAGCTGATCAAGACTCCTGTTTGGCGGGGCTGGCCTTTTGTTTGGAGCTTTTTTCACGCAAATAAGCGGGCAAAATGTATATGGCGTCGATGAAGTACCGTTTGGCCAGCCTGCGCGGCTCGAGACACATTCTATGAAGCCATTCGAGTCTGTACTCGCGCATCCAACGCGGAGCGCGTTTGATGGTGCCGGTTGCAAAGGAAATCGAGGCGCCAATGCAAAATCCCATTCCCGATCGTTCATAAGGTTGAGTCAATCCCGCCAGAACCTCTCCTCGAGGTGTTCCAACTGCATAAAGCACCAGGTCGGACGGGTTATTTCGAACGAACTGCAAGCAACGTTGCACCTCTTCCGGTTTTTTGATGAAGCCCATCGGTGGGTTGTAGTGATAAAGATCGATGCCGGGATAGATCGTCCGAAGCCTGTCGGCTTCTGTCGTTGCAGAGCCGATGAGCACGACGCGCAAGCGATCCTGGTCGGCCCACTTGAGCAGATCAAGGGTCAGGTCGCTACCAGGAATAGCTTCGTCTATATGTACGCCCAGACGACTCACCAGAGATAGCAAGATGCGACTGTCGCAAAGCCTCCAGCGCGCTTTTGCATAGGCATTACGTAACTCTTCGTCACTTTCCAGCTGAACGAGGTGGTCAACGTTGGGCGTTACTACAAACGAGTAGGGCTGCTTGATGCCCTCGCGAATGCAGGTCAATAAAGCTTTCTTATTGCCGGAATAAAAGTCAATTCCGAACGCTGTAGTATCACTTGACACTCATTGCTACTCCCTTGAAGGCGCCTTTGATACCCGACCAGACGAGGGTGGGATTTCTGAATTCCTTTATCGTCGTCACTGCCGAGAGGAGAAATGCGGAAGTAAGAGCGAAGACCGGCCCGTAGAAGCGTTTGTTAAAGCGAGTAGCAGCGCGGTTGCGGTAGTAATGGTAAAACGCCGAGCGGTTCCCCAGACTGAGAGAGCCATAGTGAAACAGACGGCTTTCAGGGATTACTTTTATCGATACGCCAAAACGCCTGGCACGATATTGCCAATCAACTTCTTCAAAATACATGAAGTATGTTTCGTCCATCAGGCCGATTTCTTCGGTCAGTGCAGCTGAAAACGCAAGGCTGCAACCCATTAAATAATCCGGGTTGTGCTTAGGGTCCTGGAGTTGTACCGCTTCAATGCTCTGGTCCTTTCCGAGCAGGCGGGCCTTGCCCAGGATTGGATATAATTTTCCGCCGCCATAGCATTCCAGGCGTCCGGTATCGGCACTTAGCACTACCGAGCCGACGAATTGCCGATCGTCTCGCTGTAAAGCCTCAAGTAACGGCGAGAATGCATCGCTATTGACATAGGTATCGTTATTGACGACCCAAAAATAGGTAGGCTGCAAATTTTCCATCGCCCAGCGCAGGCCGTAGTTGTTGCCGCCGGCATAGCCGCTATTCTCCGGATTGCTTAGCAGCGTCACCTTCCGGTACGCCTTTTCATCCAGCCATTGCTGAAAGGCAAGGGCGGATCCGTCCTGTGAGTCGTTGTCGACAATAACGATGTGGTCGATTGTCGAACAATGAGCGAGCAGGCTTTCAGCGCAGCTGATGGTCTCAGTAGCAGCTTTGTAATTGAGAATAAGTGCGACGTTCATGTACTCGTTCCTTGCTGCGAAGATGGCGTGCTCTTAAAGCATGTATTACAAAAAGCATGGCGATAACCGGCTGCGCATATTCAAAGAGGCCGCTGAGTGGCCATATCACGAAAAGTGCAAGCATTACCGCATAGCTAAAGCCCATGTCGGAATTAATGTTTCGGGCAATTCGCTGATAGATAAAAAGCGTCAGTGGGACCAATAAAAATGTCAGAAAACCGAAGCGGAACAGGGTGCCGATGATACCAATATCGGAGAGGAAGAAATGCTCGCCAAAATAGGGGATGAAGCCATCCTGCCACATCAACGATAACGATCCACTTGGTAGCCAGTTGACTAGACGCAGATGGTTGAATACCGATGCGATGGTATTCGGACGTACGCCGTCTTCGACATCGCCGTCCAAGCTATTTTCATAAAACTCAATGTTCAGTCCAAGGACGTCCAGTAGCTCCGGGTAGAAATAAAGAGGCGATAAAAGCATGCAGAGGGAAGCGGCCCATACGATGGCTTTGGCCCTTAGACAGAAAAGCGTGAATGCAAGGCAGAGCACGATGAGTTGGCGAGTTTGTGTCGCGAAAACCAGAGTCAATAGCAAGATCGCTGCCATTAGCAGATAAAAATTTTTCTGCCGTTTGTCACCGTTGATAGGGGATATGCCTTTTGACCAAATTTGTATGCAGTAGAAATAAGCAAAGCAGATAAGGAAAGGGCCGATGGATGAACGATCCGGACGATCCCAAGATGTTTGCTCTTCACGCCAATCAGGGAGCAGGCCGAACTTGAAGAGCCATGACAAAAACACGGCGATGAGTGCGGCATAGAGAATCGCACGCTCGAACTGTAGAGTGCTCAGGTTCTTTGCAAGCAATAGTAGAGGTACGAAACCAAAGGCGAACAGGATTCGCCGCTCTTCGATCAGGCCGTAAGTGATCGGCTGGCCATAGGTATAAAAAGAAAATATCGCCGGCAGTACGGTAAACACCAGGACGCTGTAAAGGGCGTAATACATCAGGATGCGAAATTCCCTGGCCGCATCTTCGGTGCTAGCAAGAATCAGAAGCAGCGATGCGCCTAGGCAAACGGCCAGATAAACCTCGTTGAGAAACTTGATACCGATAGGGTTGTGCGTACTATCACCCAGCACAGAGAAGTGCAGAACGACCGCGAGAACCGCCAATGGCAAATAAAATAATTTCGAGCTGATGTTTGTCATCACCTGAGTCCTTAGGTGCTTTTCCATGGTCCAAACCAACTTCGCTGCAACAAACTAAAGCTTTTTACATTGCCATATTGGATGGTTCGCTACGCTGCTGGTGCGTCAATAAAATGCCTACCTCTGAGCGCCCTTTTAACGACGCGTTTCTATAGGCGAAGCCGCCAGGTTGCCGAATTCTGCTCGGATTAACCCCGCTATGACTCGGTCGCAATGTTGGACAACCAGGCTTATGGTTGGGTTGCGTAGAATTTTCAGGATTTTTAAGCTTTTCCCAAATTTTTTGACTGATTTCGCATCGTTGTCCTAACCAACGGTTATTTAACTAACGGATACGAAAAATGCCGCTGAATATTGGCGTCTAGCCGGTATATCGCTTATCGATGCGAGCTGCATTCAGGTGCATGTTACGAACGCGATGTCGGTCCGAATTCCGAGCAGCTGTTGGAAATATTCTTCAGCAGAATCTCCATTTGCGGTCGGTCCTTGCCACCGATGGGTTCGACTGCCAGCACATACTTGCCCCAGCCGGGGCCGCCAGCCCAATAGGCGCTGGGAATACAGTTTTCGTTGAGGTAGGCGAGCATGTTGTCCATGGCAACCAGCATCGATTCGGAATGGTCGGGTACACCGTATTCGCCCAGAAAACCTTTCAAGTTATGTTCTTTCAGCCACTCCACGAAAGGTCGGGCGCGTTCCACGCCGAGCATCGGATCAATGGTTTCGTCGGCTGCATAGCGACCCGAGAAATCTTTGTCGAAGTACACGTGGCCCTCATAGACGATCTTGTTCGCTGGGTCGTCGATCAGAAAATCTTCATTCACTTTTCGCCAGTGGAAGGTACTGGCCCAGCGGTCGCCTTCGACAAATATCAGCGTTTCCATGTCCACCTCGCGGATCGCGTCGACCGCGGCCTGCGCGGCGGCGGGCCACAGCCCCTTGGTGGAATGGGGTTCATTCATGATGTCGTAGCCCAGCAGCGCAGGATGGTCTTTGAATGTTTCGGCGAGCTTGCGCCAGACACTGGCGTAGGCCGTGTAAGGTACTTCGGGCGAGCCAATCAACTCGCCTTTGTATCGGGCATAATTGTGCATATCCAGAATGATTTTCTGATCATGCTGTGCTGCGAAATCAAGCGTTCTTTTTAACAGGCGAATCTGATCGAAGTTAACGCTCTTGTCCAGATCGTGTTGCAACCGCTCCCAGATGAAAGGAAAGCGGATCAGTCGAATATTCTTGTCTGCGTAATACTTGAAATACTTTTTTTCGGGATAGAAATAATTGGTGCCAACTTTCCCAGGTGTTATATGCGGCGCGAAGTTGGCACCGGACATGTTGATACCGATTAGATCGATGCCCGTGTTTTCTCCGCTGGATTGGGCCTGCGCGCTTACTGCACAGCTAATCAGTGTCAGGCCAGCAATGAGCCGTATCGCACTGAACAAAGGTGAAAGAAAGTTAAGTTCCATACTTACTTGATCTCCATTGAGTTCGTAGCGGCTCGATTAACACCTTGGCTTGCGTAAATGAACAAACCGAGGCGAGCTGCTCGCGCGGCGAAAGCGTACGAATGAGTGGTCGTTACGGATCAATAATGGCGGCATGCTGTTGCCCGACATGCAAAGCATGTCGGGCTGTACGCATCACTTGCTCTGATATTCGTACTGGTAGTAACCGTACTCGCTGTAAGTCGACGCCTTGCGAATCACGGCGTTGAAGATCACACCCTTGACCAATAGCCCGTTCTGCTCGAGCCGGCGCTTGGCGAACTCGATTTCCTTAACCCCGTTCAGAGCGTAGCGAGTCACCATCAAGGTGGTACCTGCCTGGCTGCCGACGAGGGCTGCATCGGTAACGGCGAGGATCGGTGGGGTATCGAAAATGACCAGGTCATACATGCTGCTGATTTCCTTGACGAAGCGAGAGAAGTTCTCGTGCATCAGCAGCTCTGACGGGTTCGGCGGCACTTGGCCGTGAGCGATCACGTGCAGATTGTTCAATTGGGTTTTCTGGATGGCGTCGAACAGGGTGATGCGGCCCGACAGGATATCCGAAAGCCCTTTTTCCCCTTGGCAGCGCATGACCTTGTGCAGGTAACCCTTGCGCATGTCGGCGTCTACCAGCAGAACCTTCTTGCCGGACTGCGCGATCACCGCAGCGAGGTTGCTGGTCACGAATGACTTGCCCACTGCCGGGCTGGGGCCGGTGATCATCAGGATGTTGTTCTTCGCCTCGATCATGGCGAAGTGCAGGCTGGTGCGCAGGCTGCGCATGGCTTCGGTCGCCAGATCAGCCGGATCATTGATCGACAGCAAATACGAGGCGCTGCTCTTGTCACGTTTGAAGTTGGCCAGGCGCTTTTCCAGCAGACCCTGCTTCTCGCTGAAGGGGATTGCCGCGTAAACCGGGATACCGACGCGCTCGATTTCTTCCGGGTTCTCCACGCCGCGCTTGAGCGCCTCGCGGACGTAGACGAATGCGACCGCGAGAATCCCGCCGAGCAACGTGGCGACGACCACGATCAACGGCTTGTTCGGCTTCAATGGGTCGTCAATGTCGGCAGCCGCGTGGTCGACGATATGGACGTTGCCCACGGTGCCGGCACGGATGATGTCCAGTTCCTGAGTCTTATTCAGCAACATGGCATAGGTTTCGGACGACACCTCGACGTCACGGTTCAGGCGCAGCAGCTCCTGCTGGGTCGAGGGCAGGGTGCCGATCTGTTTCTCCAGTTCAGCTTTCTGCGTCTGCAGTTGATTGATCTGGTTCATCAGCGCCTGGAAGTTCGGATGCTGACGGGTGAAGCGTCGCTCCATCTCTGTGCGCTTGAGGTTCTGCTCGGAAATTTGCTTTTCCAGATCGACGATTCGATCAAGTACCGACTGGGTCTCGGCTGAAATGTCCACGGAGCGATTGCCGGTCTGGTATTTGTTCAGCGCCGTCTGTGCGGCATTGAGCTTTTTGCGAACTTCCGGTACTTGCTCGCTGAGGAATTCGAGGCTCTGGGTCGCTTCGGCGGCATTGCGCGCAATGTTCTGGTCCACATACCGCTGGGCTACTTCTTCCAGGACCAGAATGGCCTTTTCTGGATCGGCATCCTCCAGCGTCACGTTGACGATACCGGACTGCTTACCACGCTCACCGGCAGCCAGGCGCTCCTGGTAATTCTCCGTGGTGGCGTAGGTGCGGTTCTTAGTCACGCTGAACGTTGTACCCGGACGGGCATTGAGCTCGGCGACGGTGATGCCGTACTCCGGCGTTTCCACCGGTTCGCCAACCACGCCTTGAGCAACCACCTCACCGTCGGGATCACGCAGGATGAAGCCATTGTTCTCCGCGGCTTCCAGCGTAAGTTCTTCGCCATGCATCTGGTCTGGCACGATCAGTTGGGTGACGCGCAATGATTCACCGCCCCAGGCATAGGATTCGAAACCAGCCGGGTACCAACCCAGCTCGTTTTCTTCCGACGGCTCGAAACGGCGAAAAATAAAGCCGCCGACAAGGGGGAAGTGGTGCGGTTCGATGATGATGTCAAGATTCAGTGCTTCCACCGCACCGCCGACAACGGAGCGCGATTTGAGCAGCGCAATTTCTGTCTGCGCCGGGGAAACTGCCGGAGCCGCGCCAACCACATCGGTGAGGCTCGGCAGACCATTCTTCGGCTCGATCTGGATCATTGCACTGGCCAGATAGATCGGCGTGGCAAGCAATGCATAGGCCACGCCCAGCGCCGCAAAGAAACCAGTTATCGTGAGAATCAGGGCCCGATTATTGATAAATGTGTCAAAGAGGTGGGCCAGATCAATGTCCTTGTCCTCTTTCGTTTCATAGATGGGTCGGGGCATGGTCGTCATTGAAGTTCCTTCTTCTTATTTCAGGTAAGGAAGCCAGCTTTCGACAGACTGTGTCAGAAGGCTGTGAACGTGTTCGAATGCGGGCTTGGATTGACGAAATGGATCGGGGATTTCCATGTCGTCCAGCCATTTGCCCATCAGGAAGGTCTTGCCATGTACTTCGGGCGCTATCTGGCGGATGTGCTGAATGTGGCTCTGCTCCATGGCGAGAATCAGATCCGCCCCGTGCAGCATGTCGCTATCGACCTGTCGAGCACGATGGGCATTGTGTTGTAGCCCGTGGTCCTGCAGCACCTCATGTGCGTTCTTATCCATTGGATTGCCTACTAATGCACCTATGCCTGCCGAGCTGATCGCCAAGCCTTTTCCCTGAAGTCTGTGGGCCAACAATGCTTCGGCCGCCGGGCTTCTGCAGACATTGCCGACACAGACGATCAATATGTTCTGGAACATGTCGCTCAGCCTCGCAGCACGGAATGCGTGGGCGGGTTGGCGTGCGTATCGCAGAACGCAAATCTGATATTGGCTCGCTTCATTAGTTCAATCTTCCTGCGCTCACGCATGAGTTTGGTTTGTCGCCGTGATGGGGTTGGTCAATGCGTGCGGCAGTCAGTAGACGTCCTTGTTGAACAGCAGAGCGGGGATGGTTCGAGCAAGGATGTAGATGTCGAACCAGACCGACCAGCGCTCGATATAGTCCAGATCGAACTCGACGCGCTTCTCGATCTTTTCCAGGGTGTCGGTCTCGCCGCGGTAGCCATTGATCTGTGCCCAGCCGGTGATGCCCGGCTTGACGCGATGACGCGCGGAGTATTCAGAGACAGCATCTTCGAACAGCACGCCGGCGGCCTTGGTGGCGGTCGCATGGGGGCGCGGGCCGACCATCGACATGCTGCCGAGGAACACGTTGAGCAGCTGTGGCAGTTCGTCGAGGCTGGTTTTGCGGATGAAACGGCCGATGCGGGTGATGCGATCGTCGTCGCGGGTCGTTTGGCGTTCGGCATTGGCGTCGGACTTGGCGTGATACATCGAACGGAACTTGAACACCTCGATCAGCCTGTTGTTGTACCCGTAGCGCTTTTGCTTGAACAACACAGGGCCGGGCGAGTCGAGCTTGATCGCCAGCGCCAGCAGGAGCATCACCGGTGCAGCTGCCAGCAAGGCCAAGCTGGAAAGAATGATGTCCTCAATACGCTTGAACATCGGCGACCAGCCACGCAGCGGTAGATCCGAGGCAATCAGCGTGGGCAGGCCACCGACTTCAGTAATGCGCTTGTTGGCATGACGGAAGGCAACCATATCTGGAACCAGCAGCACATTTACCGGGAGCTTGCGCAGCTCGCTGATCACTTGGCCGATTCGGCTGTCGGCGAACCAGGGCAGGGCAACCAGCACCTGAGTGACCTTTTCTTCACGGATCATCTGTTCCAGTTCGCGCGTATTGCCTAGTAGCGGCAAGTCGGCGAGCGTCTTAGGCAGGCGCTCCAGACGATCATCGATGAAGCCGAGCACGCCCGTGCGAATGTCGCGGTGACTGGCCAGGTATTCGGCGACGCGCACACCGTTGTCGGTGCCGCCAAGGATCACCGCGTTCTGCAGATACACACCCTTGGCCATCAGGCGGCGAAACAGCGCGAGCATCATCAGTCGCTCGGCGCCGAACAGAACGATACTGGTGACGAACCAGAACGTCAGATGCTTGGCTTCCAAGTAGCTGAACATGCCCAGGCCCTGATGCATGAAGATCAGCAGGCTGAACGCCGCAGCCCAGCCCACCAACATGGTGCGGAAGCGCAGCAGTGTGCTGAATACTTCCTCGCTATAGATGCCGACCGATTGAAAGATGACCACGCTGATCACGCCAAAGAACATCAGGAACGTGCTGAAGGTACCGCCACCCACCGGCAGATCGAGGGGCAGGAATAACAACAGCAGAACGCCCGGCAATACCGCAGTTAGCCCATGGATCAGGCGAACGCTGGCAAGAAAATAATCGACGAAACTGGGATGGGCGTACTCAAGGGTTCCAACGGACTGTAAGCGCATACAAGGCTCCTTCCTTCGGCTATTACTAGCTCAATACTCGTTTTGATCGCCGCGATCCGCGGTTCTGATGGCAGGCCGCTATCGCAACCTTCAACTGGACAACTGCTCCGACCGCCTGCCAAGGAATGAGTTCATCGACAGGGAGCAAAGTGCCGAATAAACGGCGAGGATTAAATTGGCTTGATAACCTTTTGATTTGAGGACATAAAAGCCATTCGTAAGCACTCCGGTCAGTCATTTTTGGCTGCACGCTTCTGACAGGTGGTCGATGCGCCTAAGCCTTCGGCTTAAGCCGTCTCGGGCGGCTGAGCCACAACTTTTCTGGGCCGATGCAGGTCTATTGCCGGATACCGAAAATGGAAGCGATTGGCATGAATGAATCCAAAGCGTTGCTGGTCCTTCACGGGAAGCAGGCGCTCAATGAAGAAGTGCGTGCGGCTGTCAACGAGTGGCGCCAGATTGGAAAAGAGCTGGCCGTGCGGGTGACATGGGAACCTGGCGACGCCGGGCGTCTGGTACAGGAGGCATTGGCGGCTGGGTATCGAACGTTGGTTGCTGGCGGTGGAGACGGCACGCTACGGGAAGTCGCGCTGGCGCTCTTGGAGAGCGGCGTCGATGCGAGCCTGGCGTTGCTGCCGCTGGGTACCGCCAACGACTTCGCCCAC
>Ga0070754_10000548_pt1 | contig 34561 bp, 36 predicted proteins | sample VirMetDEL_Sep_01_FD_75181 | JGI IMG/M metagenome (GOLD analysis project Ga0070754, IMG submission 75181) | Aqueous microbial communities from the Delaware River and Bay under freshwater to marine salinity gradient to study organic matter... | ecosystem: Environmental > Aquatic > Marine >...
CAACAAGCCCACTGTGAGAGCAGTGGGCTTTGTTTTACGAGGTTTATGGGCCTGTCACCCGCGATCCGGGCGCTGGCTCACCTGAAAATCTTAAAACCGTCACCAGCGGTTCGCTGGCAAACGCTTTGCGCAAATGTGCTCACAGAACACAGCGCAGGGCCGGAACATGACTCCACCAGTGAAATGCGTATCGGGTTTTTAGGAGCGTTGTAATGCCTGAGATCTATCATTTTTTCCAACAGCTGGTTAATGGCCTGACCATTGGCAGCACCTATGCCTTGATAGCCATTGGCTACACAATGGTTTACGGCATCATTGGAATGATCAACTTCGCCCATGGCGAGGTCTACATGATTGGTTCCTACGTGGCCTTCATTGCCCTTGCCGGGCTGGCCATGATGGGGATCCACTCCCTGCCGTTGTTGATGACCGCCGCGTTCCTGGCGTCGATCGTCGTAACCAGTGCCTATGGCTACAGTATCGAACGGGTTGCCTATCGTCCCTTGCGTGGCAGCAACCGTTTGATCCCGCTGATTTCCGCCATCGGCATGTCGATTTTCCTGCAGAACACCGTATTGCTGTCCCAGGACTCCAAGGACAAGTCCATTCCCAACCTGATCCCGGGGAGCTTCTCCTTCGGCCCAGGCGGCGCACAAGAAGTGCTGATTTCGTACATGCAGATCATGGTCTTCGTCGTCACCCTGGTGGCCATGCTGGGCCTGACCCTGTTCATTTCCCGCTCCCGTCTGGGGCGCGCCTGCCGGGCCTGCGCCGAAGACATCAAGATGGCCAACCTGCTGGGCATCAACACCAACAACATCATCGCCCTGACCTTCGTCATCGGTGCCGCGCTGGCGGCCGTCGCGGCCGTGCTTTTGAGCATGCAGTACGGCGTGATCAACCCCAACGCCGGTTTCCTGGTCGGCCTCAAGGCCTTTACCGCAGCGGTATTGGGCGGCATCGGCAGCATTCCGGGCGCGATGCTCGGCGGGCTGGTGCTGGGGGTGGCCGAAGCGTTTGGCGCCGATATCTTCGGCGACCAGTACAAGGACGTCGTGGCGTTCGGCCTGTTGGTTCTGGTGCTGTTGTTCCGTCCGACCGGCATTTTGGGCCGTCCGGAGGTTGAGAAAGTATGAGCAGATATCTTAAATCGGCGTTTTTCAGCGCCCTGTTGGTGTGGGCCGTGGCGTTCCCGGTACTCGGCCTCAAGCTGAGCATTGTCGGCATCAACCTGGAAGTGCATGGCACCGGTCCCGTGACCCTGACCATCATTGCCCTGTGTTCGGTGCTGATGTTCCTGCGCGTGCTGTTCACCCGGCAGGTCGGCGCGTTGTTCAAGGGCAACCGTGGCCCGCTGGTATCGCCCAAGGTCATCCAATTCCTGACCCTGCCGCGCACCCAGCGCTACATCATCATCGGCCTGATCGTGGCCGCGCTGATCTGGCCGTTCTTCGGCTCGCGCGGTGCGGTCGACATCGCCACCCTGATCCTGATCTACGTGTTGCTGGGCCTGGGCCTGAACATCGTGGTCGGTCTGGCCGGCCTGCTCGACCTGGGTTATGTGGGTTTCTACGCCGTGGGCGCCTACACCTATGCGCTGCTCTCGCACTACCTGGGCTGGAGCTTCTGGATCTGCCTGCCCCTGGCCGGCATGGCGGCGGCGACGTTCGGCTTCCTGCTGGGCTTCCCGGTGCTGCGTCTGCGCGGCGACTACCTGGCCATCGTGACCCTGGGCTTCGGGGAAATCATCCGACTGTTCCTGCGTAACCTGACCGACATCACCGGTGGCCCCAACGGCATCAGCAGCATTCCCAAGCCGACCTTCTTCGGGCTGTCGTTCGAGCGCTCTGCGGCCGAAGGCATGCAGACCTTCCACGAGTACTTCGGGATTGCCTACAACCCGGTGAGCAAAGTGGTGTTCCTGTACCTGGTGGCGCTGTTGCTGGCCCTGGCCGCACTGTTCGTGATCAACCGCCTGCTGCGCATGCCGATCGGCCGTGCGTGGGAAGCGCTGCGCGAAGATGAAATCGCCTGCCGGGCCCTAGGCCTGAACCCGACCATCATCAAGCTGTCCGCGGTCACCCTGGGCGCCGCGTTCGCCGGTTTTGCCGGTAGCTTCTTCGCCGCTCGCCAAGGCCTGGTGACGCCGGAGTCGTTCACCTTTATCGAGTCGGCGATCATCCTCGCCATCGTGGTACTGGGTGGCATGGGCTCGCAGTTGGGCGTGATTCTCGCGGCGATCGTGATGATCCTGCTGCCGGAAATGATGCGTGAGTTCAGCGAATACCGCATGTTGATGTTCGGCGCCATGATGGTGCTGATGATGATCTGGCGTCCTCAAGGCCTGCTGCCCATGCAACGTCCACACATGGAGCTGCGCAAATGAGCCGCGAGATCCTGAAAGTCGAAAACTTGAGCATGCGCTTCGGCGGCTTGCTGGCGGTCAATGGCGTGGCCCTGACCGTGAAGGAAAAACAAGTGGTTGCGCTGATCGGCCCCAACGGCGCCGGCAAGACCACGGTGTTCAACTGCCTCACCGGTTTCTACAAGCCCAGCGGTGGCAGCATCCTGCTCGACGGCCAGCCGATCCAGGGCCTGGCCGGTCACGAGATCGCCCGCAAGGGCGTGGTGCGGACCTTCCAGAACGTGCGGTTGTTCAAGGACATGACGGCGGTCGAGAACCTGCTGATCGCTCAGCACCGTCACTTGAACACCAACTTCTTCGCTGGCTTGTTCAAGACCCCGGCGTTCCGCAAGAGCGAGCGCGAGGCCATGGAATACGCGGAGTATTGGCTGGACAAGGTCAACCTCACCGAGTTCGCCAACCGCCCCGCCGGCACCCTGGCCTATGGGCAGCAACGTCGCCTGGAAATCGCCCGCTGCATGATGACCCGCCCGCGGATCCTGATGCTCGACGAACCGGCCGCCGGCTTGAACCCCAAGGAAACCGAAGACCTCAAGGCGCTGATCGGCGTGTTGCGTGAGGAAAACAACGCCACCGTGCTGTTGATCGAACACGACATGAAACTGGTCATGAGCATTTCCGACCACATCGTGGTGATCAACCAGGGCACGCCCCTGGCCGACGGTACGCCGGAGCAGATCCGCGACAATCCTGAAGTGATCAAAGCCTATCTGGGGGAAGCGTAAAATGCTGCAATTCGAAAACGTTTCCACTTTCTACGGAAAGATCCAGGCCCTGCACAGCGTCAACGTCGAAGTGCGCCAGGGTGAGATCGTCACGCTGATCGGCGCCAACGGTGCCGGCAAGTCGACCTTGCTGATGACCTTGTGCGGTTCGCCGCAGGCCCACAGCGGCAGCATCCGCTACATGGGTGAAGAGCTGGTGGGCCAGCAGTCGTCGCACATCATGCGTAAAAGCATTGCCGTGGTGCCGGAAGGCCGACGGGTGTTTTCGCGCCTGACCGTCGAAGAGAACCTGGCCATGGGCGGGTTCTTCACCGACAAGGGCGACTACCAGGAGCAAATGGACAAGGTGCTGCACCTGTTCCCCAGGCTCAAGGAACGCTTCAGCCAGCGCGGCGGTACCATGTCCGGCGGCGAGCAGCAAATGCTCGCCATCGGTCGCGCGCTGATGAGCAAGCCCAAGCTGTTGCTGCTCGACGAACCTTCCCTGGGCCTGGCGCCGATCATCATCCAGCAGATCTTCGACATCATCGAACAGCTGCGCAAGGACGGTGTGACGGTGTTCCTGGTCGAACAGAACGCCAACCAGGCGCTGAAAATCGCCGACCGTGCCTATGTGCTGGAAAACGGCCGGGTGGTGATGCAGGGCACGGGTGAGCAGTTGCTGACCGATCCGAAGGTGCGTGAGGCGTACCTCGGCGGTTAACACCCGGTTGCTAAATGTGGGAGGGGGCTTGCCCCGATGGCGCCATGTCAGGCACAGAACATGTGACTGATATACCGTCATCGGGGGCAAGCCCCCTCCCACATTTGTTTCGGGTGATCCCTGAAATTTTTTTCAAACGGCTTGTAACGAATTCCAGCGTCCAGCCTCTAGTGGTACAAGCAGGCAATCATGCCCGCCGACTCATTCCACTGCTGGAGATACACCATGACCGTTAAACACCGTTCACTGTCCGCTGCTTCCCTCGTCCTCGCCCTGAGTTCCGCCCTGAGCCTGTCCGCCTTGAGCACCAGCGCCCACGCGGCCGACGACATGCAGAAATGCTTCGGCGTCGCCGAAGCCGGCAAGAACGATTGCGCCGCCGGCGCCGGCACTTCCTGCGCCGGCACGTCCAAAACCAAGGATCAGGCCAACGCCTGGAAACTGGTCCCGGCCGGCACCTGCACCCAAACCCCAAGCACCACCTCGTCGACTGGCTTCGGCCAGGAAGCGGCCTTTACCGCCAAGTCCTGAAGCAGCCCGCAGCCTGAGTACTGATGATGACGCTTTCGTTCCTGCAAACGCCCTCAACGGCTCAGGTGCCCGGCCTCCCCCTGCGGGCCGGGCTGGGGCTGAAAAACGAGCACTTCACCGAAGTGCTCGACACCTGCCCCGATATCGGTTTTTTTGAAGTGCATGCCGAAAACTACATGGTGGCCGGCGGCCCGTTTCATCACTACCTGGGTTTGATTCGCGCGCAGTACCCGCTGTCGCTGCACGGCGTGGGCCTGTCCATCGGCGGCGAAAACCCGCTGAACCGTGAGCACCTGGCACGGCTGGCAACACTGATCGAGCGCTATCAACCCCAGGCCTTTTCCGAGCACCTGGCCTGGTCGACCTACGGCCCGGTGTTTTTCAACGACTTGCTGCCCCTGGCCTACGATGTCGCCGCCCTCAATCGAGTGTGCGAACACGTTGATCAGGTTCAGAGCACCCTCAAGCGGCCAATGCTGCTGGAGAACCCGTCGACCTACCTGCAGTTCCAGCGCTCGACGCTCGACGAAACGGACTTCATCGGCGAAATCATCCGCCGCACCGGCTGCGGCCTGCTGCTGGACGTGAATAACGTCTATGTGTCGTGCATCAATCATCAGCGCGATCCGTTGACCTACATCGACGCGCTGCCCTTGCACGCCGTGGCTGAGATTCATCTGGCAGGCTTTGCCGAAGACACCGACAGCCTGGGCGAGCGCCTGCTGATCGATGATCACGGCGCGCCCATCGATAACGCCGTCTGGCAGTTGTACGAACACGTGCTCGCGCGTACCGGCCCGGTGGCCACGCTGATCGAAAGGGATAACCAGGTACCGGCCTTCAGCGTGCTGCTGGCCGAGGCACAGCAGGCCGAACGGCACTTGTCGCGGGGCCGCCCATGAGCCTTCTCGAAGACTTTGCCGCCGCCCTGCTGGCGCCGGACCAAGCCTGCCCGGCCGGCCTGTTCAGCAGCAACGGCGCCGACCCGGCCAGCCGTTTTGCGGTGTATCGCAACAATGTCCACGGCTCGTTGATCAACGCGCTGGCGACCGCTTACCCGGTGACGTTGCAACTGGTGGGCGATGAGTTTTTCCGCGCCATGGCCGGCTGCTACGTACAGGCATGCCCGCCCGGCAGCCCATTGATCAGCGAATACGGCGCGACATTTTCCGGTTTTATCCAGGGCTTTGAACCGGCCGCGAGCGTGCCTTACCTGGCGGATGTAGCACGCCTGGAACGCTTGCGGGTCCGTGCCTATCACGCGGCGGATGCCCTCGCGCTGGAACCGCAGGCTGTTCTGCAGCAACTGCAAACGCACACCGAGCTGGGCACATTGCACCTGCAACTGCACCCATCCCTGGCCACGCTGGACTCGCGCTACGCCGTCGTCGCGGTGTGGGCGGCGCACCAGACCGAGGGCGCGATTGCCACGTTGAATCCCTGGCATGCCCAGGGCGCCCTCGTGTTGCGCTGGGGCCTGGAGGTCAAGGTGTTCGCCATCGACAGCGGCTCGGTGGCGTTTATCGACAGCCTGAACCAGGGCGCGGTGCTGGAGAAGGCGCTCGCGCACGCACTCGAGGCCTCAGCCGAGTTCGATCTGCACCAATGCCTGGCGCTGCTGATCAACCAAGCCGCCATCACTCATCTGTCTCTGGAACACAAGGTATCGCCATGAACCCTCGATCAACGTGCCTGATCAACCGGGCCATCCAGCTTTTCGAAAAAATCCCCTACAGCTTGATCGCCTTTCTCGCACGCTTCTCCATCGCGGCGGTGTTCTGGAAGTCCGGGCAGACCAAAGTCGAAGGCTTTGCCATCGACTTGATCAGCGGCACCTTCCAACTGGGCGAGCCGCGCCTCGCCGCCTCGACGCTGACGCTGTTTCGCAGCGAATACAAGCTGCCCTGGCTGTCACCGGAAGTGGCCGCGCACATGGCGGCATTTGCCGAACACTTCTTCCCGGTGCTGATCCTGCTGGGCTTGGCCACACGCTTCTCGGCCCTGGCGTTGATCGGGATGACCCTGACCATTCAACTGTTCGTGTACCCCGATGCCTACCCGACCCACGGCACCTGGCTGGCCGTCCTACTGCTGTTAGTGGCCAAAGGCCCGGGGCGCCTCTCCGTCGACCACCTGATCGCCCGCCGCTATCGCTAGAGTCGGTCGAGGGCTTCGCCGCTGCGCTTGAACCAGTCCACCAGGTAGTCGGCCAACACTTGGGTGCGTCGCGGCAAGCCGCCCTGATAGGGATGCACCAGGTACATCGGCAGGCTCCGCGTCTGATAATCCCGCAGCAGCCAGCGCAATCGGCCGTCAGCCAGTTCCGCCGGTAAAACGTAGGAAGGCAGCCGCGCAATACCAGCGCCCACCAGGGCGGCCTTTTTCAACAGGTTGTAGTGATTGGAGGCGAAGGTCCCGCTCACCCGCACGCGTAGCAGCTCGTGCTGTTGGTGGTACAGCCACTCTTCGCGGCCGCTGTAGTGGCTGTTCAGCAGGCAGGTGTGGGACGCCAGATCGGCCGGGGTCAGCGGTTCGCCGTGCTGCTCCAGGTAGGCCGGGCTGGCACAGGTCATCTCGTGCCAGGCCAACAGCGGCTTGGCCACCAGGCGCTGATTTTCGATGGCGCCCGAGCGTACCCCCAGGTCGAAGCCATCCCGCGCCAGGTCGCGGTAGCTGTTGTTCAGCTCCAGTTCGATCTGCACCTGCGGGTAGTGCTCGGAAAACTCCAGCAACAAGCCGTCGAAGAAGGTTTCGCCCAACGACACCGGAACCGTCATACGCACCGGCCCGGCCAAGTCGTCCTTGAGCCGGGCCAGCGCCTGACGTGCCCGTTCGACCTGCGCCACCAACGCCTGCGCCTGGGGCAACAACGCAGCGCCGGCCGCGGTCAGGCTGAGCTTGCGCGTGGTGCGATGCAGCAACACCACCGAGTACCCCGCCTCCAGCTGGCTGATGCGCTTGGACAGTTGCCCTTTGCTGCAACCCAGTTGCTCAGCCGCCACGGTGAAACTGCCGGCCTCGATCAGTACGGCAAACGCCGCCAGGTCATCCATCTCGCTCATGGATTGTTTCCATTTGAAAACCAAAGGTTGCCTATTAGCGCGTTTATCCACTTGAAAAGCCACACTAGACTGAACCCTCACTTACCCACTGGAGAAACAGCACGATGAAAATCCTATTGATTGGTGCCAGCGGCACCGTGGGCTCGGCGGTCAAGGCGGAACTGGCGCAGCGTCACGAGGTGATCAGCATTGGTCGCAGCAGCGGCGACTTTCGGGTGGATATCAGCGATAGCGCCTCGATCCGTCGGCTGTTCGAGCAGACCGGCCGGTTCGATGCCTTGGTCTGCGCCGCAGGCAGTGTGAATTTCGTCGCGCTGGGTGAGATGAGCGAAACCGATTTCGAACTGGGCCTGCGCGACAAACTGATGGGCCAGGTCAACCTGCTGCTGATCGGCCGCGAGTACGCCAACGACGGCGCCTCGTTCACCTTTACCAGCGGCATCCTCAACCGCGACCCGATTCGCACCGGCGCCTCGGCGGCACTGGTCAATGGCGCACTGGATGCATTTGTGAAAGCCGCGGCAATCGAATTGCCACGGGGCCTGCGCGTCAATTCCGTAAGCCCGACAGTGCTGCTGGAAGCCATGGGCAGCTATGCACCGTACTTTCGCGGGTACAAACCGGCTGCGGGCGCCGATGTGGCACTGGCCTACGCGAAAAGCGTCGAGGGCTTGCAGACCGGCCAAACCTTTATCGTAGGTTGAACGCCAAAGCTGTAAGAAATGCCTGAAGCTGGCGCGTGGGCTTGTGATGCACCGCCAGCCTGCGTAACGTGGCGGCACTTGTCAGGAGACCCGATAATGCGTGCCGCCCGTACCCTCATGCTGTTTGCCTTGCTCCCCTTGTTCACCGCCTGCCAGTTGTTCGAAAGCGAGCCGGCCAAACCGTCCACCGCCGGGCTGACCCGCATGCAGGGCGAGCTCACGGCAGTCGCCGGCAAGCTGTTGTTCCAACCGTGCCACGACCAGCGCAACTACGTGGTCAAGGACACCGGCGGCACCAGCATCCTGCAGGAAGCCGCTTCCCTGGCCGGCCAGCAAGGCGCACTGTTTGCCGACCTGCGCGGCAAGTTCTCCGGCGTCGCTGCCGGCACCCAGGGCGAAGTGGAGCTGCAACAGCTGTACCGCGTCGAGCGCTCGACCTCGGCCTGCGATGATCCCGACTTCAAGCGCATGATCCTGCGTGCCAACGGCCACAAGCCGGCCTGGGCGCTGAACGTCACCGCCAAGGGCATGGTGCTGGAGCGCGAAGGCCAGCCGCCGCTGCCGGTTCCCTATGTCGAGGAACAACTGGGTGACGGGCGTTTCAACCTGATGACCGAAGCCAATAACCAGCACATCGAATTGTGGGTGGCCCCGCAGCGCTGTGTCGACAGTGCCAGCGGCAGCCTGCAACACATGACCGCCGAGTTGCGGGTCAACGGTCAAGTCCAGCGTGGCTGCGCGGCTTTCGGCGGTTCGCGCGACGATTGATTCGGGCCCGCGCTGTTTTAACATGACGGGAACCTGCCGTTGGGGCTTATAATCGCCGGTTTGCAAAACCGCCGGCCCCACCAAACGCCGCACACCGGACCCTGTCATGTTACGAATCACCGAACTCAAGCTGCCCATCGACCATCCCGAAGAAGACCTGCGGCCCGCCATCGTGCAGCGCCTGGGCATCGCCAGTGATGACCTGCTCGATTTCACCCTGTTCAAGCGCAGCTACGACGCCCGCAAGAAATCGTCGGAGCTGTGCTTCATCTACACCGTCGACGTGAACGTGAAGGGTGAAGCCGCCCTGCTGCTCAAGTTTGCCGACGACCGCAACATCAACCCGGCGCCGGACGTCAGCTACAAGGTGGTGGGCCAGGCGCCCGCGGATCTGGTTGAACGTCCGATCGTCGTCGGTTTTGGCCCGTGCGGGATTTTCGCCGGGCTGCTGCTGGCGCAGATGGGCTTCAAGCCGATCATCCTCGAACGCGGCAAGGAAGTGCGCCAGCGCACCAAGGACACCTGGGGCCTGTGGCGCAAAAGCGTGCTCAACCCGGAGTCCAACGTGCAGTTCGGTGAGGGCGGCGCAGGGACCTTTTCCGATGGCAAGCTCTACAGCCAGATCAAAGACCCGAAATTCCACGGGCGCAAAGTGCTGTACGAGTTCGTCAAGGCCGGCGCGCCGGAAGAAATCCTCTACGTCAGCAAGCCGCACATCGGTACGTTCCGCCTGACCGGCGTGGTGGAAAACATGCGCGAGCAAATCATCGCCCTGGGCGGTGAAGTGCGCTTCGAGCAACGGGTGACCGACGTATTGATCGAAGACGGTCAACTGAACGGCGTGGTCATCGACGGCGGCGAGCAGATCCTCTCCAAGCACGTGATCCTCGCCCTCGGCCACAGCGCCCGCGACACCTTCCGTATGCTCCACGGCCGTGGCGTGTACATGGAAGCCAAGCCGTTTTCCGTGGGTTTCCGTATCGAACACCCACAGTCGCTGATCGACGCCGCGCGCCTGGGCAAATACGCCGGGCATCCGAAACTCGGCGCGGCCGACTACAAACTGGTACACCACGCCAAGAATGGCCGTTCGGTCTACAGCTTCTGCATGTGCCCCGGCGGCACCGTGGTGGCCGCGACGTCCGAGCCGCATCGCGTGGTGACCAACGGCATGAGCCAGTACTCGCGCAACGAGCGCAACGCCAACTCCGGCATCGTCGTCGGCATCACGCCTGAGGTCGATTACCCGGGCGGCCCGCTGGCCGGCATCGAGCTGCAGGAGCGCCTGGAATCCCACGCCTACATCCTCGGCGGCAGCAATTACGAAGCCCCGGCGCAACTGGTCGGCGATTTCATCGCCGGCAAGCCGTCCACGGCCATCGGCAGCGTGGAACCGTCCTACAAACCTGGGGTGTCCATGGGCGATCTGGCCCTGGCACTGCCGGACTTCGCCATCGAAGCGATCCGTGAAGCCTTGCCGGCGTTCGAGAAGCAGATCAAGGGCTACTCGTTGCACGATGCCGTCTTGACCGGGATCGAAACGCGCACCTCATCGCCGTTGCGGATTACCCGTAACGAATCGATGCAGAGCCTGAACGTCAAAGGCCTGTTCCCGGCCGGCGAAGCCGCGGGTTATGCCGGTGGGATTCTGTCGGCGGGCGTCGACGGCATTCGGATTGCCGAGGCGTTGGCGCGGGATATGTTGGGTATCGAGGCCTGAAAACAGCGCCGTCCAAAGGTGGGAGCGCGGCCGCTCCCACATTGGTTTTTGTAGCGTGTCAGATATTCGCGCGCAGGATGTCGTCGGGCAGTGGCTCACCGCGCTCGACGCTGGCCGCCACCGCGGCTATCAAGCCCTGCAGTTCATACCCCTGCCCCGCCAGCCACGCCTGATCGTAATAGGTAGTGGCATACCGCTCGCCCCCGTCACACAAGATCGCCACGATCGACCCCGACTCCCCCGCCGCTTTCATCTGCTGCGCCGCCATCAGCGCACCGATCAGGTTGGTCCCGCTGGAGCCGCCGACCCGCCGACCCAACCGCTCGGCCAGGTAATGCATGGCCGCCAGCGACAGCGCGTCCGGCACCTTGACCATCGCATCGATGACCTTGGGCAAAAACGACGCTTCGACCCGCGGTCGGCCAATACCTTCAATCCGCGAGCCGCACTCCAGGCGCAAGCCGGCATCGCCGCTCAGGTAGTAGTCAAAGAACACCGAGCGCTCGGCATCGGCACACAACACGCGGGTGCAATGCTGGCGATAACGCACATAGCGTCCCAGGGTCGCGGTGGTGCCGCCCGTGCCCGGGCTGGAAATCAGCCAGCTCGGCTCCGGATGACGCTCGAAGCGCATCTGCTGGAAGATCGACTCGGCGATATTGTTGTTCGCCCGCCAGTCGGTGGCGCGTTCGGCGTAGGTGAACTGGTCCATGAAGTGACCACCGCTTTCCTGCGCCAGGCGTTCGGATTCGGCGTAGATCTGCGTCGGATCTTGTACCAGATGGCTCTTGCCGCCATAGAAGCCGATCTGGGCGATCTTTTCCTGGGAGGTGGTGGCCGGCATCACGGCGATAAACGGCAGGCCGAGCAAGCGTGCGAAGTAGGCTTCGGAGATCGCCGTCGAACCGCTGGAGGCTTCGATCACCGGCGCTCCCGGCTTCAGCCAGCCATTGCACAGCGCATACAGGAACAGCGAGCGCGCCAGCCGGTGTTTGAGGCTGCCGGTGGGGTGGCTGGACTCATCCTTGAAGTACAACTCGATACCCGGCAAGCCGGGCAGCGCCAAAGGAATCAGGTGGGTGTCGGCGCTGCGCTGGAAGTCTGCTTCAATGATACGAATGGCTTCGCGGGCCCAGGGACGGTGGTCGCTCATGAGAGGATCTCTAAGGATTTCAGTCTCAATCTTAGGATGTTTCCTACACCACACACAGATACAGTAACGACTCAATCGGACACACAATTGCTAGGCTCCGCCCCAACTCCGAGCGCGCCCCCTTCTTATAACAAATAAGAATATAACTTTTGTTTTAACAACTAACGGTACGGGTTAGGGTACGCATCTATTGAATCTGGATTGGAGAGCACCCCTTGGCTCTGCGTAGCACGTTCACCCGTTTCTTCCAGCTGGAAGCCGCCAGCGGTCTGTTGTTGATCGCCGCAGCCGCGTTGGCGCTGATCGTCAACAACTCACCGTTGTCGCACCTCTACAGCGCGTTCCTCGACGTGCCCGTGGTGGCGCAGATTGGCGCGCTGAAGATCGCCAAGCCCGCGTTGCTGTGGATCAACGACGGCCTGATGGCCCTGTTCTTTCTGCTGATCGGCCTGGAGGTCAAGCGCGAGCTGCTCGACGGCCACCTGTCCAAGCCTTCGCAAGTCGTCCTGCCAGGCGCCGCGGCGATCGGCGGCATGGTCGTGCCGGCATTGATCTACTGGGCAATCAACAAGGATTACCCGGCGGCGCTTTCCGGCTGGGCGATCCCCATGGCCACCGATATCGCCTTCGCATTGGGCGTCCTGGCGCTGCTCGGCAAGCGCGTGCCGGTGTCGCTGAAACTGTTCCTGATGACCCTGGCCATCATCGATGACCTGGGCGCGATCATCGTGATCGCCGTGTTCTATTCCAGCGACCTGTCCGGCGCCGCCCTGGCGGGCGCGGGCGCCTGCTTGATCGCCTTGATTGCCATGAACCGCCTGGGCGTGATCAAGCTCGGGCCGTACCTGATCATCGGCCTGATCCTGTGGGTCTGCGTACTGAAAAGCGGCGTGCATGCCACCTTGGCCGGCGTGACGCTAGCGTTCTGCATCCCGATGCGTACCAAAAACGCCGAACCCTCGCCGCTGTTGACGCTCGAACATGCCCTGCATCCATGGGTGGCCTATGGCATCCTGCCGCTGTTCGCGTTCGCCAACGCCGGCGTGTCCCTGAGCGGGGTCAGCCTCGAGAGCTTCACCCACCACGTACCGCTGGGCATCGCCCTCGGCCTGCTGATCGGCAAGACCATCGGCGTGTTCGGCCTGACCTGGCTCGCCATCAAGACCGGCCTCGCCGCGCTGCCCAGCGGCGCCAGCTGGGGCCAGGTGTTCGGCGTAGCGATCCTGTGCGGGATCGGCTTCACCATGAGCCTGTTTGTCGGCTCTCTGGCGTTCGTGCCGGGCGCCAGCGAATTTGCCGGGGAAGATCGAATGGGGATTCTGACCGGGTCGATACTCGCGGCGTGTATCGGTTATGCGGTGACGGCGATGGCGAGTCGCAAGAAAGCCTGACTCGCACAAAACACCGCGCACAAAAAACCCCAGCCGGTCACCCGGCTGGGGTTTTTCTTTGCTCGCGGCTTAACGCTTAGCGAGTCACGCGGCTGGTACCATCAACGGTCATGATGCGAACGCGATCACCGATGCGGAAGATTTCATTTTCCTGCACGGCCTGCACGTAGCCGCGCATGCTGCCGTCGTCTTCGCGAACGGTGATTTCCACGCCCTGGGTGCGGGTCAGGCCTTCTTCGGTGGCCGAACCCAACAGGCCGCCGGCGACGGCGCCGATCACGGCGGTCACGATACTGCCACGGCCGCCACCGATGGCGCTGCCGCCCACGCCGCCAATGACGGCACCGGCCGCACCGCCGATTGGGGTCTTGGTGCCTTCGATTTTCACCGGACGCAGGGATTCAATGGTCCCCATGCGAACGGTCTGCACGCGACGCGCTTCGTCACGGGAGTATGAGTCGCCGGTCAGACTCGAGGCGCAGCCACCCAACAACAACGACAGGGTAGTAAAGCAGGCAACTAGTAAAACGGACTTACGCATAGCATCAACTCCAAAGGACAGGTGTTCATTAGACGCGGCCGCTTGACGCCTGTCACGGCAAGCTCCGCAGAAAATTGCTTTCATTCAGCCCTAGTACAGAGTGCCAGCACCAAAACAGACGACAAACGGTAGCTCTCATCTCGTAAACAGGACGCTCATGGATTATTTCATCATTATAGTCACGACCGTAGCCGGCTTGTATTTCCATGGCTGGTTATACCTGCGCATCCGCCGCTGGATCGACCGCGACCTGGCGCTATCCCTGGCGGGCAACGACCTGCACAAGCGGGCCTTCATGCTGCAACAACTGGAAAAAGCCCGCACCCTGAAGATCAACCGCCGCGAGCTGCCGGACTGGTTGAAAAACGCGGCGCAGCAGTACACGCCCGAGGCCTCTTGAACAGAGGCTTCGGGGTGACGGGCAACAGTCAGAAAGGGTGACGCAAGACGACGATCAGGGCGCCAGGCGCTCACGGGTCCAGTCGGCCCCATGCAAGCGGTAGTTCAGGCGGTCATGCAGGCGGCTGGCGCGGCCTTGCCAGAACTCGATGCGCTCGGGCAACAAGCGATAGCCGCCCCAGTGCTCGGGGCAGTGCGGCTGAGTGTCGCTGAACCGCTGTTCGGTGACCTTGAGCAAATCGTGCAACTCTTCGCGGTCACGGATCACCTTGCTCTGCGGGGAAGCCCAGGCACCCAGGCGGCTGCCCAAGGGGCGCACCTGGAAATAGGCATCCGACTCTTCCGGCGTGACCTTGACCACCCGACCCTCGATGCGTACCTGACGCTCCAGGGTCGGCCAGAAAAAGGTCATGGCCGCGAAGGGCCGCGCCGCAAGCTGATCGCCCTTGGCGCTCTCATAGTTGGTGAAGAAGGTAAAGCCCTGCGCATCCAGGCCCTTGAGCAACAGGATGCGACAGTGCGGGCGACCGTCCTCGTCGACCGTGGCCAGGGTCATGGCATTGGCCTCCACCGGCGGCTGCTCGGTTTTCACCGCATCGCCGAACCACTGATGGAACAAGGCAAACGGCTCGCTCGGGGCCTGGGCCTCGCTCAAACCATCCCGTGTGTAGTCACGGCGCATATCAGCCAATGCCTGGGTCATGCGACTTTATCCTTCTGGTTCAGCGGATCAGTTTTTTGCCTGGTCGTTCGCAGCCGGTGCAGCGGCCTTGGCTTTGGCCGCTGCGGGTTTCTTGGCAGCTGCCTTGGCCGGGGCCTTTTTCGCGGCTGGCTTGGCGGCGGATTTCTTCGCGCCAGCCTTTTTCGCCGGGGCTTTTGCGACCGGTGCCGGCGCGGGAACGTCCTGCACGGCAACCATTTCAGCCACAGGCAGGGTCTTGCCCGAGTTGTACTTGCTCAGCAAGGCCAACATAGTTGTACGCTGAGTAAACATAATTTCCATGCGACGGTTCAGCGCACGGCCTTGGGTGCTGTCGTTGGCAGCACGCGGCATCATGTCGCCCATGCCACGCAGCATCAGACGGTCTTGCTTGAGGCCGCTGAGGCTGAAAATCGATGCGATGGATTGCGCGCGTTCTTTGGTCAGCGCCTGGCTCGCCGGGGCCGCGCCGGTGGCATCAACGTGACCGAGGACCAGTACGGCGGTCTTCGGGTCGGCTTCAACAGCCTTGGCGACGCGAGTGAACGGGCCCAGGGTGACCGGCAGCAACATCGCCGGGCGTTTCGGGTTGTAGGAACCGTCTACCGGGGCAATCACCACCAGTACGTTGTCGCGACGTTCCAGTTGCAGGTTGCTGTCCTTGATCGCGGCGCGCAGGCGCGGCTCATAGTCGTCCAGCCAGGCCTGGGTGATTTTCGGGTCGGGCATCGGCACGTTGGTCACGTCGACCTAGGCCAATGGCTTAGGCTTGGACGTGCTTTCGAACGGCCACCACCAGTGAGTCTCGGAGTCGGTCTTGGCCACGGCGGGGGCGGCAGGAGCAGCGGCTGGCGCCGGGGTGGCGGCCTTGAGGTCGGCCTTCAGGTCAGCCTTGGCATCGGCGGCCTTTTCGTCGGCACTCTTGGAGGAGAACGGCCACCAGCTGGAGCCGGTATCCGCTTTGGCCACCGGGGCTGGCGCAGGAGCGGCGGCTACCGGTGCGGCAGGCTTGGCGCCAGCTGCGGCAGCTACCGGTGCAGCCGGCTTGGCGCTGGCAGCAGCCGCTACCGGTGCGGCAGGTTTGGCGCCCGCGGCGGGTTTGGCGTCCGGCTTGGCGTCGGTTTGGCTCACTGCGTCCTTGGTAGCAGCCTTGTCAGATCCAAATGACCACCAATGCCCGCCTTCGGCATCATTTTGTGGTGTTTGTGCGCAGCCAGTAATAGATAGGCACAGCGCCAGTGCCAAGGACTTGTTCGATAACATGAGATATCCACAAAATGAGAAAAAACCGAGGGTCTGAATGACCCGTTAAACAGACGCTTCCAGAACATTAAAGTTACAATATTTTGCTCAGCGTCTTCTTATACTTGCATTTGTAACAAAAAAACGTGAAACAGCAAGGGGTTTACAGACAACCGGCCAATATTCTGACCAACTTCTGTGCACGTGGGTCCATAAGTACGTAGGGCCCCAGCGTATTAGTCACAAAACCGAACGCTACATCATGTTCGGGGTCGGCAAACCCCAGCGAACCGCCCGCACCAGGATGTCCAAATGCACGCGGGCCAAGGCCGAAGGTCGCATTCGGCAATTGCGGTTGATCCAACATGCAGCCCAGGCCGAAACGGGTTTGGGTCAATAAGGTTTTATCGGGCCCGATACTGTGTTCACGGGTCAATTGTTCGAGCATGTCGCTTTCCAGCAAACTACCGTCCAATAAACCACTATAAAAACCCGCCAGGCTACGCGCATTACCGTGACCGTTTGCCGCTGGCTGCTGCATACGCCGCCATTCGGGTTTATTAGTGCTGGTCAGAATAGACGGCGGATTGGCAAATGCCCGCGTCGTCATGGCCGTGGGTTCACGCATCATTACTTGCAGTAAACGTTGCGCGGCTTCATCGCCCATGTTGCCTTTGCCGCGCGCTACATGGGCCACGCGATAAAATTCTTCGTCCGCCAGGCCCACATGAAAATCCAGCCCCAACGGGCGTGCAACCCGCGCCACGATGGATTCGCCCGGCCCACGCCCGTCGGCACGGCGCAGCAATTCCCCGACCAGCCAGCCATAGGTGATCGCTTCGTAGCCGTGGCCTTGGCCCGGCGTCCACCACGGCGCTTCGGCGGCCAAGGTGTCGACCATCAACGACCAGTCGTACAGCGCTTCGGTGGGCAGCATCTCGCGGATCGCCGGCAACCCGGCCTGGTGGCAGAGCAACTGGCGCAAGGTGATCGCTTCTTTACCGGCCGCGGCAAATGCCGGCCAGTAGTTGGCCACTGGCGCATCCAGTTGCAGCTTGCCTTCGGCCACCAATTGCAGGGCCGCAACGGCGGTGAAAGTCTTGGTGCAGGAGAACAGGTTGACGATGGTGTCGCTGTGCCAGGCCTGTGCCCCGTCCTTGTCGGCGGTGCCGGCCCACAGGTCGACCACGGCTTCCCCGCCGATCTGGATGCACAGCGCCGCACCACGTTCCTGCGGGTCATCGAACAACGCGACGAACGCTTCACGTACCGCTTCGAACTGGAGTTCGTAATGCCCCTGAACCTGCACCTAAGCCCCCTCGGAAAACGCTGTAAAAAGTGGCCGACATTGTTCCAGCCCTTGTAGGATTTGTGAACCCGTCAACACTCAATCAATGACCATTTCCGGCATGCCCACCGGTGTGTCCGGCGCCCTGCCCCGCACCTTTACCGTCATGCCCGGGCTTGCTGCCTTCATGCTCGCGAACCGCGCGGGCCGCCTTGGCCTTTTCGGCTTCCTTGCCCAGTTGGTCGACCGCCGCCAGGTTGCTTCGACGCACGCTGTCGACAAAGCCCTGGAACGGCACATCGGTAATGCCGACCAGACCGAAGTGGCCGTTTTCGCCGTCCAGCAGACGCCCGGTCACGGGCTGGTCCAGGTACTGGAACCAGTGAACGCCGACAATCGACGGCTCGGCCATGGCCTGCTTGAGGAAGTTGGCATACGCGGCGCCGCGATCTTCTTCCTTGGCCAACTGGGTCACACCGCCCCAGAACGGGCCGCGGTCTGCCGAGCCGAAGTTGAATTCGGTGATCAACACCGGCTTGTCCAACGCGCGCAAGGCGGCGAAGTCATAGCCGTCCTGGGGTTTGAGCGTGTACATGTTGAAGCTCAACACGTCGCAATACTGCGCACAGGACGCCACCGCCTCCGGAGTACTCACCGCGTAACGCCCGCCCAGCAGCAACTGGTTGGGCGCGTGCCATTTGAGTGCATCGGCGATGGTCTTGAAGTACGTATCGGCTAAGGTCTTCTGGAAGTGTTTGAAGTCGGCTTCGATTTCCGGGTGCTCAGGGTTGGGCATCGGCGGTTCGAAGCCCGGGTCTTCCATCAGTTCCCAGCCTGCCAGGTGGATGCCCCAGGCTTTCGACAGGCCTTCTTCGTTACGGTATTTGTCGCGCAGTTGCTTGAGGAACGCGCGCTTGGCCGGTACATCGGTGGTCATGCGCAGGGTGCCGTAGGCCAGGGCGTAACGGGATTTTGCATCGTCACCGGGACCGGCCCAGGCCAGTTCGTTATCGGCAAAAAAACCGATCAGCCAAGGATCGTCACGATGATCGCGGGCAGCGATGGCCACGGCGCGCTCGGTGGCCATGGCGAAACGCGGGTCGAACGGGTCGGGCATGCCGCCCCACCAGTCGGTGCCGGTGCTGATGCTGGCGTAATCGCCGACGATCGACAGCGGCAAGGTGTACGGCACGCGGTCCGCACTGGCCAGTTGTGCAGCGCTCCAGTTGCCGACGGTGTTGAAACCCCAGGCCTGCAGGCGGTCGAGGGTGTGGCTGACCCAGCGCTTCTGGTCGAAACCGTCAGTGTCATACGTGCGCTGCAGGTTGGCGCGGTAGAAATCGTACCAACGCCCGGCGCCAAAGCTACGCCCTTCGCCGGCGCCGTTACCGGTGCGGTTGTCGCCGCTGCCGTAGTACTTGTCAAAGGGTTCCCCGGCCTTGGGCAGCGCCGCGAACATCCATTCACGGCCCGCCACGTAGGTCTGGTTGTTATCCGAAGCCACGGTGTTGACGCCCAGGGAATAGAACGGATGCCCCTCCGGCGTCACCAGATACCAACGACCATCGCGCTTCTCGGTGCGGAAAAAGCCGCTGGCGTCGAACGCCGGGCCTTTGTTCCAACCGCCGTACTGGTCCAGGGAGGATTTATCCCGCTCGGCCAGCCAAGCCTTGAGCTGTTGCTGCTCCTTGGTGGCGGCGGCCTTGAGTTGCTCGTCGCTGCTGACCTTTTCCGGCCAGCGCGCGCGGGTGGACTGGCCATAGGCATCCACCAGTTCGCTGTAGGCCGCCTTCAGCACCGGCTCGCTGTCCTGCACACCAAAGCGCTCCAGCAGAATACTCTGGGCGACATTCGGTTTGATCATCGACAGGGTCACCGACACCACCTGGCTGCGGTCGATGTCTCCGGCGCTGCTGGCCAGTAACACGCGCTGGCCGTCGACGCTGATCGGCATCGGCGGGCCGGCCTTCATGCCCTGGCTCAATGGCGAGTTGGCTTGCAGCGGGATCAGCAGGGTCTGGGCCGGACCGGCCGGCAGGTCGATGCGGCTGACCAGGGTCTTGCCGTCGTTGCTCTGCACCTTGACGTACAGGGTCAGCGCACAGTCCATGGCACTCTGGATACGCAGGCTGATGGCGCTGGATTGCGACCAGTCCCAGGCGCCGGTCTGCGGGCTGAGCACCAGGCTCGGTTCGGCGGCCGGGTTGAAGGTGATGCGGCGCAGCACCTCGCCTTCAGGGGTTTGTTCGGCGTTGTATTGCGGCAGGCTGGCGTCCTGGGTCGCCACTTTGACCACATCGGCAGGTCGGACGAAGTTGAACAACGTTTGTTGCCCGGCGGGCGCGGCCAGCAGTGGCGCAGCGAACAGCAGGGCAAAAAGGGCGGGCAGAGTGCGAATCATACGAGCAAGGTTCTCCCAAACGGCCGATAAATGGCCTGATGACATAATGCGATGGCAGTGAGATAGACCACGAAGTGGGCGATTTTGCCCACTGTGGCTTAAGAAATTTCGCGCCGGAACGGCGGCAAGGCATTCAGGATGGCCTTGCCATAGCGCTGCGTGACCAGACGGCGGTCCAGCAAGGTGATGGTGCCTCGGTCTTCTTCGGTCCGCAGCAAGCGCCCGCAGGCCTGCACCAGCTTCAGGGACGCATCCGGCACCGATATTTCCATGAACGGGTTGCCACCACGGGCCTCGATCCACTCGGCCAACGCGGCTTCGACCGGGTCATCCGGCACCGAGAACGGGATCTTGGCGATCACCACGTGTTCGCAGTAGGCACCGGGCAAGTCCACGCCTTCGGCAAAGCTCGCCAGGCCGAACAGCACGCTGGAATCGCCGCCATCGACCCGCGCCTTGTGCTTGTTCAGGGTTTCCTGCTTGGACAGGTTGCCCTGGATAAACACCTGCTTGCGCCAGTCGCGGTCGAGGCCGTCGAACACGTCCTGCATCTGTTTGCGCGACGAGAACAGCACCAGGGTGCCGCGTGAACCTTCGACCAGCTCCGGCAAGTCACGGATGATCGCGGCGGTGTGGGCCGGCGCATCCCGAGGGTCGGCCTTGAGGTCAGGCACGCGCAGCACACCGGCGTTAGCATGATGGAACGGGCTCGGCACCACGGCGGTGACGGCTTTTTTCGGCAGGCCGGCGCGCATGCGGAAGCGGTCGAAGGTGCCCAGGGCGGTCAGCGTGGCCGAGGTGACCAGGCAGCCATACGCCACGTTCCACAGGTTGCGCCGCAGCATTTCCGCCGCAAGGATCGGGCTGGCGTTGACCTCGATATCGAACAGCGCACCACTTTCCGACAGGGTCAGCCAACGGGCCATGGGCGGGTTGTCTTCCGGGTCTTCGACGGTGAAGGCCGTCCACAACTCCCAGTTGCCCTGGGCGCGGGACAACAGGCTGCCGAACAGTGGGTACCATTCCTCGGCCTGGTTGCTCGCGATGCCGATGTTGACCTCGCCGTCCATGCCTTCCTTGAGCAGGTCGGTCAGGCGGGTGAACAGGTCGGTCAGGCGCGAAAAACCCTTCTTCAGTTCGACGCCCATTTCACGCATGTGCTCGGGGATCAGCCCACCGACAAAGCGATGGCGCGGGCGCTCGCGGCCCTCGACGTCTTCGCCGGGCTTGAAGTCGGCGACCTGCTCGCAGGCGCTGAACATGAACTGCTGCTGGGTCTTGATCTCCCGCGCCAGTTCCGGCACCTGTTCGATCAGCTTGCCCAGATCGCCGGGCAGCGGGTGCTGTGCCAGCAGTTTGGTGAGGTTCTTGGCGGTGGCCTCGAGCCAGTCGGCGGTGGAGCGCAGGCGCGTGTAATGGGCGAAGTGGCCGATGGCCTTGTCGGGCAGGTGGTGGCCTTCGTCGAATACGTAGAGCGTGTCGCGCGGGTCCGGCAGCACGGCGCCGCCGCCCAGGGCCAGGTCGGCGAGGACCATGTCGTGGTTGGTGACGATCACGTCGACCTTGCCCATGCCTTCGCGCGCTTTATAGAAGGCGCACTGGCCGAAGTTGGGGCAATGACGGTTGGTGCATTGGCTGTGGTCGGTGGTCAGGCGCGCCCAATCGGCGTCTTCCAGGGCGGTGGGCCAGCTGTCGCGGTCGCCGTCCCATTTATTCCCGGCCAGTTTTTCGATCATGCTGGTAAACAGCTTCTGGCTGACTTCATCGACTTCGATCTTGAAGCCTTCTTCTTCGAACAAGGAGGCCGTGGCGGTTTGCGCGTGGCCTTCCTGCAGCAGCACGTCGAGCTTGGACAGGCACATATAGCGGCCACGGCCCTTGGCCAGGGCGAAGGTGAAGTTCAGGCCGCTGTTGCGCATCAGGTCGGGCAGGTCTTTGTAGACGATCTGCTCCTGCAGGGCGACGGTGGCGGTGGCGATCACCAGGCGCTTGCCGGCGGCCTTGGCGGTGGGAATCGCCGCCAGGCTGTAGGCCACGGTCTTGCCGGTACCGGTGCCGGCCTCGACGGCCACGACCGCGGGGTCACCGCTGCGCCGGCCTTCGTCGTCGGTGTCGATATCCCCGAGGACCTTGGCCACTTCGGCGATCATCAGGCGTTGGCCGTAGCGCGGTTTCAAGCTCTTGGCTTCGAGAAAACGCGAATAGGCGCCCTGGATCGTGGTTTTGAGTTCAGTGCTGATCATGGATAGTCGGGCGCAAAAAACGCTGGATAAATTTTCAGTGGTTCGGATCGACCGCTATCATACCCCGCTAATTAATCCCGCGCAGAACGGAGTACCGCAATGACCGTGTTCAGCCTCGTTTACACCCTGCATGTATTGGCCGCCCTGATCTGGGTCGGCGGCATGTTTTTCGCCTGGATGATCCTGCGCCCGGCCGCTGTGGCGGCCCTCGAGGGCCCTGCCCGGCTCAAGCTGTGGGCGAATGTGTTTCAACGTTTTTTCGCGTGGGTTTGGGTGGCGGTGCTGGTTTTGCCGATCAGCGGTGTCGGCCTGTTGCAACTGCGCTTCAGCGGGTTTGAAACCGCACCGCGTTACGTGCAGGTGATGATGGGCTTGTATGTGGTGATGACGGCGCTGTTCATCCGCATCCAGGCGTTGAAGTTCCCCGAATTGCGCACAGCGGTGGCGGCTGAAAACTGGCCGGCCGGGGCGGCGGTGCTGGGGCAGATCCGCAAGCTGGTGGGCATTAACCTGCTCGTTGGGTTGGTGGTGGTCGCGATTGCTTCGGCGCGGCCGATGTTCTGAGACGTGCCTTAAACGGCCATCGGGAGCACGCCCCCTCCCACATTTGAAATGCATTCCAAATGTGGGAGGGGGCGTGCTCCCGATGACGTCAGATCGAACGACTCAAAGTCGCTGAATGGTCACAGTTCCCGCAGGCCCGGCCGGCCCCGGCTGCCCTTCCACCCCTGGCCGGCCTTTCTCGCCACCATCGGCGCGGTACACCAGGCAACCCTTGGATTGCCCGCCACGCCCAGGCTTGCCCGCCGTCCCCGCCAAACCGCCCGCGCCGCCATCGACCCAGACCTTGATCTTGTCGCTTGGGAAGTCCTGCGGCAGTTCGACCCGCACCTGCGCACCCGCCGCGCCAGGCAACCCGTCGCCACCGTTATCACCGTTGGCGCCGCGCCCAGCGGAGCCCCAAGTGCAACCCGGGTCTTCGCCGTTGGCGCCATCCAGCCCGGCATAACCTTGGGCGCCAGCGCCACCACGGGCATCCACCGACAGTTCCTGCGCCGTCAGGGCATTGATGCGCAAGGTCAGGTCACGTCCGGCCCTGGCTGGTTTTTCGTGGGTACCGGGAGCGCCACGCGAGGTGATCTGGCTGCCATGTTCCAGTTGCGCATGCCGCGCCTGCAATTGCAGCCCGGTGCTCCCCGGAGCGATGGCGATGCGTGCTTCGCGGCCCAGGTGCAACTCATCCACCGAGACCTGGCTGATCGTGGCCGGGATGAGCAACGTGCCGTAGTCCGCGACGTCCAGGCGTTCCAGCTGCAATACGCTGGTACTGCTGGGCAAGCGCATCAACGAGTTGGTTTCAACACTCACGCTCTGGGCCAGGGCAACGGGGCTGACCAACAGGGCCAACAGAAAAACCTTACGCATCATGGGGCTCCTGAGTGATGGGGAATTTGTTATTTCAAATTTTTCTTTGGGCGCTCAGTAACGACTTCTACAGGCGATTTGCCAGTGAAGGATCAAAAAACTTGAGAAGGCGGCGGTTTCAGCGAGGATCGCCAACGATGCCCCTGTGGAATCCCACAGGGGCAAGGCCTGTCAGCGGTTGATCTGGATTTCTACGCGGCGGTTCAGGGCACGGCCTTCAGCGGTTTTGTTGTCAGCCACCGGATGACTTTCGCCCGCACCGGTCACCGACACGAAGTTACTGCGAGGCACACCGGCGCCGATCAGGTAGTCCGTCACCGAATGTGCGCGTTTTTCCGAGAGTTTCTGGTTGTAGGCGTCCTTGCCGACGCTGTCGGTATGCCCGCTGACCCGCAACTGGGCGCTCGGGGCTTCGCGTTTCAGGCGGGTGGCGATGGTGTCGAGCGCGGTTTTATCCGCCGCCGTCAGCTTCGCCGAGTCGAACTGGAAGTGGACATCGCGAATCACGATGGTTTCTTCCTTGACCACAACCACCTCTTCAACCACCGCCGCGGGTGGCGCAGGAGGGCAACCATTGGCATCGACCTGTACGCCTTTCGGCGTGCCGGGGCACTTGTCGCGGCTGTCCGGCACGCCGTCGCCGTCTTCGTCACCATCGCCGTGTACCCAGCAATAGGCGCCGGCCATGCCGCCGATCAACAACGCGCCGTAGCCGGCATAGGCTGAGCTTTCCGTCGCACCGATCGCCGCACCGGTCACGCCGCCCACGGCGGCGCAGGTGGGCCAATCGGTTTTTTGCAAACCTGCACAACCTGTCAATACTCCGGTGAGCAGAACCAAGGGTATAGCTGTCCGCATGATGCTCATTTGATTTCTCCTGAGGGGATCGGCAGGGGCCGATGGGTGGAGTAAAGACCGCTCCTTTCAACTGCGCCAGTACGCCACACCCCTGGATTCATTGAGGATGGGCGTACTTGAAGGACTTTTCGCAACCACCTGCTCTAGGCCCGCACGCTCAGCCGCGCTAGTCTCTAGGGTCCTGATGTGAGGATCTCTGATGACCGCTGGTATTTCTTCCCGTACACCCCAGCAAGCCCTGGCTGCCTTGCTCGATTTGCACCAGCCCAAACGCCTGTTGCTGTTGGGTGCCAGCCAGTTCCCGGCGCTGGAGGCCTTTCAAAAGGCGCACCCTGAGACCCAGGTGTCCGTCGCGACGCCTGGCGCGCTGCCGGCGGACCTCGCGGCGCAGCGTTTTGACCTGGCGCTGGTGGTCGATTGCCTGGAGCACCTGTCAAAACCACAAGGCCTGACCCTGCTGGGCGGCATCCGCAACCTCAATGCCAGCCGCATTGCGGTGCTGGTCGACCTGGGCGCCTGCGACTGGAAAGACACTGACTTCTTCTCCCTGGCCCTGCAGGCCGGCGAGCGCTTCCAGCGCGATGAGCAGGTACTGACGCTGTTTACCTATGATCTGCTTGACTATAAACAGGTGCCGGACTGGCTCAACGCCCGCTTCTGGGCCAACCCGGAAAACTTCGGAAAGTATTGGTGGTAACCCGATGAGTACATCCATTTGCCCCTGCGGCAGCGGCAACCTGCTGGACGCGTGCTGCGGCCATTATCACGCCGGCCACCCGGCGCCGTGCGCCACCGCGCTGATGCGCTCGCGCTACAGCGCCTACGTACTGGGCCTGGTGGACTACCTGGTGGCTACCACGTTGCCTGCGCAGCAGGCCGGCCTGGACCGTGATGCCATCGCCACCTGGAGCGCCCAGAGCACCTGGCTCGGCCTGGAAGTGGAAAGCTCCGAGGTGTTCGGCGGCCAGCCGGAACATGCGTTCGTGACGTTTACCGCGCGCTGGCATGACAGCACCGGCGAACACAGCCACCGCGAACAGTCCTCTTTCGTACAGAATGAGGGACACTGGTACTTCATCGACCCCACCGTGGAAGTGAAGGCCGGACGCAATGATGCATGCGTCTGCGGGAGTGGGCAGAAGTTCAAGAAGTGTTGCTCCAGCTACCTCTAACCACCTCACAGGGATCGCGCCATGCTCCGCACTTACAGCTTGTTGCTGGCGTTGACCCTTGGCTTGAGTGGCTGCGCCTCATGGTTCGAGGACGATGCCCCACCGCCCCACGTCGCCCTGGTGAAGGTCGAAGTGGTGCGGGCCAAGTTGCTCGAACAGAAGTTCAAGCTGTATTTCCGCGTGGATAACCGCGACGACGCCGACCTCACGGTGCGCGGCCTGATCTACAAGGTCACCCTGGGTCGCTTGCTGCTGACCGAAGGCGAATCCAACGAATGGCTCACCGTGCCGCCGCGTGGCCACGCCTTTTTCAAGATCTCGGTACGCACCAACCTCTGGCCGCAGATCCGTGACGTCGTGCAGATGCTGAAAAACCCCGACCGGCCCGTGCCTTATCGGCTGGAAGGCGAGCTGAAAACCGGATTATTCATCGGTAATGACGTGCGCGTGGACCACAATGGCGAGATAATCCCCGGCGATTTTATTCCGGAGCGACATCGATGACTCAGCAACCCCATGTCCATGGTCCTGACTGCAACCACGATCACGATCACCATGATCACGACCACGGCCATGTCCACGGCCCGAACTGCGGCCACGCTCACCAGGAGCCGGTGCGCAACGCCCTGAAAGACGTTGGCCGCAACGATCCATGCCCGTGCGGCAGCGAGAAGAAATTCAAGAAGTGCCACGGCGCTTGAAACCTGGCTACTGAAAATAAGCTTTAGCTCCTGCTTGCGTCGTTTCACCGCGCTCACTAACGTAGCGCCTTTACTGACGCTACCCCCCGCAGGAGCTTTGCCATGGCCTCGCCAGTCCTTTCACATTTTCTTCCCCGGTTCGGCGTTGCCGCGGCAGTGGCCAGTGCATTAAGCCTGGCCGGTTGCCAGCTCCAGAGCACCCAGGACACCCTGCCACCCGTTACCGGCGTCCAGCCGATCAAGGGCCTCGCGCAGAATGTTTCGATACGCCGCAATGCCCAGGGCATGCCGCTGATTGAAAGCAATACCTTCCACGACGCGCTGTTCAGCCTCGGCTATGTGCATGCCAGCGACCGCATCACGCAGATGGTCACGTTGCGCCTGCTGGCCCAGGGCCGTCTGGCGGAAATGTCCGGCCCCGAGGTGCTGGATGTCGACCGCTTCATGCGCGCGGTCAACCTGAAAAAAAGCGCCGGCGAGCTCTACAACGCCTCGTCGCCGCGCCTCAAGCGCTTCTTTGAAGTGTATGCCCGTGGCGTCAACGCCTACCTGTTCCGCTACCGCGACAAGCTGCCGCCGGACCTGGCCCAGACCGGCTACAAACCCGAGTACTGGAAGCCGGAAGATTCGGCGCTGTTGTTCTGCCTGTTGAATTTCAGCGAGTCGGCCAACCTGCAGGAAGAATTGTCATCGCTGGTGCTCGCGCAAAAGGTCGGCGTCGACAAACTCGCCTGGCTCACCCCAAGCGCGCCGGACGAGCCGATCCCCCTGGCCGAAGCCGACAAGCTCAAGGGCGTGAACCTGAGCCAGATCACCGGCCTGGCCGGGCTGGACACGGTCAGCCAGCAACTGAGCAGCCTCAACTCACTGGCGGTGACCACTTCGAGCAACTGGGCCATCGGCCCGCAACGCAGCCGCAGCGGCAAGAGCCTGCTGGCCAATGACCTCGCCGCCCAGCCGCAAGCCCCGTCGCCATGGAACTACGTGCAGATCCGCGCCCCGAAATACCAGGCCGTCGGCGCCTCGATCGCCGGCCTGCCGACCCTGTTGTCCGGCTTCAACGGCAAAGTGGCGTGGAGCATGAGCACGGTCAAGGGCGACACCCAGGACCTGTTCCTGGAAAAGGTCAAACGCCAGGGCAGCGCGCTGTACTACGAGAACAACGGTAAATGGCTACCGGCCGCTGTGCGCAACGAGACCTTTTTCATCAAAGGCCAACGCTCGATTCGTGAGGTGGTGTACGAAACCCGCCACGGCGCCCTGCTCAACAGCAGCCAGGCGCTGACCAGCGGGCTGGGCCTGGCCCTGCAAACGGCGGACTTCAAGGACGACAAGAGCCTTGATGCGTTCTTCGACCTGTCCCGCGCGCAAAACGCCGCCAAGGCCTCGGATGCGACCCGGGAAATCCGCGCCATCGCCTTGAACATGGTGTTCGCCGATGCCAGCAACATCGGCTGGCAGGTTACCGGGCGCTTCCCCAACCGCCGCGAAGGCGAAGGCCTGCTGCCCTCGCCGGGCTGGGATGCGCGCTTCGACTGGGACGGTTACGCCGACGCGATGCTGCACCCTTATGACCAGGACCCGGCCCAAGGCTGGATCGGCACCGCCAACCAACGTACCGCGCCGCGCGGTTATGGCATGCAACTGTCCAACTCCTGGGACGCTCCGGAGCGCAGCGAGCGCCTGGCGCAATTGGCCAATGCCGGCAAGCATGACAGCCGCAGCATGATCGCCATGCAATACGACCAGACCACCACGTTCGCCGCCAAGCTCAAGAACATGTTCCAGGCGCCGGGCATGGCGCAGCCGCTGAAACAGGCGATCGCTGCGCTGCCCGCGGCCGAACAGGCCAAGGCCCGTGAAGCGCTGAATCGTCTGATGGCGTTTGACGGCCGCCTGACGCCGACGTCCGCCGACGCAGCGATGTATGAGCTGTTCCTGCAGGAAAGCAGCAAACAGATCTTCCTCGACGAACTCGGCCCGCAAAACAGCGCCAGCTGGAAAGCCTTTGTCAGCAACGCGAGCCTGTCCTACGCCGCCCAGGCCGACCACCTGCTGGGCCGTGAAGACAGCCCGTTCTGGGACGATGTCCGCACCGCGCAGAAAGAAGACAAACCGACGATCCTCGCCCGCAGCCTGGCCGCTGCGATCACTGCCGGCGACAGCCAACTGGGTACCGATCACAAGGCCTGGCAGTGGGGCAAACTGCACAGCACCACCTGGAAGAACCGCAATGGCCAGGTGATCCGCGGCCCGCTGGCCAGCGGCGGCGACCACAACACCCTGAACCCGGCGCCGTACAACTGGGGGGAGAGTTTCGACACCACCCAAGTGCCGGCACTGCGCATGATTGTCGACTTCGGCCAGGCAGAACCGATGACGGGCCAGGGCGGTATCGGCCAGTCCGGCAACCCGGTCAGCCCGAACTATGCCAATGGCATCGATCCGTCGCTCAAGGCGCAATACCTGAGCTTCCCGATGCAGCCGCAGAACTTTGACAAGGTGTATGGGAAAGCCAGGCTGACCCTCACGCCCGGCAAATAACCGTACCAACAGGTGGGAGCAGGCAAGCCTGCTCCCACATTTTTTAATCTGCGCTCGATCCAAAATAGTGCAGCCTATTTTTCATGCCCATTTTCGGGCACCTCCTATACTCATAGCTCCCTCCTCTCACCTTTTAAAACGATCATTCGGAGCTGCATTCGGAACTATGGTGCAGAAATTGCTACTTGTGATCCGTCTGACACCGTTCAGTAACAGTCCTAAACGCGCCACAAGCGCTTATCTTGGTTTCCAGGGATTACATAATGAAAAAAGCATTGCTGACCCTTTCTGCACTGGCTCTGTGCATGGCCGCTGGTTCCGCCTTGGCCAAGGAATACAAGGAATTGCGTTTTGGTGTCGATCCGTCCTACGCGCCGTTCGAGTCCAAAGCCGCTGACGGCAGCCTGGTGGGCTTCGACATCGACCTGGGCAATGCGATCTGCGCTGAGCTGAAGGTCAAGTGCAAGTGGGTCGAAAGCGACTTCGACGGCATGATTCCAGGCCTCAAAGCCAACAAATTCGACGGTGTGATTTCGTCCATGACCGTCACCGAAGCCCGTATGAAGGCCATCGACTTCTCCAACGAGCTGTTCTCCGGCCCGACTTCGCTGGTATTCAAGAAGGGCGCCGGCTACTCCACGCCTGAGTCGCTCAAGGGCAAAACCGTGGGCTACGAGCAAGGCACCATCCAGGAAGCCTATGCCAAGGCCGTATTGGATAAAGCCGGTGTAACCACCAAGGCCTACGCCAACCAGGACCAGGTCTACGCTGACCTGACCTCCGGCCGTCTCGACGCCTCCGTGCAGGACATGCTGCAAGCCGAACTGGGCTTCCTGAAGTCGCCGGCCGGTGCCGGTTACGAAGTCAGCGCGGCCATCGACGACCCATTGCTGCCGTCGAAAACCGCGGTCGGTATCAAAAAAGGTAACACTGAGCTGAAGGCCCTTTTGGATAAAGGTATCAAAGCGTTACACGATGATGGCACCTACGCCAGCATCCAGAAGAAACACTTTGGCGATCTGAACCTGTACAGCGGCAAATAATGCCTGGGGCGCCCCTTCCCGGGAGGGGCGCTGTTTTATCGCCATAGGTCCTGATTTATGTTCGAAGAACTGTTGCAAACCCTCGGGCTGAGCGCGTTCAGTTTGAAGGGTTTCGGCCCGCTGTTGCTGCAAGGCACCTGGATGACCCTCAAGTTGTCGGTGCTGTCCCTGGCCGTCAGCGTGTTGCTGGGCCTGCTCGGCGCCAGCGCCAAACTGTCCAGCCTGCCGTTCCTGCGCATTCCCGCCCAGCTCTACACCACGCTGATTCGTGGCGTGCCCGACCTGGTGCTGATGCTGCTGATTTTCTACAGCCTGCAAACCTGGCTGACCGGTCTTACCGACTTCATGGAATGGGACTACATCGAAATCGACCCATTCAGCGCCGGGGTGATCACCCTGGGTTTTATTTACGGTGCGTACTTCACCGAAACCTTTCGCGGCGCGATCCTCGCGGTGCCCCGTGGTCAATTGGAAGCCGCCACGGCTTACGGCCTCAAGCGCGGGCAGCGGTTTCGCTACGTGACCTTCCCGCAAATGATGCGCTTTGCCCTGCCGGGCATCGGCAACAACTGGATGGTAATGCTCAAGGCCACCGCACTGGTGTCGATCATCGGCCTCGCGGATCTGGTCAAGGCCGCGCAGGACGCCGGCAAGAGCACCTATCAGCTGTTTTACTTCCTGGTGATCGCCGCACTGATCTACCTGCTGATCACCAGTGCGTCCAACTTTGTCCTGCGCCGTCTTGAACGTCGCTATTCGGCAGGCTCGCGGGAGGCCGTGCGATGATCGAACTCTTGCAGGAATACTGGCGCCCATTCTTTTACAGCGACGGCCAGCACATCACCGGCCTGGCCATGACCATGTGGTTGCTCAGCGCCTCGCTGGTGATCGGCTTCCTGGTGTCGATTCCGCTGTCCATCGCCCGGGTGTCGCGCAATCCCTTGGTGCGCTGGCCGGTGCAGTTCTACACCTACCTGTTTCGCGGCACGCCGCTCTATATCCAATTGCTGATCTGTTACACCGGCATCTACAGCATCGCCGCCGTGCGCGCCCAACCGGTGCTGGATGCGTTCTTTCGCGATGCGATGAACTGCACGGTCCTGGCCTTTGCCCTCAACACCTGCGCCTACACCACGGAGATTTTCGCCGGGGCGATCCGCAGCATGGCCCACGGCGAAGTCGAAGCGGCCAAAGCCTACGGCCTCAGCGGCTGGAAGCTGTACGCCTATGTCATCATGCCGTCGGCCCTGCGCCGTTCATTGCCGTACTACAGCAACGAAGTGATTTTGATGCTGCACTCGACGACAGTGGCGTTTACCGCGACGATCCCGGACATTCTCAAAGTGGCCCGGGACGCCAACTCGGCCACGTTCCTCACCTTTCAATCGTTCGGCATCGCTGCGCTGATCTACCTGACCGTGACCTTTGCCCTGGTCGTTCTGTTTCGTCTGGCGGAGCGCCGCTGGCTGGCCTTCCTCGGGCCGAGCCACTAAGGAGCCTTCATGCGTCATCAGGTTCATGAACTGATCGCGCCCGTGCCTGGCACGGCACGGCAGATTCACAGTTTCCACTTCGGCCCGGAGCTGGCCGAACGCAAGGTCTACATCCAGTCGTCACTGCATGCCGATGAATTGCCGGGCATGCTGGTGGCCTGGCACCTCAAGGCGCGCCTGGCGCAACTGGTCGCCGCCGGGCGCTTGCGCAGCGAGATAGTGCTGGTGCCGATCGCCAACCCGGCGGGCCTCGAACAAGTGTTGATGGACATCCCGCTGGGCCGCTATGAGCTGGAAAGCGGGCAGAACTTCAATCGCCTGTTTGTCGACCTCAGTGAAGAGGTGGGCGATCGGGTCGAGGATGTGCTCGGGGATGATCCCCAGCGCAACGTCGAATTGATCCGCACGGCACTCTCCACCGCGCTGGCCGCACAAACCGCCGCGACGCAGTTGCAGTCCCAGCGCCTGGTGCTGCAACGCCTGGCTTGCGATGCCGACATGGTGCTCGACCTGCATTGCGATTTCGAAGCCGTGGCGCACCTGTACACCACGCCCGAGGCCTGGCCGCAGGTGGAGCCGTTGGCGCGCTATATCGGCTCGGAGGCCAACTTGCTAGCCACCGATTCCGGCGGGCAATCTTTCGATGAGTGCTTCAGCCTGGTGTGGTGGCAATTGCAGCAACGCTTCGGCGAGCGCTTCCCGATCCCCATGGGCAGCTTTTCGGTGACCGTCGAGCTGCGCGGCCAGGGTGACGTCAACCACGGCCTGGCCGGCCTCGACTGCCAGGCGATCATCGACTACCTGATTCACTTCGGCGCGATTGCCGGCGACGTGGCACCGCTGCCCGCCCTGCCCTACCCGGCCACCCCGCTGGCGGGTGTCGAACCGGTGGCGACGCCGGTCGGCGGCCTGCTGGTGTTCAGCGCCTTGCCCGGCGAATACCTCGAAGCCGGGCAACTGATCGCCGAAATCATCGACCCCATTACTGACCGCGTAACGCCTGTGCATTGTCAAAACGCCGGCCTGCTTTACGCCCGTTCGCTACGGCGCATGGCCACTGCGGGGATGGTCATCGGCCATGTCGCAGGCTCAGAGGCCTACCGCAGCGGCTACCTACTTTCGCCTTGAGGATGCACGCCCCATGTACAAACTGACCGTTGAAGGCCTGCATAAAAGCTATGGCGACAATGAAGTGCTCAAAGGCGTCTCGCTCAAGGCCAAGACCGGTGACGTGATCAGCCTGATCGGCGCCAGCGGCTCGGGCAAGAGCACCTTCCTGCGCTGCATCAACTTTCTGGAAACCCCCAACGACGGCGCGATGACCCTCGATGACAAGCCGATCCGCATGGTCAGCGACCGCCACGGCATGCGCGTGGCCGACGATGCCGAGCTGCAGCGCCTGCGCACACGCCTGGCGATGGTGTTCCAGCACTTCAACCTGTGGAGCCACATGAGCGTGCTGGAAAACATCACCATGGCCCCGCGCCGGGTGCTGGGCTGCAGTAAGAAAGACGCCGAAGACCGTGCCCGTCGCTATCTGGACAAAGTCGGACTGCCGGCCCGCGTGGCCGATCAATACCCGGCATTTCTCTCCGGCGGCCAGCAGCAACGCGTGGCCATCGCCCGCGCCCTGGCGATGGAACCGGAAGTGATGCTGTTCGACGAACCCACCTCGGCCCTCGACCCGGAGCTGGTGGGCGAAGTGCTGAAGGTGATCCAGGGCCTGGCCGAGGAAGGCCGCACCATGATCATGGTGACCCACGAAATGAGCTTTGCGCGCAAGGTGTCGAGCCAGGTGCTGTTCCTGCACAAGGGCCTGGTGGAAGAGCAAGGCACGCCGGAGGATGTGCTGGGCAACCCGAAGAGTGAGCGCCTGCAACAGTTCCTGAGTGGCAATCTGAAGTAAGCCTTCGCCGATCTTCCCACGCGCCCCCTGCGCCGCCTAAGCGCTCTGAGAGCCCGCCCAGCCGGCCCATGCGCTTGAGCGCGGCAATCCACGATAAGCGCGCAGGCGGCCCGCTGCCCGCGTTTTGGGGCTTTGCTGGGGATACTGAGTGCAACACGGCAGATATTTGTGATCGGCCGCCAGGAGAAATGGCCAGCCCGCGGAAGGACTGACCATATTCCAATCTACAGGCATCAGGCCATCGGCGCGGGTGGCGGCTCGTCCGGAAGGGTCGGTTCGCCAGGTGCGGTAGGCTCAGGGGAATCCGGGTCAGGTTGACCGGGGAGACCACCCGCATAGGCAGGGTCGGCCATCAGGGACCACGCCATCACGCCAATCTGGTTGGGTTCAAGCCGGGCGAGTTCGGCGCTGATTCGCGGGTCGAGCTTCATAAGGTACTCCTCAAGCGTGGCTCGGCGCGCATTGCACGCACCGAAGCAGTACACCCAATAGAGTCACTTTCCGCAGACTAATTCCCTTTACGCGTAGGAGCTTTCGATCAAGCGCGTGGCAAGGTGACGCCGCGCTGGCCCTGGTACTTGCCAGCACGGTCCTTATAGGACACTTCACAGGCCTCATCGGACTGCAGGAACAGCATCTGCGACACGCCTTCGTTGGCATAGATCTTCGCTGGCAGGGTGGTGGTGTTGGAGAATTCCAGGGTGACGTGACCTTCCCACTCAGGCTCAAGCGGCGTCACGTTGACGATGATGCCGCAGCGCGCGTAAGTGCTTTTACCCAGGCAGATGGTCAGCACGTCGCGGGGAATACGGAAGAACTCCACGGTGCGCGCCAGGGCGAAGGAGTTGGGCGGGATGATGCACACGTCGCTCTTGACGTCGACGAAGCTCTTTTCGTCGAAGTTCTTCGGATCGACGATCGCCGAGTTGATATTGGTGAACACCTTGAACTCATCGGCACAACGCACGTCGTAGCCGTAGCTGGAAACACCATACGAAATCACGCGATCGGCGTCGTCACCACGGATCTGGCGCTCAACGAACGGTTCGATCATGCCGTGCTCTTGCGCCATGCGGCGAATCCACTTGTCCGATTTGATGCTCATGGCGGGTGTCCTGATAGCGAGGTGGAAAAATTCTGTTGGGCATCTTACCGGGGCAGGCGTTGGGGTTCAAAGGGCGTGGGGCTTTTGTTGACGAATGTGTTGATCAATGCCCGCCTTGTACAAGCCGCGCCCATTGGGGCCGGGACCCGAATCGGCGTGCACGACGGACGTAAATACCACCGCCAGTCACGAAATTAGAGAAACCTTCGGAAATACCATTGGCACGTTCCGGAAAAAGGGTTAAGGTGGCGCCACTGTGCTGCTTGTGTCACTGAGAATCTCTACACGATATGTTGAATTTCGATCCAACCATCTCCA
>Ga0070754_10000553_pt1 | contig 34315 bp, 39 predicted proteins | sample VirMetDEL_Sep_01_FD_75181 | JGI IMG/M metagenome (GOLD analysis project Ga0070754, IMG submission 75181) | Aqueous microbial communities from the Delaware River and Bay under freshwater to marine salinity gradient to study organic matter... | ecosystem: Environmental > Aquatic > Marine >...
GCACCGAGGGGAACTCGGGTTATTGCCCCCCATTGGCAAGGGAGGCCGACCGCCACCTTCATTCTACCACAGACTTTCAGAAACCCGCAAGGAGGCCGGGGGTTCTGGGGGGGTTGGGGGTTGGGGCGTGATATCCTGAAAGGGTGTTTTCCGACGAAGAAGCCCGAGCATCCCGAAGGCCCCGACTAACCACTAGGGTCAAAAAGCGCCGCCACCGACAGGTTGAAGAGGTCCTCTTTCGGAAGTGGGGTGCCTTTGGGTACCTCCTCCCAGAGGACCGGCAGGGAACCCCTCGACCTCCCCACCCCCTTCAGCGTCTGGTTAGAGAAGACAAGAGGAGGAGGGAAATTCGGTGGTGTTCCAATGGCCCTGTCAGGGATGTCACCGAAGAGGTTAGAAAAAAACTCCTCAGGCTTTGATATCTTTTCGGGGATGAAGTAAAAGAGACCAATGATGGTTTATGGAAGCATTTGCTCCGGGATTGAAGCCGCCTCGGTGGCCTGGTCTCCGCTGGGATTCAAGCCAGCGTTTTTCTCCGAGATTGAAGCCTTCCCCCGAGGAGTCTTGTCTCATCACTACCCATCAGTTCCCCTCAGAGGGGATTTCCGGGAGATAGAAGGGAAGGAACATGGATCAATTGACATTCTCGTTGGTGGAACCCCCTGTCAGTCATTCTCAATTGCAGGAAAGCGAAAAGGACTGGATGACCCGAGGGGTGAACTTGCCCTTGAATATATCCGATTGGTTAAAAGAACAGTTCCCCGGTGGCTTGTCTGGGAAAACGTGCCCGGAGTCCTCAACAGTGGGGGAGGCCGAGATTTTGGTGCCTTCGTCGGGGCGTTGGCTCAGTGCGGGTATGGGTGGGCCTATCGAATTCTTGACGCTCAATTTTGCAGAGTGGACGGGTTTCCCTATGCCGTGCCCCAGCGGAGGCGTCGTGTCTTCCTTGTTGGACATTCTGGAGGAGATTGGAGACGTGCCGCATCGGTACTATTTGACTCCGAAGGCGGCGGGGGGAATCCTCCGACGCGCCGAAGCCCGGGGGAAGAAACTGCCGGAATTCCTGAAGACTGTCCTTCTTCAGACAACCGAAGAGGTCTAGAAGGCACGGGGTTGGCAATTCATCAAAGTCAAGAAGGTTCCGTTAGATTGTCCCCCGTTAGCTATTGCCTTAAAACTGGCGGGGGCACAGTGGGGCAAGGCTATCAAGCCACTATTGAAGAGTTGGATAGGAAGGTCTCTCATGACCCAGCCTGTACAATTTTAGCAAACCAAGCCAAAGGCACACCTCGACCAGAGTCTTCCCACAACACCGTTGTTGTTGAAGCCTTCAACACTAGACAGGACCCTTTGATTTACGGGGAAATTTCTGGACCCCTAGACTTCCACCCTACTGGGAGTGTTGGGGTGTTCAGGGATCAAAGGGTTAGGCGGTTGACGCCGAAAGAATGCGAGCGTTTGCAGGGTTTTCCTGATGAATACACCCAAATTCCTTGGAAAGGGAAGCCCCCCCACCTGTGCCCTGATGGGCCAAGACTTCGCGCAATCGGTAACTCAATGGCTGTCAATGTTGTCAGGTGGATTGGGCAAAGAATCCAAATGGTTGACCGACTGTGAGAATTCACTGGGTTCTTCCCTCTGGGGGTGGTGAGAAGGGAAACTCTCTGGGGTATGCCCATTCATCAAGAATGATTGAGGCCAGCCTTCGGAGTCTTGGGCATTCGGTCTCATACGCAGAAGGGGAGGTTGCTCTTCACTATGGAGCCCCGTGGCTCTACCGAAGAGTTCCCGACAAGCCCAATGTCCTTTTCACTATGTATGAAAGCCCAGCCCTTCGCGAAGACTTCCCAGATTACCTAAGAGACCCGGACCTCTTGATTGCGCCCTCTTCTTGGTGCGCTGATATCTTCCAAACGTTCTCCAAGGCAGAGGTCCAGGTGGTCCCTCTAGGGGTGGACTCTCAGGTTTTCCGATTCAAAAAACGCAATCCCCCCAAAAGCCCGTTTCTTTGGCTTTATGTCGGCGCCCCAAACTTCAGGAAGTTCACGGTTCTCCCTCAAATCTATCAAGCCTTCATCTCCCGCACCGAGCATTGCCACCTCTACCTCAAACTTACCGGCGCCGACACCTCCGGGGTTCCTTCGATGCTAGAAGACCCGCGAGTGGTCGAGGTTGAAGAGAACCTCTGGGAAGGCCCCAACTGTACGGTTGACAACCGATTTATTTCCCCAGAGAAGCTCTCGGAGATATACCACAAGGCCGATGGCTTCCTCTTCCTTCACTGTGGAGAGGGTTTCGGCCTCACGGGCCTTGAGGCCATGGCTACAGGGTTGGCCCCTGTTCTGACTGATTACTCTGGGGTTTCGGAATACTCCGACCCGAAGGGTTGCCGATTGGTCAGTTGCAATGTGGGGGCAAGAGACGCCAAGGACCCAAACACCGGAGAGGTGGTTTCTCAGGTTGTTGGGTGGCCTAGTATAGTCAGTGCGATAGATGCAATGACGGAGGCCATGACTGAACCACACCCGGTCAGACTGGAACGGTCGAGGATTGCCTCTAGGATTGCAAGGGGCTTTACATGGGACAGGACTGCAAGGGGGGTTGTTGCCTCCCTCGAAGGGGTGGTTGAATGATGAGAAGTCTTTTGGGTTTCCTCTTTGGAGAAGGGGTCACCGCTGATAAGCCCTTCGCCTATCGAGTGAGCGTCATTATCCCCGAGGAGGTTCTTATCTACATCCAAGAAGAGGTTGTTGGTTCTCTGGCGGAGGGGTTGCCTGTCAGCATGGCAGAGAAAGCCCTATTGGAGATTTGCGAAGCCGCCGAGGATGGGGAGCCAGAGGTCAGGCTTGAACTTGTGACCCTAGATGAAACTATAAGAGTCCCCGGAAGAATTCTTGACAAACTGAGAAATGAAGACCTGACCTTCTTTTCAGATGGCGGGGAGTTCCTAGACCCTGCCCTCTGTTCTCTTTTTGGGATTCCTGAATCAACCCTGATTGTCGAGGGGGAAGAGTAGTGGACAGGACTGAAAAGGCCCGCATTGAAGCGGCAAAGCACCGCATTGCAATTGTAGGCGCCGAGGTTGAAGCCCTCCTTGAAGAGGTCTGCTGTGGGAACGCAAACTTGCAGATGTGGCAAGATCTTCAACACGCTAGGTTTGACCTAGAGACTGCCGTTGATATATTTGAACGCCTCTCTGGGGAAATCTTCGACCTTCCCGAAGACTTGAAGTTTAGAGACACCTCGGTTCCCTACCCAACGCACAGCCTAAAGGAGTTTTGATGTTCCAGTCAGACCCTAGACAAATGACAAGGAAGAGGCCCGGCACCTGGGCCAAGATTCTAGCGTTCTCCAGTCTCCTAATGCTTCCCTTCGGACTGTGGAAGGTTGCCGAACTCTTGAGGGAATCCATTTCTGGTTTCTGCCCATGAAATATCGGGCCTGGGTCGAAACCGAGAATAAAGTTAGGAATGACCTCCACCACCTAGAGTCTCTGGGAATCCCAGCGTGGAGTTTCTTGGTCAACCCCGAGAAGTATGCCCCAAGGTTGCCTTTCACCAGTTTCCTCTTTCGACACTATGGGTTGATTTCAAACCTTTACAGGAAGTCAATTCGGGAGAGTCATGGTGAAGACTTTGAAAATGTGGTCAAGACCCTAACCGCTGCAATTGTCTCGATCGATGTTTCTGCGGTCTTGTCCTGTATGGCCCGGAGTGCCTCGGACCCTTCCCTTTGAAATGTGATAGACTGAGGCAAGGGTCATGGGTCAGGTTATCGACTTCCTAGAGGCTAGGGATGCCCTCCTCAGAAAGATTGACCCAGCAGTCAACACAGAATTTGTTTTGACTCTGGTGATTTCCCGAGTCCCCTTGATCGACGTTGACGCGGGCCTCTTTGGTCATGGCGTTTTTCGTCTCGATACCGAAGAAATGGGCCAAATGGGTGGCTTTCTTGATAAATGTGAATCCAGGGGGTGGGGGCGCCGGTATCGGTGGAGTTCTGTCCACAAAACTCACAAGTACCTTACCCCAGAGGAGCGTTACCTCTTGCAGATTGCAAAAGTCCATATTCCAGAAGAGGAAAAAGTTTGCCGTTGACTTCATGGGCCTCGCTAGCTACAAAGACTCTGCCGGGGTTCTTTGGGTTTAACTCTTCGTTTGCCACCCAAAGGGCTTGCTTGTCTTCCCTTTAAGATCGGCGCAATGAAACCCCCGGGGGATGGTCCCTCGGGGGTTTCTTGCATTTTTGGTGTATAATCAACAGAAAGCCCCTGTTGGCTGTGGAGATTCTTATTGCCGAGAAAAACAACCCCAAAGACAGGGGAAGCCGCATCTAAGCGCCCCGCCCCTGTAGGGGTAAAGAAGACTGCTTCAAAGAAGGCGGCTTCTAGGAAGATTGCCTCAAAGAAGACCGCCTTGGTGGGTGCGAAGAAGGAGAGGTCTGCTTCTGCTCACATCTCGGCAATTCTTGCGGGGATGGGCGGCGCCACCGGCCAAACGGTCGAGGTAACCAATCCTTATCTTCAGAACCCGGCAGTCTTCCGGGGAATTCAGATCATCGGCCAGCAACTATCACAGGCACCGCTTAGAGTTTACAAGGCTGGAGTTGCACAACCCAACTCACCCCTCCAGGTTCTCCTTGACCGACCCAACAACCTCCAAAGACAATCCCAGTTTGTGAAGACTATTTCGGCCCATCAAATCCTCCACGGGAACGCTTACGTCTTCATTGATAGCCCCAACTCCCTCGGATATCCCCGCGCCCTCTTGCCTCTCTACCCCTCGACCATGGCGCCGGTCTTCGGGGATAGTGGTGGTTATGACTTGACCGGGTGGAGATATTCCCCCGAAGGCAGTGACAAGGCCAAGATCATTCCCCGAAACAGAATCCTCCATTTCCCCTATGGGGTAAACCCGGCTTCAGCCATCTTGGGGGTCTCCCCCTTGCGGGTTGTGAGTATGGCTTTGGACACAGACCTTGCAGCGTCCATCTACAACAAGAACGTCCTAGCCAACGCCGGGGTTCCTTCGGGAGTTCTCAGGTGGACGGGAGACGGGCCTTTTGATGAGGTTGACGCGGAAATTGTCCGGCAACAGTGGTTGAATACTTATGGCGGCGCCGGAACCTCCCCCGAAGGGGTTGCCGTTCTCTCTTCTAACTTCCAGTATGACTCCCTTGGAATCTCGGCCCGAGATATCCAATGGAGTGAAGCAAGGAAGATCAACCTTCAGGAGATCGCACGGGCTTTGAATGTGCCTCTCATGGTTCTCAATGAATATGAGAACTCCGGTCTGTCAGATGCGGGCCTCAAGGTTCAGTGGAAACTTTTACACGCCACAAACATTGGACCCAATGCGATTGACATTCAGGAGGTCTTGACGGAAGGGTTGACCTCGGTTTCTCAATTTGACATTGAAGTCAAATTTGATTTCTCAGCGGTTGACTCCTTGCAAGACTCCTTTTCCGAGAAGATCGACAATGCGCAAGGCTATATCAACCTTGGATATACCCGGAATGAGGTGAACCTCAAGTTTGATCTCGGGATGGAGAACACCCCCGAAGGGGACGTTAGACTTGTCCCTTCCGGCTTGATCCCCGAGAAGGCAGTCATTGACGCATGGAACACCGAAGAGACCCCCGAGGAGGTCACCCTTCCAGAGGCCCCCGAGGAAGAAGACCCAGAAGAAGAGTCCTTTGGGAGAGAAGAAGAGCATGACCCCGCAAGGGTCATTGCGGTCCTAGACCGAATCGGAAAGGGGATCACAACATCACAGGCTCGGGTTCTTCTCAAGAACATCGGCATTGAGCCTGAAGACGTTGAGATCCTCCTTTCGGACTATGACGTTGACCCGATTGTTCAGGCACCAGGTTTCTCTTCATCCCTACCAGAGGAAGAAGACCGGGGGCTTCACCTTCATAGCGTAGACTTCAAGAGTTCCAAGTGGGACCTGGAGGATGCAAAGCGGTGGTGTTTGGACAATCAAATCAGAGGGGGAGAGTTCAAGGAAGAGGATGGGGTTCTCTCTTCGGTTGTCTGCTCTAAGGAAGAGTTTGTTTCTGGGTCCCTCAGAGTCTTTGACATTGCCGATGGGGTCTCGGTGTTGAAGGGACGGCTTCGGTCTGACTACATCGGGCAAGATGGAGAGTGGCAACTTCCCGAGTGGAGGGCAGAACTGTCCCGAGAGATGGAAGAGGCCCTTTACCCGCTAGAGAGCAAGCTCTTCAAGGCAATTCGAGGGTTCCACTACAAACTTCTCAACAAGATTGTCAAGTCCCTTGCCAGTTCTCCGGGGGCTAGGGCATTGGAAGACCAGACCCTCACAGACGAAGACCTTAAAGAAGTGGATAAGATTCTTGCCTCTGTCGTTCTTGCCTCTGCTGTTAGCTCAATAGTCATTGGGGGCTATGAGTCTGGTTATCAACTTGGCACGTCAATTGCAGTTGCTGCCGGATATCCAAACCCGAAGAACGCCAAGAGGCTTCCTCTTCTCTCTGATGCTTTTTACCGTTCCCGAGTCCCTTATTGGGACATCATCTCGGAATCGGTCAAAAAGTCCGTAATGGACTCAATGGTTGCTTCCTATACTGCTGGGAGCAACCTAGCGGACTCTATTTCAAGAGTGAAGAAGGCTTTTTCGGGCACTATCTCAACCGGGAGGTCGAGGGTGATTGCCCGCACCGAGTCAGGCATTGCTGCAAGCCTCTCCCAGATTGAAGCCTTTGAAGATGCCGGGGTTTCTCAGATTGAATGGCTCTCGGCTGGGGACGCAAGAGTTAGGAGAACCCATCAAATCGACGGGGAGGTTGTTTCGATAGGAGAGACCTTCTCAAATGGGTTACGGGGTCCCTTAGACGCTGGCGGCAAGCCAGAAGAAATCATCAACTGTCGGTGCTCCACCCGACCTGTGCGAAGGAGTTAACATGGACAACAACAGAACAACCAAGCCCAGTGGCAACCTCTCCCAAGACCTGGAAGATGGGCGCCCCGTCCTTATCCGCAGGAGCAACCTCGGAAGTGTTAGAGAGGTGGAAGAAGGAGAGAGCCGCCGGGTGCGGTTTGTTGCGTCCACCGATGGAATCAAGAGAGATGGCAACAAGGTCAGAAATGACGGTTGGCAACTTGACAACTTCCTCAAAAACCCTCGGTTTCTTTGGTCCCATGACAGTGGGCCTGAAAGCATCCCGGCAATTGGCTCAGTCAGGAACATTGACTTTGAGAAGATTGAAGACGGGGGGAGCGCAATGATTATTGATGTTGAGTTTGCCTCCCATCCCTTCGCGGACATGATTTATACCCTTTACAAGGAGGACCATCTCTCAGCGGTCTCGATTGGGTGGACACCCCTGAGAGCGGAGCCTCTCCTTAATGAAGACGGCAACCAAATTGGATGGGACTTCATTGAGAGCGAGCTCCTTGAAGTTTCGGCTGTCAATATTCCCGCCGACCCTGACGCCTTGATGGTTGCAGCCCAGAGGGGGTTGATTCCCTATGAGAAGATTGGAGATTTCGATGCCCGGGCGATTGAGAGCAACTCCCGGGGCATTGCTTACGTCCTCGACCACGGGTCTTCTAGGGATTTGGCAAAGGTCAATTCGGAACTTCGGGCTAGGTACAAAGGAGTTGAGATCGACACAAAGCCCACCAAGGCAATGGCCGAAGAGGCCGAGCGGGGCCTTGAATGGAGATCAGAAACCGGCAAGGGCGGAACCGAAGTGGGTGTTGCTCGGGCCAGAGACTTGAAGAATCGGGTGAATCTCTCTCTTGATACCGTCAAGAGAATGGCGTCCTACTTTGCGCGACATGAAGCAGACAAGGGCGCTGAAGGGTTCAACGTAGGGGAAGACGGATATCCCAGCGCCGGGCGCATTGCTTGGGCTCTCTGGGGAGGAGATCCCGGTCAGAGATGGGCCGGAGAAATTGTGGAGCGAATGAAAAGGATTGACGAAGAGGAGCGAGAAGCCCCCGAGATGGTCGAGACGGTCGAGACGGTCGAGACGGTCGAGACGGTCGAGGAGGTCAAGGCGGTTGAAACTGCCGAAGCCCCAGAGGCGCATGGCAGGGATGAACATGAAGAAGAGCCAGAGGATGACCTCCCAGAAGAAGATTCAGACATGGGCTTTGTTGAGGATCTCGGGCGGTTGCTTCAATCCCTTATGGGCTATTACTCCCAACTTTCGGAAATGATGGAAGAGTCCGAGGTTACCGAGGAAGATGAGGAGACAGAAGCGGTTGACCATTCGGAGCATATCCGAGAGATCTGCAAAGAGATTGTGATGGTTGCTGATGCAGTCTCGGCCATGTGCATGGGTTACGGAGAAGAGGAAGAAGAAGATCAGACCGCAGAGGCCCCTGAAGAGGAATCCCGAAGTCAGGACCTGGAGGAAGCCCCCGAGGAGGAGACTCTTGAAAGGGTTGGAAAGAAGATCTCAAAGGGCAGGGCCGAGAGAATCAAAGAGGTTTACAAACTCCTTGGGGACTGCCGAGAATTGACAAAAGGCATTCTTGATGAGGGGGACGGAAGAGCCGAAGAGGCCCCCGAGGCCGAAGAGGCCGTTGAAATTGTGAAGAGAGAAGCCCCCGAGGCCATCGAGGTTGAGGAGGCCCCTGAAGCGACTGAGGAGGCCCCTGAAGCGACTGAGGAAATTGAGGGCACCGAAAACGTCGAGGGGGAAGAGGATGATATCCTTGAGCGAGTAGCAGAGGAACTTGAAGCCGGGTACTTGCTGGCCCTGTTCAAGAAGTAACAACGCAAAAGAGAGACGCGCCTTTCGGCGTAACATCAGAGGCGCCCTTTGCGGGGCGCCTCTTTTGTGTTAAGTCCCTAAAAGGAGGGAAATATCATGATGAAGAGCAATTTTGGGAGGATTGGGCAAAGGATCAAACTCTTGGGACCCTGCCCGATCATTGGAAGAGGAATCCTTCGGACTGGCTCGGTTGTAGAAGTTAGCCACATCGAAGCCCGGCAATTGATCGATTGGGGCAAGGCTGAGTTGGCAACTGGGGAGCCCCTCACCTCCACCGAACCTCCCCTACAACCTGCCAACGGTCTTGGTTATGTGGTGCGGGGATTTTGATTGAGGCTAGACTTCCGAGGATACCGAGAAGTTAGCCTCTTTGGGAACGCTCTTGGTTACCAGTATGCGTCTTCTTCCCTTTTCAAGGCACTAGAGAAGGACCCGGAAGTCACTCTCACCGAAGACGCAGAGGTTGCAATTCATTTCTGCAACCCACAAGTCTTCAAGCCGGTCCCAAGCAAAAGGAATTTCCTCTTTACAATGTGCGAAACAGACCCAGCCCCTTCCTACCATGAAGACCCTTTCATCTATGGCGGCGCCTCTGGTCAGATTGTTCCTTCTAGGTTCTGTGATCGAATCCTTGCCCCGGTTGCGGCAAGGTGGGACGTTCCAACCGCTATTTCTCCCCTTGGCTTTGACCCGGCCAAGCATCCCATAACCCCCCGGAGTTTTGACCCCCGAGAGAAGTTCAGGTTTCTCTGGGTAGGAGCCCCAAACGGAAGGAAGGGGGCAAGTCCCGTCATTCGGGCTTGGGATTTGGCTTTTCAGGGTCAAGACTGGTGCCACCTGACCATCAAGACAACAGACCCGAAGGGCGAGGGGAAGGTTTCTCAACTGTCCAATTCTGTGACCTTTGACTCTCGTTTTCTCCCTGCCGAGGAAATGTCTGCTTTGGTTGGAGAGAGCCATTGCGCCGTTCTCCCTTCTTTCGGGGAAGGCTTTGGACTCTGCCACCTGGAGGCCCTTGCCTCTGGCCTCCCGGTCATAACAATACAACACTCAGCACCACCAGAGTTCCTCAAGGATGATGCCCTTTACTCTGATTTTGAGATGGTCGAGACAAAATCCTCAGACGGGGAAATCTTCCATGCTGCTCTTGCTGACAGGGTAGACCTAGCCCGATCAATGGCACAGGTTGTGAAGGCTTATCCGAAGTGGAGCAAGAGAGCACTAAGGGGGGCGCGGCGCGTTCATTCTTCGATGACCTGGACCGATGCCTCCAACAACCTCAAGGAAGCCATTGAGCTCCTGACCCAACGCCTCGATGATTGAGACCTCTATCATAGTTCCGGTTTTTGGAAGAGTTGACCTTTTGACAGGTTGTCTGAAGTCGGTAAGGGAGACAGTCCCCCCGGGGGTGGAGGTTATTGTCTCCGACGATGGCTCCCGAGAAGCGGAGGAGATCCGGTCAGTTTCTGAGGAGTTCGGGGCGCGTGTTTTGCGGTCTCCCCTAAACAAGGGGTTCAGTGTATCTTGCAACTCTGCAATTGTTCAGGCTCAGGGTGAGAAGATTGTTCTCTTGAACTCCGACACGGTGGTCTTAGGGGATTGGCTCAGTCCCCTTCTCAAGTGGCTGGAGTGGGATTCTATCGGGCTTGTTGGCAACCTTCAGTTGAAGCAAGACGGCACCACAGTTGACCACCTTGGAGTCTTCCCTAAGAAATATGAAGGGGCTGGAGGGCCAGCCTTCTCCCTTCAACATCTTTACCAAGGAGTTCAAATCTCCGAAGTCCCCGATGTTGCTCTTCGGGCGAAGATTGTTCCGGCAGTAACCGGAGCTTGCCTTGCCATGAGAAGAGACATGAGGCTTCTCTTCGATACTCGTTACCGCAACGGATATGAAGACATTGACCTTTGTTACCGGGTAAGATCGGAACATCGAAGACAGGTGGTCATTGAACCCGCTTCCAGAATTCTTCACCTCGGGAGTCAATCAGAAGGGCGTTTTGACCATGAAGCGGCAAACAGGGTGAAGTTTGGCGGGGATTGGTGGGAATTTGTGGACAAGGACCCCAGCCTACAGGATGCAGTCAAGGCAGACCGCAACGGAGAACCCCGGCCAGTTCCCCCCACCTTCCCTCGATCAAGGTTTTCCCTCTAACTATGCGATAATGTAGGGGTGCCCGTTGCCACCCCTTCTTTTGAAACCTCGGAGCTCCTTGACCACCACCCGAGTTTTGCCCTTGATTTGTCCACCTTTCCAGCCCTGGATTCGGTTGAGTTGGACTTCTTGCGGCGGGGCTACGGATATTCTGCGGCGCCCTCTACCTCCTCCCCCACCTCAGACACTCTTGAGAGGTCAACAGCGGACCTCTACCTCGGGGCGGGCCTTCGCGGGAGGTTTGATGATTTCAACACCCCAGAAACCCTCTCTAGGGAGGAGACCCCGGACATGATCCTTGGTGCAACCATTTCCTCAATTGGAAGTTCTCAAACCATGTACTTGGGAACCTTCGAGGACAAGACAGATGCAAAGGTCTCAATTCCCGTCCCCGAGGGGCGAGCGGTCGAGTTAAACGTCAGGGCAACAGCAGCGCCGGGGACCGGGGAGTCCTTTGTTTATGACATCATCAGGAATGGGGTTGTTTCTGGACTTTCGATCACGGTCTCGGGGACTTCTCAGGATGGGAGCACATCAACCGACCCCGTTACTTGTAGCACCGGGGACCGCCTCTCTCTCAGACTCCAGACTTCTTCTGGGGCCGCAACCGCCCACCATCGCTACTCGCTGCGATACGTTTTGACCTAAGCCCAGACAATCCAACACCCCAAGGAGGGGGGAAATCAATGAAGAGATTAAACAGCATTATCCAATCCCTAGCCATCATTATTGTTGGCAGTTCGATTGCTTGGGCAATTGAGGGATCGACTAATATTGACGTATCAAATGGCGTCATTTCACTCACCGGGACTGTCCCTGTTGCCAATGGCGGAACCAATGTAACAGCGGCAACTGACACCTATGTTCTTGTTGGCAATGGAACCACCTGGGTGGCTACAGATGTTCCCAACTGTAACGGGGCCAATGAAGCCTTGAACTTTTCCGATGGAAGCCCCAACACCTTCAGTTGCGCCACGATTTCAGCGGGAAGCACCATCAACCCAGAGATTACCTTTTCTACCGAGACCGCCATTGACCTAGACAGTGGGGGAACCAGTGAGATCTTCATTGGACTAAACGGGAAGGTCTCGACCACCGATGATAATGTCATGGTTCCCATGGGTGCGGGGTCATATAGTAATTTTCGGTGTATCTCTTCAACCGCTGCTGGCAACATTACCGTTGAGGTTGGAGTTGGAACCTGTGGAAGCGCCCTCACCTATGGAACCCTTGCCCAGATAGTTAATGGGACAACCGCTCCGAGTGTAGACACAGATTCTCAGTCAGTGACTGCTGGTCAGTGCGTTGCCGTCAGAGCTTCAACAGCTATCAACCCGACCTCGACTCACATCTCCTGTTCCTTCCAGAAAACAGCCTGATAGGGGCAAGGTTGCTGTGATCTCCCTCTTCTTCCTCCTCCTACTTATTCCCAGCCAGGCTCTGGCCCTGGACTGGGAGAATAGCGGCGCCACAGTTGCGGTCCCGAGTGGTCAGACATTGAACGCCACGGGGACAGGGGAGATCACAGCAACATCCATCAACGGGACAGCAAGCGATGGGTCGAGGTACATTGACCTTCAGCAGAATACCACTACCCCAAGCGCCCCCGCCGACGATTTTACAAGGTTCCATTGCGACAAGGACTTTATCACCACAGGCATTGACGCTTGCTTCGAGTACACCAACGGCACCACATCCCCCGGCCCAAGGACAATCACAGAGGATCAAGATGAAGGGATGTATGTCACTCTGATGGCAACTCCTCCCTCGACTGCTGGACCTAGTGGGTATACCAAGATTTATGCGAAGAGCAGTGACTCAAAACTCTATCACTACCCCAACGGGGGGTCTGAGGAGTTGATTTGCTCTGGAAGTTGCTCCAGCGGTTATCTGGCTTACGCTGCAAGCAGTATAGGCACTAACAATGATTACTATCAGAACTGGAGAGCCATTTCAGGTGATGGTGGACACGTTAGTAGCAGCACGTCAAACCACAGTACGATTCTCCCTCACGCTATAACCGTGACCGATCTTGACTGTGCGATCTCTGCTGCTTTTGCTACCGCTCCTAATGGAAGGACCGTGTACATACAAAAGAACGGGGCTGATTCTTCTTGTGCTATTGATTACAAAGACGGTTCTTCATCTCCAAAGAACGCTGGGGGATGTAGTGTTATCTTTTCGGCTGGTGATACGATACAACTACATTGGGACGAGACTGGCAGTGCAGGGAGTAGGGAGGTTTCATGCGTCATTACCTATACCCAGCCTTGATCCTTCTAGTTGCCTTGTCTGGCAACGCCAGAGCGATGGTTGCTGACGGCATTGTTGCCGATGGGATCTTCTTCACCCCCGCTGTCACTGAGTCCTTGCCTGACTGGAGCCAATGCCCCGGGCTGGTGGCCTACTGGACGATGGACAGCGCGAGTGGCCTTGAGGCTTCCGCTGGCTCTTGCGCGTCGGGCACTGACTGTGACCTTAGCGACCCCGGCAGTGCTGGTTATACAACTGGAATCAGGGGCAATGCGAAGGCCATGACTCTTGGGCAGGAGCTAACCTGTGGGGTGAGTTCTTCCTGCTTCCCTTCTGGGGATATATCAATTGTCGGCTGGGAAAGGGAGGGGTCTGGTGGGTTTCAGGTTGCTTTCTTGTCGGGGAACACCACATCAAATATCTTTGTCAACTCTAATGGCTCATCGGGAGTGAACGGAGATCAGGTCGGATTCGGTTCGATAGAATCCGCGACTGTCTTTGGGTTTCTATCCATTTCCTATGATGACGCTGGGAACACCCTGAAAGGTTGCGGTAGCGATCCGGGGGAATTGGGGTGGCTATGTCAGACAGTTAGTGCAACCGCTGGCAACCCCGGTGGTAACAGTGGATTTTGCTGGCCTCTAACTAATGGGTCGGCTTGCGATGAAGTGGCTGTTTTTGATGTCGCGCTTACGGAAGAAGAACTATGCCAAATCTGCTCTTGCTGGCTAGATGGTTCCAACTGCACAAGACTAGGAACTCACTGGGTGGACACGGGATACAATCGCAGCAATTGCGGGAACTGCAAACTGCCCTCCGACCCATCCGCGGCTTGCTTTTAATAGGGGAGAAGATGAAGCCAAACCTGACAACAAAGGCCCTCATTGCGGCGGCGGCAATCTTGGGCCTCTCTTTTAGCCCAGCCCAGGCGCAGGGGATCGGCCTGGCTGAAGCTAACCAGATCAAGTTTTCGGTCTACAGGGATTCAAGAGGGAAACCTTATCTTGAGGTTGCATATAAGCGACGTTACGAAGAGGCCGGGGAGTTTATCGCTAACCGTGAAGTGAAGACGGTCTACACCGAAGAAAAGGCTCTCAAGGCGGGTTACACTCAAGAACAAGTGGACATGATTTTAGGTGTCTTGGATTTCATTGAAGCCAGTGTCTACACCGCCAACAACCTACCTCGACCCACCCCGACCCCCACCCCCACCCCCACGGGCACGCCATGAGTGAAAACTTTTACTTAGAGAGACTTACTCAAACCGAGCAAACAAGCCTTCAGAATACCGAAGACCTGAAAGAACTGAAGATTGAACTTGACTCCTTTGAGGCAAGGGTTTCCCCCGAGGTTGCGAAGATCGGAAAGGTTGACACCACCCAACTCATTGCGGTTGTGGGGTCCATTGTCTTTGCGATCACTACAACCGGCGCCCTTTTCATCCAACCTGTCAACGTGAGCCTAGACGCTCTCGGCGCCGACCTGGAGGAGCACAAACAGTTGACCGACACAACCCAGGTGGCCGACAGGCTTAGAGGTTTAGAGATCAAAGTTGAGAGGCTAGCCACATTGATGGACTGCAAGGAAGAAGAGAATGTCAACCGCTAGATACCCGGCTGGTTCGAGTGCCGTTTACTCTGCGACCCTTAGAAACGCAGACGGCACCGCCATTGTCTATGACTCTCTTGGGGTAGCCACCCCAAGGATCTTGACCCTGACCCTTTCTTTGGTCGATGAAATCTCAGGGACCTCTGTAAACTCCCGGACTGGTAACAGCCACCTCAACACAAACAATGTGACAGTGAACTCTTCTGGGGTCCTGACTTGGCAGATTCAGCCCGCAGACACCACCATTGTCAACACCTCGGGGGAAGAAGAGCCGAGCCTTGAAGAGCACAAGGCAACCTTTGTTGCGACCTACATAGACACAGACGGGGATACGAAGACGCTCACTCATGAGCACATTCTCGGGGTAAGGAACAATCTTCCCCTCTGCCGGTTTGAAGATGTACAACTCCAAATCCCCGGAGTGGAGAACCTAGACCGGCAATTTATCGAAAACATCATTGACGCGGTTTCGGCGCGGTGTGAGTCCCATTGCAAGCGGAAGTTTATGAAGGCAACCCGCACCGAATATCACTCCATCGACAAGAACCAGAGAAACCTCTTCCTCAAGCGTTACCCTATCCAATCAGTCACGGGGATATGGGAAGACTGGACAGGTGGGTTTTCTGAAGATGTACAGCCCACCAACACCGATGATTATGACGCGGTTACCCTTTCAGAAAAGGGGATTGTCCGGGCTAGGTATCGGCCTTGGAACCGAGGGGTTGGGACCGTGAAGGTTACCTATGTCGGGGGGCTTGCCAGAAATGTTGGCGGCTTGCCGCATGACTTGAGGCACAGCGTAGCAAGACAAGCGGCTTTTGTTTACACGCGCCGGGCCTCCCTCGGTATTCTCGGGGAGTCTATCGCGGGAACCTCTGTCTCTCTCAATGAGTCCGACCTTCTTGAGGATGTGCGAAAGGTCTGGGCCAGCTACACCCGAAATTACCTCCCATGAGTGCCGTTGTGGACTTCCCTGCAAGGGAGATGTTGGAAGACCTTAGAAAGAACTCAGACAGAGTTTTTGCCGCCCTAAATGACGCTTTAGTTGATATAGGGGCCGAGATAACCAACAGGGCAATTGGCGGCGCCCCTATCTCCACCGGGGAGCTAAGGAGAAATATAGCCTTCAAGGTGAAGTTCTCTGGAGACTCTGGGTGGGTTGAGGCAGGGGTGGGAGTTGGGAACACAAAACCTTTGATATATGCTGAGATTCAAGACGTGGGCGGGGTTATTCGACCGAAGAAGGCCCAGAAGCTAGCAATCCCAGTTTCCGAAAGACTGAAGACGGCATCTGGTGTCGGTGGGATAACGGCAAGGGATGTCATCTCCCGGCCCGAAGAGTTCGGCTTCAAGTCAACCTTCACAACCGCCACCGCAATTCTCGGCAAGAAGGCTGACGGGAGTGTCGAGGTTCTCTTTGCAAGGAAGAGCTCAGTGAAGATCCCGGGGACGGGGTACCTCTCCCGACCCTCGATGGATATGGAAAGTGGGGGCGCGGCAAGGATCATCAAAGAGCGACTGAAGGAAGCGGCTAGAAAATGAGCATGACCCCGAGCATTCGGAGCAAGATTGTGGACGGGGTGATTGCTCGCCTCGGGAACATCACAAAGGCCAATGGGTACAACACTCAGGTTGGAACCTCTCGGGTCTATCCCTTTGAGCGGACCCCCACTCGACTGCCCAACAACTCAATTGTGGTTTATTGGAGTGGGGAAATTATCCGGGGGCCGGTGGCTAATGACCGTTATGAAGTGGAGGCTTCGGTTTCGGTGGGGTTCTATGTCTCGGACTCTTCTAGAGACCCGACCGGCGCTGGAGAAGCCCTCCTCTCTGACATTCAGGCTTGCATGGGCAATGGACTCAACAACCCTGATGACCTCCGGCTCACAGTGTCGGTTCAGAACTACGGAAGCGGAGTCTCTGGAGACCAAAAGGTTGAGATCCTTGAAATCAGCAACTCCCTAAATCCAGGGGGAGACTCTGCGCGAGGGGTTGTGGTGGGGCAAGTGGATTATCTGGTCAGATACTACAGGAACGCGCACCGCCCAGATAAGTCCTAGACTGTGTTAGAATAGGGAAGGAGCAAGCAAGCCCTCACCCCCTCAAGGGGTGTGGGCTTGTTTTTTTTGACTGAGGCGTTGACCCGGGTTCCTTCGGATGGTATCCTTGAAAGATCACAAATGAGCCGAAAGGCGCAACAAGGAGAAAAGAAAAGTGAAGAAAACGAGTGAAATGAGTGTTTCCGAGTTGAAGGAACTAGCCGAGACTCTGGTCGAGAGTGGGCTCCTCCCTCAGACCGTCAATTCTCCAGCAAAGGCTTTTGCTATCATTCTGGCGGGTGGAGAACTCGGGCTTGAGCCGATGGCGGCTCTTCGCAACCTTCAAGTGGTCCGGGGCAAGGTCATTGAAGCCGCCGATTCTCAACTCGGGCGGTTCAAGGTGGCGGGCGGGTCTGCGACCTTCGAGGTTCTGACCGATACAGAGGCAAGGCTTGTCCTTGTCCACCCCAACGGCAAGGACACTCACACCGAAGAGTTTTCCGTTGCTGATGCCAAGCGGGCGGGGCTCGGGGGCAATGTCTGGAAGTCCTACCCTCGGGCAATGCTTCGGTCCCGGTGCATCACCGCCGGTCTCAAGAGTGTTGGATTCCTCGGCGCCGCTGGGATGTATGACCCCAATGAGGCTAAGGAGTTCCTCCCTGACGTTGAGGTCCCCTCCCCCTCTGGGGAAGAAGCCGAGAACTCCGAAGGGCAAAGCGAGAGGCACTGGTCAGAGAACGCCTCCCCCAAGCGGAAGGCAACCGTCGAAGAGACCTCTGAAGAGGGCGAAGACAAGAGTGTCAGGGAACGCTTCTTTGCCGCAGTCAAGGCAAAGGGCATGAAGGCACCACAGGCCAAGAAGTTGATTCTGGAGGTGACTGGGAGTGAGGAGAAGAGCAAGGACTCCAAACTCCTCACCGAGGAAGACCTCGGACTTATTCTCGACCACCTCGAAGGGGTCTCCTAATGGAGGCCCCGAAGGGTCAGAGTGATTGCAGACACTCAGGGAAAATGACCTACTGTGGGATTTCCTTTGGGGCTTCGGTTCCGGGTGCAACCTGTGCGTTCTCTCAGGTTTACAGGTGCGCCCAATGTGGCTGTGAAATCAGGCTAGATGAGTTGACCGAAAGGAGTTGAGTTTCTTGAGTGAATGGTTTGTTTTGTTGGGGTTTGTTGTTTGCTGGATCTTCTTTATCTGTCTCTTGGAGTTCCTGACTTATCCTCGCATCATCTCGCAGAGGCGCCCCCCGAGGTGGGTTCAATGCCGAAAAAGATAATCACGGGGAATGCCCTTGTTCCCAACCTGGATTTTGACAGGGAGCTTCATTCTTACGCCATAGCCGGAAAGCCTTTCTACAGCGTCTCTGACACTATCGCTCTCTTTGGCTTTGGTGGGAAGTCTTATGAGGGAATCCCAGCATGGGCACTGAGGGTGGGGACTCTACGCCATGAGATTACTGAATTGGATGATCTCGGAGAACTAGACGAGGAGAGTGTTCACCCAAAACTTCTCCCAGCCTTAGAGGGATGGAGGCAGTGGCGGGCCGACAATCCCAAAGCGGAACTTGTCGCAATCGAGGCCATGGTTTGCAGTCAGACCCTCGGGTTGGCTGGGACCATTGACAGGGTTTTCTCGGTCGAGGGGCAAACCTGGGTTGTGGACATAAAGGGCGGGACCAACTCGAAGAGTTACCCTCTACAACTGACCTCCTATGCCATGATGTGGGAAGAGCTCACTGGTCAGAGGGTGGACCGACTTGTCACAGTCCACCTTGGAAGCAAGCCGACCTACAAAGAGAGAGACCAACCCCGCCATGATCAAGAATGGACAAGGATTGCAGAGGTTGCCTCGATGATGAGAAGGGGATTGTTCGGATACAAGGGAGATGGGTGATGGCTGGGAAGAGGAAACTAAGCAAGACCGCCCGGGCATCGACAAGGGGCAAGAGGACAAGAGAGTTCCGGCACGTTTCAAGGGGAGGGGTAGAAGTGGAGCGGGTACTCTGGGTGACCTCGACCGGGAAGAAGGAGTTGAGGTGGGCGTCTAGGGATTCACTGCTCTTGGATGTGCCCGTTTTCTTCAGGAACTCTGAGGTTTTTGTCGAAAAACTCCCCGAAGGTTGACCCAGCGTTTCCCGATGTGGTATCCTGTAAGGACCGAATAACGAGCCACCCCGGTGGCCTAGCAAGTCCTCCCGAGCAGTCGAGGAGGCAAGGAGACAAGGAACATGGATCTTTTCAATGCAACGGTTGTGGGGCGCGTCGGGAGTGACATTCGACGCTTTGGGGACGAAGAGCAACACGCCTCCTTTTCCTTCGCAACCACGGGGTGGGTCAAGGGCGAGAAGACCACCACATGGTTGGAGGCTACCATCTTCAACTTCTCCCGAATCCCTGAGTGGAAACAGGAGACGGTTCTAAAGGGTAGTGCCCTCGCAATCGCTGGGGAGGTGACAACCCGCGAATACGAGACCAAGGACGGGAACAAGGGGCGGGCCTTGAACTTCAAGGTCAACACCTTTACTCCGGTTGGCGGGAAGAAGGGTGAGGGCGAGAATGGGGGAGAAGTTCCCTTCTAGTCTGGGCTAGAAGCAGCGGTCTCTGAAAGAGGGACCCTTTCGGGGGTCCCTCTTTTTTTTGGTGGGGTGGGGTGGGGAGTAAAGACAGGGCAGAGTTCGGGGAATACAACAAGGCTTGCGTCAAAACCTTGGCGGCATCGATAGACCACGATGGTTGGTCCAGGTGGCGGGGTGGGGATTGGGTTGAGTTGGTCTGTCCTGAATGTGGAAGTGAACCGGGGAAGCGGACTCTTCACCTCAATATTCCAGACGGGGCGGGGCAATGTTGGAGAAAAAACAAATGTGGCTGGAGTGGCACTGTGACTGAGTTAGCGGAGAGGCATGGAGTGATTTTGCCGGACATGAAGAGAGAGGACCTCTCTTCTAGGCTTAGGGAGGTCCAGGCCCCCAAGTACCAACCCGAGAAGGCAGAGGCCGAAGAAGGGAGCGTTGAAACAACCTCAGTCTCGATTGACTGGCGCGATAAATGCCGGGCCTTGCAAAGCAACAGGGCAAGACTCCTTGACCTCGAAAGAAGGGGCATCTCTGGGCAGACTGCCGAGAAGTACCGGGTGGGCTTGAAGGGTGAAAGCCTTTGTTTCCCCTACTTCAACTCTTCCGGGGACTTGGATGTCTACAAGATCAAGACAAGAGACAAGCGTTTCACAACAGAACCACCGGGAGTCTTGACCGATTCCCTCTTCGGTTCTCACCTGATTTCAGACCGAAGCCTTGTCTTTGTTACCGAAGGAGAAGAAGACGCCATGTCTCTCTTTGACCTTCTCGGGGGGCAGTTCGGAGTTGTTTCGGTTCGGGCTGGGGCGGCTTCTGCCTCTGCCTCTGCCTCTGCCTTGCGTCGGTTCAGGGAGATTGTCCTTGTCTTCGATAACGACAAGGCGGGAGTTGATGGCTCAGAGAAGTTGGCATTGCTTTTGCAGGGGAAGGCTAGGGTGGCTCACCTTCCATTGCTCCCGAGTGGGGAGAAAGACGTTTGTGATTTTGTGGGCAGTGGTCGAGGGGCCGAAGTGGTGGCGGCTATTCGAGGGGCCGAGCGTTACACGCTAAAGGCCCCGGACAGCCTCCACAACCTCGGGAGTTTGCGAGGATTCAATGCCGCAATGGGGGCCTTGAATGACTCAGAGGCCAAGGGGGTTCAGACTCACCTGTCTTCTCTCAATGAGTTGATGGGAGGTTTGCGACCCGGGGAGATCACCGGAGTCACAGCACATACCGGGGCCGGAAAATCAGCGTTCACCACCAACCTTTGCTACCGGCTTTCTAGGGATAGCAAGGTCCCCACCTTAATCATGTCCCTAGAACTCTTGGAGGAAGACGTTTGGGGCAGGATATACCAACAGGAGACGGGAAAGTTTCTCCATGAGCGCAATGATGACCTCGGGGGCCTGGAGTACAAAGCCACCCGTGAGGATGTTCTCAGGGCTACAAAGACAATGGAACAAGTCCCTCTTCAGTTCCTCTCTTCGGAGCGTTTGGGAATTGAGGACATCTTCACCTTGATTGACGCCTCCATTGAGAGCAACGGGACTGAGGTTGTGGTTCTTGACCACCTCCATTTTCTCCGTCAATCTGCCGACGATGGCCTTACCTCCCACGAGAAACTTTCAGACCTCATGTTTCAGTTGAAGGCATTTGTCATGTCCAGACAGGTTCATTTGATCCTTGTTGCTCACATCTCCCGCGCCGCTAGGGATAAGGAGATGCCAAGCCTTCGGGACTTCTCGGGGTCTTCGAGTATCGAGCAGATTATTGACAACGGCCTTGTCTTGCGAAGAGTCCGGGAAGAAGACCGCTTTGATGGAGGAGTGACAGAGATAAGCCTACAGAAACTCCGGCGGGCTTCATTCGGGAGGCTTGGGGAGCGGCGCCTCCTTTACAGTATCGCCTTTGAGTCTTTCGAGGACCTCCCGGACCCAGAAGGTGAGGTTGTTGTTACCCCTGCCCCTGCCGTGAAGAGGTTGACTGACTTGAGGCTTTTGCCTTCTCCAATACCACCCGAGACAGAGGAGTTGAATGAAGAAGAAGACTTTGATGAGTGGGACTTCTGATGAGGGTCTTGAAGGAACGCCGGGGCGTGAAGAAGGTTACCGCCTTTCCTTCCCAGAAGGCTTCTCTCTATGTCACAAAGACGGTAAGTGGGGCTAGAGAGTTCTGCCGGGTAAGCAGTCAGGGGCCTTGGGGGGTTGTCAGTCAGAGTGTACTGAGCAAGGCCGACGGGCTAGGCAAGGACGGGGGTTCGGTGGTGCTTAGGGACCTCGACCTCTTGGCCTACTCAATTGGTGGGGTGGTGGTCGAGGATGTGGGAGTCTTCCGAGAGGGAGAAGAATTCATCATTCCTGACAACAAGACAAAGGGCTTGCCTGTGACCCTGACAGAAGAGGAAAAGAGGAATCTGACCAAGGAAGAGAAAGAGTCCATGGTTGTTGCAGAACTACGGGGAGGCCCCCGAACAGTGGTTGAGATATCGAAAGGAACTGGATTGTCACAGGCCCAGGTGAGAAGTCTGCTTCTCGGGATGGACGTTGAGAAGGTCCGGGGGGCTTGGTCCCTTCAGACCTCGGGGAGGTTGCTTTGACCTCTCACGATAAACTTGTTGATTTGGTCAAGAACCTCCTTAGAGTTCTTGACCCTGATTTTATCAGTGCTGGGGATGCTGTAAGCCAATCGGCTTGGGATCAACTCTTGAAGTTGAAGGAGGGCTTGAAGTGAGGTTTGTGGTAGGAATGCCCTTCAGTGGCACCTTGTATTGCTCAAAGTTCCTGACCGGGTGCGGTTTTGACGCAAGGCATGAAGTCATGTTCTTTCACACCGACCGGGGACCCGATGCTTTTGGAGATGAGTTCAAGGGGGAGAGGGTTGAAGTGTCAAACTTCGCCCTTGGCTACTCACCCGCAATCAGGGAGAGAACTTCGGGGCCTGTGATTCGGCTAGTCAGAGAACCTCTCCGGGTCTTTCGAGCAATCTTGAGCGCAAGAGGGCACCGGCCTTGGGTTGATTGGGTCAAGGGGCGTCTCGGGGGCGATTGGGGAAAGGTGCCAGGTTCAGATGGCGTGACCCCTTCCCCCCTAGATGTTGTTAGGTTCATGGAAGAATGGAACTCTAGAGCCAAAGAACTGGAAGCCCAAGAGCACGCAACCGAAGCCATGACTTCGGTTGCTCTTGCCTTGGGTTGCGACCGTTTGAGAGTTGTTGAGGAGTTCAAAGGAGTACACGCGAAGCCCCGGCGGTTTGACTACATCACCCTTGACAACCTAGAGGCATCTTTCGGCCCCGAAGTTTCGGATAGCATTAGCAAGCAAACCGAAGAATGGGGTAAGATCTACGCAAGAAGGGCAATCGAGAGAACCCTACTTCAGATGTCCCAAAACTTCAGGTGAGGAAATGGATAGAGTTAGAGACAAGTTGACAGGGTTGATGAACGCATCCCTTGAAGTGGGGGCAACCAATGTGAGGTTAGCAGTAGGCGCCGCCGATGAAGAGATTGAAACTTCCATTGCCTTGGCCGTCATGGTTGCTGGGAACACCATGGACGGGGTTATCAATCTGGCACCTATTGGGGAGAAGGACTCTGCCGAGCATCAGTCTTCTCAGATTGCGGGGGTTGCTAGGACTAGGATTCTGGCCGAGAAATGGGGAGAGGAGTTGGTCCTCCTAACCCATGAGATAGGCAAAGCCTCGGATGAAGAAAGCAGAAGGGAACGGATTGCTAGGATTGGCGAAATCGGGAAACAGATGGAGTTTGCCCTTACTCTAGATGAAGATTCACCTACCCGCAGAATCCGAAGGTGGACCGGGGATCCCATCAGGACGCCCGAGGAACTCTCAGAGGTTGTGAGGCTTTCAGGGGAGAACCTGTCTCCCGATCAAGTCTCGGTCACCATTGTCACCGGCCTCAGTAGGGGAAAGGAACCCTTGGGGGAGTATGTGAAGCGCTTGACCGAAGTGACGGATGACCTTGTTTTCATATATGTCACAGACGCCCAGGCCATGCGCCTAGCCGCAGAACTGGCAAAGGATAGATTGGGGTTTGCAACCGAAGAAGAAGAAGAAGAAGGAACCCTTGAGACCATGCCTTCTCCGAGTAAGTGGAGACATTGAAGATGAGCAGCAAAGACCCCCAGGTTCACAGCCCGAAGCATTACAACGAAGAGGACATTGAAGCAATTGACGCAATCAAGGCGGCGCTAGGCGTCGGCTTCCCTGCCTATTGCCGGGGCAATGCCCTCAAATACATCTGGCGGGCACTGTACAAGGGGCAGGAACGGCAGGACATAGAAAAAGCCATTTGGTATCTCAGGATTAGCATTGGGGACGACCCGAGGAATGATGAACTGATCTCTCCCGGTCCCTGAATTCCCGCTGTTTTCGGTGTTAGTGTGATACAATTAACCTGTGAAAACCCCTCGACCAACAAGCCCTTCCTCTTTTGTTGAGGTCACCCTCTTCATCGGCAACCTCCCATTTGACCTAGAAGGAGAGGAGCTCAGGGATCTCCTTATGTCAAAGGGAATGCGGGTTAGTGTTGTCAAGATACCCAAGACCTCCGAGGGGCAAAGCAAAGGGTTCGGGTTCGCAACTATTCTCACTGAAGACCCCGGCGCCGAAGTGATGGCCTTATATGGCACGATTATTGATGGGCGCCCAGTGCGGGTTGACCTCTCCAAAGAATCAAGAGAAGCACTAGGAAGATGACCGCGAAGGAAAACGCCCTTGCCGCCAAGATTAGGAAACTGAACAAAGAAAACGTGACTCTGAAGAGAAGAATCTCCAAACTCCTTGAGAAGATTGAAAGACTGGAGGGGAGGACACCGGGGGCATGAGGAGGAACATAGGGGCCGAAGCGTGGCTTGATGAGGATGGGCAACCGAGGGAAAATGTCAGGGTCTCAATGGATGACGTTATTGATGTCGAAGTTGAAGAGTTGCAACCCCGAAAGCCGAAGGTTCCAGCGGTAAGGACAGAAGACGCTCGGGGCATCCTCATTGACCCCTTTGTGGTGAGGAGGATGGCTTCTCGGGGGGCGCCAATGGCAGAAGTTGCCAACATTCTGGGAATTAGTCCAGAAAGGCTCCGGGCAGACCCTGCCCTTGTTGAGAACTGGAAGCGGGGCCGGGATGAAGGGCGCCTTTCTCTCAGGGAAGCCCTTTTTAGAAACGCGGTGGATAACGATAACGTCCAGGCCCAGATTCACCTTGCCAAACAACAAAGTTGGCTAGGCCATAGCGACCGAAAAGAAATCACCGGGGCAGAGGGAGCCCCCATCACCTTCGCGGCTCTCGCAGCCGAAGCGGTCGAGGTCATAGACGTTCAAGTCTCTCCTGCCAAAGAAGATGACCCAGAAACAGACTAGGGAGCAAGAAGCCCGCAATGTCGGGGAGATCCTCCGCAGAGGGCGCAAAGATCCTGTCTGGTTCATCGAGAATGTCCTTCAGTCAAAACTTTGGAAACGACAAGCCGACGTTGTTAAGGCAGTCTTTGACCATCCCAGAACCGCAGTCAAAGCCGCCCACAGTGTAGGGAAGACCTACACAGCGGCGCGGCTCTCCATGGCTTACCTTCTGGTATATCCGGGGTCTAGAGTCATCACAACCGCCCCCACCTTCGCCCAGGTTCAGAGGCTTCTGTGGTCTGAGATTCATAGCGCATACAATTCCTGCAAGATCCCTCTCGGGGGAGAGCTTTTGAATACAGAGTTGAAACTTCGCAACGACTGGTTTGCGGTGGGACTCTCGACCGATAGCCCCGACAGATTCCAGGGACATCATGCGGAACACATCCTTATTGTTCTCGATGAAGCCACCGGGGTGGATGCGTCCATCTGGCTTGCCGCCGAAGCCAACCGGGCGGGTGGTGACGCTAGGATTCTAGCCATCGGAAACCTAACAAGCCCTTCGGGGCCTTTTCACTCTTGCTTTACCACCTCCCGAGAGCTTTGGCACTGCATGACAATCTCAGCCTTTGACTCCCCCAACCTAGCTGGCTTGAGTCCCGAGGACTTGATTGAAATGTCACAGGAAGACCTTGATTTCTCCGAGGTGCCCGGACTGACAACCCGGTCATGGGTGCGGGACCGACTGATTGAGTGGGGAATTGACTCCCCCCTTTGGCAGTCCCGGGTTCTGGGAGATTTCCCTTCCCAATCCGATGACGTCTTTGTCCCTTTGCACCTCATCGAGGAGGCTTGCAATAGATACCAGACCCTTCCATCTGAGGATTCTGCAAGTGACCTTGTGGCGGGGGTAGATCTTGCGGGGCCGGGGAAGGATGAAACCGTCATTGTGGTCAGACGGGGCAACAGGGTTATTGACATTGGGACTTGCCATGATGCCGACCCCCGAGGGTGGTTGGTTAGGAGGCTTATGAGCTACCCAAAGAATGACCTCCAGATTCTGGCTGACGAAGTTGGGATTGGGTACCATGCAATTTCCCACCTGAAGGATCAGGGGTGGAAGGTGCGCGGGGTGAACGTCGGGAAGGCTTCCTCTGACCCTAAGCGTTTCTTCAACCTCCGGGCGGAACTCCTCTGGAATCTTGGGCAGGAGTTCAAAAAGGGGGCGGTCGAGTTGCCACGGGATGACCTATTGATCTCCCAGTTGGCGGGGCTTCGGTACAGCATCACCCCGAAGGGGCAGATTCAAGCAGAGTCAAAGCAAGTTGCGGCGCGGCGCGGGGTGAAGAGTCCAGACAGGGCGGATGCCCTAATGCTCGCATGGGGCGCCGCCTCTTCTCTCCTTGTGCGCCCCTCTTCTCGGGGGCGCCGAAACGGAATCATTCTCTGATTAGCGTCCTTGCCGGGCGTGATAAAGAGCCACCATCCGATCAAACTCTTCCCCCTCTTGGCCCTCATAATCCTCTTCTTCCCGAGGAAGAACCCCGGCCTCATAAAGAGAAGGTGCCTGAAGGGCCGAAGGGCAGGAGTGATCAGAACCCATCTCAAGCCGATGTCGAGAGCAACCGCAAGGAAGGTTGCCTTCTTGCCAGATGAAAAAAGCGTGTTTTGCGGTTTCAGAAGTGTTTGCCATGACTATTGTTCTACCTCGACCCCCCACCCTTGTCAAGAGGCAGGGGTTTGTTTTCTTTTTGTGGTAGAATGGGGGTAGGGCTACCTCGGGACCCTAGAGGTCAACCGATCAAGGCCAAAACGCTAGGGATTAGTTCCAAAAAACACAGAACAAACCTCTTTTTATAGGAGAACCACAGCAATGGCTGAGATTGTAAACAAGGGGGGCAACCTTCACCGCGTCATGGATGCGGTCAAGGAGACGCTCTCTAAGGTCGAGGAAAACGCCAAGGCTACCAACACGGTTGCCGAAGCACAGGATGAAATTCACCAGAGGCTTAAAGAGATCAATGATAGGTGTGACGCCCTAGATAAGATCTTGCCGCAAGGTGACAAGGACTACACCCCCGCCGGGACCACCGACCGCCAGAAGGCAATTCGGAACTATGGCGGTGCCTTCACTCAGGCTTGGAGGAAGAATCAGGGTCTGCCCCTCGATGACGCCTACCAGCGTGTTTCTCAAAATGAGGGTGTGGAGTCCCAAGGTGGCGTTCTTGTTCCCGATGAAGTCCTCCCGGACGTAATCCGCATCATTGAAGAGAAGAGCATTGCTCGACAGATTTGCCGAGTGATTCCCATGGCTCGGGATAAGATGGACATTCCGACCCGCTCGGCTGGCCCAGCAACCGCTTGGTTCACTGAGGACAGTGCTATTACCGAAGACGTTTCGGTGGTCACCTTCGGAACACCTCAGTTGGACTCCGAAACTCTGGTCTGCCTGGATTCGATCTCCAAGGACCTCAACGCCGACAGCATTATTGCCCTTGAGCCGGTCCTTGCGGAGCTCTTCGCGGAGGCTATGGCCCGAGAGGAAAACGCCCAGTGCTTCAGCGCAACCACCCCCTTCACTGGCGCGGTTCAGGATGCTTCTTTCTCCACCACCATTGCCGCCACCCACTACAGTGCCGTTACTTTCGATGAACTTATTGAGCTCAAGTTCAAGGTAGACAGCAATGTTATTGGAATGGGAACCTGGGTCTTTCATCCCACCGTTTTTCAATACATTGTGGCGTTGAAGGACAGCAACAATCACCCGATCTATGCTTCCAACTGGTCGAGTGGCATGGGTGATTGGGCAATGCCTAACGTCCCACAGGCTCTCCCCGGTAGCCTTCTCGGCTCTCCGGTCTACCTGTCAACCACCATGCCGAGCACCAACGCAACCGGGTTGAAGTTTGGCGTGTATGGTGATTTTTCCAAGCGTGTATTCGGAGACCGTCAGCAGTTCAAGGTTGAGGTTGATGATAGCGTCTACTTTGCAAAGCGTAAGCGGGCCATTCTGGCGTCTGAGCGGTTCGCTCAGGTGACGGCCCTGGCCGACGCTTTTGCAACCATCGTTGTGGGCTAAGTCTAAGCCTTACAGCGGAGGAAATTACCACCCTAGAGGTGAGCATTCTCAATGAATGAAACGGAAGCCCCCGGACAGTGAAAACTTCCGGGGGCTTCTTGTTAGCCACCAAAGAAACCGAGGAGAAACCAAACAATGGCTGTGAATCTATCGCGCCGGACAGTTGTGACGGCAAAAAGCGAATCTGCTTATGGAACCGACCCCACGCCCACCCTTGCCGATGACGCCCTTCTTGTCTTTGGAGATGGCGCCGCCGTCTTCACTCAGAACATCACGGTTGTTGACCAACCCGCCCTTCGAGCATCCCTCACACCTCAGCAAGCTCTTATTGGGAAGAGCATGGCAACGGTTAACCTCGGGACCGTCTTGATGACGGCTTCCAAGGCATCTGACACGGCAGGGGAAACTTCTAGCCGCCCGTTCTATGCCGACCTTCTCAAAGCCTGTGGCCTGACCGAAGCAATTGGGACCGATGGGTCCTCTTCTTCGACCGTCTACACCCCTGTTACCGATGATCCCACCTCGGCAACGGTCTATGTGTACGCAGACAACCAACTCCACAAGGTTAAGGGTTGTTATGGGAGTTACACCCTGACAATGAATGCAGGGGCGCAGCCTGATCTTCAGTTTAACCTTCAGGGTCTTTATGAGGCGCCGACCGCAAGCGGGGGGACTTCCGGGGTTGTATACCCCACAGATGACAAGACGCTTGTCGAAAATGAACTTATCACCATCGGGAGTTTTACCCCCAAGGTTAGAAGCCTAACTCTCAATTGGGCCACCACCATGGCTGAGAGAAATGATGCCAACGCCGACAAGGGGTTTTGCGGGTTCTATCTGACCGAGAGGGCACCCACCCTGAATGTCGTCATCGAAGAAGACGACATTGGGACCTACAACCCATGGGGTGACCTCTATGCGGCGCCGAGTGACAGTATTGTCTTCACCCATGCGACTTCGGCAACCGAGAAGATCCTTCTCACCGTGACCAACCCCCAACTCACCAATATTGCCCGATCTTCCGACGCTGGCCTCAACACCCTTTCTCTGGACTTCCGACTCTGGAGCAATACCGATGAGGGGGAAATGTCCCTTGTCTTCAAAAAGCAAGCCTAAGCACTGACCTCTGAACGCTACAGACCCCGAAGGCAATAAGGTTTTCGGGGTCTGTAGCCATAGCCCAAACAGTAAGGAGAACAAATGTCCATTTTGCCCGAGGGTCTATCCTTCCGAGAAGTGAAGGAGCCCTTGAAACTCAGACTGGTCAAGTCTGAATCTGCGGGGCCATGGTTCACTGTCTTCATCAACCGCCTCGGAGTTGAAGACTTCAGACGCCTCACAAGCCGAATGAAACGCCCGGCAGGAGTCCGAGAAGGCTCAAAAGCAGAGCGTGAGTATGAGGCCAAGTTTACCGAGGCTTTGGTCGAGAAGGCAATTGCCGGGTGGGAGGGTTGCACACCTTCCAACCTTCAAGCCCTTCTTCCTCCCAAGTTCAAGATTGAAGACTCTGAAGACCGGCCCGAAGGGTTTGAGATCCCCTTCTCCCATGAGTTGGCGGTCTGGATTCACAACCACGCATTTGGAGACCAATGGTCAGAAAGGGTAATGTCTGCCCTTCGCGAAGGGTCCGAGGAAGACCTCGATGAGGAGGAAGAAACAAAGGAGTAATTTCAACCTTTGTTCGCTCGGTCTTCGTTCAGGGTGCTCCCAGTGACTGTGACGAATGCCGAGAGGCGCAACGGTTCCGAGAAGATCAAGAAGAGTGTTGGTTTCGGACTTGCCCCTTCTCGGAATTTGAAAACCACCCGGTTGCGCCAACCCTCTTTGGATTCCTTCGCATGACTCTTGAGTCAACTACCGGGTACGAAGATGAAGGGAGAACGCAGAGAACGGTTTTCTTTGTTGATGCGGCAAAGTTTCAGATGGCTTGTGATATGTTCTGGATTCCCAATGGGTTTGAAAGTTACTACTCACCCAGAATCCCTCTGGTTAGGGACAAGTTGCACGCCTGGAGCCTAGCCAATTGGCTTGGGGCCGAGATGAACGCGGCGCCGAGTTCTAGGAGGCCAGCCCATCAAAAGAGTTCCCTCTCTGGTGGAGGATGGACAAAGGTTGTTTAGGCAAGACCCCCACCCCACAAAGGTGGGGGTCTTTTGTTTTGGCACGTTTTTTGCCTCAACGTGATAATATAGAATATGGCTCAGGTCTCTTCGTATTCCATCAAGATTGACGTTGACGGCAAAGCCGCAATCAAGGCTTTTGACTCCCTCGGCAATGAACTCAACAAGCTAGAAGGGGAGTCAGAAGGGGCAAAGGGTGGCCTTGAGAGTGTCGGGAAGGCTTCCAAGAAAGCCGCAAAGGACACCTCTAAGGCCGGTCAGGAGATCTCTGAAGTTGTCAAAAGCCTTGCGGGGTTTGCCGCTGGCTTTCTTGCCATCAAGGGGACCCTTGCCCTTGTTTCTGGATTCTTCGGCAGTCTTGCGGAGAATCTAAACCAAACCGCCAACCTCTACAGACAAGCCACCTTGTATGGGCTCGACCCTGGATGGTTGGCCCAGATGACCTCCCTTGCCAAAGCCGCCGGTAAGGAGATGGATGACGTTCTTGATTTGGTGAGGGACGTTAGGGAGAGGGTTGGTGAGGCTTTCAGGGAACTTGAAGCCGGGAACATTGCCAACACCTTCGTTGTGGCCTTTGGAGAACTTGGCAAGCAAGTTGAGGGCTTCAACCTTCGCGAGTCCCTCATGCGGTGGCGCACCAACACCGAAGAGGCGGTTGAGTTTGTAATTGAACGCCTCGGGGCGGCAGGGAAAGAAGGAGCAACCTTGCAAATGACCTTGCAAGAGATTGCCTCTGCTGGCTTTGAGAAGTTTGGACCGATCATCTCCGCTTTGGGAACCGATGGGGTGGCCGGTGCCCTCAAGACAATCAAGGCCATGGGGGTTGGGGCCAATGAAGAGCTCCTCCGCATGAACCATGAGGTTGCCTTTGAGTTTGGCCTTATTGGTCAGATGGGGGAGCAACTACAGAAAAGCGTTCTTGCGGGTCTTCTGCCCCTCCTCAGTAGCCTCACCGGAAAGGCTCTTGAGTTCATTGACAAGTTTGGTCCCCGAGGTTCTGAGAATATGCAGACCTTCGCCCGGAATATGTCTGGGACCATCCTGAATGTTCTTGAGGGCATGATTAAAGCCCTCTATGACGTTCTTAAAGCAGTCAATGACAAAGGGGTCTGGGGAGCGTTCACAAGCGGTGCAGCTAACGCATGGGAGACCGTCAAGGGTTACGGGAAGGCGGCAATTCTCTCCATCTCAGCAATGTTGGTCGAGAACATCGGGGAAGCCCTTGCCAAGGCAACTGGGAAGTTCGGGGGACTCTTTATTGATGAAGAAGGGACGCGAAAAGCCGCCGAAGACCTAGCCAACAAAGCCGCCGCCGCAGAAAAAGCCGCCGCCGAAGCCGCCTCAAAGCCTATCGGCCAGGGGCAGTTGAAAGGGACTCTTGCCAACCTGAAAGACGGAATGACACTCATTCGAGATGTCAGGAAGGAGGTGGAGGCTTACACTGGGGAGACGGACAAAAACACCGAGGCTCAGGGGAGAAACGCCAAAGCGCAAGAAGAAGTGAACGAGAGACGCGGGTTTTCGGCCCAGTATCTCCTTGAACTTGAAATGGCTTTCAAGGAAGAGACAAAAGCGGTCACCGCTTCAATTGTGGTGATGCAAGCCGAAAGAGATGCCCTTGCCGCCGCCGCAAGAGAGGGGATGAATCAAGCCCAGGCTCTCAAGGCTATTGAGTTGGGAACCATTGCCGCCAATGAAGCCGAAAAGAAGAGACTTGGGCTCTCTGATGATTCCCTCAAGATTTACAGGGACCAACAAGAGCAGATTAGAAACCTCAGAATCGAGACCGCCGCACTGAGGGAAGAGAACGAGATTGCCGACTCAATCCAATTCAGCGAAGAGAAGATTGAGTTTCTGGAATACGCCCGAGAAAACGCTCTCTCGATGGTCGAGATTACCAGAGAGTTGGCGGTCCTAGATGAAACCCGTTCCCTGACCTTGCAGGGGATCGGGGAAGAGCAAGCCCGGCAACTAGCCGAGCAGAAGATCGGGGCACAACAGCTAGAGCAGGACTTCAAAGATTCTCTCTCTTCGATTGAGAAGTCCTTTGAGAAGACCTTTGACGGGTCACATTTTGCTTCGGCCTTCGATTCGATAGTTGACGCGGTGCTTGACGGAACCCTTGACATTGACAAGGCTTTCAGGAACCTCGGGCTATCGGTTGCAAAGGACTTTGTGAAGTCTTGGATGTCGGCAACCGATGACGCAGAGTCCATCTGGAACAAGTCAATCAAGGACATGGCTTCCGGGCTGGTTGACACTCTCAAGGGAGCCTTTGAAGGGATCGGGAGTTTCTTCACAAAGATTTTCGATGGGGGCGGGGAGTCTCTGACAGATTCAGTCGATGGGGCGGTTGATATGGTAAAAGCCGCCTCGGGGGCAACTGAAGAAGGGGGTGGAATGATTGACTCCCTTATTGGTGGCTTCTCTGGAGTGATGGACATGGGCCTCGGTGGTCTCATGGAAATCGGGACTATGCTGTTTAGTATCGGCTCGATGCTTGCAGACGTGATTAGCTCCCTCCATAAACCAACCCGAGGGACAGAGTTGCGGCGCCAAATCTCCGAGGACCTCGGAGAAGACTCGGGCTTCAGAAGGGCTGGGGTAGAGTTTGACCCTCATCTTTCGGGCGAGATCGCTGCCGGTAGGTTCACTGGGGACCCTCAAGAATACCTGGGAACGCATGTTTTCACTGGGGGGAGACTTGGCTCAGATAAAGCCTCCCGAAGAAACCTCAACATTGGAATAGGCAAGGAATCAGCAATTACCACTGCCGAGAGAAGGGGAATGGGAGGGTCTGAGGCCCGCCAAATCTATGGCGCCACCGCCGCAATTGCGCCCTTCAGCCATGACTTTGACCCGGACAAGGCTGGGGATTTGTACCTTGTCGGGGAATCCGCAGGTCTTCTTTGGACAGAAGGATTTTCTGATGCGGTAGCCTCGGGCAATATGGACCCAGAAGAGGCATACCAGAAGGCTATGGAGATGGCGCGAGAACAAGCCGAAGTCGCTGGGGTTACCCTTGCCGATGCTTTAGGGGGGCTCAACAAACAGTTTGACTCTTATATTGATTACGTCAGGCAATCTGACGCCGCAAATAAACACAATGAAGCCGAAATCATGAAGATCGGAGGGCAGGAGTTCGGAGACAGAACAGCGGGAATCATTGCCCTCCTCGGGAATGAGACGGGAATGCAAGCCTCCCTGCAAGTCCTCAAGTCCTTCACCAAGGAAGTAAATGGGGAAATCATCCCGGCATTTAAGGAGATCGGCCCAGAGTTTGAAAGGGCAATCCTTGAGATGGACTTTGACGCTCTCTCGGAATTGATCGGTGCCCAGTTTGAGGCTGGCTTTGACCTCGACCCAGAGCTCATCAAGGCCAAGATTGCCGCCATGACCGCGAGCATTGAGACAATCGGGCCAGTCTTCACAGACTCTATCAAGCAAGGGAACGACACCCTTCAAACCACCGCAAACATTCTTGACGCTGTAAAAACCCAACTCCTCGACGCTTTCGGGAATGAGGTGACGGCATCAATGATGAACGCAACCAACATTGCCGGTTCATTCTCCGATGCCTTCGAGTTGATCGGGAACATGGGGGACTTTGATTTTACCTCGGGCGGCAATGCTGAGTTCATGGTCCTAATGGATGAAGCCATTGCCTCCGGTAAGGCTAACCTTGAAGAGTACGCGCCGCAGATCAGACTGGCTCAACAGCACATGGAAGAAATGAAAAGGTTGGTCGAGGAGGCTCTTGCCCCGAGTCCCCTTGAAGAGTTCTTCTTGATGATGGAGGAGAAGGTCAAAGGGATTGAGGACGCCTTCTCTTCCTCCATGAAAACCGCTTTTGCCGACGCAATCGCAAACTCCGAAACAGAAGATGAAGCAATTGACGCTTTCACCGCTTCTTTCAATCAGTCTCTCGAAAAGGCAACCTTTGACGCTATTGTCAACGGTGCCATGAACGCGGCGGTCCAGGGCGCCGCCCTCGCGCCCCTCTTGGCCGAATTGGAAATGATGACTGCCGCCGCAATGGCAGACGGCCAGGTCTCCGAGTCCGAAAGGGCGCAACTGGCCGAGTTGATGAAAAGCATCAACACTCAAGGCGCCAAAGTAACGGAGATGATGGCACCGATCATCTCAGACGCAAAAGCCCTGTCTGACCAAAACAAGGCCATTGCCGCCGAGGCTCAGGAGGTTGGCAGAAGTAGGACAGAGGAAAGAATGCGAAGGAGAGGGGAACCGTTCCCGGAAGACAGACAAGGCCCATTTGGTCGAAGAGCAACCCCTTCTAGAGAGTTCGCTTCTTCGTTGGATAATACAGCTGAAACGATCAGTTCTGGGGTTGCCAATGAGGAGCTAGCTTCTTCGTTGGTTGATATGGTCGAAGCGATTAACTCCGACTCGACAA
>Ga0070754_10000554_pt1 | contig 34308 bp, 30 predicted proteins | sample VirMetDEL_Sep_01_FD_75181 | JGI IMG/M metagenome (GOLD analysis project Ga0070754, IMG submission 75181) | Aqueous microbial communities from the Delaware River and Bay under freshwater to marine salinity gradient to study organic matter... | ecosystem: Environmental > Aquatic > Marine >...
AATAGGCTTGATATCAAAGTGCAAAGAATTCTTTTCCAAAATTCTATCTTCAATAAAATTAGACTTTTCCAAAGAAAGCATTGTCCTAGGAGAACATTTTGAAATAGCTTCTTTGATAATGGACTTTGTTACTGGGTGGTACTCATTTATAATTTTAGATAAATCAGAGCTCGATATTCTTTTTTTGTTTGAAATATTTATCATAGAGCTCCCCAGACAGTCCTGGGCATATTTTAATCTTTGACCCCTATGTAAACTCAATGTATTTTTTAAAGCCAACAGAAACGTATCTGCAGAGCCACCAATGTACTTTTCGCAATCGATGGCAGCAGCAAACACTATGTCTCTAATGGAACTTATTTTAGAGCTATATTGATTGTATTTAAAAAGAGAGTGCGAAATAGATTTAGATACCATTTTATCTTCATCAATAACGGGGGAGTTTTGCAAATAGGAGATATCATGCTTAAGTGACTTAAAAAATTCTTCAATCTCTATCTCACACTCAGTTTTTGAAATGATATTAAGAGTCTCGCCAGATGTTGTTGCTAGCATATGTAATAACCTCTTCTGCTGAATGCTCATTGTAACCGTAGTCCTCAATAAGAACTCTCATCATTTCACTGTGTTTCTTTCTTTGATCATCATCTCTTGTTTTAGATTTTGTTACGATTCGCGCAATATCCTTAACTGAGCTAATCAAATAAGATTCAATCTCCCGCTTAAGTGGCTTGTAAGTCGTATAATCAACTTTTTCACCTTTTCTCATTTTAGCAAACATATAGGCTGTAACGTCAGATCTAAATCCGTCTTTTGAAGAGCCCGTAATACCAATTGCTCCTTCAATAGCCTTCATGAACCTATCATCAGGTCTCCGTTCTTCTTTTGTAATTCTATCTCTAACTGTTGAATTAGTAGTAAATGCTTCGGCATTATCAAGATAAGATTCAAAAATACTTTGAGCTTGTTCTTCGTAAGCTGAAATAAATGCCTTGGCAATTTCATTCTCTAGAATTCTTAAATACTCATCTCTTACAATTTTCTTAATAATGTCAAGACATCTCTTTCTAAAGTGAAGATCTGTAATTTGCTCATTAACCTGACTAATTAGTGCTTTCATCATAGAAATAGGAGTAATAGTTTCATTCTCAGAGTCAGAAAGTGCTGCATCAATAGATTTCATAATAAATCTTGTAGAGATGCCTGTCATTCCCTCTCTTTCAAATTCTTCTCTTAGATCTTTTACATCTATCTTTTTAACTCTTCCTCTTTCAATTACCTCTTCTCCGTTGTAGATTTTTAACTTAGTTAAAAGATCACATTTTTGAGACTCCTCCATTCTACTCATAATAGCAAACATAGCTGCAATCTGAAGTGTATGAGGAGCAATATGAATATTTTTAAAGTCTGACATTCCAATCATCTTTTGGTAAATCTTTACTTCTTGATCTACTTCTAAACTGTATGGAACTTCAATCTTGACAATTCTATCGAGAATTGCTTCGTTTGTGTGCTCTGATTTAAATCTATTCCACTCTGCCTCATTACAGTGGCTTAAAATAACACCATCAAAGTAAATCATAGAATTAGATCCAGGACTTGGAACAGCTTTTTCTTGTGTTGCTGTAATAATTGTGTGAAGGAATTCAATTTCATTTTTAAACACCTCAACAAACTCAACAATACCCCTATTTCCTTTGTTAAACGCACCATTTAGCGTAAGAGTTCTCGGATCGTCTTCTGAATAAAGGTCTAGCTTTGAGATATCTTGAACACCAATCAACATCGATGTATCTTGTGTATTTGCATCAACAGGAGGCACAACGGCAATACCTGTCCTGCTTCTAATTGAAATTGACTTTTCAACAACTGGCATTTCTTCATATTTGCCACCATATTCTTCCAAAAGTCTGTGACGACATACAGGGCATAAATCACCTTCAATTCTAATGCCCAACATGTCTTCAAATTTGCTTCTTAATCCTCTAGGTAAAAGATGCAGTGGTTCTTCGTTGATAGGACAGCCGTCAATTGCATAAATCGGCTTGCTTTCCATTGATCGTTTAATGTGATCAACAAGGGCAGATTTACCTGCTCCAACAGGTCCCATTAAAAGAAGAACTTGTCTTGACTCTTCACCTTTTGAAGATGCAGATTTTAGGTATCTCATAAACCTTGAGATAACCTTTTCGTTTCCAAAAAAGACATCAGAGAAATAGTTAAAAATCTCTACATTTTCTTTTTCAAAAAAGCTAGAATATCTTGGATCTGACTCTTCAATTTTGTTTGAGCCTTTTTCAACAATAGACTTGTAGAGTCTTCGATGTGCAAGGTCACAAACCTCAGGAGTTTCTTCAATTAAGTTTAGATAATCGAGAAATGTTCCTTTAAACTTTTCTTTTATTTTTAGATTTCTTTGCTCTTCAATAAGATCAAGGAATTTGCTTTTACTCATTTATATCTCCCATTTTTCATTTTCAATCTCTGTAAAAATTTTAACTTCCCCACCCCAAATGTCCACAATGTGTCTTTTTACTTCGTCTGCATAGACTAGCTCTAGATCTCTTCCATCATGTTCATGGCGCATGATTAATATATTATTATCAACTAGTTCATCTACGTAAATAACCGGGATATTATTTACACCTGTGCTCATAATTAAGTCTTGTTTTACCTTTTCCCAGCCACCGTCATCAGAAACTTCATCAATAGAAACCTCGTCTTTTTTGTGTGAATAGCTGAATAAATTGAGCTCTTCGCAATCTTCTCTATCAATAAACTGTCTAATTGCTGATACATCATTCATGTTTTCTCTAACAAAGAAACACTCTTCAATTCCATACTCTTTTTCAATTTTATTAAAAATATGAAATCCCAAATGATAAGGGTTGACTTTACTTGATATAGGACACACGACCTGGTTATGTGACTTTAAAAACGGGATATGCATTTCACTAGGTAAGTCTAGTTCGTTTAGAATTTTATAATGCCAGAAACTAGCCCAACCTTCATTTAAAACTTTTGTCTTAATTTGAGGCATAAAATAATAAGAGCTGTCTCTAACAATTTCTAAAATATCTTGTTTCCATGGCTCCAGGTGGTGTCCGTGCTCAATCATAAAACCCATAATATCATAGTCGGGTTCGACAGGAACTTTTTCAATATCAAAAAGAATAATCCCACTTTTAGTAACCTCAGTTCCTCTTAGCTGCTCTCTTTTTTCCTTGTCAGTCATTCTTTTTTTGCTATTTCTGTCAATCTGATATTGTATTGCATGACATGCATCAATTACTTTTTCAACCTTGTCAATGCCTATAGTCGGGTCTTCGATATAAGACTGAATTCTTTTTTTAGCCGAGTTCAATCTAAAAATAATATCTTCTGGGTGTGTGCCTTTAAATTCAACATTATTTTTAAAAAAGTCACTGTGACCTACGCAATGAGCCATAATTAAAACTTGCAAATACAGCGGATTTTCTCGCATAAGATATGCAATAGAAGGATTTGAATTAATAATAAGCTCATAAGGAAGACCGTCATTCCTAAATTGTAAAACTGATGTGTTCTTTCAAAAGACTTTCCAAAACTCCAGTGACCATAATATGTTGGCATTCCGTGATACGACATATGCCCCATCATTTCATAATAGTCACAGACTTCATAATCAATAGGAAACCAATCTAAGCCGTGCTTAAGTGCAATTTTTTTAATTTTTTCATCCCACATTTCCAAATCAGATATATTCCAGCTCATTATAGACCTCCAAATAACTGTTCAAAACCACTCCAGATTTCATCTTTTGTCTCAATTCTAACAATTTTAAACTTGTTTGAACTTAAATGATTCACTTTATCTGAAACTGTTTCAAAATTATATAAAGACAACTCATTATTAATTTTTATTCCAATCTCAATCAACCCGTACATTTGAGAAAAACTAGTCAACTCCATAATCGAGTCAGCGTATTTTTGATTATCTTCGCTCCAGTTATCACCATCCGAACAATGGAATGTATATATGTTCCAGCTATTTGGATGATATGTCTCCTTGCAAAGTTCAATAGCTTTTTCAACACCTGAAGACATATGGGTTCCACCACTAGAGACTCGGTTAAAAAACTTATCTTCGTCAGTTACCTGTGCCTCTGTTGTATGAGAAATAAACTGAATCTCAATCTTGTTGTACTTGTGACGCAAAAAGTGATAAAGGAGAAAGAAAAAAGATCTCGCAATATATTTTTTATGCTTTGACATAGATCCTGAGACATCCATAACAAAAAATACAACAGCAGCGTCTGACTCTTTTTGAACTGTTTTAATGTGCTTGTATCTCATGTCAGACTGATGAAAAGGAAACCTTTCACATGATTCTTCATCGTATGTACCATTTTTTACTGCGGCTTTCTTTCTTTTAAGCCTTTGAAGCATTGTCTTTTTCTTTGAAAGTCTAGAATTGATACCTTGCTTTCTATAGCCTGACCTTTTAAACTTGTCAGCCACCATCTGCTTAAGCTTTTTCTTTTCAAGATCTGGAAGGTTTAAATCATCAAAAAGATAGCCTGACATTTCTTCAATGTCAATTTCTACCTCATAAACCTCTTCGCCTGCTTCGTTTCCAGCACGATCTCCTCGACCAGGATTGTTTCCTTTTTGCTTCTTTTGTATAACTTGTCCTTTCTGAACATCCTTGGCACTCCCAACCTGTGGGTTACCTTTGCCTGATCCGTTGTCACCATATACAAATTGATACTCTTTAATTCCCCTGACTGGGATCTTGATCTTTTTCTTTCCGTCCTGACCTATAATAGACTCTTCAGAGACGATGTTATAGATGCCGTCTTTGATAGCTTTCTCAATTTTCTTTTTATGACGAGATCTGTCAGCAGCTGACCTATCTCCTGTTGACTTGTGTATTTTGAATCTTGACATTTTTATCTCCTTTGATTTTTTTGTCCGCCCAAGAGATAAAAGGTTTTAAATAATCGGGCATTAACACATAAGAAACATCAAAGCTATTCCATTCATATCCATCATGCTCAATGATTCCCGTTTTTGGGTTTGCTGTTATTTTAGGCTCTTCATTTGTCTCTGCCAGATACATTATAATTCCACCTGACTCAAATGAATCTTTTCCCCATGAAAACCTGTATTTTTTAATACCTGATTCTTCATATACCTCTCTTGTTGCTGTTTGAAAAGGCGTTTCACTTTTATCAATAGATCCTTTTGTTAGGTCGTATTTTCTAACTTTGCTTTTTTTCTTTTCTTCAAAAAGACATAAAACTTTAATTTCATCTTCAATCTTTTTTACGATAACAATTCCTGCGCCTTTACTCAAAGTATCCTCCCTATGATACATTATACACAATAATATTAGTTAATAAATTAAAAATCATTCTCTGTAAAAAAAGAGAATATTAAACTGTAGAAGAAGCATAAAGCTCAGGAGCATATTCGTATCCTGTAATATACTTTACAACTGCTCTCCATCTTCCTGGTATATCTCTTTCTTCAACAGTTCCTGGACTTCCAACATTTCCACCAATACAGACACCCGGGCTTACACAAATATCTGAGTGAGAGTCGATATGTGTGTCATTGTCTATGTTGTTTTCAAACCAAGTTCTTGCTGCTGCTTCTGTTTTTGGGGCACCTGCTCCTCTAAAGAAAATACCATTGTCACCTTTTACGATATCACTTTCATCAATCTCATCAGTAAAGAAAAGCATATATGCACCGTCACCTATCGATTCATTGTTTTGAATAAAATCAACTCTATTTCTATACGCAGCCATAAAAAAAGGAATGTGACTAATATCGTTAAACTCGCTGTACCCTGCTTTTTGCATACACCATCTTACAAAAGCTGCACTCCAGGGATGGCCAGGAACTCGCATGCCTGCTTCATCACAAAAATGGGGATCGTTAAGAAACTCTGGGTTTGACAAATGATTAACAAACTCGGTACGACCGCCACCAAAAAAAGATCTCCAGTATTTTCTTAAAATATCTGAGCATTCTGGGTCGTTGTCATGACGACCATTCCAAAGCGATTCCTCTTGGATAGCATAATAGGCAGCCCTCTCTCTTTTCTCTTGAGAAAAAGCAAAACCAGTAAGTTCACTATTTACGCCGGATATTTTAAATGTGTGCTCTTCTTCTACGTTTAAACTTTCGCCTGGTTCTTCTTCTATTTCCTGCTCGTAGATTAATTTTTTAATGGATTCACTTATTAACTTTTGCAACCTATACCTGTTTATTTTCATGCTCTCTCTCCTTCAAATTTAATTTATAAAGCATTTTAATATAATCGTATATAAATATTTAATGAAACCGTAAAAACATAATAAAGATTAAATTTGAAACTGTAGGGATAACAATATGAGCTGCCGATTGTATGTCTGTCAACAACTTGACATGGAAAAAGAAAAAAGAGAAATGATATTTGACTTTGTAAAGTTCTGTAGCAAAGAACTAGGTCTTGAAAACAAAAAACACTCTGTCTATATCATGTCAAAACGCGGCGGCGAACCTATTGTCACAACGGCAGCTTACGATCCTCAAAATAAAAAGTGCTACGTATACGGAAAAAATAGAGCTCTTGTCGACATCTGTAGATCAGTAGCACACGAAATGACTCACATGATGCAAGACTTTAATGGAGATCTTGTAGGACTTATTAAAGACGTAGGTGGGTTTCATGAAGACCAAGCAAATGCAAAAGCAGGCGAAATCATAAAAAAATACGCCTACTCAAGTGATCAAAGAATGAATATATACGAAAGTTACACAAGACTTATCTAGTCGTAATCAAGGATAGCTAGAAAGTTCTATAACTGTTCCAGCACGGAATCCCTCAACCCTCTCCATTTCATTAAGAACACTAATTCTCTCGTCCTCTGTAAGGCCACTCATCGTCACTGTGTCTACATCGGTCCTTGTTAGAACACTTTTTACATTTGCAATATATGAATTAGTATCATTTTCACTAGGTGGGGCGTATCTAGTAATAGCACCTGAAATTGTTAGATCTTTATAATTGTCACTTTTAAACAGCAGGTCATATTTTGCTTGTCTTCCAGCTGCATACGTTGGCATGATAGCAAATCTTCCATCGTCACCAAGAGATCCTCTATTAACCATAAATTCACCTTGCTCTATGTTTCCCGGGTTATTGTTTCTCCAGTTTCTACTACCCCTTCGCTTTACTATTTTTCCACTGGCTAGTTTAACAATATTATAGCCAGGACCGTATTCTAATACTTCGACAATAGGGTCTGTTAGGTTCTCTGCTACAACAGTTCCTGTGTGAGCTGGGCTTGTTTGAGGTGTCTCTACTGATGTAGGTACAACTGCGTCTGTTTTAATTGTGTTTCCAAATGTGTCTTTTTCTAGGTCTCCCATTTTTAACTTCTTCTTTTTAGGAAGATCCATCATAAAGACATCACCTGGTTTGTATTTTTCAAAAATTAGATTTTTAATTTTTTTTTTTACTCTTTCTCTTAAAACAGTTCTTATCTTGTTTCTTACATAAATCTCATACAAAGCTTCATGTCTTTCAACTAGTTTATTAATTCCTTGTGAAGCTCTTTCAAATATCATATTAACATTGGCACTTCCTGAAGCGGGACTCTTACCGTTAACTGAAAAAGATGAAATAATTGGCTGCAAGAAATCACCATAAAGATTTTGTGAAATGCCTTGATCGAATCTAAATGTAAATGAGAGATTTTTAACTCTTGTGTCTATTGATTTCTCACCTCTCTTTAATCTCTTAGAGCTAAGAGGTATATCAACGTGTTTCTCGCTACCGCTTGTAATTTTTCCATCCTTCTCAGATCTAAACTTAAAGAAAACAGGAGCATCACTTCCGTCTTGATATTTTGATTCTGCTGACCTCATTCCTCTGTTAAAAGTAGTCAACTCTTTTTTAAAATCATCTATTTTCCCGCCAGCTCTGGCAACTTCTTTTGGTGCAGCTGAACTCATATAAGCATTATACTTGGCTTTGTATTGTGTATATTGATTTTTAAGATTAATATCTCCTGCTTCCTTTCCGTAAAGTGACCGGGTTGCCTTTCTAACTTGTCGTCTGTCGTCACTATCTATTTGATCCATTATATATTTAACAACAATAGCATAAAACTGCTCTTCAAACAAAAAAGGCAGATACTTAGGATTCGTGTTGTCTCCAATATTACCAATTCCAATTGTATTGTAAATAGTTCCATCCATTGTATTGATGTAAGCTTCATAATCAGTTGGAATCTCTATTCGCTTTTTCTTCATTTCATTTGAGTTAGTATCAGTTTTCTTAATTTTTGATGATTGTCTTGCAAGCTCACCGCCATCTGATCCAACAAGTGTCTGAAGTGTTGTTGCCAGTTGTAGGTTTTCATCAAATATTGCTTGATGCTTTGGAACATTTGATACAAGGCGTGGGCCTTTTCGATCTGAAACTAGCTCAAAAGATACGTTTTCACCTTTTCTTAAACCTTTTTGATTTGCAACTTCATCCATGTCACTAATAAAGCTTTCAAAACCTCTTCTGTTTGTATTTTTAATTTGCTTGTTTAACTCAACATTTGAGCTAACAAGAACACTACCTCTTGAAGATGTTATGTCTTCCCATACTTCATATTCACCTTTGCTATAAAGATACTCTTTTATAAACTCCATTACTGACTTATACTCTTGATCACTTTTATCATTTTTGTGCTTTTTAACCAAATCAAGGTATCTCATTGTCATGCCTTCTCTAACAGCAATATCCTTGGTGTCAGTTACCCAATCGTTTCCAGCAAGTGATCCATCAACTCCTAGCTTTCCGCTGCCTGCTGGTTGATGATAAGCTGCATCAGCAGAACCACAAAGAACTTTTTCAATTAAAACTTTTTCAATAGTGTCTAATCCATCTTCTTCGTTTGCAAGCTGTTTAACCCTTCCAATAACATTTGTTTTAACACCTTCGCTTCCAATATTAGCCTTTGTATAAGTGTAGCCTTCAAAGCCGTCTTCACCTTTTTTATCTTTAATACAAACAGCAAAAAGAGGAGCATTAGGAGCTGAGTATTTTGAAAATATAGCCCAAATAGTATTACCTAAAATACCTGGTTGCAAAACCTTGTTAATAACTGAGGACTGCGCTCTAGCTGATTCACGAGCTCTCTTTTCTTCTGCTGCCGCAATATCAATATCAGCTGCAATTGCAGAACCAAGGACAAGTCCTATTGAGCCACCATAATTGGTACTGTTATTATTAGACTCAAAGTCAGTCTTTATTTCTTTATATTTTTTAGCTTTAATCGACGGAGCTGAATCCATATACTCTGCAAAGGGTCCTTCATTTTGCTCTAGGCTAACTATCATGGGATCGCCAATTTTTTTAGCTAAGTAGAAATAATAAACAATAGATGCACGCGGATAATATGACTCTGAATCAGATTCAACAAATCCTAGGTCTCCATATGTATTATTATTATCATCAAAAGGAATCTCATCATCAAGACCTTCTTCCCAGGAAATGGGCTTTTCGAGATGCATTTCAGACTTTCTCAGATTAATAAAAGCCTCAGCACCTGCAGAAGCCTCAGCAACTTCAAGTGCTTTTTTGATATTATCTGTATCTCCTGGGGTTTCTTTTTCAAACGCCAATAGAGACCCAATGAAAACGTCGAGGTGTCTTTTACCAAGATCCCTTTTGATTTTTTTCATTGGGTCTATATTTGCTTTTAAAATAGCTTCTACATCTGGATTAATATCCTTTGCAATATTTATTCTCTCATCAAACTCATTGGCGCCTGAATCTTGTTGTTCCTTTAAAAGCTTTCTTATTGCAGATCTGACTCTTGTTTCTTCTTTATCGATTGCAATGCTTTCATTAACCATTCCATAGCTAGCTTCTCCTAAGTGAACAGCAGCTCTTAAGAAAGTACCAACCCTTCCATAAGTAACCTCGGCTTTCTTAAGATCTACCTTTAAACTTTGATCAAAAGTATATTCTTCTGTATCCCTGTCATCTCCTGTAGCTCTGGATTCAACAGTGCCGCCCCCAGATACGATGGATCCCTTATCTCCTGTTACGTCTATCTTGTAATAATTCTGCGCACCTGGTGTTTTTAAATAGTCTCTTGCTTGACTGTCTATTTTAACTGTTTTAGTTGCGTTACTACCACGAGGTGTATAGGTAACATCGCCTCCTTCAAAAATAGCTTTCAATATTTCAACGTCAGATTCTTTCAAAGTTGAATTTAGGCTGCTAGCTATTTCTTTAACATTGTTATTTGATGAACCGGCGTAGCACCAGTTGTAAAATTTTATAACGCCCGGATCGCTTTTTGCAATAGCTTTGTCATTAGGAAACCAGTTTTCCCACCTGGCTTCTTTTGGGTTTGTTGCCTTATAAAGTGCATCTGCAAAAGCTTGCCTGTTACTAATTTGTTTGTCTTCTTTTTCTACTTTTTTTGCATAACTAGCAACAAGGTTTGAAAAAGCTAATCCTGCTTTCTTTTTATTAGCTTCGCTATCGGTGGAGCTACTACTTATTGCATTAATCGCAGTTTTCTCTTCTGGATACATTCTACCAAAAACCTGTTTAATTTTAGCTTTGTTATTTGCATCTACATAGTAATCCTTAACTTTATCACTCTCAGTAGTGTATCCGGTTTTAGCTTTTTTTATAAAACCATCTATCTTTTTTCTAATTAGGTCTGATTCACTGCCAGAATCTTCTTTGATAATGTTTGGTTTTTGGCTTCTTTCAATTAACAATTCTCTTATCATTGATCTTAACTTTCTTAAAGTTTTCCCTTCTTGCATAGAGCTACCCTGTGCGTCTGCATTGTCTTCAAGTACTTTAATATCAGTGTTTTTAACTTGAGTTGTTAGTTGAATTCTATAAAAATCATAATAGTTAGATGCAACATTCTCAACGTTTTCAGCATTTGACTTGACACTTTCTGCACTACTTGAAACAATCCCAAGAGGCACTTTATTGTGAGCATCAACAACAAGCTGTGCAATTGATTTAATATCTGCTTGAATCTCTTCAAGGGTGATAACAATGGACGCAGCATCGTAGATAGATTTAGCATTTATCATTCCTACTATTTTTTCCATTCTGGTTCTAATATAATCGGGTGCAACTTTTAATTTATTTGTTAAGCCATCCACAAACACTAAAACTTCGCTTATTTTTTCGCTAATAGCTTCTGTGTCTTTATACATCTTTGTGTGGTATTTTGTCTTTTCAAGAAATATGTTGCTACTAGGTTTATTTCTGGTATCTGTACTCCACTTATCATAATCAAAAATTCCTGTAATTGAAACAACAGCAATTGTGTTAGTAAGCCACTTGCTGAAAGTATCAGCTTCTTCCTCGTCAGATTCTGAGTCTAGATAGGCATCAAAAAACTGATAACTATTCTTAATATTCTCAAGAGACGTTCTTCCAGGTGTAACAGTGTCATCACTACTCCACCAGGTAGTAAAATATGTATCCATAAAGCTGCCACCAGCTCCGGAGAGTAACTCGGCACCGTAAGTTTGCCCTTTGGGAATAACGGGAATCATAAAAGGAGACATATCAAGATAAAAAGCTTCATTTCCTCTTGACCCTACGTCAATAACTACTTTTAACGGTAAGAGATTGCTTCCTGGCCACGGAGTTTTATTACTTCCATTTTCTATAAAATAAAAGTTATCATAAAAATCGGGACCGTATATCACTTTATCAGGATATTTGACATGGGAAAGTGCTGGGCTTCTGCTTGGTGCATCTTGTGTTCCGCTTGTCATTTTATTGTAAAGTATATCAAGCGCAGCTTGATAGTCACTTGGATTTTCTATCTGGTAGGTTTTATTACCGTCTGTGAAATAAAGCTTATTGTCAGGAAACTTTAGAGCAAGGTGTGTACTACCTGAAACTCTCTTGCTGTCACCTCCGATATCGCTAACATTCGAGTCTTCTCTTATCTCTGAATATATTGAGTTTCCTGAACTTCGTTGTAAAATAAAATTAGGTGTGAACCTCATTTTTATATATTTCTTATCACCATTAGAAAAAGTTGAACTAGGTCCAAAAAAGAAGTAACAATCTGAAAGAGGGTTATTAACTGGATCAGCACCATCGACATATCTTGCAACTTTTTGAACTTTCCCTAAGTTTTTTTCTATAAATCCCATTGGTAAACTAGGAATTGCTTTGTTAACGTGATCTTTAAAACTAGTGGGCATGCCAGAGGTGCTGTCTGCTGGCGGATTTTGATAGAAGTAGTCTTTTATAACTGCATCATAAAAACCTTTAAATTCTTCAGAAAAACCTTTTTTCTTAACATTTTCAATATTTTCATTAAGTCTTGCAAGCAAAGTAAAGTCACCTACATCATACGCTGTGGTGGCTGCAGTGTTTAACTGACTGACATTTGTTCCAACAGTTAGGTATTGTTTTAAATTATTACAAAGTGCTCCCATATATTCGTTTATACTAAAGGGATTTGATTTATAACTATTAACGTCTATAGTTGATTTTATACTGCCATCGCTATACTCTAGCACTTTTTTAAGAAGCTCTAAGAAATAGAATTGAGATCTTATTTTAAAGTTTTGTTTATTAGCAAGAGTATTGTTATTTTGACTAGACTTAATAGTATTCATCATAGTTAAGACATCGCTTTGGTCTTCGCTTAAAACTTCTTTTATTATTTTTTTCATTTTTTTACCTCTTAGTCTGGGCTTGCTGTATCGTATTCACTTGCATCAAAATCGTCAAAAATAGGAACACCCGTAATTTCTTCAGCAGCACTAAAAAACTCCTTTGCATCAACATCTGTACCATAAGAATAGACGTTAGAAGATGTAGAAACCTCACCGTCAGGGTCGTATTCTCCAAGACCAATCTGCAAGTTTCCTTGACTGTCAGCACCGACAGCATCGTAATTATAAGCTGCTATAGCTGCTGCCTTTGTTAAAAGCATAAACTTGCCTCCCCATAATTCACTAACAGTATTTGCATAAGAGCCAACATACATAGGATAATCTTCAAAATTCAAGTTACTAACAGGTCCCGCTTTACTTCTATATTCAGCTCCTGTTTCATTTGCAGCTTTTTGAAAATCTGTCCAGTTTGGATCAGCAGGTAAATTGTCCTTTACTTCACCTGGGTTATATGCTCTAAGCGACCTTTCTTGCGCTGCCTTTAGCTCTGGGTTGCTCTCTATAAAAGGTATTGCCTTTTGATCCCACCATTCCATTGATTCTGGTGAAAAAGTTCTTACATCAATAAGTGCATCGGGCTCTAGCTCTACCAGTTTAATTTGAGCTTCCAGAATCCTTGTTTCTTTTTCGAGCTGATTTAGAGCCGCAATTGTTCCATCCAATATAGTTGAGTCCTCAGGTGACAAATTATCATTTTCAACTTTAACTCTTTTAAATCTTTGAGTTTTTTCATCAAACTTTATGTATCTAGTATCAATTTCTCCTGCGCCAGGTGGAAAGCTATACTCTTTAAATGCGTCATCAATGCCCGGGACTGAAGATTCGTTAATAAAATAATCTTTTAGATCATCAAGATCTTTCTGTTTAGTTGCAAGTGCACTTGTCATCTCAGATATGTCTCCTTTTATTTTTCCTACCATTGCACCTCCAAAGTCACATGTCTTTCCTTCAAATCGAATCCCAGTATCAAAAACACGATCAATTGTTTTACCGCCGATACTATATGTCATTTTAAAGTTAATTGGGACAACACACTTGGTAGTTGATAAAAGGCTTTTAAAAGACCGCGTTACTATTTTCATAGCAATCTCAGTCTTTTTTAGACCCACCCTCATGCCAGGTGTAGCCACCACCATGCTGTCAGGATCAACTTTAAGTTCATTTCTACCTTTTACTGCTGAAAAAACGCTGATCATTTTTTTAAAGATTCCTTTTTCGTCGAGTGTTTCTGCAAGCTCGTCAGCTGTGGTGCCTTGAGCTGCTTTTTCAAATTGTTCGTCCAACGAAAGGATCGCCGCCTTTTCCTCTTTGGGTGTTGAAATTTTAGCTTTTTTTGCACCCGCCTCGGCAGCACTTTGAGTTTGTTTCATAAGCTTTTCATCAAGTACAAAGTCAATCATGTTTGTAAAATTTTCTTTACTTAAGGCCGTTGCTCCCGTTGCTCTACACCATCTCACATACTGCTCAAAGAACTTGACACCGTCCTCTGTTAAAACTGTTTTTTCACCACCACCAGTGCGCAATATGTTTGCTCTCATCTTACCTACCTTATCCGGGTCTAACTCAAAACTGCGAGCGCCTTTTTCCAGAGATTCAAAAAGTGCAATTGTATCAGCTGACATTTGCGTTTGAAGAGCCCTTAGAACCTCCTTGTCTTTTGAAAGCCCTTTTGAAGTTTCACCAAATTCTATAAAAGATCCTTTTAATACCTCGCCAATTTCATTGAGTTCTATAACATCATCAATTTCAACCCCCATATTAGCAGCATTTCCTTTTTTTACAACAGTGTTTCCATTTTCGTCAATTGATACGTTTGCTTTTTTTGTGACGTTAACTGGGACTTCGCCGCTTGCATCGTCAATAGCATTATATTCTAATAAAATAACAGGGGCGTCGTTTTTGTACATAATATTACCACTACTATCGGTAGCAAACCTAACTTTTCCTGCTCTGCTTGATGACCCTGCATTAAAAGCCAGACATGCTTTGTTTCTAACAATCCACTGGGGTGAGGAACGGGCTATTGATTTTGCTGCATTATTAACTCTGCTAGGGGAAGCAATTGATTTTAATACGTTTGCTGCAACGCTGGACTGAAAAATCGCGCTGGCAAGCCCGATCATTCCTAGTATGAAAAAGATAACACCAAAAACTCTAAAAACCACCCGCTCGTCAGATTTGCGAGATCCTGACTCTGCTACAAAAAAGATGCCTGAAAGAATATAAAGGATTGACGAAAAAAAGTCAAATAGTTTGCTTGGAGAATAACCGGCAGCACCCTCAGCAGGAGCTTTCCTATTTACTATTGATAATACTCCTTTTATTGTGTCAAGAGTTGTAGCTCCTGCTGCAGCTGTAAGGCCGAATGTACCATAATTTAACTCTGAGTCAGCTGAGGATCCCATTGCCCAGCTATCGATCTTTTGGGCAATGTTGTCAATAATAGTTAGGAAATCTTGACTAAGCCCCCCTCCCTCTGCGGGCTGATTTTCTTCTGATATTATCAAGTAATTTTTATCGATATCACTAATGACATTTTTGATTATCGACTCAATTAAAATTGAGATGTTTTTATATTTATTGCTCATTTATTTACTCTCATCTACTAGTGTTACACCAAACTTATTGTTATTTGGTATATATACATTTTTTATCTTGTTAAGCTTCTTTTTTACTTCTTCTTCCCAGTTCGCGTAGTTCTCGTCTGACACGACCTTGATACTTCCTGACTCAATAGCACTTTTAAAATCAAGCATGGACTTTTCAATGTTAAGACTTGCATCATCCAGTGCGTAAACTTGACTTCTTAGATCTACAATGACTGTTGATAGTATCGTAGCAACATAAAATTCCATAGAAGAAATTCCAACCTTTTCACCTAAATTGTTTTTACCGTCGTTAAAATTTACAATTTCTTGATATGCAACGGCATCACTAGGAGAGTAAGTGTCGCCCTCTTCAATAGTATCAGTATACATAGCTGCATATAAATAAGGATTTTGCTTAACAGAGGCTGCATATGCAGGATTGTATGTTTGATACATTTCATAATTCTTGCTGTACAAAGAGTGAGGATTGTTTTTCTCGCTTTTTCTACTTTCCTCCCATTCATCGTGCTTTTTATCAAACTTTTCAAGCACACTTGAAGCTTTTGATTCTATTTCTGATACTATGACAGCAGTATGCTTTGCTATGATTCTTTTAAGTGTCTCTTCATTGTAAAGTGCGCCTATTACTTCTACTAAAAAGCTATCTGATGAAACTGTTTCAACAGTAGCGAAATATATATTGTTAATTATTTTTGACACACTCTCTGAAACACGTTTGATATGATTTACTTTTGCCAAAATATTGCCAGCACCAATAGAAATCTGAAGCGCGGCTACTGCGATCCATATCCAGAAAACTCTTTTTCCAGCAAGCATTAAAGTTTCTCTTTTTGTCGCCCCTATCAAAATTCCCTCTATTGCAGCAACACTACCCACCTCAATAATTTGTTGCACAAATGCCATAACGGTCCATCCTGCATATATTGCACGGTTGAAAATTTTCATAAAAGTAGAGCTATCTTCACGCGCAAACATCTTAGAGTCTGGCACTACTGTAGGTAAATCTCCTGTTGTAAAACTATTTGCAAAACCGAGCAAAATTGCTCCATTTCCTTCTTCTTTTCCTGCCATTTCACTGTATATGTACTTAACCTTGTTCCACCAGCCCTCGTTCAAATCAGAGTACCAGTTTCCATCAATGTTTTTAACTGACCAAATTATTTGTTCTGTTTTCTCTCTCAGGCTTTGCGATAAAGCATCAGCAAAAAATGAAGACATATCATTGGTTGTCGACCAGGTTTGAACGCTATCTATGTTGTCTATGAAGTCATGATTTTCGTATTTTGCATCTATGTAAAAGCTACCGCAAGGTCCTCCTGATCCTCCGTTCAACCATTGAAGACTGATACTGTTTACAACTTTTGATATGAGAAACACCATCATAGATATAGGAATGTCTTCTGATTCTGATGTGCTCTTAATCGACTCTATGATCTCACTCTCTTCAAAATTAACTGTCTCTATTTCTTCGATGCTTTTATCTGCCGCTGCTAGCGTTGGTTGGTGGCCTAAGTATTCCTGGTTGCTTGCATATGAAACCATTTGTATAGAATACTTATAAAGTTTTGCAAGAACATAAAGTTTAAGCTTGTTTTCTAGTCTTAAAAGGTCTTCTTTTACATATTCTGGCAATATTTTTTTTGCAGCACTTATTTGACCTTCTTCAGTATACGATTGTGCACGCTCAGTAGAAACCTTTGTACCTCTAACAGCCGAGCTAACATGTACATCTTCTGGCATTTCATTAATTAGAAACTGTATAAATTCTCTTAGTAATTTTTCATTTTTTATCATTTAATGTTCTCCAAAGCATGCATTATATCTAAAATAGCAGAGAAAACTGATATTGGACACTCAGCACCACACTCCAGCTGAACATCTTCGTAAGATTTTCCGTATATTGAATCTACATCTTTCATGAGGTGCCTTGAAGCTTTGTCATATGTAGTTTTACAAGGCACAGAGACGTGAGAGACAGCTCTTCTTTTTTCATAAGGTTTCACTATTAGTTTATTGCTACAATACCAGGAGATACCCTTTTCCAGCTCCTGGCGATCAATTTCACCACTATTATTAGAGTCTAATGCGTCAAATATCTCGTCTGATGATAAATTGCCATCTTTGTTTGAATCGATACTTAGCGCCAGCTCTTCTCTTATGATTTCCTTTACTCGCTTAGCAGACAACATGTTTCCCTCATTACTATTTATATATATATTTCTAATAAAGTTAATGCAAACAATTAAGCAAATTAACCCCAGAGAGGAATTTATTTACAATTCAAAGTCTATTTGTAATTTTCAAACTCTTTAATCTTTTTCTTATAATAGCTAGCTGTTCCGTTTTCATCTGACTTTGAATTATAATAATCTGCCCAAAAAGAAGCTCTTCCATCAATCGTGGAAAGATCAGGTTTGCCTGCTACCTCATAATATAAATACAAACAGTAAAGACATGCTGCGACAATTTGCATTCTGATATATTTGTAAACGTCTTCAAGCGGCTGCTCTTCCCAAGGAAGCTTTGTTCCTCTTGTCTGGGCTTTTTTAAACCAGTATTTTTTGGTGCTAGGTACAACATTTTTTCTTTGAAGATCTTTTAGTGCTATTGGAGAAAGCTGAAAAACTCCTTTTATCTCACCTGACATTTCGTTGTCGTTCATTATTTGATTTTTATTAAGATACCCAGACTCTACAATTGCAATCTCTTTCATGAGCTCTTCAAATCCTGAAATACCCAAGGCGTTAATGTTTGTATATTCAGGACCTAGTGCGTCTTTTATTTTTAAATTTAAATCTGAATTACTATAAAAACCTGCTGCTGCCTCTAAAAGTAAGAATATGTTTTCTCTAATTATTTTTCTTAAGCTCATTTCTTTTTCTTTTCAAACATCATCCGACCAGCACCTGTTGCCGTCTTTGGGATTTGAGTTTCTCTTTCCTTTTTATTTCTTTCTTTTTCAAGCTCCAGATAATTGTGGAACATAAGGAAATCATTGCTAGCCAGCATCTTTCTTGGGTGCTTAGAAAAATGATCTGCTATCCAAAAGTCTGACTTTCCACCAATTAAATCAGCATAATATGTCCTATACTTTTTAAAAAGTGGCACAAAACGTTCAAACGGATAGGTAGATACCTCTTGTGCCTTTGGAATAGGATCAGCATTATACACGCCTTTACCAAGCTTCATTAAGTCTATCATTTCAGATATTATCTTTCTAAGTCTTTTTTCTGATATTTTCATATTTTCCTCTTGTTAAGTTTATTACATATCAAATATACTAATGTCAATTATTTTAAAGTGACCATCCGTATCAATTCCCATATTTCCGGGTCCCATATCTGTCCAATCAATGCCCATTTGTTTTGAAGTCAAGTATACGCTTCTCATCCACGGGTCTCGTGCCATTATTTCAAAAAGTCTCTCAAAGAAACCGGCTGCACCACCAGGAATATACATAAAATATCCCATTGCATCATAACGCTCGAGAGACATATCATTAAACCCAACACCTAGCATACCTGACTCCATAAAGGCAGAGAAAAGCTTCCAAACAGGTGAAGACCAGCCTTCAAATTGAATCCAGTCCAGTACAACTTGATATGCTTCTTCTTTAAACTGATGATCAGGAATCGCCTCGTAAACAGCTCCTTCAATGTCAGCAAGCATCTCTGACTCAGCCTGAAGATAAGGAACAAATCGCATAGTAATAGTATCAGCATCAATGGCTGGATCTTCTCCTTGCATCATAAGAAGATTTACTTTTTCTATAAGAAGCCATTCTCCTTGTGGGTCTGAATCATATACTTTTGGAAAAAACGTCTTGTTATGACCATGTTCGTTGAAAAGCTTGATCTCTTTAAGGTTGGAAGCAACACCTTCACTAAATTTTTCTGGTCGAGCAACTTTAAAAACTAATTCTGAGTTTCCTGCAACATTAAAAACTATTCTTGTTGCACCTGAACCTAGTTTCCTTCCAATATTGGACTCACACCATGAAATAACAGCTTCTGTTGAATCGAATAAATTCTTTTGTGAAAACCAACCTGGATGATCTCCTAAATCGCTGATCGCTTTGTGAGACGATCCTAGGAACCTTTTATGTTCCTTTGATATTACTTCTTTGATCAATTCACGAATAGCTTTTCTCACAAGAATCTCCAGAATGTTTGTAAAATATAAAAAATTTGATATAATCTAATTATAACATAGGATGTATTAATGCAAAAAAAATGGTGGGTTTATATCGTAGAATGTGCTGATGGAAGCTATTACACAGGAATAACTACTGACGTTAAAAGAAGAATTAATGAACATAACTACTCTTTTAAATCGGCAAAATACACGAGGTCAAGACGACCTGTTAAACTGCTTCGTACTTGGGAATTTGAAAATAGAAGTGATGCTTCAAAAGAAGAATGCAGAATTAAAAAGCTTTCCAGAAAAAACAAAGAGTCTCTTCTTAAAAGCTAACTAGCGAGACTCTGGGGGGACAAAAGGCATTCCTATAAGCTTGAAAATATCTGCTTCAGACTCCAGCCCTTTTACAACTTCGCTCTCTCCTCTTTTATACATTCCGTTTCTCGTGTAGACGTATCCTGCTTTAAAAGATTTGCCTCTCATTACAATGTTAAACCCTCTGCTTCCTGTCCATGTCATTATCATAGTTGCATAGCTTTCTTTTGTTGCAACAAAAAAATCAACTTGAACGCCTTCAACAAGAATAGAGTCGACCAGGTTGCTTGAAAATTTTTCAACATCAAGACTTTCAAACCAAGACTGGTAATCTTCAAGAGAAGCAGGTATTAGAACAATATCTAAGTCCCCTATTTCTTCTTTTTTCCTTCTAAAAGACCCACAGACTTCCCATTTTTTAGAAATAGCTTCAAGCCCCATCTCTTTTACTTTTTCAATAATAGACTCTGCTTTTTTTCTAGATATCTTTTTACCGTCAAGAGCAAGACCACCCATTTTATTCTCTCCTTACAAACATCGGATAAGTAACCTCAGAATCAAAAGAAACATTTCTATTAACATACAGCGGTCCAAGCTCTTCTATTTCTAAGTTGCTAAGGACAGGAGAATAGGATGCGTGAATAGCAGTTCTATGTGCAGTATGATCAACATCAGTTCCTATAGAGATTTTTCCGCTATATAAAGGATTGTAAGAAAATCTTGTTTCATAATAGTCTAGGCTATCCCTTAGGACAGAAGCAAATTCAATTGGATCTTCAGCATTATTGTTTTCATAAAGCTCCTGAATAGAAACACCGTCAGGAATAAAAGGAAACCCTCTTAAAAGAGCCGGGGTTACGTTTTCATCTCCTGCTTCTTCATCATATCCTTTTTCATATGCCCAGGTAAAGTTGCACTCTGAAAAAACATCTCTAATAGTAAACTCAACTGACTCAAGTGTTACAGTTAGAAACAAGCTGTATAATTTATTAAACTTTGAATTAGCAAACTTTTCTTTAAAGGCGTTGACTATAATTTCCTCGCAATCAGGAAAACACATCTCAGAAAGCTCAACCGGTGTCATGCTTTTTGCCATAATTGCTCTAGGTATAATAATTTTACTTGCTATCTGGTGTGTCAAGTCTGGAAGGTTCATCTCTTTTCCAAATTTTTTGGCAACACCCTCGTCAGCAAACTCCTGTACAAGATCTTTGAAATTAAAATTAAAACCTCCTTCAAGATCTGTCCCGCCAATTGACTCGTTAATCAATGACTCTTTTCTAAATTTTATATTTGCATTAATTGTTTCAACTAGCATTTTTAATATTTTTTCTTTCATAGTGTTCTCTCCTGGTTATTGTCTAGAACATACCTTCCTGATCATCATCGTCTATGAAGTTAAAAAGATCAACATCAGACCCCGAGATATCTTTTCTATCTTCCATAAAATAATCCTTCCAATTCTTTCTTTTGTTTGGGTTATTGCTGTCAAACAATTTAAACTCTTCTTCTATTTTTGAAAGAAGACTCTTTGAGTAATCTGATGCAACGGCATCTCTTTCGTCGTTTCTTGTTACTTCTATTTCACCTAAACCTTTAAGAAGGTTAATTATAGCTTTGTAGGAAGCATTTGTAACCTTTGGAATAGTCTTTATTTTTGACTTTTTTATTTCTTCTTCTCTTTTTTGAGATTTTCCTTCTTCGTAATTTAAGTCAACACCGAATATTGCAGTTAAAACTCTTTCAATCCCACCATTGATAGACATTATGTCGTAAGGAAGAGAAAAAATACCTAGCTCAATATGACCTTTTTCTATGACATTAATAGCAGCATCAAAGAGCTCTCTTTGACCTGATCCTTTAAATATTGTGTTTTTTAGTTGATTAAAACGGTTGTTTTTATCAAAATACCCGACTTCCTGTATCTCTTCTTTGTTAACAGTCATCACTTCTAGCATTTCAATAAAAAACCTCTTTATAGCATTGCTGTCTAAATTAGGATTTAGTGCATTAATAGGGGCATCGTATCTAAACGTAGCACCCTGCCTAACAGTACCTAGAACATTTTCAGCTACTAGATAGTGAAAAGGTGCTGTAGACACCCTATATCCTGTAGGCATGCTGTTATTAACAAGTTCATCAAATAAGACGCGACCCCTTGTTAAAGATTTGTCATAGTTTTCAAACCAGATTCTTAGAAGAATCATTTTAGTATCTAGCCCGCCGGTATAACCTTTTCCAAGGGTAAGACTCATGCAGCCTAAAATAAAGTTAAAAATGTCTTCATCTGGCTTTCCTTTAAACATCTCTGGGATTGGAAACTGAGTGTCAGGATGCCTATTTCCTATGACTTCTAAATATTTAGAAATAGGAACGATTTGATCTGGTTTTCCAGTCAGATACGATTCTGCATTTACTTTAAGAATATCACCTATTTTCTTTGTCATTCCGGCGAGTCTAACAAGTCCTGGCCCTACATCATTTAAGCCTTCTTCAAAAACGTAAAAAATATCGTTCATTTTTTCGCTGTCACAAAGCTCTATTGCTGCTTTTGAATCTTTGAAATATTTTTCGCTTGTTGAAACAAAAGAAAAAAGTGATGCTATTAAGCTTGGCGCAGCACCGCCTCCATCCATGTCGCTTGTATTGTAACTTGATGCATCAATTGCATCGCATATTTGTGAAACATAAAAAGTAATAGTTTTTGTAGATGGATTTAATGATTGAAATTTAATAGTGTACGATAATCTCTCTGAGGCTAACTCAACAATTTCAGCATAATCACGACTTACCTCACCCCCAGCTATAGACATCCCGGGAATAAACCTGATAGCTTCACAAACAGTTTCTTCATTTTCTGTGTTAGCAATAATATCTCTTGTTTCCCTTAGAAAAAGAGATATTGCAGTTTCGCCCTGCTCTTGAGCTGCACTCCTAAGGTTTTTATATTGCTCAGGAGTAATTGACTTGTAATACTCAATTGGGTCTATCTCTAGTCTAGAAGATTGAGAAGCATCTTCAAGTATTTTTTTTAAAATAGAATTACCGTAAGCTTGGTTAATATTGTCTTTTGCAATTGACGTATTGTTTCCATTAACAGTTGCGCCACCTTTGTCATGAATTTCAATACGACCGTATTTTTTAGCGACACTTACACACGCTTTTCTATATGGATCATTTTCGCTGTAACCTTCTTTTTTAGTAATATAATACATGTGAAGATTAAGTCGTCTGTGATAGTTCATAAACATGTTTCCTGAACTCACAACACTTGTACACCAGCTCATTATTCCAATAACACTAGGGGGTGTATAGTACTTCTTGTCAGGACCCATTCTAGCAGTTGCAATTGAACCCATATAAGTCTTAGGATACACAACTATGATGCTTTTGTCTTCGTAAATAACTTCAAACTCTTCTTTATTTCCTGAAAAACCATCATCAAGTATCTTTTGAAACTGGCTGGTTTTTGATCCAGATTTGGCTGCCCTTTCCCGGGCATCGATATAAACTTGTGCCTCATCGTATGTAAACGAAACACGTGACTTTGAGTCAATTTTAGGGTTTAGATCTACCGGTTCCATTCCAGGAACCTCTTGAACGGGAAGCTGACCGTCAGGAGAAGCTCTAAGAGGAGCAAGAATGACTCTGTTTACCTCTTCATAGCTTTGTATAATATCATCAATCGTATGGTTTTCACCAGCTGCAAGAGTATTGTAAAACATCCATCTAAAGGCGTCGTCGTTAAAAGGAGGAATGAATCTGCCTCTCCTTGCATCAAATATTTTTGTAGCTAAATCCTCGTCAGTTATTTTATTTGTTCTTAAGAACTCCTTGATTTTAGAGAGCTTTGCTTCAATAATTAATTTTGTCTTTTTTCTATTTTTCATTAGTTTACTATATCCTCAATTGCGTCACTCCACGAGTCAGCTACAAAAATACTTTTAACTGGTTCAAGAGCATTAATAAGTGTATTTTTATGGTTAAAACAATGCCGAAGTCTATCATTAACACTCGGAAGTCCGATTCCATGTTCTTCTCTAGGTCTACTAGCGTTAAAAGAAAACTTTGTATCATAGTAGTTGTGATAATCTCTCATGTTATATACAAAATCATTTAGATCATAAAAATCATCAAGCGTATCATATCCAGCGTGATTCATGACTTTTTGAATGTATTCGTCGTCAAAACCTGTAGGTAAAAACTCTAATTTTCCATAAATATTTTCAACTGAAGCTTCGGTCTCATAGCCTCTTGCAAAATTTGATTCTGATATTATCTCTGCCAAAGCTGCTTCTATTGCCTCTTCCATTATTACAAGGAAAACCTTATAAACTTCTATTAGCACATCATCCTCGTAAACTACAAAAAAGGCGTCCTCTATATCTTTCATAACGCTAGGTGAAACAGATTTAGCAAACTCTATTGGAGTCATATTGTTTAGTCTAATAGCAGCTGGATTTACAATATCATTCTGAGTTTCAATAATAATATCTCTAAACTCAATCGACTTGGCAACTTCGATAAATGCGCCATAGCTATCTCTATTGTTTTCTATAAATTCATTAAATTCTTGTTCGTTAAAATTAAATGAATTTACTAGCTCGACGGATTCATTTATCATCATGGTTTCATAGATGCTCAAGTTAGTTATTATAGCATCAAGTATCATATTTCTTTTTTTGTTTTTCATAAAAACCTCGCTTTCCAGGCTTCGCCCAATATGTTATTTAAGTGTGACTCAAGTGCAGCTGCAAAACTACTTAGCTTTGATATTCTTTGGTATGACTCTGTTTCTCTAATTTCTTGATCTTGAAAAAAATCAACCACACTATCAAATCCGAGACCTGTTTCTTTAGAGAGTATCGAGTAAAAATTAAACTTCAATTCAGATTTCAAATTTCTTGCCTCAACAGCGCTTACCAACATGTCTCTAAACTCTCCTGACATCATATTTTTCGGATCAAGCTTCATCATAATATAAGTAGCATCCAGTATATAACCTCGTTCAAGAAGCATTATTGCACATTCTTTAACAGTGTCTTCTCTAGAGGTTATTTTACCTGCATCTATTATAAATTTTTTAACATAATCGTTATATTCAAAAGTGTTTTCTAATTCAGCATTTTTAGGAATTCCATTTAAAAATATTTTTACAAGATCTAAGACTCTGTCTAAAGAAAAGGCGGGATGAATGTTTTTTACACTAATGTCGTAATCATTTGTATCTTTTGCAACTGCTGTTCTAAAAAAACTTTGAAAAGCATTATGTCCGCTAGTTGATCTCACCCTGGTAAAAATGTCTTTAAAGATTAACATTGCTGTATCTAAATTATTATCGTAAAAGATAGAATATATGTTTAAAAGACTTGCAAAATTGCTAAAAACAATATGACGATATCCTTCATTTATTCTATTTCCAATTTCCTCTAAGGTCTCTTTAAAAAACTTGGGTCCCTTCTCTAGGAATACAAGAGGTATATCACTTTCTTTATTTCTTGATGAATCAAGTGTTTCCATGGCAAATTCATTGTAATCAGATCTGGAAGTTTCGGCTGTAGGAAGAAGCTGATTAAAATACCCTGTGGACACAAGCAATTCAGCAAGCGTCTCCGGGGAAGAATAGGGTTTTTTAAATAAATCGAATGTCTCTCTAAGCACTTCATTTTCGCTATTTTCAACCAGCAAAGAAATCATATCTTTGTATTTTCTTGATAAAGAATACAATTGAAGAAGCGGCTCTAGAAAATAGTCTTTGGATCCACCTTTTATCTTATATTCATTGATTGCTGTATTTATAATGCGCATCCTGCCTTTATCGTCCATAAACTCTTTACTGTCCATAAAAGAAAGTGCATTGCCAGCAATCACTCTGTATTCTGAACCTCTCGAGTCTGATGCAAAAAGTGCCTCGTCATAATCAAGTATTTCAAAATAAACATCTTTTCTTTGAGTATGGGCTAAAATTTGCCTAGCTTCTCGTAAAAAAAGCGTAATATTAAGCTCACCACCTGCAGCTCCTGAAATCGCAGCTGATTTTAATTGCTGATACTGTGTTAGTGTAATTGACTTATAATATTCTTTTTCGTTGATCTCTAGACGATCAGGCTTACTAGCATCGTCTGTCAATATATCTACCAGTTTTTGACCGTATGCACTAGCAACATCGCTTTCCTTTATAGATTTGTTTGATGCGTTAACTGTAGCTCCGCCGCTATCATAAAGACTAACTTGACTGTATTTTTTAACAAAGCTCACACACGCCTTTCTCATAGCATCAGAGCTATCATAGTCTTTCTTCTTAGTAATATAGTACATATGAAGATTAAGTCGTCTGTGATAATTCATAAACATATTATTTTGGCTGTCTACACTCGTGCACCATTTCATTTCTCCAATGACGTCGGGCGGCGTATAGTATTTTTTATCAGGTCCCATTCTAGAAGTCGCAATTGAACCCATATAGGTCTTAGGGTATACAACTATAATATTTTCATCTTCGTAAACAACTTCAAAGTCCTGTTTACTTCCTGAAAAACCCGCGTCGAGAATTGCCTGAAACTTTTTAGACTTAGATCCACTTCCGCCTATTGATTCTTTAACCCTTATGTAATCTTGAGCGTCGTCATATGTAAAAGAGACAGTTGACTTATTAAGAATCAATGGGTTTAAATCAACCGTTTCTCCTCCTGGAACCTCTTGAGCGGGAATTTTACCGTCTGCTGACCTTGCAAGTGGTGTTAGAATGTGCGTATTAATAGAATCAAAGCTTCCTTTGACATCTTCTATCGTGTGGTTCTCACCTTTTGAAATTGTATTGAACAAAACCCATCTAAATGCACTATTGTCAAAAGGCTTGATAAACGACCTTCCATTAAAGATGTGCGTCGCTATATCTTCTTCTGTTAGCTTACCTTCATCAACGAGTCTTTTAAATTTATTTAGCTTGGCTTCTCTAAGAAGGATTTTTTTTATTTTGTTTATTAATAATGACTTTTTCATTTCTCGCCCTGTGAAACACTTACAAGCATGTAAAGATAGGCTAAATCAAGATTATCATCTAGAGCCTTGTAAGGTTTTCCAGTTGTAGGCAATCCTTTCTTTTTTAGTCTTGTTTGTATATTTGATCTTGCCATAGCTTCAGACCCACCTGACTTCTCTCTTGCAAGGTATTTTCCGTCTGACGTAACCTCAACAGGAAAATCATCAGGCAAACCTAGTGATTTTTTTGCTGCTGCATCGTAGTCTTTTACGGTTTTCTCTTCTTTTAAAACCCTTTTAACAGTTTCTAAAACTAATTTTTTTAATCTAGGCTTCGATATCTTCATTTATCTCTCCTTTCTAACTCTTTAATAAATATGTTCATGACTATTTATTGTAATAAATAATTTTTAAAATTAAATAACTGAAAAAGCGTCGCTGAAATTTCTCAGCTACAACCACACACACATAAAGCTGACCTGCCAATCTCTGTCTCAATACTCATAATCATCCGCATCAGTAACAACATCTAAAATATGTAGCGGCAGCCCCAAACTCTCTGCTTCTTGTCTAATCTCTTCTCTTTGTTTAACCCCGCGATCAGACCACTCAGGCGCAAGCGAGGCAGCGGTTACATAAACACCCACTATTTTCCATCCCTTAATCAGCACTTCAGGAACCCAGGCACGACCTTCGGGTGCATAATAAAGGTGATCAATCGTTTTAATACTAGACTTTATGTTTTGTACACTTGATCGCTTTGCCACACCACTCCCAGCTTGGTCGTCTATGAGACCTTGAGGAAGATGACGCAGCGTCTGGCTCATGAGATCGTCTTCACCTACGAGAACAGGATAGCCTGTCATAATAAAACCGTATCCGGTTTCAAAGACTTCCTGAAACATAGGGAGACCTGTATCTATATCTTGTACATCGTCAGGACTACCTAACCAAGCACTACAAGATATGGTACCTCTTCCAGATCTTCCTCTCTTTTGAATCCAGTCTGACCAGCTAGATTCTGCAATAGGTGAACCTAGTCTATTGCCTGAAAACGTATCGAGGCCTATTGCGTGAATTGTTGTAATTCCGTTGCCTGACATAAAAGCCTCGATAAGTTCTCTGCCGCCGCTTGAACCTCGCAAATCTTTTTGATAGTCTTTGAGGGCAGCTTTTTCGGCAGCGATTTCATGAGGGTGCTGTCGACCTACAGCACGTCTTTGGTCTGAATCAAAGCTCTTTATCATGTCAATATCATCTTGGTTTAGCTTATAGGCCATTTCCCTAATAAGTTTTTTTAGTTTTAATTTAGATATTTTCATGACAATCCTTTCTATTGCTTTTTATGTTACCTGTTTAATATAGATCCTGGCATACTATCAATAATTGTATTCCAGCTATCATAATCAAGCCACCCATTGATAACACCGTACAGATGAATATCAGCATCTCTTGTGTCAACCCCTTCACGCTTTAGGGCTCTGTTGATGATTGCTAGCTGTTGAGGATTACTAGTAACCTCAACAGACTTACCAACTGGGAACGGACTCTCGTAGTCCAAGTTTTTTAGACGATTACTTATGAGCTCATCAAAAGATCCAGCAATTGCAGTTTTTGTATTTGGGTGGGTTTTAACAAACCAAGCATGTGTGCCTCCCATATAGGAGTACCCAAATCCTTCTATTTCTGCAAACACACCTTTATGTCCGGATCCGCTTAGACCTGTGGACCTGTAAAAGACACGGATGTTATCAAGTGCATCAGTAACAATATAGATGTCTCTTTCGTCATATGTTCCAAAATATTTAACATTTTTTACACAATTATCAAAAGTTATTTCTTTCCCTGCTTTCCTGGAAGCCTCCTTTATTGTCATATTAACAACTTTTGAGCTAACTGGACTAGGAACAGACTCTATGATCTCAGCTACAGCTTCTGCCTCTGTTTTCGCCGCCTTTTCGAAAGATTCTTTAGTCGAAGCTTCTATAAATTCCTTGGTTAGACTCTCTGAATTTTCTGCTGCTTTTAAGACTTTGTTTGATTTAAAAGCCTTGGAAAGCTTTGCCATTGCAGCTCCAGCACCCAGGCCAAAAAAACTAGACCCAAGCGATATAGCTGCCGAATCAGTATCTCCTTCAAGAATATAAATGGCTGCATCAATATAGTCGGAAATAGGCGTGGGATCAGCTACGGAGGTTACAGCAAGCACTGAATGAATGTTTACAGATGCATCCCCTAGCTGATTATAATCAGCACGGTCCACGCCTTTTGGCATTGTTGCACCTAGCGGATCCATTCCGACTCCCGGTCCAACTTCTTTCAATATTGTCTCTCTAATTAGCTTTTTAAGTTTTGATTTAGATATTTTCATATTGGCTCCTGACACATTCAAAATCGTGTTCTGTTATGCTTAGTAAACTTTATAATAAAACAACCTTGCGATTTAAACCTTAAAGCTAAGATGAATGTGGTCGGACTCTACTCCAAACGATTTTAACCTTGTTCCGTGTTTACTTGCTACTGTCTTGACAATGTTCTTGATTGACACTAAATCAGATTTAGAAGTGTTTTCACTGTATCCTTTGAGATCAATTGCACCACCATTGGCGTGTGTTCCAGTTCCAGGACTAGCAGAATTGGCTCTTTCGACCCAGTAGTTTTCAAGATTAGAAAGCCTGTGAATCCCTTCGAAAAATATCTTAGACAGATATTGTGTTAATATTCCAGAACTAGCAACATTGTATTGTTTTGCGTTTTTATCTTTTCTTTTTACAAGTTCAGCATTCTTTTTATGCATTTCAAAAATTGTTAAAGAACCCTCAGGAGACTCAAAACCTGTAGATATATTCTTTGTAAATCTTGTATTATTCACAGTGGCAACGTATGCTTCAAAAACATCTTTGTCGTCAGGGCGAGTATATATCCCCAGAAAATATTTCCCTAACATTTGACCATTTTTAAGGTGCTTTAAAAGATCTGCTCTAAAAGGACCGTAAACGAAAACATCTCTATTTTGGCCGTAACCGTAGTCTTCGACATAGCCTCTTCCTTTTTTAGCTCTCGAAAAACCAGCTGATCTAAGGGCTACGACAAGATCATTTCCTATCTCGTCCAAATTAGCCAAAACAGCTTCTTCTTTAAGAATATTTTGAACAGCCTCACTAATCAACTGTCTCACTCTCGACTTTGTAATTTTCATGTTATCTTCCTATAGTGCTTCTAGTAATATATCTTTGATTTAGATATTTTCATATTGGCTCCTGACACATTCAAGAATGGTGCCTGTTATATTTAATAAAGTTTGCAATAGGAAAACCTAGGCATCTTTTAAAAACTTAAAGGTCGCTTTCTTTCCTATTATTTCAAAAACTGATTTGCCTGCTTCAACGTGTTTAGCTATTTCTTTAACTTTATCAGAAGCAACCAAGTCACTAATCGAAGTGCCTAATGCTGTTCCTGAAACTTTAAGACCGTCTGGAGTGTTGCTAACTTTTGTTAATGAAATATTAATAAACTGATAACCTGTTTTAAAGCCGGCATTTGCCTGGACTGCAAAAGATTCGCCGTTAATTGCAATCTTTCCGTTACTAACTTCAACTTCTTTTCCATTAACTTGCACTTCGCTTAAGGTGTTTTTAATTGATTCACTAATCAATTGTCTCACTCTCGACTTTGTAATTTTCATGTTATTTCCTGCTTTTTTCATACTTTGCAAGTTCACTTTCAAGCTCTGTTGTGTCAACCTCAGTGTCAACCTCTTTGATAACCCTTAGCAGGCTTTTAATACCTACACCTAGCTTTGCAAATTCAATAAGAAAATTTAGTAAACTAACTTGATTTCCTTTTCCACCAACTGTATAGTGCGGCTTTTTGTTTCCATGGTGAAATGTAATCCCCACAGAATTATAACCTTTTTTCTTTGTTTTGCCAATTGCTATATGTTTTGAACTATCAAATGCCTTGTCTGATCTAACAAGATTGGGGTCAAAATGCTTTACAAATTCATAATAATAATGAACACCATTTTCAAATGTTCCCATCTTGTTAATCTCTCTATGCTCTTCTTTCGTATCAGCATTCTTTTGATTTGACTTATAACTGCTTTTTGAATAAGAGCCTTTTGAAGAATCTCTGTTTACCTGGGCAATCTCAGAGTCAACCTTGATTTCGTCTTCTTTTATTAAACTTTTAATAGACTCTTTAATCAACTGTCGCATTCTTGATTTTGTAACTTTCATATTACCTCCTCGTAATACTTCTATCAATATATATCTTCTATTTAATTAAAATACAGATCATTATATACAAATTCAGCTCCATTGTGAATAGAGCTGAAGTAAAAACTTTTCAAAAATTCTCCGGAAATTTTTGACCCAAAACACCTTTTTCGATAATTCACACGATTCATATTTTTGATTCAAGACACGTTCAATGTTGTGCTCTATTAAATTTGTAATTTTCATATTACCTTCATGTTACATCTTTATCAGTTAATATTACTCTTGTTATCTCTTGTCACTCGGAAAACCTAGCTCTAATACCGAATTTATTTTCCTTTCCTTCATCGACACATTTAAAAACATAATTTAAAACAGGATCGACATTAACAACAGGAAGATGTGTATAAATACCGGAATCAATTCCAGCTCGAGCACGATGGTTTCCATCAAACATATAAACTTGATCATTCCAAAACTGCCCGTATAGCGGCTCTCTTTTCCAATCCCAATTACCTTGTTTCATAACCCCAATGTATTTTTCAACATTTTCAGGACGTGTTACATTAACAGGACCAAAATTACTAATTGAAACTGGAACGGGCTTTACTTCCAGATTCTTTAATGTATCAATTACATCCTTAACATGAACTTCATAATTGCCAACTCTTGCATAATGATCTCCACCAACAACGTGAGACGTCCCCTCTGTTAACAAATTATCTCTTATCATTTTTCTTATTAGCTTTCTCATGTAAACCTCGTAATACTCTATCAATATATATTACTCTTGTTATCTCTTATCTCTCTTTTAACTCAGGAATCTCGGAATCTCTCGTAAATCGGATGCATTCCATTATACGAATGATAGCGCTGAAGTAAACGGTTTCAAAATTTGGGGTGGTGTCTCGAAGCTAAGGCACGGTCCAGGCCAGCAAGCCCTGCCCTGTGGGGTGGTACCAGGGGTCATACCAAGGGGTCATAGATAGGGGCCGAAGTAGGGGCCGACAAAGGGGTCATAATAGGGCGTCATATAAGGGGGTCATATGTACACCCAGTGCGCCAGTGCAAGGGGCTAGGGGATGTGTTATAATAAAAACATAAGGAAGGAGGATATAAAATGAAGGATTTCAACAAACCAATCAAAAGCAATGCTCCAATCGTTTGCGGCTCGGAGGTCGCACGTATAACACGGGAACGTAAGGCTTTTGAATACAAGCAACGTCGTGACAACAAGCAAACAAAGAGGTGGGTCTTCTAATGCATAGCAGGTCAGCAGGGCATCGGACCATTATAAAAGGTGCATATCGTTTTGGACCATGATATAATAAAAATATCCGGAAGGATATCATATTTAAAAACACTCACACAGGGCAATCGCACTATGTACAATTTCTCAATCACAATAACTGAAGTTAATCTCAAAGCCAAGCCGCACATTGCACGGGGCACAATCCTCCAGAATGGTGAAGAAATTCCATTCGAAGCAGCACACATGGTAAACGCTTGCGGCGTTCGCCGCTCCTGGAAGGTTGTCGAACAGGGCCTCATTTCACGCTCTGAACCATCACAATTCTCTCGTAAAGAACGTGTTCAAATCAATCTTTGGGTCAAAGCAGTTTTAACCCATCGTGAACTCCTTGGCAAATGTTCGGGGCCACTTCTAGAATCTGGGGAAATCTGGTTCTAAATCTTGTGCAAAGGGAAATCTCATTTGTTATAATATAAACATCCCCCAGGGGATACCAAATAATTTAATTCAATCAGGGAAATAAAATATGTCTAAATATTCAATCACATTGTCAGAAATTAATCTCGAAGCTAATCCTCAAACTGCACAGGGCATCATCATGCGTGGCAGTGAAGAAGTCTCTTTTAACGCTCAGGTTCTCATGTGGGGTGGCACTCCTCGTTGGAAAGTGGTCGAAGAAGGTGGTGTGGCCGTGGCAGTCGAACAATCAGAATTCTCTCAAGGGGAAAGAATGGCCATCGCTCGTTGGTGTAAGGCAGTGGCTGCTAATTCAGAACTTGTCGGTAAGTCTTCCCAAAGTGGTGGTGGTTCTTCTTCTGGCAGCGGGGCTTCATCCTCCAAGCTTAAAGAATTGGAAGCTCAAAATGAAGCTCTTCAAGCTCAGCTCACTTCAATGCAGGCTCTGTTGGAACAGTTGGTAAATAAGAAATAAGGGGAAATGTGGCACTGGTTGTCGGGCGGGCTCTTCGGGGCTCGCCACTTTCTTTTAATTTATCTTGAGGTTTATCTTGAAAAGATCTATTATTGCGCTCTTTAAATCGGGCGCTACTATCCCTTATAATGACATCTTCTCGTTGCTGGGTGCAAAGGGTGAAGATGTGTCATACGATATACTCGATGAAATAGGCGATGTCATAGAAGAGCTCGTCTCTTCAGGGACTCTCGTCTTTGCATCTTGGAATGAACTCAAACTGAATAGGAGGTAAGTGTATGGTTCTCGAACTACTTGGAACAATGTGGGTTTGTGCTGCAGGGCTTTTTCTGTGCTGTTTCTTTTATGTGCATATGAAGAAACTCATTAAATAATCTGCAATTTATCTGCACCTAAAATCGGGCGTGAGGCTGCTATTCTGTGGCCTCACCTTTGCCCCGATCTGATCTAGATATCAGGATCATACAGGGCATCGATATTATCACGTGTAAAGGGAAACCTGATATGATATAATAAAAACATCCGGAAGGATATCACATTTTAATAAAACACTCACACAGGGCAATCGCACTATGTCAAAATATTCAATCACCATTTCTGAAATCAATCTTGAAGTTAACCCTCAAACCGCTCGCGGCACCATCGCTCGGGGCTCGGAAGAAGTTCCATTCGAAGCTCAAGTTCTCATGTGGGCAGGAACCCCTCGTTGGAAAGTTGTGGAAGAAGGCGGCGTGGCAGTGGCAGTTGAACAGTCTCAGTTCTCTCAAGGCGAACGAATGGCCATCGCACGCTGGCTCAAGTCTGTGGCAGGAAACACCGAACTCGTTGGCAAGTCCTCTCAGGGCGGCGGTGGAAGCACTGGCTCTCAAGCTGGCTCGTCCAAACTCAAGGAACTTGAAGCTCAAAACGCGGCTCTCCAGGAACAGCTCAACTCAGTGCAAGCTCTTCTTCAGCAGTTGGTTGAACAGGGCCAGGAAGCTCCCAAGAAGAAAACCTCCAAGAAGAAGTAAAGCTCCTCAGGTCTTCTAACACTGGTGTCGTCTCTTCGGAGGCGGCACTTCGTGCCCTGCTCTGCAATGAATCGAGTGAGAGATCTGAGGTTTTGTTAGAATTATACCCTGAGTCCACTGCTAGACATGCAAGATGATCA
>Ga0070754_10000559_pt1 | contig 34204 bp, 22 predicted proteins | sample VirMetDEL_Sep_01_FD_75181 | JGI IMG/M metagenome (GOLD analysis project Ga0070754, IMG submission 75181) | Aqueous microbial communities from the Delaware River and Bay under freshwater to marine salinity gradient to study organic matter... | ecosystem: Environmental > Aquatic > Marine >...
AACTTGGTAAACGGACTTGGCCAGATCAACTGCGATTCGCTTCATCACGACACTCCCAATTTCAGTCACCACCGTTCTCGGTATAGAACGGTGGCGCGGGGAGAGTCCATTACAGCATTCAAATCGCTCGCTCCGCTCGCTGGGACGGGCTAGAGCCCGCCCCTTAACTAAACGTTAGCTACGGCCGTTGGTACGGTGCTATGAAGTTTGAAATTGGTGACAAAACCGATCAAGCACTCACAACCACCCTTGTGCATGAACTGGCTCTATGCAAAGAGAGCTTTGATAGATTCGTATACTTTGCCGGACAGAACATTCTGGGAGATGACAGCAAAAAAATTAAAATTCAAAGCTATAATTCCTATGCCAGCTTCCTGCACCATCTCTATGAATTCTATATAGGCTGTATCAAAAGAGAGCTGCGCGATACATCTTCACCAAAAAGCGATATTACTGACAAAATAATTAACTCCGAAGCGGAAAAATTACTTAAGAATAAAAGGCATGCAATTGAAAACGGCTATGCGCCGGAATGGGAAAATCACATATCCGTTTATCAAGTAGAAGTACCTAAAGAATTTGCTGGTGACTTTAGAAAAATCAGAAACAGAACAGCGCATGCGGACTTGCGCCGGGCCTCCCCCGATAATCAACTGACTATGGGAGAGTTCTACAAGCGCTATCACGGTTTCGTGTACATTCTCTATGCACAACCGCATTGGCTTTGGACAGCAAAAGACATTGAAGCATTTGACTGGAAAGCTATTGAGGAATTCGATCTTGCGGTACGCAGCTAACAATGCGTATATGGACTCTCCCCACAAGTAGTGAGCAAAGCTTTGCTTTTGCACCTGTCGTCAGCGCGGGTGCATTCGTATATTCGGCCTGCTTTGGGCGCTACCACCCTGGCCATTCTGTAGCTTGCGCAGCGGGGCCAAGCGTTCAAGTGATCCCAGGATCGTCATTACTATCGGCCTTGTTCCGTTGCAGGGCTTGCCTGTTCCGACCGCGCCGCTATTCACCACCACCACAAGAAACACGTACCTGGCTACCTGCCGGGAGGCGGGCTTTGCGCTGTGCCGATTGGCACTGAAGCTTCGCTCGTGGCACGACACCGCCCAGCAGATGCGTACCCGCTCGTTGGCCAAGGCGACGCTGGCCTTGCGATGGCCCATCCCGCGTGAGCACGTTTACGTGCACTTTATTTTATTGACTTAAAAAATTAATAGAATTAAATAATGCCCAGTCCCTCCAGCAGGGGCATACGCGTACGGCGATTCCTCAGCCGTGCGAATCACAATAAATCGAGGGGAGCGCGGATCATGGGCGCGGAATCTGGTTGGGGGCGCTTGGTGCTTCTGGCATGGCTGTTGACTCTGGTGAGCACGGCTCAGGCGGCGCCTGCTGCTGGCGAGGTGCGTGTCTACAACTGGCTGCGCTACCTGCCCGAGCAGGTGCTGCGGGACTTCGAGCAGGAGACCGGCATTCATCCGTACTACGTCGAATTCGATTCGGTGCAGACGATGGAGAACAAGCTGCTGACGGGGAACTCCGGCTATGACGTGGTTTTCCCCGGCAGCAGCAGTCTGCGCAAGCTGATCGTCGCCGGCGCCGTGCAGCCGCTGCAACGCGAGCGACTCAGTAACATGCGCCATCTGGACGGCGCCTTTCTGCAAGGCCTGGAAGCCGCCGGCGACCCTGGCAATCGCTATGCCGTGCCCTATCTGTGGGGCGCCACGCTGATCGGTTACGACGCGGATCGTGTCGAGCCGCTGTTCGACGGTAACGTTCCGTCATCCTGGGATCTGCTGTTCAAGCCAGAGAATCTGCGGCGTCTGGCCGGTTGCGGGGTGGGCATCATCGATGCGCCGGACGAAATCCTGCCTATCGCGCTGCATCACCTTGGGTTGGATCCCAATAGCCACCGCCGCGCCGATTACCGCGCCGCCCAGCAACTGCTGCAGGGCATTCGTCCTTATGTGCGCTACTTCGATTCGCAGCGGTACGGCGACGACCTGGCCAATGGCTCGATCTGCCTGGGCGTGGGCTGGTCGGGTGGCTTCGTGCAGGCGCGGCAGATGGCTGCGGCCGCCGGACGCCAGTTGCGCCTGAAGATGCTCGTGCCGCCCGAGGGCGCGCCGTTCTGGTCGGATGTGATGGTCGTCGCCACCAAGGCGCCGAACCCGGATCAAGCGCATGCCTTCATCGACTACCTGCTGCGCCCGGATGTGATCGCGCGCATCAGTCAGCAAATGGGGTATCCCGCCCCGAACGGCGCCTTGCTGGCCCAGCCCGCTGCAGCCGACGACTCACGCCAGGAACTGCTGCAAGCCGCACAGCAGCAGCGTTTCTTCACCATCACGCCGGTTCCCGAGGCTGTCGAGCGGGTCAGGGCACGAGTGTGGCGCAGTCTTCAGGCCGGGCAGGACATCCAGCCTTGAACCGCCTTGTCTGTGCGCACGCCGTTTTGCTCGCGTTGTGCTGATCCACTGTTTTGTCCTGCTGGCAGGCCATTAGCCGGCCCAGCAGGCCTTCCCACGTTGCATCCGTGGCTCCTTTATCGGCGACAGGGAGGTCGTCTCTTTTTCGAGGGTTGAGTCATGCATATCACGTTGCGCCTGAAGGTCATCCTGCTTTTCGGTGCCTGCCTGGTGGGGTTGGCGAGTGCGCTGATCCTGGTCTCCATCAGCCAGATCCGCACGTTGGCTAGCCAGGCGCAGGAGCGTACGGCGCAGGAACTGCGGGCGTCGATCAACGCGCGTCTGGGCGATTCGGTGCGCTTCCAGGCGTCCGGTATCCAGCGGTTTTTCGAGCAGACGCAGGACGCCGCTGAGCGGGGCGCCGAGGAGGTCGAGCGCACGCTCGAGTTGGCGCAGGATGCCGGTCTGGATGCCGAGCGGGTGAGGCGACAGCTGACCCGTCAGATCCGTGCGGTGGTGGATCGTGATCCCGCGCTGCTCAGCGTTTACCTGGTGTTTCTCGATGATGCTCTGGATGGACGCGACGCCGACTTCGCTGGCCGCACCGATCTGGGCAGCAACGAGCGCGGGCGCTTTGCCCCGGTTTGGTTCCGCCATCCGGGTCAGGACTACGAACTGGTCAACATGGCCGAGCAGACCTTGCAGGCGACTCAGCCCGGCGCGGCCGCGCGGCAGTGGTTCGATTGCCCGTTGCAAACCGCAGGCGCCTGCCTGCTCGAACCTTATCTGGACGCGGTGTCCGGCACGCCACTGCTGAGTACCTCGCTGACCGTACCGGTGCGCAGCAACGGCAAGGTCGTCGCTGTACTCGGCGTTGACATCCTGCTCGACCAGCTCCAGGCCCTGGCCGAGAAGGCCCGAGCAGCCTTGCCCGAAGCCCAGGTCATGCTGGCCAGTGCACAGGGTAATCTGGCTGCCTACACCGGGGATGCCGCGCAGCTTGGTCAGCCCTGGCAGGCTGAGCGTTGGGCGCAGGCTGACGACTTCCAGGCCGAGGAGCGCTTCGCCCCGATTGCCGGCGCTGCACCTTGGCGGGTTGGCGTGAAAGTGCCGGCCAGCGCCGCCTTCGCGCCGGTCGCGCAACTGCGCGATGAGCTGGATCGGCAACTGCAGCAGGCCATCGGCTGGCAGCTGCTGTACGGGCTGTTAGCGGCTGCCCTGGCTTTGCTGATTCTGGCGCTGGCTTCGCGTTCCGTGGTTCAGCCGTTGCGTCTTCTGGCGCGTATGGTCGAGGCGCTGGCCGATGGTGGCGGCGATCTGTCCCGCCGTCTGGATGAGACGCGCAATGATGAGATGGGCGCAGTCAGCCGCGTGCTCAATCGTTTTCTGGGCTCCCTGCAGGGCATCATGAATAGCCTGCGCCATTCGCTGGACAGGCTCGACGAGGCCGCCGACCGCAGCGCCTCCGAGGCGACCGGCAATCTGGCGGCGACCGAGCGGCAGCGGGCCGATATCGACCAGGTGGCCCATGCCATGCGTCAGGTCAGCGCGGCGGCCCACGACATCGAACACAACACGGCCTCTGCCGTGGATACCACTGGCGGGATGCTGCAGGCGATAGAGGAGGGCACGCCGCTGATCGAACGTACCGTGGCCATCGTCGAGCAGCAGGGCCAGGACCTGCAGCGTACGGCGCAGCAGGTGGTGGCGTTGTCGCACAAGAGCGGGCGCATCAGCGTGGTGCTGCGGTTGATTCGCGACATCGCCGAGCAGACCAATCTACTGGCCCTCAATGCTGCCATCGAGGCGGCGCGTGCCGGTGAGTACGGGCGTGGTTTCGCCGTGGTCGCCGACGAGGTGCGCAACCTGGCGCAGCGGACGCAGGGATCGATCCAGGAAATCGACGAGATCATCGGCACGCTGCAGGGCGACACACAGGCCCTGGTCGACAGCATGCAGGTCAATCAGCAGCGCGTAGGCGAGGCGCAGGCATTGTTCGGTGAGCTGCTCGAGTCGCTCTATGGCATCGGCCGTGGCGTGGATGCGCTGGTGGGCATGAGCGCGCAGATCGCCACGGCGGCGCGCGAGCAGGCAGTGGTGGTGGATTCGGTCGACAGTGCCCTGGGGCGTGTGCGCCAGGTGAGCGATGAACTCACCGACAGCGTACGCGCGGCCGCGTTGCAAACGCGGATTGTCCAGGAGCAGGTGTCGCAGCAGGGGCAGGTTCTCAGGCGCTTCCACTGCTGAGGCGCATGACGTTGGCTAGCGGGCGATCATGCCCTGCAGGATCAGGCCGCTGGTCAGACGAACCTGGCGGCGGTGCTGTTCGAGGTCCAGCGGCTCGCTACCGGTCAGACGCAGCAGTTGCAGGTGCGAATAGTCATTGAGCAGGAAGGCCGCCAGCTCGACGTCCAGATCGTCGCGCAGCTTGCCGCGTGCCTGCAGGTCGCGCAGCAGGCTGGCGATCTCGTGCTGCAGGGCCTCGTTGTGGCGCTTGTACTGTTCCGGCAGGTCGCTGCGGTCGCCGCCAAGTACATGCAGCAGCAGTTCGTGCCAGATCGGCGCGGGCAGCATGCTCAACGCATGATCCACCAGCACCTGCTCCAGGTAGCACAGTGCGTCGAGCGGGTCATCCAGCTCGGCCATGTGCTCGCGGGCGTCCTGCAAGGCGCTCTCGTCGGCCTTCTGCAGCATCTCCAGAAGGATCTCCTGCTTGGAGCCGAAGTATTTGAACACTGTGGGCGCCGAGACGCCCGCTTCCCGGGCGATCTGCTCGATGGTGGTGTTATCGAACCCCTGCCGCTCGAACAGAGCTACACCGGCGTCACCGATCGCCTTGCGGCGCATGGCTTTCTGACGTTCGCGCAGACCGCTCACTAATGTTCCTCCTCGTCCTGATGGTGTGCATCGGGAGCATAACGGAAATAGGTTTTCATAAGTAAATGTCTTATTGACTAAAACATTTTATTAAAGCAATTATTATCGCACGCCTGCCGCGTGCAGGGCTTCTTAGAAGAAAGGACAGAGGTTCATGAATTCCCTCGCACATGCTCCGGTCGCCGGCCTCCTGGCTCGTCAGTACGCCGATGCTCACGACGCCCTGCAGCGCGCCCAGGCGTCGACACCCTTCATGGTCGGTTTCCCCCCGGTCGAGGCGCAGCGGGTCACCTGGGACAACTGGATGCGTCCGCCTTTCAACAAATGGGGTTTTCGTCACCTGGGGCGTCTGCGCCCAAGCATCAGCGTGCCGTGCGGTGATGCTACACAGGCATTGTCCGAGGCTCTTCAGGACCTGGATGCGTTCACCTTCGCCAGCGAGTGCGGCCTGAGCGTGCGCCTGGACGAGCACCTGCTGGCCAGTCACGCCGATGGCTTCATCGTGCTGAAATCGGGGCAGGTGGTGTACGAGCGCTACTTCAACGGCCATACCGCCAATGATCGGCACATCATGTTCTCGGTGACCAAGTCGCTGATCGGTACGCTCGCCGAGCAGTTGATCCATGAAGGCACGCTCGACCCCGAGCGCCTGGCTGGTGATTACGTGCCGGAGTTCGCCGGTGGCGCCTACTTCGATGCGACCGTGCGCCAGTTGCTGGATATGGCCGTGGGCATTTCCTACACCGAGCAGTACGACGACCCGGCCTCGGAAAGCTCTCAGTTCGGCTATGCCTGCGGTTTCATGCCGGCGCCGGCAGAGTTCGCCCAGTACGCCTCGCTGTATCAGTTCCTGCCATCGCTGCGTAAGTGCGGCGAGCATGGCGGGCTGTTCCACTACGTCACGGCAACCACCGAAGCACTGGCCTGGGTGATGGAGCGTGCCTGCGGGCAAGCCTGCCACGAGCGCCTGGCGCCGATCTGGGCAGCGCTTGGCTGCCAGCGTGACGGTTATTTCATGGCCGATCCCTGGGGCCGTGGCGTGGCCGGTGCCGGCTTCAGCTCGACGCTGCGCGACATGGCGCGTTTCGGCCTGCTGCTGGCCAATCGCGGCCAGCATCAGGGCCAGACGCTGCTCTCAGCAGAGGTCATCGAGGCCATCGCCGCCGGTGCCGATCCGGCGATCTACGCCCAGGACGAGGAGTTCGCCCAGTGGATGCCGGGCGCCTCGTACCGCAGCCAGTGGTACGTCTTCAACGATCACAGCTGCGCCATCGTCGCCGGTGGCATCCATGGCCAGTACCTGTTCGTCGACTTCGAGGCGGACGTGGTCATTGCCAAGCAGTCTTCGCTGCCCGAGGCGGTGGGGATCTTCGACGTCGACAACGTTCGTGCGCTGCGTGCGCTGGCCGCTCATCTACGCGACTGAGCGCGCCACCTGACAAGGAACAAGAAAAATCTGGTGGCCTGCGTAGGCAGGCCTGCCGGTTCGCAGCCGGGCGGCCTCCGTGCCTGCCGGTCTGCTTTGCAACTGCCCTGTGACACAAAAACAAATCACCCAGGAGCATTTCATGATGCGCGTTCCCCACACTCCCGCTCTGCTGGCCGTCGCCGTGCTGAGCAGCTCACAGGCCATGGCCGGCTATTCCTTCGAAGAAGGCAACCTCTCCGGTGAGGCCACGCTTACGGTCGGTGGCTCGACCGTGTCCACGCGCAACGTCAACTTCGGCGCCGGCGGCGTCGATCAGCGCAATGGCCGCAACATCGGCACCCGCGTTGACTGGCAGGAGTTCTATCTCAAGCCGGGCGTGACTCTGAAGTACGCCATCGATCCCGACTTCGACTTGATTGCCGGCGGCTCGGTGGTCTCGGCCAAGACCTTCGGCGACGGCGATGCCGGTGGCTTCAGCCGCAGTTCCGATGGCTACACCGCGATGGAGGAGGCCTACGCGGGCTTGCGTGCCGGGGAATGGACCTTCACCGCAGGCCGGCAGAACTACCTGGTCGGCAACGGCTTCATCGTCATGGACGGCAACCTCGACTCCCGGGGCGACGGCGCCTACTGGCTGGGGCCGCGCAGCGCTTTCCGCGACTCGGCTGTGCTGGCCTGGGACCATGGCGCGCTCAAGGCGCAGGCCTTCAGCCTGCGCACCGATTCGCACCTGGGCGACTTCCGCCTCAACGGCGCCAACCTGGACTACAACCTGGCCGATCAGGTGACCCTCGGCGCCATGGCCATGAAGGTGGATTCGCAGACCAACACCTACAGCACGCCGCTGCGCCGCGACGGCATGCAGGTCTACAACTTCCGAGCCCTGCGTGGACAATTGCCGGGCCTCGATGCGCTGACCCTCAATGGTGAATACGCGGTGCAACGCGGCAGCGGTGACGGCATGAAGTACGATGCCAAGGCCTGGTACGCGCAGGCCGATTACACCTTCGAGTCACTGCCGCTGACCCCGGTGCTGGGCTATCGCTACGCACTGTTTTCCGGTGACGACAACCTGGCCGACAACACCCAGCAATCCTGGGATCCCCTGAGCAAGGGCTTCACCGACTGGGGTACCTGGCTGATCGGTGATGTGATGGGCAACTACGTGTTGTTCAACACCAACCAGCGCGTGCAGCAGTTCTCGATCAAGACCCGTCTGAGCGAAACCCTCACCCTGGGCGCGATTCACTACCAATTCTGGCTGGACAAGGACAACTATCAGGGCATCGCCGTCGACGACCGTCGTTTCGCCAACGAGAACGTGGTGTACCTGGACTGGACGCCTACCGAGCGTCTGTACACTTCGCTGGCCTACAACTGGGTCGACGCCAAGTCGGCGGCCAAGCAGGTGTTCGGAGACGATGACCGCTTCACCGCGCTCGAACTCTACTTCACCTACCGTTACTAAGCCGTGCCAGGAGACATTGCGATGAAAGCACTACCTATGGTCGCTGCCATGACCCTGGCCCTGTTCGGCGCCGCTGAAGTTCAGGCCGAGCAACGCACGGTGAGGATCTACAACTGGATCGAGTACATGCCGCCTGAGATCCTCAAGGGTTTCGAGGCCGAAACCGGCATCCGCCCGGTGTATGACGTGTTCGACAGCCCTGAAACCCTGCAATCCAAGTTGCTCACGGGCAACTCGGGTTATGACGTCGCCTTTCCGGGCAGTGCCATGCTGGCCACCTTCATCGGTGCCGGTACCTTCGACAAGCTCGATCGCAGCAAGCTGCCCAACTGGAACCGCCTGGACGAAAGCTTCATGTCTGAGCTGGCAAATAGTGGCGATCCCGGCAATCAGTACGCGGTGCCTTACATGTGGGGCACCAACCTGATCGGCTACAACGTCGACAAGGTGCGCGAGGCGCTGGGCCCGGATGCGAAGCTAGATAGCTGGGACCTGATCTTCAAGCCGGAGAACCTCTCCAAGCTCGCTTCGTGCGGCGTGGGCTTCCTCGACTCGCCGAGCGATATCCTGCCCATTGCTCTGGCCTATCTCGGCCTCGATCCAAACTCCGAGAAAGCCGAGGATTATCGCAAGGCACAGGATCTGATGATGACGATCCGCCCCTACATCACCTACTTCAACTCCTCGCGCTACGGTTACGACCTGGCCAATGGCGAGATCTGCGTGGCGGTGGGCTGGTCCGGTGGCATCGAGCTGGCGCGCAAGATGGGGGTGGCGGCTGGCAAGGGGGTGAAGATCGACATGTTCCTGCCCAAGGAAGGTGCGCCGCTGTGGTCCGACGTGATGGTCATCCCCAAGGGCGCGCAGAACGTCGATGAGGCGCATGCCTTCATCAACTACCTGCTGCGTCCGGAAGTGATCGCCAAGGCCAGCAACGCCATCGGTTATCCGAACCCCAACAAGGACGCCACGGAGTTCGTCATTCCGGAGGTTCGCAACAATCCCAACATGTATATTCCGGCTGACAGGATGAGCTCACTGTATGCACTCAAGGCTCTGTCGTTGAAGGCCGAGCGTATCCGCGTGCGTACCTGGAACAGCATCCGTACTGGCAAGTGAACGGCAGCGGCGCGGCGGGCTCTGCCTGCCGCGCCGGTTGCCCACGAATGAGCGCAAGAAGGAGCGGGTATGTCCGCGAGCAAGGCTTTGGGTAATACCGGTTTGAGGATTTCGTCACTGGTGCTGGGTGGCAACGTGTTCGGCTGGACGCTGGATGCGCGCGCTTCGTGCGAGTTGCTGAGTGCAGCCTTCGAGGCCGGGATCACCACCCTGGACACGGCCGATATGTATTCCAGTTGGGTCGCGGGGCACGTCGGGGGCGAGTCCGAGCAGATCATCGGTCAGTGGCTGGCGGCCAATCCCGCTCTGCGTGATCGCCTGACCCTGTTCACCAAGGTCGGCGCCCCGATGGGTGAGGGCGGTGGGCTGTCGCGCCAGTGGATCGTGCGTGCGGTGGAGGATTCCCTGCGCCGCCTGCGCACCGATTACATCGATCTGTACTTTTCCCATTACCCCGACGAGCAGACGCCGCACGAGGAAACCCTGCGCGCCTACGAAAGCCTGATTGCCAGTGGCAAGGTGCGCGCCATCGGCGCCTCCAACTACAGCCGCGAACAGCTCGAGGCCGCCCAGGCGATTGCCGTCGACGACGGCCTGCCGAGCTATGGCGTGCTGCAACTGGAATACAACCTGTACGACCGTCAGGACTACGAGACGCGGCTGCAGGCATACGCCCAGGCCAGTGGGCTTGGCGTGGTCAGCTATTTCAGCCTCGCTTCGGGTTTTCTCAGCGGCAAGTACCGCACGCTTGCCGATATCCAGCAAGCCGCGCGGGCCGAGGACCTGGAGCGCTATTTCAACCCGCGCGGCCAGCGCATTCTGGACGCGCTGGCACAGCTCGCCGAACAATTCGACGTCAGCCCGGCCAGCATCGCGCTGGCCTGGCTGATGGCTCAGCCGGGCATCAGCGCACCGATCGCCAGTGCCACCAGTCTGGCGCAGTTGCGCGCGCTGCAGGCAGCCATGACGCTGGAGCTGGACGAGGCGTCGTTGCAGTTACTGCGCCAGGCCAGCGCCTGGTGAACCCAGGCTCTGTACGAAAAGTGCCTGCGCTCGGTGATGCTTCGTTACAAGCGGGCTGGAACGCCAGCCCGGTCGAATGCTCATTTACAGCTCGTAAACTCGAGTGCGAGCCCCAGTCCGTTCCCCGCTCGTTTTTGTGGGGCCGGCATCGGTATCGCCTGACCTTCGCTCGACGACTTTTCGTACAAAGCCTGGTTCGCCGTCGGCCGCACCGCGAGGCGATGCGGCTGTGTGGTGGGTCACCAGATCGGCAGGTTGTAGGTGACCAGCAGGCGAGTCTGGTTTTCATCGCGGAAGGCGGCGCCGGTGGGGAAGTCGTTACGGTAGAACGACTGCCGCACGCGCAGGCCGACGCCGCGCAGCGGGCCGTCCTGGATCACGTAGCCCATTTCCCACTGGGCTTCGCGCTCCTTGCGGTCATCGACGCCAAAGGCGGCCAGCTCGATGTTGTCGCCGCGCACGTAGCGCAGGCGCGCGGTCAGGCCGGGCACGCCAGCGGCCGCGAAATCGTAGTCCCAGATGGCCTGCCACATGCGCTCCCTGGCGTTGAGGTAGTCGGAACTCATGGTCATTTCACTGATGCCCATCAGCTCGGTGCCGGAGATGTAGGGCGTGGCGGTGTCGCCACCCTGGTGGGCGTAACCGAGGGTCCAGCGGTGGCCGTTCAGGCCGTAGGCGAATTGCAGCGACAGGTGCTGGTTGTCCACCTTGCCGGCATCGGCGCTGCCGTTCTCGCCGCTGAAGAAGGCGCGCAGATCGGTGCTCAGGGTGCCGGGGCCGAGGCTGGTCTTGTGCAGGGCGCCGAGGTAGCCCTGCTCATAGAGGTCGGCCACTTCCAGGTAGTGCGCCTTGAGCGTCAGCTCCGGGCTCAGGGCGTAGTAGCCGCCGACGAAGGCCATGTGCGAGGTGGTCGCACGGCCATTGAAGCGGCCGTTGGGCGAGGCGACGGTCATGGCCTCGTAGTCGGTGGAGTTGCGCTTGGCGATGCGGTCGACGTAGCCGCCGTGCAGGGTCAGGCCGTCGATCTGCGTGGAGCTCAGGTAGCCGCCGCGAAAGGTCTGCGGCAGCAGGCGCGACGGGCTGGAGAGAGCCGAGGGCAGGGCCAGGTTGAGATCACCGGCTTGCAGCAGGGTCTTGTCGATCTTCATCTTGCCGGTCAGGCCGAGGCGCGAGTACTCGTCCGCTGCACGCCCGCTGCTGGGCGATACAGGCAGCAGTTCGGTGCCGCTGCGCGACGGCGAGGAATCCAGCTTCAGGCCCAGCAGGCCAGTGGCATCCAGGCCGAAGCCCACCGGGCCTTCGGTGAAACCGGACTGGAGCTTGAGGATGAAGCCCTGTGCCCACTCCCGGGCTTCGGACTTGGCGCCGCCGTCCTGGTAGTCGCGATCCAGGTAATAGTTGCGCAGGGTCAGGCTGGCATGACTGTCGTCGATGAAGCCCTGGGCCTGAGCGGCGCAGGACATGCCGAGGCTGCATAGAGCAATGGCATGGGGCAGGGGGCTGCGCACGAATGCAGTGCGAAGAAACCGTGTAGGCATGCTCGATATCCTTATTTTTGTTGTTGTCCGGCGGATCGCCGTTGCGCACAGAGGATGAGAGTGCGCACTGGGCTTATCAAATGGCAGTGGCCGATTAACGAACGTTAAAATTATTAACTAATTCGTAATGAATTCTTTGTGGATGATCTAACTGATTGTTTCTGAAGGGAATGAATAGCTCGAGCCTGACGTTTTGCCTGGGGGTGTATTTTTAGTTTGGTTTGTTAATCTTCTTACGACGAGAACTGGACCTCGTCGCCACTCCCGAACAAAAACAACAAGAGCGAGACTGCGCCATGCAAACCCCATCCAGCCGTTCCCGGCTGACCATCGTCATCTGTTTCATCGTCGCTCTGATCGAAGGGCTCGACTTGCAGTCGGCCGGCATCGCCGCGGCCGGTATTCGTGCTGCCTTCAACCTGGACCCGGGGATGATGGGCTGGATGTTCAGCGCCAGCATCATCGGCCTGCTCCCCGGTGCTTTCCTCGGTGGTTACGTTGCCGATCGCATCGGCCGCAAGAAGGTGCTGGTAGCCGCCGTGGTGCTGTTCGGAATCTTTTCCCTGTGGACGGCCTATACCAGCAGCCTGTCCGGCCTGCTGGCGGCGCGCTTTCTCACCGGTCTTGGTCTGGGGGCGGCGTTACCCAACCTGATTGCCCTGTGCGCCGAGGCAGTCGAGGAACGCCAGCGCAGCACGGCTATCAGCATCATGTACTGCGGTGTTCCTCTCGGCGGCGCGGCGGCGGCGGTGATCGGCATGCTGGCCGGCGAGGCCTGGCAATGGGTGTTCATCGTCGGTGGCGTCGCGCCGCTGGCCATCGCGCCATTGATGCTGTGGCTGCTGCCGGAGTCGTCGGCATTCCACCAGCAGCAGGCGCGTGCCACGCAGGGTCGGCCGTCCACCGTGGAAGCACTGTGCGGTGATGGCCGCACGCGCATCACCTTGTCGCTGTGGATCAGCTACTTCTTCACCCTCACCGTGATGTACATGCTGCTCAACTGGTTGCCGTCGCTGCTGCTGGAGCTGGGGTTCAGCAAGCCGCAGGCCGGTACGGTGCAGATGGTCTTCAACATCGGCGGCGCCCTCGGCTCGCTGCTCGGTGGCGTGCTGCTCGACCGCTTCCAGCGCACGCCAGTGGTGCTGTGCATCTACCTCGGGTTGCTGTTGGCGCTGGCCGGGATCGGTTTCTCCACCAACCTGGCGAGCATGGCAGCGGCGGGCTTCGCGGCCGGAGTCTTCGTGATGGCTGCGCAACTGGTGCTCTACGCCCTGGCGCCGGCCTATTACCCGACGCAGGTGCGGGCTACCGGCGTGGGCGCCGCAGTGGCCGTCGGCCGCCTGGGGTCGGTGAGTGGGCCGCTGGCCGCCGGGCACATCCTGGCCGCTGGCGCCGGCACGGCCGGTGTGCTGATGGCGGCCGCGCCGGGGCTGCTGGTGGCTGCCCTGGTGGTGGTCGCGATGGGCAGCCGCGAGCGCCGCGCGGCGGCTCCGGCCTGAGGCTTGAGCTGGTTGATTCGGTCGCCGCTCGTGATTTCTAGTTAATTAGCATAATCATGTCGTTGATGTTGCTGTATCCATCGACTTCATCGGTGCGGTGATCGAACATTTCGCGCAAATAGTTAATTGACATAACTATATGCGCGCCCTACCTTGAGCTCATCTACCCAACACATGCAGGACACCCCCATGAGCAAGTACGAAGCACGCTGGCAAACCGTCAAGGTCGAAGTCGAAGAGGGCATCGGCTGGGTCATCCTCAACCGTCCGGAAAAACGCAACGCCATGAGCCCGACCCTCAACCGCGAGATGGTCGATGTGCTGGAAACCCTGGAGCAGGACGCCGACGTCGGTGTGCTGGTGCTGACCGGTGCCGGTGAGTCGTGGACCGCGGGCATGGATCTGAAGGAGTACTTCCGTGAAGTCGACGCCGGCCCGGAAATCCTTCAGGAGAAGATTCGCCGCGAGGCTTCGACCTGGCAGTGGAAGCTGCTGCGCATGTATGCCAAGCCGACCATCGCCATGGTCAATGGCTGGTGCTTCGGCGGTGGTTTCAGCCCGTTGGTGGCGTGCGACCTGGCCATCTGCGCCGACGAGGCGACCTTCGGCCTGTCGGAAATCAACTGGGGCATCCCGCCGGGCAACCTGGTGAGCAAGGCCATGGCCGACACCGTGGGCCATCGCCAGTCGCTGTACTACATCATGACCGGCAAGACCTTCGGCGGGCCGAAGGCCGCCGAGATGGGCCTGGTCAACGAAAGCGTACCGCTGGCGCAACTGCGCGAGACCACCATCGAACTGGCGCGTAACCTGCTGGAGAAGAACCCGGTGGTGATGCGCGCGGCGAAGATCGGCTTCAAGCGCTGCCGCGAGCTGACCTGGGAGCAGAACGAAGACTACCTGTACGCCAAGCTGGATCAGTCGCGCCTGCTGGACAAGGAAGGTGGTCGCGAGCAGGGCATGAAGCAGTTCCTTGATGACAAGAGCATCAAGCCGGGCCTGCAGGCCTACAAACGCTGAGCTGTGCCAGGGGCGGTCGTGCCCGCCCCCCGTATAACAATCACAAGATGGAGCCAGACCATGTTCGAAGTGCCTTTGCTGATCGCCGGGCAGGCGCGCCCGGCCACGGGCGGCGCAGTGTTCGAGCGCCGTAGTCCCTTCACCGGCGAGACTGTCAGCCGTGTGGCCGCCGCCACCCTGGAAGACGCCGATGCCGCTGTGGCTGCCGCGCAGGCGGCCTTTCCGGTCTGGGCCGCGTTGGGGCCGGGCGAGCGCCGTGCGCGCCTGCTGGAGGCCGCCCGCTTACTGGAGGCCAACCGCGACCGTTTCATGGCCATGGCCGTGGAAACCGGCGCCACCGCCGACTGGTACGGCTTCAACGTCAAGCTGGCGGCCAACATGCTGCGCGATGCCGCCGGCATGACCACGCAGATCAAGGGTGAGGTGATTCCGTCCGACGTGCCGGGCAGCTTCGCCATGGCGCTGCGTCAGCCCTGCGGCGTGGTGCTGGGCATCGCCCCGTGGAACGCGCCGATCATCCTTGGCACCCGCGCTCTGGCCATGCCCCTGGCCTGCGGCAATACCGTGGTGCTCAAGGCTTCGGAGAACAGCCCGGCGGTACATGCGCTGATCGGCGAGGTGCTGCAGCAGGCCGGCCTCGGCGATGGCGTGGTCAACGTCATCAGCAACGCGCCGGCCGATGCTGCCGCCATCGTCGAGCGGCTGGTGGCCAACCCGGCGGTGCGCCGCGTCAACTTCACTGGCTCCACCCATGTCGGGCGCATCATCGGCCAGCTTGCGGCGAAACATCTGAAACCGGCGGTGCTGGAGCTGGGCGGCAAGGCGCCGCTGCTGGTGCTGGACGATGCCGACCTGGATCAGGCCGTGGCCGCCTCGGCCTTCGGCGCCTACTTCAACCAGGGGCAGATCTGCATGTCCACTGAGCGCCTGGTGGTCGACGAGCGCATCGCCGACGACTTTGCCGCGCGCCTGGCCGCCAAGGTCGCCACGCTCAAGGCCGGCTTGCCGGGGCAGGCCGTGCTCGGTTCATTGATCGATGCTGCCGCTGGCGAGCGCATCATGAGCCTGGTGCAGGACGCGGTAGACAAGGGCGCCGTGCTGCTGAGCGGGGGGCAGCTCGACGGCAGCGTGATGCAGCCGGTGCTGCTCGACCGCGTCACCCCGGTCATGCGCCTGTACCGCGAGGAGTCGTTCGGCCCGGTGGCGGTAATCCTGCGCGGGCAGGGCGACGAAGAGCTGCTGCGCCTGGCCAACGATTCGGAGTTCGGTCTGTCCTCGGCGATCTTCAGCCGTGATGTGTCGCGTGCGTTGAATCTGGCGCAGCGGGTGGAGTCGGGCATCTGTCATATCAACGGGCCGACCGTGCACGACGAGGCGCCGATGCCTTTCGGCGGGGTGAAGTCCAGCGGCTACGGCAGCTTCGGCTCCAGCGCGAGCATCGAGCACTTCACCCAGCTGCGTTGGGTGACGCTGCAGAATGGCCCGCGTCACTACCCAATTTGAACAATCGGAAACGCCTTGCATAGCTCCAGCCCGTGAGCCTTTGAGCGGGCTGTGAGCGCCCCGAATCGAATTTGCCGGGAAGCCCCGGCGTCGCGTCGCGCCCGAACGGGCGCGACCGGAGGTAATAACAAGTGAACAACCAATCCTCCCAGCAGCCCCTTGCCCGCTATCGCCCGGTAGCGCTGGGCATGCCGGACGTGCACATCGAGGAGCGTGCCGGTAGCGTCTATCTCAACGCGCGAGAGCCGCTGAGCGAATTGCCGCCACGCCTGCTCGACCGCCTGCTGCACTGGGCCGAAGTGCGCGGTGAGCACACCTTCGTCGCCCGCCGTGGCGGTGATGGGCAATGGCAGCGCATCAGCTACCGCGAGATGCTGGCGCGCGTGCGCTGCATCGCCGCGCACCTGCTCGAACATGACCTGAGCCCGGATCGCCCGCTGGTGATCCTCTCCGGTAATGATCTGGAACACCTGCAACTGGCACTGGCCGCCCTGTACATCGGCGTGCCCTATTGCCCGGTGTCGCCGGCCTATTCCACCGTGGCCCGCGACTACGCCAAGCTGCAGCACATCTTCGACCTGCTGCGCCCGGGCCTGGTGATGGCCGCCGATGGCGCCGCCTTCAGTCGCGCCATCGAGGCCGTGGTGCCGGCCGACATGCCCCTGCTGCTGGTGCAGGGCGAGGTGGCGGGGCGTGCTGCCCAGCGCTTCGATGAATTACTGGCACCGCGCGACCCGGCTGCCGCCGACGCCGCCTTCGCCCGCACCGGGCCGGACAGCATCGCCAAGTTCCTCTTCACCAGTGGCTCGACCAAGCTGCCCAAAGCCGTGGTGACCACCCAGCGCATGCTCTGCGCCAACCAGCAGATGCTGCTGCAGACCTTCCCGGTATTCGGCGAGGAGCCGCCGGTGCTGGTGGACTGGCTGCCCTGGAACCATACCTTCGGCGGCAGCCACAACGTCGGCATCGTGCTGTACAACGGCGGTAGCCTGTACCTCGATGATGGCCGGCCGACGCCGCAACTGTTCGGCGAAACGCTGCGCAACCTCAAGGACATCTCGCCCACCGCCTACCTCACCGTGCCCAAGGGCTGGGAGGAACTGGTGGCGGCGCTGGAGCAGGATGGCGAGTTGCGCGAGCGCTTTTTCGCGCGCATGAAGCTGTTCTTCTTCGCCGGCGCCGGCCTCAGTCAGCCGATCTGGGATCGCCTCGACCGGGTCGCCGAGCAGCACTGTGGCGAGCGCATCCGCATGATGGCTGGTCTGGGCATGACCGAGACGGCGCCGTCGTGCACCTTCACCACCGGGCCGCTGTCGCTGGCCGGCTATGTCGGCCTGCCGGCGCCGGGTTGCGAGGTCAAGCTGACGCCGGTCGACGGCAAGCTGGAGGCGCGCTTCCGTGGCCCGCATGTGATGCCCGGCTACTGGCGACAGGCCGAACTCAACAGCGAGGCCTTCGACGAGGAAGGTTACTACCGCACCGGCGATGCCCTGCGCTTTGCCGATGCGCAGAACCCGCATTGGGGGCTGATGTTCGACGGGCGTATCGCCGAGGACTTCAAGCTCAGCACCGGCGTATTCGTCAGCGTCGGGCCACTGCGCACCCGCGTCATCCTGCAGGGCTCGCCCTACGTGCAGGACGCGGTGGTCACCGGGCCGGATCGTCAGCGCATCGGCCTGCTGGTGTTCCCCAGCGTACCGGCTTGCCGCGCCCTGGCCGGGCTGGCGAGCGATGCCAGCGTCGAAGCGGTAATGGCCGCCGAGCCCGTGCGGCAGTGGCTGGCCGGGCTGCTGGAAGAGCTCAACCGGGAAGCCACCGGGCTGGCCTCGCACATCGCCTGGGCCTGCCTGATGAGTGAGGCGCCGAGCCTGGACGCCGGTGAGATCACCGACAAGGGCTCGCTCAACCAGCGCGCGGTGCTCAGCCGCCGCGCCGAGCTGATCGAGCGCCTCTACGCCGACCCAGCCGCGCACTGCGTAATGGCGCAGGCGCGGCCATGAAGGGCCAGTTCGAGGCCTTCGAGCAGGTGGCACTGCTGGCCGCCGCGCGCACGCCCTGGATCGACTACTGCGGGCCACTGGCCCAGGTGTCGCCCATCGACCTGGGCATCCATGTCGCCCGCGCCGTGCTGGCGCGCGCCGGCATCGGTGGCGAGCAGGTCGACAGCGTGCTGGCCGGCAGCATGGCCCAGGCCAGTTTCGATGCCTACATGCTGCCCCGGCATATCGGTCTGTACGCTGGTGTGCCGATCGAGGTGCCGGCGCTGGCGGTGCAGCGCATCTGCGGCACCGGCCTGGAGCTGCTGCGCCAGGCCGGCAACCAGCTCGAACGCGGCAGCGCCAGCCTGGCGCTGTGCGTGGCGGCAGAGTCGATGTCGCGCAATCCCATCGCCAGCTACGAGCACCGGGGTGGCTTTCGCCTCGGCGCACCGGTGGGCTTCAAGGATTTTCTCTGGGAGGCGCTGCTCGATCCGGCCATTGCCCAGACCATGATCGACACCGCGCAGAATCTCGCCCAGCGCTATGGCCTGCGCCGAGAGGAAGTGGACGCCTTCGCCCTGGGCAGCTTCGACAAGGCGCTGGCGGCGCAGGCCGAGGGTTGGTTCGACGACGAGATCGCGCCAGTGGCCAGTAGCCGTTTCGAGCTGGCCGGCTATCAGCCGCGGCACCTCAAGCTACCGCGCAAGATCAACGACCTGCAGCGTGACAGCCATCCCCGGCAGACCAGTGCCGAGGCCCTGGCGGCGCTCTCGCCAGTCAGCGCTGGCTCGGTGCAGACCGCCGGCAACAGCTGCGCGCTGGTCGATGGCGCCGCTGCCATTTTGGTGGGCGATGCCCGAAGCGCTGAGTCGCCCTTGGCGCTGCTGCGCGCCAGCGCGGTGGTTGGCGTGCCGCCGGAGATCATGGGCATCGGCCCGGCCCCGGCGATCCGTCTGCTGCTCGACGGTGCCGGCCTGACCCTGGACGCCATCGACAGCCTGGAGATCAACGAGGCCCAGGGCGCCCAGGTGCTGGCGGTGCAGCGCGAGCTGGAGCTGGATGCGGCGCGCCTGAACCGCCATGGCGGCGCCATTGCCCTCGGCCACCCACTGGCCGCCACTGGCTTGCGCCTGGCGTACAGCGTTGCCCGCCAACTGGCGGCGCGTGGCACCCGCTACGGCATCGCCGCTGCCTGCATTGGCGGCGGTCAGGGCATGGCTCTGCTACTGGAAAACCCTGCTCATCGTTGAAGGATTCGCCTATGACGCACTACCGTGCCCCGCTGGATGACATGCGCTTCGTCATCGAACACTGGCTGGACGCTGAACAGGACTGGGCGCGGCTGCCGGCTTTCGCCGAGCTGGATCACGGCCTGGCCGCCCAGGTGCTGGAGCAGGCCGCGCGCTTCGCCGAGGATCGCCTGGCGCCGTTGAACACCCCCGGCGACCGCCAGGGCTGCCGTCTGCACAATGGCCGGGTGATCACCCCGGACGGTTTCGCCGATGCTTACCAAGCCTTCGTCGACGGTGGCTGGCCGTCGCTGGCCTGCGCCTCCGAGTACGGCGGCCAGGGCTTGCCGCAGCTGCTCAACGTCGGAGTGCTGGAAATGCTCTATGCCGCCAACCATGCCTGGGCCATGTACCCGGGCATCGCCCATGGCGCCTACGAGGTGTTGCGCCGTTTCGCCAGCGCAGAACTCCAGGCCGCCTGGTTGCCAGGACTTGTGGACGGTACCTGCGTGCCCACCATGTGCCTGACCGAACCCCAGGCCGGCAGCGACGTCGGCCTGCTGCGCTGCCGCGCCGAACCGGCGGAGGCGGGCAGCTACCGCCTACACGGCAGCAAGTTGTTCATCTCCGGTGGCGACCACGACCTGGGTGAGAGCATCGTCCACCTGGTGCTGGCGCGCCTGCCTGATGCACCCGCCGGCACTCGTGGCATCTCGCTGTTTCTGGTGTCGCGGGAGCTGGACGGGCAGGCCAACGGGGTGTTCTGCGATGGCCTCGAACACAAGCTCGGCATCCGTGGCAGCGCCACTTGTAGCCTGCGCTTCGAGGGCGCGCGAGGCTGGCTGCTGGGTGAGCCGAACCAGGGCCTGGCGGCAATGTTCGTGATGATGAATGGCGCGCGCCTGCACGTTGGTTTGCAAGGGTTGGGACACGCCGAGTTTGCCCGTCAGCAGGCCAGTGCCTACGCCGCCGAACGCCGGCAGATGCGCGCCGAGCCGCGCCCGGCCGGGGCCAGCGGCGAGGCTGATGCCATCGCCGCGCACCCGGCCATGCAGCGCATCCTGCAGAGCCTGGAGGTGCAGACTCAGGGCATGCGCATGCTGGGCTACTGGGCTGCGCACCTGCTGGACATCGCCGAGCAGGCGGTGGACGAGCAGCAACGCGACGAGGCCGAGGCTCTGGCGTCGCTGCTGACGCCGGTGGTCAAGGCCAGCTTCACCGAGCAGGGCTTCCAGCTCGCCAGCCAGGCGCTGCAGGTGTTCGGCGGCTACGGCTATTGCAGCGAATACCCCATCGAGCAGACCTTGCGCGACAGCCGCATCGCCATGATTTACGAAGGCACCAACGAGATTCAGGCCAACGACCTGCTGCTGCGCAAGCTGTTGCCTGTCGCTGCGCCTGGTGTGCCGATACTGCTGCGGCAGATCACCGGAGAATGCCAGCGCGCCGAAGGATCTTCCCTGCAGCCGCAGGCCGAAGCGTTGGCCGAGCTGCTGGACGAGTGGCAGGGCGCGCTGGCGCAACTGCGCGAAAGCCAGGGCAGTGCGCCACAACGCCCCTACGAGGCCGCCGTGGACATGCTGCAGGTGACCGCCTGGCTGTTGCTCGGTCACGCCTGGTTGCGTGCGGCGCGTATCTGCCGTGAGCGTGGGCTGGGGGAGGCGCGTGAGGTCGTTGCGCGGTTCTTCTTCCGCCGCCTGTTCCCGGAGGCCTGGCATCGCCTTTACCTGGCCCTGGACTGAGGGCGACGGCGGTGGATCGAGATGCGATCCACCGCCAGCCGCGTTACTCCACGGCCTCGTACGGCAGGCCGACGTAGTTTTCGGCGATGGTGCGGCGTCCGGCCTCGGAGCCGACGAAGTAGTCCAGTTCGGTCTGCTGCATGCGCTGGCTGAAGGCGTCGGTGTCGGGGAAGCGGTGCAGCATCGAGGTCATCCACCAGGAGAAGCGCTCGGCCTTCCAGATGCGCCGCAGGCAGATTTCCGAGTATTTCTCCAGCAGCTCCGTGCGGCCTTCGCGGTGCACCTTGAGCAGGATGCGGTACAGCGTGTTGACGTCGCTGGCGGCCAGGTTCAGGCCCTTGGCGCCGGTGGGTGGAACGATGTGCGCGGCGTCGCCGACGAGGAACAGATGACCATACTGCATGGGCTCGACCACGAAGCTGCGCAGCGGCGCGATGCTCTTCTCGATGGACGGGCCGGTGACCAGCTTGGCGGCGGTCTGCGTTGGCAGGCGGCGTTTGAGTTCGTCCCAGAAACGTTCGTCCGACCAGTCCTCGACCTTCTCTTCGCTGCTGACCTGCACGTAATAGCGGGTACGTGTCGGCGAACGCATGCTGCACAGGGCGAAACCGCGTTCGTGGTTGGCGTAGATCAGCTCCTCGTGAACCGGCGGAGTATCGGCCAGCACGCCGAGCCAGCCGAAGGGGTAGACCCGTTCGAACTCCTTGAGCACGCCGTCGGGAATGGATTGGCGCGATACGCCGTGGAAGCCGTCGCATCCGGCGATCTGCTGGCAATCCAGGCGCATGCGCTGGCCTGCGTGGACGAAGGTGACATAGGGCTGCTCGCCCTTGAGCGCGTGCAACTCGACCTCGCTGGCGTTGTAGAAGCTCGGCGCGCCGCTGGCCGCGCGGGCGTCCATGAGGTCGCGGGTGACTTCGGTCTGGCCGTAGACCATGACCGTCTTGCCGCCGGTCAGGCCGCGCAGGTCGATGCGTTCAAGGCGGTCATCGAAGGCCAGCTCGAAGCCATCGTGGACCAGGCCTTCACGATCCATGCGCGCACTGACGCCGGCTTCACGCAGCAGGTCGACCATGCCCTGTTCGAGCACGCCGGCGCGGATGCGGCCGAGCACGTAGTCCGGGCTCTGGCGTTCGATGATGACGTTGTCGATGCCGGCCTTGTGCAGCAACTGGCCGAGCAGCAGGCCGGACGGACCGGCGCCGATGATTGCAACTTGGGTGTTCATTGTTGTTATCCCTTGGGTGACAGCCGTATGCAAGACACTGAGGCTGGAAGCAGTATTTTTGATGCGTCGGCATGGCGTATGAAGGCACTATCTGCTTGGTTAGTTGGACTTTTCGAGGATCGCTCATGACCGGCCAGGTTCCCGTGTTCAAACTCTATGGCGAGGATCGCGCTTGGCCGACGCCGGACCTCATCCACTGCGAATCGATCGCCGAGCGCAGCCGCCTGCACGGCTGGGAAATCAGTGCTCACCTGCACAGTGATCTGCTGCAGGTGCTGTACATCCAGAGCGGACACGCCGAGGTGGAGATCGACGGTCAGGCGCGGGTGCTCGATCAGTCGGCGGTGCAGGTGGTACCGGCGCTGTGCGTGCATGCCTTTCGCTTTTCCGAGGACATTCAGGGCCACGTGCTGACCCTGGCCCAGCCGCTGGTCGAGCACCTCGGCACCGCCCTGGAAAGGCCGCCCTTGAGTCAGCCGGTCTGTTATCTGGTCACGGACCAGCGGCCGCGTCTGGACATGCTGTTCGCGACTCTGGCCCATGAGTACGGGCAGCACGAGGCCGGGCGCGAACTGATGCTGCAGTCACTGATCAGTGCGCTGCTGGTGTGGTTGGCGCGTCAGGCTCTGGCTGGCGAGCGCGCCGAGGCGTTCATCAATGATCGCGGGCGCAATCATTTGCGCCGCTTGCAGGGGCTGGTCGAGCAGCACTATCGCGAGCATCGCCCGCTGGACTGGTATGCCTCGCAACTGGGCCTGAGCGTGGCCCACCTCAACAGCCTGTGCCGGCGCCTGGCCGGGCAGTCCGGCCTGCAGCTGATCCACCAGCGGCTGATGCTCGAAGCCAAGCGCAACCTGGTCTACACCTCCATGACCATTGCCCAGGTGGCCGACAGCCTGGGTTTTTCCGAGGCCGCCTATTTCTCCCGGTTCTTCCGGCGCGGTACGGGCATCTCGCCCAGAGATTTCCGCAATCAGCGATGACAGGCCCGCTTCTCATCACGTCCTGCATCGTTTGCAGCGGTTTCAGCAGGGCGTGGTGCTGGCGTTTGTCTGGCTCACGCCGGGCTTCAGGCCGCTGCAAAGCGCTCGACCAGCCAGTCGACGAAGACCCTGACCCGCTTCGACATGACCCGATTGCGCGGATAGAACACCGATATCGGCATCGGTGGCGGCGGGCTGTCCGTCATGATCTCGCATAGCAGGCCCTGCTCGATCTGCGCCGCCACTCGGTAGCGTGGCACCTGGATCAGACCAAGCCCGGCGATGGCCGAGGCCGCGTAGATTTCTGCGCCGAAGACGGTGACCGAGCCGGGTATTTCGACCTGCGTTACCTGGCCTTTGCAGGTGAACTCGAAGGGGTAGCAACGTGCGGCCGTCTTCGGGTGGTAGTTCACTGCTCGGTGGTTGACCAGGTCATCGATGCCTTGCGGTGTACCGAACTGACGCAGATACCCGGGGCTGGCGCAGGTGACCTGGGGCAGGTCGGCCAGGCGCCGGCTGATCAGTGAGGAGTCGCTCGGCGTGCCGGCGCGCAGTACGCAGTCGACGCCTTCTTCGATCAGGTCGACGAGCCTGTCCGATTCACTGAGGTTCAGCGTGATGTCGGGGTAGCGGGCAAGAAACTCGGGCAGTGCCGGGATGACGAAGAACTTCGCCAGCGTGCCATGCATGTCCACTCGCAGGCGACCACTGGGGGCGCCGCTGCGGAAAGCTTGAGCCGCTTCCTCGAGTTCGCTGAGCAGCTGCACGCAGCGCCCGTAGTAGGCTTCGCCGTCCTCGGTGGGGCGGACCCGGCGCGTGCTGCGCTGCAGCAAGCGGGTGCCCAGCCAGGCCTCTAGCTGGTTCATGGTGTGAGTGAGCGTGGCGCGAGGCATTTCCAGGTCTTCGGCTGCGCGGGTGAAGCTGCCGCGCTCGTAGATGCGAGCGAACACCTTCATGGCTTTTACCTGATCCACTGCGCACTCCTAATTGTTGATGGTTTTTGAATAGTAAAGGCAATTTTGGCGTATTTATCTGGATTCATGCTCATGTGAGCCTGTGCTGGTCAATTTCTTCCAGCGAGAGGTTCAGCATGAGCACGATCCAGAAAGTCGCCATCATTACCGGCGCGTCCCGAGGCATAGGCGCTGCGCTGGCCAGGCGTCTCGCCAGTGACGGCATGGCGGTGGTCGTCAACTATTCCAGCAGTGCCGCCGAGGCCGACGCCCTGGTAGCGGATATCTGCGAACAGGGCGGCCATGCCATCGCCTTGCAGGCCGACGTGGCCAATGCGCAGCAGGTGCGGCAGCTGTTCGAGGAAACCGAGCGGCGGCTGGGCAAGGTCGACGTGTTGGTCAACAACGCGGGTATCTTCAAGGCGCTGCCAGTGGCGGACACCGACGATGCGCTTTTCGAACGGACCATGGCCGTGAATCTTGCAGGCGTCTTCAACACGCTGCGTGAGGCCAGCGCACGGTTGAATGCCGGTGGGCGCATCATCAACTTCTCCACATCGGTGCTCGGGCTGAACTTGCCAGGCTACGCCCTGTATGGCGCGAGCAAGGCAGCGGTGGAGACACTGACGCGTGTCTTCGCCAAGGAGATGCGTGGCCGTCACGTCACGGTCAATGCCGTCGCGCCGGGACCGGTGGCGACCGAGATGTTTCTGAGCGGCAAGAGCGAGGAGCAGATCGAGCACTTCGCCAAGATGCCGCCGCTGGAGCGGCTGGGCCAGCCGCAAGACATCGCGGCGGTGATGTCGTTTCTGGCCGGGCCGGATGCGGCCTGGGTCAATGGCCAGGTATTGCGCGCCAATGGCGGGTTGGTCTGAGGCGAGCGTGCTGCGCCGCAGCGATGGATGACGCACCTTGTCGCCAAATGCTGGCAAACTTGCGCTTCGATTTTCGACAGGAGCCAGTCGATGCCCGCCAGCCCGGAGTTGTCCCCCGGCCTTATCGTCATTCACGGTAACCACCTCGAGGAGCTGCGTGCGCTGGCGGTACAGTGGATGCGGCGCTATCCGCTGCGGCCGCTGGAGAATGAAGTGCTGCTGGTGCAGAGCAACGGCATCGCCCAGTGGCTCAAGCTGGCGCTGGCCGAGCGTGACGGCTGCGGGATTGCTGCGGCGCTGGACGTCGACCTGCCGGCGCGCTTTCTCTGGCAGGCGTATCGCAACGTGCTGGGCAAGGAGGCGATCCCGCAGCAGTCGCCGCTGGACAAGGCGCCGCTGACCTGGCGCCTGATGCGGCTGTTGCCGGGGCTGCTGGTCGAGGAGGCGTTCGCTCCGTTGCGGCGTTTTCTCGCCGATGACCAGGATCTACGCAAGCGTCACCAATTGGCCGAGCGCCTGGCCGATCTGTTCGACCAGTACCAGGTCTATCGCGCCGACTGGCTGGCCGATTGGGCCGCCGGGCAGGACCGTCTGCGTACCTCGCGCGGTGGCGAGCGGATTCTGGACGATGATTCCCGTTGGCAGCCGGCGCTGTGGCGCGCCTTGCTGGCGGATGTCGGCGAGCAGCACCTGGCCGAGAGCCGCGCCGGTGTGCATCCGCGCTTCGTCGCCCGCATGGGCGAACTGGAGGCGCCGCCCCCCGGGCTGCCACGGCGCATCACCGTTTTTGGCATTTCCTCGCTGCCGGCCCAGGTGCTGGAGGCGCTGGCGGCCATGGCGCGTTTCAGCCAGGTCATGCTCTATGTGCACAACCCCTGTCAGCACCACTGGGGCGATATCGTCGAAGACAAGGACCTGCTGCGCCACGAGTACCGTCGTCAGCAGCGCAAGGGCAGACCAAGCGCCCAGATCGGCCTGTTCGAGCAGGAAGACATGCATCAGCACGGGCAGCCGCTGCTGGCCGCCTGGGGCAAACAGGGACGCGACTACATCAACCTGCTGGATCAGTACGACGAGCCGCAACGCTACCGCGAGCAGTTCGAGCGTATCGACCTGTTCAGCCCGGCCAGCGAGCGCAGCCTGCTCGGCCAGTTGCAGAACGACATTCTCGACCTGCGCCCGCTGGCGGAAACGCGCAGTACCTGGGCGCCGGTCGATCCCGAGGCTGATCATTCGCTGCGCTTTCATGTCGCCCACAGTGCTCAGCGCGAGGTGGAGGTGCTGCACGACCAGTTGCTGGCCAGCTTCAGTGAGGACGCCACGCTAAGGCCGCGCGACGTGATCGTCATGGTGCCCGACGTCAATGCCTACGCGCCGCATATCCAGGCGGTGTTCGGCCAGTTCGCCAGCGACGACCCGCGTTTCATTCCCTTCACCCTGGCCGACCAGGGGCTGCGTGGCAAGGAGCCGCTGGTCATCGCCCTGGAGCACCTGCTGCGCCTGCCGGAGAGCCGTTTCAGCGTCAGCGAGATTCTCGATCTGCTGGATGTCGCGGCACTACGCGAACGTTTCGCCATCGCCGAGGATCAGCTGCCGACATTGCGCCGCTGGCTGGAGGGTGCCGGTGTGCGTTGGGGGCTGGACGCGACTCAGCGGCAGTCGCTCGGCCTCGGCGAGAACCTGGAACAGAACACCTGGCGCTTCGGCCTGCGGCGCATGCTGCTGGGCTATGCGGTGGGTACGGCCGACGCCTTTGCCGGTATCGAACCCTATGATGAGATCGGCGGGCTGGATGCCGCGCTGATCGGCCCGGTGACGCGCCTGCTGGAAACCCTCGACCTGCATCTGCGGCAACTGCGCGAGCCGGCCACGCCGACGCAGTGGGGCGAACGCTTGCGCGGCGTGCTCGATGACTTCTTCCTGGCGCAGAACGATCGTGAAGAGGTGCTCGCCACCCAGTTGTTCGATGCATTGGAGAGCTGGCTGGAGCTGTGTGAGGCCGCGGCGCTGGACGAGACGCTGACCCTGCCGGTGGTGCGTGAAGCCTGGCTGGGCGGGCTCGATCAGGGGCGGCTGAGTCAGCGCTTTCTCGCCGGTGCAGTGAATTTCTGCACCCTGATGCCGATGCGCGCGATTCCGTTTCGCCAGGTCTGCCTGCTGGGCATGAACGATGGCGACTACCCGCGCAGTCAGGCGCCGCTGGATTTCGACCTGATGGCCGGTGATTACCGCCCCGGTGACCGTTCGCGCCGCGAGGATGATCGCTATCTGCTGCTGGAAGCGCTGTTGGCGGCGCGCAATCGCCTCTATATCAGCTGGGTAGGGCGCAGCATTCGCGATAACAGCGAGCGCCCGCCATCCGTGCTGGTCGGCCAGTTGCGCGACCATCTGTCCAGTGCCTGGACGCTGGCCGCTGGCGGCGACCTGCTGCACGGCCTGACCACCGAACATCCCTTGCAGCCGTTCAGTCGCCGCTACTTCGATGGTCAGGCGCAGCTGTTCAGTTATGCCCACGAATGGGCCGCGCTGTATGGCCAGGCCGCGGTGGGCGAGAGCGCGGTGCCGCTGCCGGCCTGGGAGGACGGACAGCAGCTCACGCCTGAGCTGTTGCAGTCCTTCCTGCGTGATCCGGTGAAGTGTTTCTTCACTCGCCGCCTCAAGGTATTTCTCGATGAGCAAGAGCAGGCGCAACTCGACAGCGAGCCATTCGCCCTCGATGGTTTGCAGCGCTATCAGTTGCAGGAAACCTTGCTCAAGGCGGCGGTCGCAGGCGAGGGGGATTGTGAAGATGCGCTGAGGGCGGCAGCTGATCGCCTGCAACGTAGCGGTGTGCTGCCGCTGGCCGGTTTCGGCGAGCAGTATCGCAACGCCTTGCTGGAGCCTTTGCCGGCGCAATTGCAGCGTTATCAGGGGCTCTGCCTGTGCTGGCCGAACCTGGTGGAGTCGCCGCTGCGCCTGTTGTTCAGCGCAGCCGGTGTTGAGCTCGATGGCTGGCTCGCCGGGCTGCGGCAGAAGGCCGATGGCAGTCTGGCGCGCCTGGAGCTGCTGCCGGGGGCGCTGCACAAGGATAAAAGCTGGAAGTGGCATCGCCTGCTGCGGCCCTACGCGCTGCACGTCATCGCAGCGGCCTGCGGTGCGCCGCTGACCACCTTGCTGGTCGGCGAGGATCGCAGTCTGGCGTTGGAGCCTCTGCAAGCCGAGCACGCGTCCAAGGTACTTGGCGCCTGGCTGGAAGCTTGGAATGCCGGCATGCAGGCACCGCTGCCGGTCGCGCTGAAAACCTCGTTGGCCTGGCTGCAGGACAACAACGAGGACAAGGCCCGCAGTGTCTACGAAGGCAGCTACAACCTCATCGGTGAAGTCCAGGGCAGCGCCAGCCTGGCCCGGCAGTTTCCGGACTACACCGTGCTCACTGCTGACGGCCAGTTCCCGGCCTGGAGCGAGCGGCTTTACCAGCCGTTGCTCGATAGCCATCCCCAGGCGCTTGAGGAGGATGCCGCATGAGTCGACAGCGCCCCCTGGCCCTGACCTTTCCCCTGCACGGCAGCCGCCTGATCGAGGCCAGCGCCGGTACGGGCAAGACTTTCACCATTTCCGCGCTCTACCTGCGGCTGATCCTCGGCCATGGCGGCGACGCCGCGTTCCGCGAGCCCTTGCTGCCGCCGCAGATTCTGGTGGTGACCTTCACCGACGCGGCCACCCGCGAACTGCGCGATCGCATTCGCGCGCGCCTGGTCGAGGCGGCGACTGTGTTTCGAGGCGACGCGCAGGGCGATGACCTGCTGCGTGAGCTGCGCGGTGATTTCGCGCAAACGCAGTGGGGCGAGTGCGCCCGCCGCCTCGAGCTGGCGGCGCAGTGGATGGACGAGGCTGCCGTGTCCACCATCCACGGCTGGTGTCAGCGCATGCTGCGTGAGCATGCCTTCGACAGCGGCAGCCTGTTCAGCCAGACCCTGGAGACCGATCACAGCGAGCTGCTGGCCGAAGTGGTGCGCGACTACTGGCGACAGCACTGCTATCCGCTGCAGGGCGCCGCGCTGCAATGGGCGGCAAGTGTCTGGGGCACGCCCGCCGGCCTTGGCGCCAGGCTGCGTCCTCTACTGGGGGAGGAGGGGGAAGTACCGACGCAGTCGCTGGCTGAGCTGCTCGACAGCTCGCTGCTGCAGCGCGAGCAAGCGCTTGCCGAACTCAAGTCGCCCTGGCTGGTCTGGGCCGATGAGCTGCAGCTGTTGCTGGATGCAGCGGTGGCGGCCAAACAGGTGGACGGCAAGAAAATCCAGGCACGCTTCTACAAGCCCTGGCTGGCCAAGTTACGTGATTGGGCCGCCAGCGAAGAGTCGCGTCTCGACCTGGGCACTGGGTTCACTCGCCTGACCCCCGACGGCCTGGCCGAAGCCTGGAAGGGCGCGCCACCGGATCATCCGGCAGTGGCGGCCATGGCTACGCTCAAGGCGCAGCTCGATGCCTTGCCTGACCCCGCTGACGCCGCTTTGCGCCAGGCCGCGGTCTGGGTTCGTCAGCGCTTCGACTGGGAGAAACGCCAGCGCGCGGAAATGGGCTTCGACGATATGCTCGTGCGCCTGGATGCCGCCCTGCAAGGCAGCAATGGCCCGCGCCTGGCCGAGGTGATTCGTCGTCAGTTCCCGGTGGCGATGATCGACGAGTTTCAGGACACCGATCCGCTGCAGTACCGCATCTTCGATACGCTCTACGAGGTCGAGGCCAATCGCGACGACTGCGGTCTGTTCATGATCGGCGACCCCAAGCAGGCCATTTATTCCTTTCGCGGTGCCGATATTCACACCTATCTGCGCGCGCGCCGGGCCACGTTCGGCCGGCACTACAACCTGGAGAAGAACTTCCGTTCCAGCCAGGCCATGGTCGATGCCGTCAATGGCGTTTTCCTGCGGGCCGAACAGCGTGACGGCGGTGAGGGCGCGTTCCTGCTACGCGATGATCTGCCGTTTATCGAGGTGGGTGCGCAGGGGCGGGGCGAAGTCTGGAGTGTCGATGGCCAGGCGCAGCCAGCCTTGACGGTGTGGCAACTGGCGAGCGACGAACCGCTTGCCAAGGGCGCCTATCTGGATGCCATGGCGGCCGGTGCGGCCAGCGAAATCGTGCGTCTGCTGGATCTGGGCCAGCGCGGGCAGGCCGGTTTCAGCAAGGCGGGCGCGCTCAGTGCCCTGCGTCCCAGCGACATCGCAGTGCTGGTGCGTGACTTCAACGAGGCGCAGGCCATTCGCGGCGAGCTGGCCGCGCGCGGTGTACGCAGCGTTTATCTCTCAGACAAGGATTCGGTGTTCGCCGCCCAGGAGGCGTGCGACCTGCTGCTGTGGCTGCGTGCTTGTGCCGAGCCGGATCAGGACCGGCCGCTGCGTGCGGCGCTGGCCAGTGCGACGCTGGGGCTGGCGCTGAGCGAGCTGGAGCAGCTCAACCTCGACGAGCGCACCTGGGAGCGCCGCGTCATGCAGTTTCGCGACTACCGTCAGCGCTGGCAGTGCCAGGGCGTGCTGCCGATGCTGCGGCAACTGCTGCAGGACTTCGAGCTGCCACAACGGCTGATGGGGCGTGACGATGGCGAGCGGGTGCTGACCAACCTGCTGCATCTGGCCGAGCTGCTGCAGCAGGCTGCCGCTGAGCTTGACGGTGAACTGGCGCTGATTCGGCATCTGAGTGAACTGTTGGCTGGCGAGGGGCAGGCTGCTGATGAGCAGGTGCTGCGCCTGGAGAGCGACGAGGCGCTGGTGCGCGTGGTGACCATTCACAAGTCCAAGGGTCTGGAGTATCCGCTGGTATTCCTGCCATTCATCTGCGCCTTCCGCACGGTGGATGACAAAAAACCGCTGCAGATCCACGACGGCGAACGCCGCCGCTTGGTGCTCAAGGCCGATGACGACAGCCTGGCGCGCGCTGAGCGTGAGCGACTGGGTGAAGATCTGCGCCTGCTTTATGTAGCCTTGACCCGTGCCCGTCATGCCTGCTGGTTGGGCGTGGCAGACTTGAAGATCGGTAACGGCAAGAAGTCGCGCCTGCACGAGTCGGCCCTGGGTTATCTGCTTGGCGGCGGCGAGCCGCTGGCTGCCAGTGCTGAACTCGCCAGCTGGCTCGCGCCCTTTGCCGCAGGGCTGGAAAGCACCGTGGCGCCGCTGCCGGCCGCCAGCGAGCAGCGCTATCGCATGATCGAAAATGAGCGGTTCGAGCCGCACTGGCGTACGCCGCTACGGCGCGCCGCCGAGCACTGGTGGATCGCCTCCTACAGCGCTCTGCGCCTGGACGAGGACGCGCCCGGCCTGCTCAGCCGCCATGAGGACGCCGCCCCCGACAGTCCGGCGATGCAGAACGCCATCGACGATGAGGATCCGTTGTTGGCCATGGCACCGCTGCCGGCATCGGCTCAAGGGCTGCATCGTTTTCCGCGCGGGCCGAATCCCGGCACCTTCCTCCATGGTCTGCTGGAGATGGCGGCTCAGGAAGGCTTCGCGGCGCTTGTGCAGGATCCGCCGAAACTTCGCGAGGCGTTGGCCCGGCGCTGCCAGCGTCGCGGTCTGCAAAGCTGGATCGAGCCATTGCAGGACTGGTTGCTGGCGCTACTGGCTGAGCCGTTCCCTCTGGACGGTGCGGATAGCGTCGTGCTGGCGCAATTGACGCAGTATCAGCCCGAGCTGGAGTTCTGGTTCGAAGCGCGTGGGGTGGACGTCAGGCTGCTGGATCAGTGGGTACAGCAGTATGAGTTACCCGGTGTGGCCAGGCAGCCGCTGCGTGCCGACACCCTCAATGGCATGTTCAAGGGTTTCATCGATTTGGTATTCGAACATCAGGGGCGTTACTACGTGGCCGATTACAAGTCCAACTGGCTCGGCAGCGACGACAGCGCCTACACCCGTGAAGCGATGGAGGCAGCCATCGCCACCCACCGTTATGACCTGCAATACGTGCTCTACGTGCTGGCGTTGCACCGGCAACTGCGTCTGCGCCTGCCGGATTACGACTATGACCAGCATGTGGGGGGGGCGCTCTATCTGTTCCTGCGCGCGCCGCGGCAGGGCGCCTACCAGGCGCGTCCGCCGCGTGAGCTGATCGAGCGGCTGGATGCGCTGTTCATGGGCGAAGCCAAGGAGGGCAGGGCATGACTGCTTCCCTGACGCCGGCGCTGCGTGATCGCGCCGAACTCTTTTGCCTGCTCTCTGCCTGGAGCGAACGTGGCTGGTTGCGTGAGCTGGATCGGTCGCTGGCGCAGTTGTTCGCCGAGCTGGATCCAGATGCTTCGCCCCTGCTGTTGCTCGGCGCTGCACTGGCCAGCCACCAGTTGGGCCAGGGGCATGTCTGCCTCGACCTGGCGGCCACCCTGACCAACCCGGACTTCACCCTGTCCCTGCCGCCGGAAGGCGAGGATGCGCAGCAAGCGATGATCCTGCCATCGCAGGTGCTGGCCGGGCTCAGTCTGGAATCCTGGTTGGCATCCTGTGCCGGCAGCGCGCTGCTGGAGTCCGAGGGTGCGCCGCTGGTGCTGAGTGGCGCCTGCTTATATATGAGGCGTTACTGGAACTACGAGCGTCAGGTGGCCGGCAACATCTCCCAGCGCCTGCAGGCGAGTGCGGAGGCGCCGAAAGATCTGGCCAAGCGCCTGGCCTCGCTGTTTCCCTATGCGCTGGTAGTGGACGGCAAGCGCCAGACCGACTGGCAGAAGCTGGCCTGCGCCATGGCCGCCCAGGGGCGCTTCACCCTGATCACCGGTGGGCCCGGCACGGGCAAGACGACGACGGTGGTGCGTCTGCTGGCGCTGTTGCAGGAAGCGGCCATGGCCACTGGTGAGCCGCTGCGCCTGAGTCTGGCTGCGCCCACTGGCAAGGCTGCCGCGCGATTGACCGAGTCCATCGGCGCGCAAGTGCAGTCGCTGGCAATGGACGAGCGAGTGCGTGAGCAGATTCCAACCTCGGTTACGACATTGCACCGCTTGCTGGGGAGTCGTCCCGGCAGTCGTCATTTCCGTCACGATGCAGCCAATCCCTTGCCATTGGACGTATTGGTGGTCGATGAAGCGTCGATGATCGACCTGGAAATGATGGCCAGCCTGCTGGATGCACTGCCAGCGCATGCGCGTTTGATTTTGCTGGGCGACAAGGATCAGCTCGCGTCGGTGGAGGCCGGTGCGGTGCTGGGGGATCTCTGTCGAGAGGCGGAAAGCGGTGGCTACAGCGAGGCGACGCGTACCCGACTGGAGAGCCAGACAGGTGAATGCTTGGAGGATCCTGCACTGGTCGTGGGTGACCAGGCGCTGGCGCAGCATATCGTCATGCTGCGCCACTCGCGCCGCTTCGGCAGCGGTTCGGGAATTGGCCGCCTGGCGCGTGCGGTGAACCAGGGGGGTGCTCAGACCGCTCGCGAGACTTTGGCCGTCGGTGCGGATGATCTGCATGTGCTGCGTCTGTCGGGTGAGCAGGATCGTGCGCTGGAGCGACTACTAATAGACGGGCAGGGCAGTGGCGAGTCGCATCCGCAGGGGTATGCCCATTACCTGCAGCGGATGCAGGCGCAGCGTCCGGCGCCTGATGCCAATGAGCAAGCCTGGGATGATTGGGCGGGTACGGTTCTGGCGGCATTCGATCAGTTCCGCTTGCTATGCGCCGTACGCAAGGGCGCCTGGGGCGTGGAAGCGCTCAACGAGCGTATCGCTGAGGTCCTGGAACGGCGCGGGCTGCTCGAGCAGGCCCATGGCTGGTATGAAGGTCGGCCTGTTCTGGTGACGCGCAACGACTACAGCCTGGGATTGATGAATGGCGATATCGGCATTGCCCTGCGCTTGCCCGAGCCGCCTGAGGTTCCCGGGGGAGCTGTGCGCCAGGTATTGCGGGTGGTATTCCCGCGCAACGATGGCAGCGGCGCCCTGCGCCATATCCTGCCGAGTCGCCTGAGCGCGGTGGAGACGGTGTTCGCCATGACCGTGCACAAATCGCAGGGCTCCGAGTTCGCCCATTGCGCACTGATCCTGCCGGATAGCCTCAATCCGGTGCTGACCAAGGAGCTGATATATACCGGCATCACAAGGGCGCGCCAATGGTTCAGTCTCATCGAGGCTCGCGCCGGTATCTTCGAGCAGGCGGTGCAGCGCCGGGTACAGCGCCGTAGTGGCCTGCGCGAGGCACTGGAATCGTTATAAGTAACAAAACTGCAATTAAAGCTTGACGCGCATTCTGCTGGCGGTAGAATGCGCGCCACTTCAGCGATGAAGCTCTTCAAAAACTTCTTGTTAATCAATAAGTTAAGTTTAAAAGAGGGGTTGCAAAGCTGGAGGCGGTGTGTAGAATGCGCACCGGTCGAC
>Ga0070754_10000561_pt1 | contig 34141 bp, 22 predicted proteins | sample VirMetDEL_Sep_01_FD_75181 | JGI IMG/M metagenome (GOLD analysis project Ga0070754, IMG submission 75181) | Aqueous microbial communities from the Delaware River and Bay under freshwater to marine salinity gradient to study organic matter... | ecosystem: Environmental > Aquatic > Marine >...
ACCTATTCAAGAACAAATAGATCAATTTGATGGCTATTTCGGCAGTGCTGCCCAAAACGTTGCAGATGAAGCTAGAAAAACAGCTGCTGAATTAGCGGCTGTTGCAGAAGTCCAAAAAATCTATGGCAATAATACCGCTGCCGCGAGAGCCAAACTTAAGGAAATGACTGAAGACGGAACATTAGAAACTAGAGGCTTAGAATTATTAGGACAGCAAGAATTAGCGAGGAGAAAATAGGCAGAGCTTGCTGCTGTTTATAGAGAAAATCGTGTAGAAGTAGAAAATTTAGTAGATAAGATAGACAAAGTAAATGCTGCTTTAAATAGATTTGGGGCAGAGCTTAGTTTGATTGATAGAGATCTAGAAAGAATAACTAGCCGTAGTTCTGGTGAAGCATCATTGCAAGGTCCAAGTAGAATGGACGAACAAATGCTAAGAAATATGAGAGCTTACACAGATGCCGAACTAGCTCCTGTTATTGATAGAGTTAGAAACACAGTTGGTGGAGAAGCAGGAGATCGTTTATCAGAAGGACTACAAGCCAGAAGGATATTAGAAGAAAATTTACCTAACTTATTGGCAAATGCTACTGATCAAGATACAGAATCAGTTAGAAAAGAAATTCAGGCTTTATTTGAACAAGCAGGAATTGATTCTGCTATTGCATCTAGATTTGCTAATCAAGTAGAAGAAAAATTAGAACAAGAGGTTGGAGGCAGACAAGGAAAAAGCTTCCAAGAACTCACACAAGAGTTCCCTGCACTGCAAGATAGTTTAACATTGATAGAAAAAGAGTACGAAACTTCAGCTAATGCTCTACAAAAAATGAATGACTCTATAGAAAAATCACAAGAGATAATTAGCAAATGGGGAGACGCTTTAGACAAATCTCGTGAATTTAGACTGGCTGCTGCCAAAGCAGAAATTCAAGATCGGAACAAGATACTAAGAGCAACAGGAGGGTTTGTTGGTCCTTCTCAAGAAAGTGAAGAATTTATAGAAGAGATTAGAAGTTTAACAGAAGGTCAAGGCGTTAGTCCTGACGGTCAAATTCTTGTAGATAGTATTAATTCTCAATATAGTGACTTAAGGAAAAAAATTGAAGATCAAACACGAGTTGTAGAAAATGCTAATGATCCAGCAGATAGAAAAGAACAAACCAAAAAATTAGAAGAGTTAAACAATCAAGCAAACAATAGATACGCCGCTTTACAACAGATAGCCAACAATACCGCTCTCTTAGATGGTATCTTAAACGCAGTTGCTACAAACAGACAAAGAAGTGAGGCTGCTGGCAAATTTGTACAAACTATCTTTGCTTCAAGTGCAAGAGAGCTTGCTGATACTGCTGTTGATCTTAAAAATTTCAACGTTTTGATGTCTGGTACTGATGCTGAAAAAAGACTTAGGTTTAGTAATAATCCAGAAAACAGAAAGTCTGCTGTTAGAGGCATGGAATTTATTACTAATAGTGGATTATTTTCAGATCAAGAAGTTGGTAGGTTACAAGCCAGAGGTCAAATGGAAATGCTTAAAGAAATTAGAAAAGGCAGGGGTAATGAAAATTTTGGCAAAGATCCATTAGTATCACAAATCACATATGATGCAGACACCGGGGAATTTAAAGACGAAGGTAAAATTAGCCTAGAAGAAGCAATAGAACGTAGAATGTCAGGAACGTACAAAGATCCATTATTGAAACAAGCAGAATTAGCTAAAGATCAAAGAAAAGAAGCTAATGAGTATTTGAGAAAAATAGCAGAAAAAGAAGCGCAAGATCTTGATGTATTAGCTGATGCTATTACTAATATGGTTGATACTTTACCACAAAAAGTAGCAGATATTCTTAATAGCACTCGAACAGATAGCGGCGTTCAAGACAGTACAGAACCAGGTACGTCTGGAAGTGGTAGTGGAGGCAAAAGCGGATCTGGAAGTGGAGGAGGCGCTGGAGGAGGCGCTGGAGGAGGCGCCGGAGGAGGAGCTGGAGGAGGATCTGGAGGAGGATCTGGAGGAGGATCACCTCCTGTACCATTCCAAGGAAGTGATGATCTTAGAGAAACTCGGATGAAGAGCGAAGCAGTTCGTTTGGCTGCTGAATTTGGAAATAATGCTCGTGAGTTAGCACTTCGTAATAATGTTGAATATAACAAAGTCAAAAATGCAGCAACACAAGAGCTTCTTTTAAATAAAGCTCTGGATGAAAAAAGACAGGGAGGAGATTTAGCAAGCTTTAAAGAAAGAACAGGATTAAATCTTCCAGATTCATTTAAAAATTTGGACCAGTTTATAGATCAATATACTAGGACAGTAGAACAAAATAGTAAAGTTATAGAGCTATCAAATCCAATGGCTCAAAAAGCTTATAACGAAATATTAACAGGAATGGGAAAACAAGGTTTTTACGAATCAAGAAAGGAACAGGTTGATGTAAATACAACAGGAGATGCTGTTGTACAAGCTACTGTTGATGCTTTAGTAGCGAGAAGAATCAAAGAACAAGCAGAAGCTGCTTCATCAACCCGTGCTTGGGGTGGAAATGACGAATTCTCCTCAACAAGCAAAGAAACCGCTGCATATGAACAGGCTAACTTAGCTCTGCAAGCTGCTATAGAAGCTCATGAGGCTGCGAAAGCTTCGTTGGCACTTGCTAAAGAACGAGAGATACAACAAGAAATTGATTCTAGGGACATAACTGCTCCTAGCAGGAGTAGTTTAATACCAGGAGTAACAGAAGTAGTAACAGATCCTATTCCTGTTGATATTGTCCAAGACAGAACCGAAGAACAAGAATCCGGTCCTGGTTCAGGCACAGGTACAGGTATAGGCTGTTGTAACCTTATGGAAGATTTATTGCTAGAAGTTAGATTACTTAAGCAAGCTATTGTAACAACTACATTCTTATTTGATTTATCCGCAAGTATTAGAGAAGCCTTAACGACTACTAGAATACCTGTTTATATTGAACCATCTAGTAAAGAGGTTCTTACCTCTTTTAATCAGAGCTTCAATGGTTATGTTACAAGGCTAGAAAGAGCTATACCAGAGAAAATAACATTGCAAGCTGTACATACTGTTGATGTTAATCTTAATGGAGCAGAGGTTTTTGATGAGTTAGAGCCATTATTAGCAAATGTTATAGTAGAAGCTACGAACAAAAGTTTGAGAGAATTTGATCTTTATTTGGATCAGAATGATATGCCTGCAAGAAGAGGCGGAGGACGATCTGTGAATTAATAGGAGATATAAATGTCATACAACCCAACCATGATTTTAAAATATGGTGGAGAAGAAATAGAGCCTACACCTAGAATTAGTATTGATAGAGAGCCAATATACGCAGGTCCTCATATCATAGGATATAATCCTACTATCAGTATAGATGGATACGCTAGTTCTGTACTATATAGTAGAGGTAGAACAGGACAAAGTACCACATCTCAGAGTATAGATTCTTTACGAGAAATACAAGATATTTTACATCAAAACGGGAATATACTAGAGTTAATTACAGCTTGCGACGGATCAGTAGTTTTAAGAGGATATGGAGGTCATATAGAAGACTTTTCTACAGAAGATGGAGACTGGATAAACTATATTAAATACAAAGCCAGGCTTTCATTTACTTCATTAGAAACATTACAGAATGGTGTTTTAGAGCCAGCAGATGAATCTCTACCAGTTACAGATAATTTAATGCAAGACCAATTACGGGCTATCCAGTCTTTTAATGACTCTTGGAGTTTTGTAGTACCAGAAAACGAAGCATATCTTTATTACGCCAGAACTTCACAAATTGGAGAAGCAGACTATACTGCTGTTGCAGAAGACTATAGCCAAATGGATGTTACCTATCAAATTAGAGCAACAGGTAAACAATATTATGTTGGCAAGGTTACACAAGCAGCTTGGGAAAGTGCTAAAAATTTTGTTCAATACAGACTGTATCATCAAATTAATATGTTTAGAAATAAACAAGTTTTAAATGGGACGTTTTTACAAAATAATTTTTATAACAGTAATGATAACGGAGGATTAATTAATGAGTCTATAAGTTCATCATTTAGCACTCCTGCTAACTTGCATATTTTAGATATTTCTATTGTCAATGCTTATGATTTTTATGACGAAAAAATAGAATGCAGCACATCAGAGTCAGAAGGCACATTTACTGCAACATATACATGCAAACTTAAAAGGTCTGATCCAACTATTGGTAGTCCACAAAATTCTGTCAATAATTTTACTGTTAGTTACGAGCAACAAAATGATTTTGGAAACAAGACTCGTACGATAACAGTTAATGGCTCTCTAAATGGATTATTAAAAACAAATATTCTAGCTAATATAGACGATGGACAGGTTTTAAGATTGCCAAACAATGGACTCTTCTTTGATATTTCTACAGACGTTACAAATAAATATTACAATGCTTGGAAGGATGCAAGATTATATCTTCTTAATGGAACCATAGACGATCTGTCTCCTCAATTCAAAAGAGTTTTAGAAATAAATTACGCAAGTCTTTTCCCGGAAACATCAAAGGATAGTCCTTGCTTGGCTAAAAAAGGTTATTCTTTATTATACTCTGTATTAGCTGACCCTAAAAACTTTTCATTGTCTCATAATTACAGACAGGGTACGGTGAATTATTCCGTTACTTATGATACGGATAGAAGTTGTGTACAAGAATTAGGCTTTAATTCTATTACTATAACAGAAAAAGATTCAAGTCCAATGTATGTTGAACATGTAGTTGTTGGAAGAACTCAAGGCCCAATAATACAAAACTTGAATACTAATAATCCAAAAGAGATTACGATTAAATTTGATGGTGTAACAAGAAAAGGCTGCGTGAGTGGAAATCCATTTAGCACAGGATATGAATTACAAGACCCAAGATTTGTAGGTTTAACAGCGGAAGTTTGTGACACAGACTCCTATGTTTTCCTACCCGCTGCAATTAAAGCAGCATACTTTTTTACAGAAGCAGGAGCAAGACAACTAGGGACATCAATGGTGGTTAAAAACCATAATGCAAATTACAGTCCAGCCACAGGTTCGTATTCAGTAACCAAAACCTATATTGTATGTCCACCATACCCTACTGATGGTATAGAGACTTGTACAGCGGAAGATTTACTAAATTAAGGAATATACAATGCATCAAGAGCCAATGGTATATGTTTTTTACGACAATAAATTAATTACTCCTTCTCCGAACGTATCATATACCACAAATTTTCAGTATAAAGCTGGTGTCTCAACAGGATATAATTATACTATTACTTTAAATGGTACTTGTATAGTTCCTAGTAATTCCAAAGCGACTCATTTACCAACAGATCCTGGTGCGGTCAACCCTACGCAAGCTGTTGTGCAAAAGGCTAAATTGGAAGAAATTTTTAGCAGAAATCACAAATCGTTTAAGATAACTTCTGATCAAAATGTTATTTTAGCAGCTACTGGGGCAAAAGTAAAAAGAATATCATTTCCTGATGCTAAAAACAATTGGGGTGCATATATAAAGTATACGATTGAATTAGAGGCAGAGCATTTGTTTATAGGACAGAACTTAAACGGAATACTTGGGCAGATAGAAGCAGGATTCGAGAACCCAATAATAACAAATGGCTTAAATAGTCCTTTTGCTATTAATATTTACAACCATAAAATTACTGATTTTGATGAAAATTTTTCATTAGATACTAGTAATCTTACAGAAAGAACTACTATCTATGATGACAATCTAGTAGGAGTAAATATTTTAGGTGGAGATTATGCAAATATAACCTATACTCTTAGTGCCACAGGAAAACATGATACAAAATTTAGTTCTAATACATTGCCTGCCTGGATACATGCTAAAAGATTTGTTCATAGAAAATTAGTGTACGAAATGAGCAGCATAATGGCTGCTTTTATGACTATGGATGGATTCCAAAATTTATCTAACCTAGATATAGGCACTGGACCTGGAATATTTACAGAATTTGATACGGGAAATTATAAAGTGTACAACGAACATTTTGATTTTGAGGCTTCAGAGTCAGATGGAACTTTTTCTGTAACATATAAGGCCATGATTAAAAGGCCTTGCGATGCTTACTTTAACAATAATTTTTATCAAGATCCAGAAATTGGAAGACCGCAAGGAGATTTAGGTTGTAGGGACAATGTTTTACATACTGTTACTAAATCGGTGAATCACTCATACAATGCTTCAGAAGATAGAGATATTATCAGTGTAGATTTAAATAGAGACGGAATAGAGAAAGCTGTTGTTGTCAATCAAGATATTGAGATTACTATAAATGGTAGTATAGAAGGTTTAGTTCCTGGTGGTATAGGATTAAGTAGCTCTAAATTAGCTATTAATAACTTACAGCAAGGAAGAAACTCGTTTTTAGTATATAATCCAATTTCAGACATACCAAATGGACCCAACAAATATTCAGAAGCTTCAGCAGCTTTTGATAGTATTTTTGACTACAGATTATATGACTTGAATCAAAATTTTAAAGCTAGTTTAGGTATTAATCCAGAGTCTTTAGTTGTTAGTCCAACATCCCAAATAGCCCCAAGTAAAATGACAGTAGTTCGAGATTTTTTAAATGGCAGAATAGATTACACAGCAGTATATAACAATACTTATAATTGCGACCCCAATAATTTTGACATACAATTAACAGTAGATTACCCAGTTCCAGTAATTGCTGAATTTGTAATACCAAATAACAATATAAAGAATGCGGCTAATAAAGTTTGCGTAGGTAACAGAGGATACAAAGCAATTCAATATTTAGGTACACAAACAGCTAAAAGGATTAACGTTAATGTAACAGCATCTGTTGCGCAAGATTATAATAAGTGTTGTTTTGGTACTACAGATAATTGGAATTTACTAGATTATGATTTCTTTACTTTGCAAGAATTTGTTATTCCAGAAGGAATGCAGATACCTTACATCAGTGATGATTATGTGTTAGTAGAAAAAACAAGAAGCGTTACATACCCAAGAGGATCAATGAGTATTAATTTAACATATTTGTGTAGTGATGTTTGCGAAATAGATGAATATTTTACAGATAGAACTAGAGATGGATTTAAAAAGAAGGGCTAATAAGAAATGGCGAGTAGTAAACCAAAAAATGTTATATCTGGATGTCTTCCTGGACCAGGACCAAACGGAGAAATAATAACAGGTAAGGATGCACAAGGACAAGAAAAAGTTCAGCCATTAAGATTTATGGGTGCAACTGTTTTATCTTTTACTGCTAATTTAGGCATTGGCCCCACAGAAGAAAGCACATTGGATCTTCAGCTTATTGAAGATTGTCGAGGAGACAATAGCAGAGATGACTACAGATTACAAGGTCAGGTAGGAGATCATTTTTTGGGAGAATTAAAAGTAGGTTCTCCTGTTTTTTTTGATACTTGCGAAGCCGTAGGATCAGATAATTGTTTTAGTTTTGGTGGTTTTGTAGAAAGTTTTACTAGTAATCAGTCTAGTGGTGGCTTGATACATAATGTTAAAGTTGTTGATCCCAGAAGATTATTGTCTGGCGTTACTCTTGTGACTGGAGGAAGTGTTGGAGGACCTCTAAAACATTACAACTTTTACAATGTTTATGCTTTGTGGGAAAGAGCTATCTTAGATAAAGATGAAAGAAATGATAGAGTTAATAATCCTGAAAATCTCCTTATTAAAGGAACAAAGGCTCAGGATGGTCCGGCGGGTCCAAATCTCGATAACAATGAAGGAACTTGTAAGTATTTTGGAACCGACCATGATGAGAGAGGAATGAGATACTATGACATATGTAAGAATCTAGAATATATGTGGCCAGACGGAGCTGATACATATGTTTTTGCTAATAATTATGGGAAATCTTTTAAGCCATTGCTCAATGAAGACGATGAAATAAGATCTAGGCAATATGATATAGAAAAACATCAACATAATATATTCCATTTTGATGTGTCTAGCATACCATATAATGATCTACCATATAGTTTTAGATTTTCAGGAGATAGTATAACCTTATTAGATTTGATTACCAATATATGCGATCAGCTAGGTCGTGAATTTATTGTTAAATTAGATCCACCCGGTACAAGACATCCGACTTTGTATACCATTTACATTGACACTAAGAAATTAGTAGATTTTGACGCCAACGAAAGCTTTAAGTCAGATCTTCTGTATTATAACGGCAAAGCTATTGATCTGTCTTATGGAAAAGAAATAAGAACAGAACCTACTAGAACTATTATGTATGGCGAACAAAAACATGTAATGGCTGAGACTACAGATGTTAGTATGTATTTTGGTCAAGACAAAAACGACGATCCGATCGTTCCTTATAAGGTTGATGGAGAGGATTGCGCCTGGTTCATTCAAATATATTTAGATGATCTTAACGACTCTCTTAGGTGTCCCTTGTTTGATTATGTAGGAGCACCAGACGAGGGTTCTGTAGTAACACGAAAAGTTGAACTAAGTGAAATGCATATTAGAGCCGCATTAACTTCCTTTGAAGTGTGGCAAAAATATGTTTTTAGTGTTCCAAATTCAACAGGAAAATTACAAGGCAACACTGAAGATTTGTCTCAAATTATCAGATTTAATTTTCCAGAATATATTGATATCGTTCGCAAAGAATTGCTCGGTGAGTTTGAAGAGGCTATAGAATTTGGCGATTTGTTACCACCTGGTATTGATGTAGATGATATTCCGGGTATTCCGAATGTTGGAGGATTTGTGCCTTCAGGGATTTGGAAATCAATTACTGATACGATTCTGGGAGATTTTACTGTTGACTTATTACAATTGTATATCAAAAGAAACGAAGAAAGTGTCAGAAGAGTTCATTCTTATATATCTGACTTAGGCAGGTCTCATTACGGTAAAACTTACTTAGCAGGAATATCAAAAAAACTTTGTGCTAAATCTAGTCAACTGGATGATCTTGATCCGATATTAGATGATGGTGAATTTGAAAGAGATCCAAGCGGCGTTACAGTAACTAACCCCTGTACAGGAGAGGAGATAGATCTTGCATCAGCTATTACAACCCGTAAGCTTTATAGTCACATACCGACTAATGACGGAGCATGGATTGAGAATTGTGGAACAGTATTGGGACTTGGTAGTCCAGGAGGATTACTAGATAATCTTAATGGAACTTCTGTGTATTTAGATTTTTTTAGAAAAGATGATGGCAGAGTCGGCCCTTTTGCTAGAATAGATTCAAAAACTTTTGCGAATTTATTTGATGTAGAAGCTATTATTGATGATACCTTAGAGTATATTGATTCTACAGCTTTGCCTTGGTTATTAGGTCAAACGGGAAGCATTTTGAATTTTCCTAATTTTTCTCCAGTAGCAGGCCCAGGAGGCAAAGTAGCTAGTTCTTGGGTTCAGACAATGTATAAAAACATAGTTTCATTAATGGATGAAGCAACATGGGATTTAATTGTTGGAGCTGTTGATATTGTAAAGAACAGATTTTATACTGGATTTTGTGGAGAATTAGACTATTCTCAATTAGACAAAAACAATTATGTTGTTATTAGAGATTTTGCTATATGTGCTCCTCCAGATCCAGATAGTCCATTTTTAGCTATTGACCTGCCTAGTTCTGCTTTTATTAAGTTTAGAGTAGAAGAAACAATTATTCTAAGGAAAAAAACTGTTAATAGAGCTTTTCGTCCTAAAGGAAATATAGTATCTGCGGATGAGTGTTGCGGGAAATTTCACAATGACTCTAGATCTCAACTCGTGGATTGTTACATGTCTACCGTGCAGGAAGTTATCCAGGCTAATAAAGACTGTATTCCGGAAAATAATTGGGTTTGGCAACCCCCAGTATTTAATGAGCAAGATACTGTTAAATATTACATCCCTATTGTGTTTGATGCTCCATTATTTAAAAGAGATTGCGATTCTTTACGTTTTGAAGAAACCGGATTAGCATCAACTATAGAAGGCGCTATGCAAACCTCTACAGCTGCTAATGGTGAAAAACAATCTAAAAGCGCTGGAATTAAACCTAGTAAAAACAACAAATTAAAACGTGCTGAGGATACGGTTGTAGCAGGACCAGTTCTTGGAAATAATATTGAAGGGAAAGTAGAAGCTTCTGTTAGCATGTGCGGAGAATTAGACTCCAGGGTAATTGATATAGTAGCTGCATCAATGGACGCTAGCGCTGTTAAAAATGGTCATGAGTTTCATCCTCCAGCTCATATTCCTGACTCTGTGGCTATTCCTTTGAAAAGTAATATGGAGACTTATGGACCTTGGAAAAGTAAAAACTGGGATAACAATGCAGGAGGCGTTAACTACATAAAAGATAATGATTTGTGTCCTTGGGTGCTTGGAAGCGCAGATCAAATGAATGTTATTAGCCAGAGTTTAGTCTCAGAACAACAGGTTGCTTTATCAGAAGCAGAAACTGGAAGCGTTAATTATCCATATTGGCCAGAAATACCTTTAGGATTTTTAGATACTGAGAATGGACCAAACTTAACAAGAGTTAATGTTAATATGGGTTCTAATGGCGTTAATACTACTTATAGTTTTTCAACATATAGTCCTAAGTTTGGGCGTCAAGCAACTTTAGAAAAAGAAAATCTGAAAAGAGCTATAAAAACTGCGAACTCTTTAAAAAAAGAAGCCAGAGAAAGAGAAAGAAAATTAGACGTTATTAGAAGAAAGACAGACACAGCCAATTTTCCTGCTTTAGGTGGCAGAGTACCATCTATTACAGATACCGGAACACTTGATAGTAGAATTTTATTTGGTCAAGTATACCCTATGCAGAAGATTACCAGAATTACAACTAAAGAAATAACAGAAGCAGCTGATCCTTGTTGTGGACATTATAGTCCGGACTATCCTAGTGCCAGCAATCCATGCTACATGAGTTCAGGGGCAGATGAAGCAAACGCGAACTGTGATCCAAGTACAGAGACAAAAGAAGTAACTGGTGCTTTTACTACCGCTAAAGGCGAAAGGACTATAGTTGGAGGAACTAGTCTTGAAAAATCTATTCTTGAATTAAGATATGACTTTGAGAATAAAGCTTTTATGAGTTGGGACGGACTATTAGGTCCCGTATCTGTTAGTGGAGGTTTGCATGTACCTGGTGGTCCTCCTTCTGGTAATTTTCCTATGTATGCTTCTTATAGACATACAGGAAATGAATCTGGGAGTATGACGACCTTTAATTCTCCGAATCCTCCAATGGAATATACTACTCTACCACCTGACGACTCATCTGTTAACAACGAAATAAACAACATTGAAATTAGTAGAGATTATACCAACCCTTTAACAAATCCATTTCCTGACAAAGGCCACCATCATTTAGAAGCAGGAGCCGGTCATTCTATTGATGTAGTAGCTAATGGAAAAGCAATAGGCCCTCATGTTAATGGGGTTCCTGTTCCCAATGTTAATCCTATTACTGCTGTTGGGTATCATCTGATTAAAAATTTTCAAACCCAAAAAGATTGGGCTAAAAGATATGATTCTGATTACAGATTCTTAGGATTAAGAGGCCCACTCGTTCTGCATCAATGGGGTTATGATACACAAGGAAAACCAATTCCTAATGCTATTGATGATATTGATTTAATACAGAAAAGTGGAATTTTTAGAACAACTGTTAAGCCAGAAGAGAAACCATTTGCAGCAGCTTCTGGACCAGGTTCTGGTTTGCAAGATTATTTCTTACAAGATTGGCTGCAACAGCCTACTTCTTGGCCTGTTGCTCCTGTTGATTTGAGATATGACAGAAAACGAGGAATGTGGGTAAGCCCCCCTGATTATAAGATTGTAGTGGTTGAACCAAAACAGGCCATTTCTGCATTTTCATCAGGTGAAGGTAAACTTATTAATAACAGAGGAGACCAGTCATATAACCCACCAGTTTATGATGCTCATGGTAATGTTGTTGAGTCCTCAGACGATGAAAAGAACAATACAAAAATTGTTATAGAAGATAGAATTGGCGCTGGGGCGGAAGCTAACCAAAAATCTTATGCGTATTTTGATAGTTTTAGTTCTACTTATTTATTATTAGGAGCAGGTGGTGGAACAGGTTTAAGAATAGGTAAATTCGTTAATCAATGGCCTTCTTTGCCAAATGTTAAAGATCCTAAAAACGCAGTTAAAGAAGTGCAAGTTTATACGAAAGCACCATCTTGCGATGGTTATACATCAGATCCTACTGAGGATTGTCCGTGGGCATTAATACCTGAGATGAAGGTTGATGAAAATGGTGTGTCACAACCTGTAGTTGAACAAGTTTTAAATCTTATGGCTAATGTTGCAGCAGCAGAGTATCAGACGAAATGGTGTGTATTTGGGAATATAGGCGGAAGTAATATATTAATATCAGCGGAGTGCTAAACATGTTAGGTTCAGATCAATATAAAAATGACTTAAGTAATAACATAATAATTAAATGTCATGAATGTGGAGACACAAATCTTAGATATCTTGGTGGGGACCGAACTGGAGAACCAGAAAAACCCTATAAATGTGGTAATGGACATATCACATGGGGGGCTCTTGACGAATGGGAAACCAAGGGTCAAACAGATACTCTGCTTAACACGGTTAACGATTGTTGTTGTGAGGGAACAAGTTTAGATTTTCCAAAAAGTATTAAAGTAAATTTTGACGGCATTATTGGAGTACAAGGTAGAGAAGGTTCTTATTTTTATGACGAAAGCACTGGCTTAGATAGCTATAACGAAAATTTAACAGCTGATGTTAGCAGTAGAGTTAAGATGCCATATCATATGTGTCCACCATGTTTCTCATTTGATTTGCCCGATGCTTATAATGGACCTTGGACTTTTGCTTGTGGAACTCAAACAGCTTCTGGTTCCTGTTCGTCTAGTGACGACGCTTCTAAATTCGAAGGTTTTATAGAGTGCGATGGATGTGAAGGATCAAGCTCTTGTGATGGCTGTTTTGGAGGACTTGGAGAATGGTGTGAAACAATATATCGGGCTATTAATGTTGAATATTCATTAGCCAGAATAATAACTAATAGAGCCATTAATCAACCATGTCCTGTTCATTCAATTTCAGTAGGTACTAATGCTTTACCTTGTTGTTTAAATCGTACAGTTAGTAAGAATGTTGAAGCTGGTCCATTTTTTTCTAGTATACCAGATATAGGAGGTCCTACTTTTATATTTGAAAATACCGGTAAAAGTTTTGATTTTAATACTGGTCAAGTGTCAGATTGTCCAGAACAAACACAGCAGAATGTGCCTATCGAATCCAATCCTCTAGAGATCGTTCCTCCCCCTATAGACCATGTTGGTTCTATGTATTTTGTAAGATATGTTGCTTGGAAAGTTAAATCAAAAAGAAATTTTGATGGAACATTTTGTTGTTGTGTTTCTGTTCATTTTAAACATTATCATTTAACAAGAGTTCACCCTACAGCTGATAATAATTCTTTATCAGGTTGGCAATTATCACAGGACGGTATTAATCCAGCTTATGCAGACATGACTCATTTTGAAACTATTGGAAGTTGTGATGGTTGTGAATACGAAGATCCAGGAATGCCTGAGTTGATTAATATTAGTCCTGATTGGTTTTGCGATATGAGTCAAGAGAATACTAGATGTACTGATTGTTTTGATCCTATAGACGCGACTCATACAGATATAGAAACTTATCCTAAAACCATATGGCCATTTAGAATTCCTGCATTTACAACTACTCATTTCAATTATGAAAACGAATATCAACTTATAAGACAAGCAGATGGTAGCTATAGTGATTCTGGATATATTAAGAGCTTTGAGTGTGGTTGTAAAGATTCTTGGATTGGTATACACGGTTCATATAAAGTAGATTCTGAGGGATGTCCTGATACATATCAGCCGTGTGTTAACACTCCTTGGAATACTCAATGTGGCAAAGATATCACCTATCCTCCATGTTTAAAATCAGGAAATTCGAAATGCGAAGATGTTGATGCTAGGTTTAGGGTACAATGTGCTAATCCAGATGATTATTTTACAGTTACAGTGGGTGAAGGAGGAGCAAATTTACTAACACAAAGATATACATTAGATTTTATACCAGAAACACAAGGAGAGTGCGGATTACATCAAATATATGTTTATTTTCATCCAAAATGGGTTACAAGAGGATCGGCTGCTTCGTCCGATACTATAGGTCCACAAACCGCAGATTTGTTCGTTTATCCTAAACATCCAAACGCAGCATGTCCTGAGCCAACACCTGGAATATTAACAGACTATGGCTTTCCAAGGATACCAAATGCTTCTGTAAATCCTAATTGGGATGGCGGAGCTGATGGTATAAGAAGAGTAACTCTAGATAAATTAGTTCAAGACCCATCAGATGCTATACAACAGCCACATTGTTTAAGAAGAGTTAAAAATCCTTATTTAATAGAAGGAGGAGCTCTTTACTATGCAGTAAATACAGCAGATATATCTAATCAAGATATTATCTTAGATAGATTTTTTAGCACAAACAGTTCATATAATTATATGCAACATGATAAGTATGCAATAGACGGTAAGACAGATAAAGCGTACATTAATTTTTTTGGAGATCAAGGATTAACTCATAATTTTTACGGAGCTAGATATCCTTATCCAGATTATTTGCCATATAATGACGATGGATATGTTGGAAATGGTCTTGCTTTTCCGTGGCCATATATAGCTAATTCTGGTTCAGCAGAAGAACCTGAGATAGTAGCTATTATACATAGCGAACAAGGCTCTGGCGGTCAAATTGCTTTCCAAACTTTTCCTATATCATATGATACTGATGAACTATTAGATGTTTCTTATGACTTTTTAGAGTCTAGACAAATTAACTTCCGTAAGGGTACATGTGAGTACAAAAATAGAATAACTGTTCATGGTTATGGTGTTATGTACCCTCTAAAAGATGATCCTTTATGGCAAAATAAAGATTATCCCATAATTCTTCAAGGTTCTAAATATAAAATAGGAGATAAAATAGAATTCCGGTGTTGGAAATGTCTAGAAGACGCAAATGAAAGAGGAGCAAATCCTGGCGACAACGAAGAAATATGGAAAGAGGAATGTATAGAAACTGTTATAGCCACAGCTACTATCACGGAGCTAGCAAACATCAGAGTTGCTCCTGCAACATTAAAAGCTAAAAAAGTATATGGACCAAGTGGAGATGAAGTTTCATTAGATGTTCAGTTTCCTTTTATTCAATCTACATACCTAGACTTAGATCATTGGGTTATTGATAAAGAAACATTTAACAATGCTAACGGAAAAGATGCTTACTGGAAACCTAAAGAAAATCTTCCACATCCAGTTTTTGATGTAGGAGATATATTAACTTGTACATTAGAAGCTGATTTTAATGGCAGAGATCTAGCTGGCGATTTTGTTCATGTCAAACCTGAATATTTAGATGACAAATATTGTCAAAACTTTAATGAAGTTAATGACAAGATTTATGGTATTCAAGGTGTTGTATTTGAAGTTACTCAAGTTGATCAAGACGGAAAAGTTTTAGATATAGACATCAAGCGTTTTCTATGGTGTAATGAGGACTGTGCTTCAGATCCCACTCTACCAGAATCAGATGATGTTGGAGCTTTTTATGCTTATATCACAAACGGAGGGATAGCATGGTATGAATTTGATGAAAAAGACGACAATGATAATTATCTTATTGCAGTTGGAAATAATCCTTGTGATTTTGACTTGTGTGTAGACCCGAATCCAGATGTATTCAATTTTAACCCCAATGCAGAATGTATAGGGTGTTTCTCCAAAACCGTATATCCAGAACCAGAATATGATGAAGATGACAATTTGGTTTCTGGGCATATTAAGATTGACGCTATTCCTCGCTATAGCGAGTTTGGAACTCCTAGTCAAGGGTGTTATTCTAGTTGTCAGCCTGCTGGAACAGCTATTTGTCCAGAACAGTGTTCATACACAATTAACTGTAAATATGACTGCCAATTAGTTCTAGGGGAAGTTCAGTGTGGCATAGGTAAAAACATTATCATAGCTGGTGGAGATGATTGTTATCAGAATAATTGTTCTTGTTTTTCTGTAGGTGATATTGATGTAGATGGAACAGCAGCAGGTACTAAATATAATTCCAACTGCGTTTGCTATCCAGGATATGTTGGTCCTTGGACCGATCCCTATGCATCAGAACCAGACCCGGACAATCCAGACGATGAACCAGAACCCGGATGCTGGCCATTAGCAAATACATGGAAATTTTACGAAAATAATTACGGAATTACCAACATGTCTGGTATTCCAGTAGAACAACGTCAAACTGCTATGTTAGACGGAATTACTAATACTCCTCCTAAAAGAACACAATGGAAGATGTCTTGGCTTCCTAAAACAAGAGCATTTATGGATGCCATAGAGGATTACTTGCCTGATGATATTGATAAACCAGTATTAAATGAAATCATTGATTCATATTTAGCTATTGAAGGATGTAATCCTTTAAAATTAGACAGATTTGACAAATCTTACAAATTTCCTGGTTATGACTTTACACATTCAGATATTCCTTGTGCTAAGCCTGAATCTAGAATAGCAAAAATTATAGCTCAAATAAATGCGCAAGGGCCATGTACTTATGATTTACCAGTAACAAGAACTACTGACGAGTATTGTAGAGTTTATGGTTTTTATCAACAAATACAACCAACTTGTGAAGTTACATATAAAGGACAATATATCCTTAGGGCATCACAAAAAATGAATGCTAATAATAATACTAAGCATCTTAATGAGACAGATTGTGAGCCTATTATTGAAAATATGTACATTAATCTAAAACAGAAAGAAGCAAAGTTTGATATTAGTGTTGGAGCTCCATATAGTCAGGACTATTTGTTACCTGATCAATTACCTACTCCTTATGCAAATGCACAAGGAATTCTCGAATCTACAGCAGACGCTTGGAATCAACCGTCTTTAGTAGGACATAATAATGAGAGATTTTTTGATCATGGTTTTTTTGAACCTATTAGAAAAGCTTACACATTATCCAAATATATTCAAGATGAGTCAGCGGATCAATTTGATCTTATTTCTCAAACAGAAATTATTCCAGATGAACAAATGTATGACGTTGACGGACAGGATTGGACAACGCCGCCTCCACCAACGCCTCCAGCACCTTCTGCTTCTGCACCAGATAATGGCGAACCACCATCTCCAACTCCGTCACAGACTCCCACTCCTACTCCATCGCCTAGCATAGCTTGTACTCTCCCAGATGTTGATGATTTAGTAGATATTTATTTAGATGGCACATGGGATTTACCGGACCCGAGATCAAATGCTAGATCTAATGTTCCTGGTTTGACCACCAGTGATGGACATCCTAAGCCTAACTATGACTTTACTAATAATTATCCATATGCCGATATTGGCATCCAAATTCCTTGGACAGGATATATTTATCCTGATTGTCCTACTAGAGCTGATTATAGATACCTCTGTCCGTATCCTTGGGAGGATACAAGTGCTATAAGTTTCATAGAGCCTGATGATCAGTATTGTATGTTCAAGAATAATTCTGCAGAAATTGTTCTGGAGGAAATTGTACCATGTGAATATTGCTCTTCTAATGAAATCGTTAAGTATGACGCACATAACATCGTATTGAATAAAAACAAAGGTTATTCTATAGGATATGCTAGTACAATGCATTATACTTGGAAGGCAATGATTAAACGAGACAAACAAGTAGACGAATATACTCCACCATTCGGTGATCCCTTTACTGAAGTTTGGAATACAGATGAGTATTTACTATTTAGATGTTATGGTGACGCAGATGGGAAATTTACCGAAGCTGAATTTTACAATCTGATTATGGACTATATTCTAATATGGGAGGATAGAAAACATATTGACACAGATCAAGAACTAGGTAAAGTATTGCTAGACATATTTGAAGAAGATACACAGCGAAGAATTTTTTGGAATTATATATTTGAAGGAGCAAACAATAAACAGTTACATAATTTAACAAAAGTTGAAGTTTTTACTCACAAAGTTAAGTATTTTGCTAGTGGAGGATACACATTTGAACAATTTATGGAAGATCCAAGTGTATGGGACCTCAATTGTGGAGTTCAAGAAGCTCCTTGTATTCAGCCAGAAAATTTGATTAAACAGTTTGAAGAAACAAGATGTGATTATCCGCACAAGGGCGGATCAGTTAAATCGGTTAGAGTAAATAATCCTGGTTCTGGCTATGCTTTTGAAATTGAAGAAAGAGTAGCAGCAACAGGTATTCCTTGGTTTGTAGAAAAAGAACCTAGCGAAAATGCTCCTAATGGAGGAAAAATTACTCCACTAATAACACCTTATATAGTTATGAGAAGAAGTGAAGCATATACTCTTGAAGACATAACTGTTTCTGGAGTTCTAAGTAAACAATATAGAGAAGACCCCGAATGGGCTGGTGGTCTTGGTTATATAGAGATAGAGTTTAATGATTTGGACAAAGAAAGAAACAAAGTTTTTTATCTGGAAAGGAATGGAAAAGAAGACAAACCTGTTGTAAGTGTTCGTTGGAATCCTGATAATGGAAAAGTCATAAATGTTCAGGTAGAAAATCCAGGTACTTTCTGGAAATATATTAAAACAGGAGAACATAGAGCTTTTCCTGTAGCAATTGTTTTAAACAATTACTGGAATTATGGAGATGGAAGAAAAGAAGGAAGAGAGATAGGGAAAAATGCCATATTAAGACCTGTTATTGGTGTTGACCCAAAAGAACCAGAATCATATGGTAAAATTAAAAAAGTAGAAGTCGAATACGGTGGTATAGACTATGTGCTTCCTGCTCATTATTGGACTATTAATACACAAACAGGTATGTATGATACTGTTACTGGCGATTTAAAAACAGGACTTGATATAAGACATTTGGTTGATCCTTGTCAGTTTGAAATTGATGGAGATGGAATTAGTAGCACCGGAATAAATCATTATCAGATGTGGTTAGGGTCCGTAATTCCTGCTATTCCAGATGACATTTTACCAACATATGATGAGTGGACAGAACTAATTTATCCAGATTTAATTAGTCCTGAAGAAAACCCTTACAAATATAGTAAAAAATACTATTATCATACTGGTGCAGATAATGCCGTAGATGGTCGAATTATTAAGTGGCAAGATAGAGTAGAAGATTGGGAGACAGTAATTCAATCTGGTTCTCCTTTTGACTATGGAGGACTATTAGATAGAGAATATAACATGGCTCTTGTAGAAGAAGTTGATATGGTTAGGGGTTCTTTTGGAGTATTTCAACCATTGCACTCTCATTGTAGGGAGGAAGTATGCGATAGCCTTTTAGACTATAACTGCTATACTTTAGATTTAAGAGACCCTAGATGTGATGGTGGTAATCCAGATGACCCAGGAGGTGATGATCCGGACGACGGACCAGGTGATCCTGTATTACCAGCTTCTGCTCCTCCAGAAGAATTATACGGAGCTGATGGGCCTCCTGGCTATCCAGCAAATTGCGATTTAGCTGTAGAAAAATGTCATTTTCTACAATGTAATACGTTTACAGCGTATGATGCACATAGATATAATAAAAGTGCAGTTGGTTTAGCGTTTAGAACCATGCCTTTATTTGGAGATCGAGGGTTCCCCGGCAGCTGGCAAGCTACTGCTAGACCATATCTTATTGGATGTCAAGGTACATTGCCTTTTACTGAACAGACTATGAATGTAGGAACAGCTACTTATTGTAATGAAGGCAGAACAGATGGATGGGCTGATATTAAAACTGCAAGTAATCCAGATGACAAATGCTATGAAGCTGAATATAGCATGTATGGAGAATTCAGTAAAATATTAACTGCTACAGGCGAACAACCTTTATTGAGAGGATATATGATTACCTACAAAATGAATAGGCCAATTACCATGAATATTAAATGGAATGATGATGATTTTGAACCACCAGGACCATAAATGATAGGAGATATTTGATGTTATGTGATTTTACTAGATTAAACGACAACTGGATTTGTAAAGATTGTGGAAGAAAAGCAAAATTTAATCCAGAAAAGTACATGCCAATTGCAAAATGCAGAATACCTGAAAACTATAAATACAATTATTCTTATATAGGCAACGTTAAAATCAAAGGCGTTGGAGATACTCTGTCTTCTATAATTAAACAAATGGGTTTTGGATATCCAGCTATTAGCAAAACTAGAGCCAGAATAACTAAGATGAATAAACTAGGTATAGAGTGGTGTGAAAATCACCAAAACATTATATTACAATGGATTAGGGACGAATGTATTTTGCAAGGCATACAATTTTTAGAGCTACCCGCTAAATCTATTATTAGGTTAGCAATAAGAAAAGCTAAAAATCAAAATATCAACATCTAATTTTGCATAACCAAGCTGCTTTTTGAGCTTCTTCTTGTTTATATGGTTGTAGATTTAGTCTTTCAGAAATGTCTTTTACATCTCTGTCTTGAATTTCCATCCACCCCCAAATTTTTTTGTGTATGTGATCATCAAAATATTGTTTGTTAGGAGCATAATCATGAGCCATAATAATATCTCCCTTTTTGAGTAAAGGAGAGATAGTATTGAACTCACATCTTTTGCACCCTCCATCACATAAGACCAACGTTGGTGATCCACTGCTAATAAAAGACGCTATTTCTTCTTTGCTTTCTTCATCCTTAAAGTCATTGTAATTATAGTTGAAAATGTTTTTGTTAAAAATTTCTATTTTTATTTCATCTGTAACTTTAGGAATAAGATACTTTTGAATGGCAGTATCATAAGTTCTTACAACAGAATCTTCTAAATTATTTATGTCTAATAAGTCTCTTAGCAGTAATGTTAAAGCCCCATGAAAAGTTCCAATTTCCAAAACTCTGGTAGGTCTCTTTTCTGCTAAAAGTTTATTTAAAAAAATTGGGGTGTTTTTATTTTGAGACATCATTAAGTTTTTATATACGAATGATCCATTATACATTTAATATCTCCAGATCTAGTTTAGACATAATATACTTTAAGTGATTATCTAATGAGGTATTTTCTAAATACCAATTTCTGGCATTCTCAGATATGAAATTCAAATATTCTTCATTATTTTTCACCATATTCCAATACACCGCAGCGCATTCTCCGACCTCTTTAAAAGACGGATAATATGGAGTACCATTCCAGTATTTACAGTCTTCATAGCAACTAATGTAATGAAAATTTGGAATTAGAGGGTTTTCGTATTTGGTATGTAATAAAGGCCTAATAACAGGCAACCCTATGCCAAAAGATTCTATGTCACGATTGCAAATTTCCGTTGCACCGGGCAAACTTAAAGAACATGTATAGTCAGACATGTCTTTTAAATAGAGCTCATATGACAGCTTACTAGACTTATTGGCGTTTGGGTCACGAACATCGAATATGTCAATTTCTTTGTTGTCTTTTATTCCAACAACCATTTTTTTTCTAAAATCTTGTAGCCAACCTCTAAAAATCATTTTTTGTTTAGTTGGATTTCTATTTTTATACAGCTCTGTCATCAGACCCATATCTTTATTCATGAATGGGCCATAATAAATTTGTTGATAAGTTTTAGTTATGTCTTTTGGAAATTTTACTTCACTATGTTTTGCTGTAAAGTTAAAATAATCTAAATAATTAAAACCAGAAGTATAAAACCATTTAACCATATTTTCTGGTTTCCATCCACTACTCGTAGAAAAATATTGTTTCCAATTGTAGTGTGTACCAAATAGGATATATAATCCGTTTTCTTCATTGGTAATAATAAGGTTTGTAGCGCTGTATACGCCTCCATTACCTTTACTAGCGAATTGTTCTCTTTTATGTGGTATATATTCGTGTTGAGGATATTTTTCTTTTATTGCTTTGGTAATACCAGATAATAAATCTCCAACATAATAACCTTTTGGTAAAGATCTGTTTTCTATTAAAAGACGCATTATATATGTCCTACTATAGGTTCGGCCCATCCTTTGCTTTCGCTATGAGGCCAAACTAACCAACTAGCAGGCTTATGGTTTGTTTCAAAACTTCTCCAAACTTTACAATATCCATCAGGATCATTCTTCATTCTTAGAATTTCGTTCTTATCAGCATCTTGTCTATGGATTTCATTTCCATCTTTATCCTTGAATGCTACAGCCCAGAAGGTATAATCATTTTCAGGAACTTTATCAAAACCAATATCAATACAATGCTTAAAGATACTACACAAACTCTTTTGAAAATCTTCATCAGATATAGTCATGTTTTCAAACTTAGGAAGTTTATTATCTACCACATCCTGAGTAATAGCGCGTCTGCTAAAATCTAATCCAGCAAACTTTTCATAATCCTCCAGGGTTCTTTCTGTACCAAAACCATACTCACCAAAATCAATATCTTGAACTTCATCATCCATCCCAAACAACTTACGATTTCTAAGATGAGATCTTGTATTTTTTTGACCCCATGTAGGATCATTATCCCATTGCTTGGTTCTTCCTTTTCTAGTATACTCATGCCAAATGATTACTTTATTAGGATGGAAAATATCATAACCATGAGTGAAAGCTCTTGCTGCAATACTAATTTCTTCTCCATGAAAATAATAGTTAGGATCATGCTTAACTTCTTTAGCAAACTGACCTAATGTAAAAGCAAAATGAGCACTATAAAATCTTCCTAACAAAGGCTTGGAATGGTCATCTCTATGATCGAATGCTGCAGGCAAAAAGAAGATAGCACCTTCTGGAATATATCTATCAAATGTTAGTTTCCAAGGCACTTGAACTCTAGCTGCTGGATCATTGTCAGGATCAAAGCTAGGAATGTATGCTGTTAGTAAAGGTTTTTCGTGTCCTTCTCTTTGAAGATCTTTGAGCATATTCACTAGAGTTTCATCCCAATCCTGGGCGAACCTATGATGACTATCTAGTTGAAGAGTATAAGTTTCGTTGTCGTATAATGACTGAACCTGATTGCGAGCCCAGCAAACACCCTGAGAATCTTTGTAATCAATGTCTATTACTCTGAATCTTTCATCGTCTTTATATTCATCTAAATTATCCCATGCGTCTTCCTTAGCATGTTGCCATGCTATACCAAAGCGTAATCTATCCGGATACTTTGCCTTGGACAAACAATCTGTCAACGTTGGTAATAGTTGCGGATCTCTATAAGATGCGATCTGGATAAAGATTGTTGCTGGCTTTTTTACAGATCTAGTTTTCTTTGCGTTCTTTCGCGGCATAATGGGTAATCCTATTGTGGGTAAAAGGGCTTGCTAATAAAATTGCTGGTTTGATTTCTTTCTTAAGTGTTAATTGATAAATGTGACTCATCCAAGTTTGTTCATAAGGATGAGCCCATGTTGTATCTAGAAAACATTTTTTATTTCCTTCTTTGCCCATAATGTGGGGCCAGTTACAGTAATAAACATTTCCTTCTGCGTACGGTGTTCCTTCGTATGTTTTTATACATTTGTATTCTGTAGGAGGTTTTTTAGATGTGTTAGGGAATATTTCATCTCTTACATGTTGTGGAACATTGTGCCAAGCCCATTGTTCGGAATTGTCTCCATAAAATTCGCTAAAACACATTTTCAAGAAGTCGTATCCTTCTTTTTCCATAATGTTTACGCATGTTTCAAATGGGTCTTTAATTCTCTTAGAGAATCCACATTTACAAGATCCATTCAAATCTAATAGCATGTCATCCTCAAAGAACATCATATATTTGGCATCAGATTTATCAAAGTGTTCTGCCGCCCATTGTCGTCCTCCGCAGATGCCGATGTTGTCTAAATGGTATTCTTTTATGTTGTACTTTTCACAAATCTTGTCATACTCTGCGAATGTTTTTTTGTTTAGTGAGTTATTCACTAGTATCAGATTGGTTTCTGTCAAAAAGTTGGTATCATGCTTCTCAAAAGAATTCAGAACCATTTGCAGTTGATTAGGGGCGTTGTAGGTAATAATGTATAGGTTTACTTGTTTAGAATTTGTTTCGTCAAAGTTTTCTGCTTTTAGATCTTCAAAAAACCTATAAACTAAACCATCACCGCCAATCATCCTGTACCTATACTTATGAGGATCAAGATAGGTCATAATAGTAAAGATACTTTCTTCAGTGCCCATTAACCCTTCACTCAGCGTTCTGCTTAACAAATCATAGTAAAGGTTGTTTGCTTCATCAAAGTATTTTTTGTTACCACCAAAGAATCCTCCTCTAGCAACTCTATTAACGTTTTGATTTTCTGAGTATTTTCTCATTCCACGAATACTAAATCCGTGAATCTCACTATTAGTTTCATAAGGAAAACAAGCAAACAAAAACTTGCTTGAAACTTTCTTGAGATTTTGTATAACATCTGGTTGTTTAAAATAGCCTAAACTAACAGTGGTGCTTAATCCTCCGTCAATCCAATACATATAATCGTCATTAAAGTTTGAGCGATTGCGAGCATCATGCAGCATAAACATTTTGCTCATAACCATAGGATTATAATATTCAAGAGCTGATTGTGTGCTATCTCTTAACCATCCTACTTGATTTTTCCATTTATCGTTATTCCTTATTCTCTGAACTTGATCAAAGAACGGGAAAAATGGGGGTTTGAAGTATTCTTTGGGATGATGAATAATTTGGGTATTATTCCGACTTCTGTATTGCCAAACAAAATCCTCTAGCTCAGGATCAGCATAAATAATAAGGTTATAATCTTTAAGCTCAACTAAAAGCTCTTTGAATTTATCCTTATAATGCTGGAAAGGTCTTTTCCAGCCTTCTTTGGCTTCTGCTCTTTGTAGATCCCAAATTCCTGTAACTAGAGTAATATTGTTTGTCATTTCTACTTCTTTGGAGGAGTCCATTTATACCAGCCGTAATTAGGTAGCCATTCGTTGTTTTCGTCTCGTCTTTTTGGAAACAGAGTACCACCTTTTTTGTGTTGGCCGAACGACAACAATCCTCCGCAACTGTTACATTTTAGTTCGTAGTAATCGTTGCCTTCTACAGTTCTACAAACGAATTTGATATCTTCTTTTTTACATAGTCCGCAACAATGTTCTCCAAAGATTTCTTGTATCATAGCAAGTTCTTTGAAAACTTCTTTTTGTCCATTTCCTTCGACTTCAAAGGTTAGTTTGTCGTTAGCTTTGTAATGTAATTTCATATTATCTCCAGTTTGAGTCAAAACCAATTACGTTGTCAGGAGCTTCGTCTTTTTGCTGATATGAAGCAAGAATACTAGCAACCTTAACAGCATCATCATATGAAATATTATAGACATTATCTGTATTTATGTCAAGTTCATGCTCTATCATTTTCTTTACATTTATATCCAATCTTTTAGCCATGACGTCAATAAAATTGATTTGGTTGTTCGTAATCTTATCAACAGTTCTGCCATCAATAACATCTTCAATTTCTTCAGCAACCTCTTCTGCTGCAACAACTTTACGAAGTCGTAATGCTCTACGAAGTGCTCGCCCTTCTGCTCTGGTTTCTGCTACAGCAACAGGATGATTCCGGAAAACCTTGTCACAGTTGCCCCAATAAACGTCCGCAGCGCCCGTTACAAGCTTAGTATTATAAAGACCAAGCCTTGTTTCAGTTGCTGCATTTGGTTTAAATGTGAGACTGAAAGTAACGGTAGCTCTCATTTCATTATCTCTGCTAGGAGTTTGATCAACCTTAGTAGTCGCCTCCATAATCTCACAATCCATAACCTTCTCAAAGACTCGACGCAATCCGTCCGTAGTAGGATTACCCATAATCTTTTCATCATCAGTTAGTTGTTCTAGTACATAATCTGTCCATTCAATATCATGAATAGTTGGGACAAGCTTTTCTTCTAGTTGTTCATCTAATGACTGCTGTTCTTTTTTTGTTGTCTTTGCCTTTGGCGACATTTATTCATCTCCTATTTCTATGTAGGTTTCACCCTGGTCCTGTATCTTTTGGATAGCTTTCAATAGGTTTTCTAAAATCAAAGAGGCCCTAGCCTTAGAAAAGTCCTTTTTCTGCTTAATCCTAATGAGCTTAATTCCTTTGCCTATCAAAATGCCCGTCTTTTTATTATCATATGTTTGTGCTCTCTTTAAAGCTTCTTCTCCCCATACTGGCTCAAAATGAGACGGACCATCTACTTCGACGGCTATGCTTATAGTAGGTAAGAATAGATCTATGTGCAACTTGGTATTGAGTATGTTTTCTTTGTGCTGTTCTACACGATATCCGTTACTCAACAGACCTCTATACAAAAACCTCTCTAACTTTGAACCGGTTTTACTGCTTTCACGAACAGCTTGGTTAGCTTTATTAAACCTATCTTGTTTTTCTTCTTCACTCAAATTCTCCCAGTTTGCTTTAGCTAATATGCTTCTTCTTTTGAGCTCAGATTTGCTCATTGTTTCCCAAGAGTTCATAACAGATTTTCCAATCTTTGATTTGGTTTCTTCTGTTCTAACGGTCCCCTTAGTAGGGTGCTTATGCTTACCGCTTTCTAAAGCCAGTTTTTGTGCTTCGCTTTTTGATCGTATTTTTATTCCAAGTTTTTTAGCGTCTCTTCTAATCCTGTTAGGATAAGTATCATACATTTCTGCTATTTCTTGAAAGCTTTTATTATTATCTATGTATTCTGTTTTTAAAACTTCAAATTTTACATTATCTGATAAGAGGTTGTAATTCTGCATTTTTAATTTTCCTTAGTCGAGATTTTTCTTGTATATGAATAACGGTATTTTTCAAAAGATTTTTACTAAGTTGAGAAAGGTGATTTTTATCAGCGATTAAAATTTTATCACAACATAGCAAATGAGATTTATTAATAAAATCTTCTATGTTTAAAAACAAAACAGTATTTCGGTAATCTAGCATACTATAGAGATTTATTGATGCGATCCCTATTTCTGGATTTGTCGGAATAATGCCATCAACAATAAAGAATTTGTCAATATTTTCTTTTTCTAAGATATATACTAGAACATTTTGTAACTGAGAAATATCAGTTTTTTTAGAGAGATAAATACCCAATTGATTCATTCATTGTCCTTTTTGTGTTTTAGTAATATTGTTAAAATAATTGTTTATCAATACTTTTTTAGGTCTAAGCTTCATTCCTTGATCAATCATTCTATTAACAATTTCAAATAAAAAATAGTTTCTAAAGGCATAGTTTTTGGTATAAGTTTGTAACTGCTGAAGATCTTCTTTTTTGAAATAATAGATTTCAGATATATAATTTTCAAGATTATAAGAGATCTGTTCTATTTCATTTTTTGAGTTAATCACACAACCTAGATCTGAATAATTTTTCTTGACATAAAGCTGTGAATATTTTTTATTTAAGTCTTTGAATACAGACGGCTTTAAGATAATATCTCCAAAAAATATGAGAGTATTCTCGTTTAAATAATGGCTTATCAAACTCAAAGAATATAGCTGTCCAAAAGTGTCATAATTCTCATTATATACAGGTACGATATTTTGGTTATTATTCTCTAGATAATCTTCAACTTTTTTATGTTCAAAGCCATAGATATAGAATATTTTTGATCCAGGAAAACTTTTTTTGATAACTTTTATTTGGTTGTCAATAAGATTTTCAGTTTTGTTAATTTGTAAAAGTCCACTCCATCCTTTGGATTTGATGCCTTTGAAAGGTTTGTCTGCTATAATTATACAGTTCATACTATTTCGTGTCTTTCGTCTTCTTCGATAATGTCGTATTTATTTTGTAGGCCTGCTTTGTATACGGATTTATTAAACAATAGAACAGATTTGCTTAACGTTTTGACTACAGAAAAAGAGCCAAATTGTTTGTATGTAATATCATTGGCCTTATTGATAACTTTAGAAGCATCCGTATAATCATCAACAATAGAGAGAACAAAGGAACAATTTTCTGCCCCGATACCAACAACTTCATGTACTGATTTGAGTGGATCTTCTTCTGGGTCTGCTAAACTTTTAATTTTCCATTTCTGGTTTGTCTTATTCAATATTTGATAGAAATTTTCAATGTGTTTTCTATTTTCTGGCACAGTAATAACCATGTAAAAGCTAGGCAACACATCTGCTTTATTGATCTCTTTAATAGCGTTTGCAAGGAAATCAGGGTCTTTATCTTTACAATTAATTATTGCAATATACTTTATATTACTTATTTTTTTAACATATGCAATTTTTTCTTCAATTGTAGCGTTTGACATATTTTTAGCAGCAAAATACTTTGGCTCTTTATAAGAAAAACATTTTTTATTGTTGACTACATAGAACTCTTTTTCTTCATCATAAACTTCTAATACATCAATTGTTTTGTGGTTTCTATATAGATCTAAAAGACCCATTAAGCAATCTGTTTGTGTATTATGGTCATATTTAGCAAAAACGCAATTTTTGCACGGTGTATGTATAGGTTTAATATCAGACATTTAAAAATGGCTCCTGAAATAATTGCGGGTTTTCTGCTGTTCTTAAAGTATCTGTACTAATTTTAGATTTTAAAAGATTTTCAAGTTGTAGCTTGGCCAATTGATGATTCATGGGTTTCTTTCCAGATTTATCATACCCATTACATAAGTCTCTAATTAGCTTTAATATATTGGAAGTATTTATCATCCAAGGTTCTTTGATTATATTGTCTAGTATAAATTTTACAAAGCTATATTCATCAAGATTAGGAGGAACTTTTACTGAGTCTGGTTTTCTACTTGGGGCATCCCACTTTTCATTAGTTGAAATATCCACACTAGACAAAGCTTCGTCCCATACATTTGTTACTTGTTCCCAAGAATAATATTTTTCGCACAATTTTCTTGTATTTTGAGACATATTTTGTTTTTGTTCTTCTGTTGTTAACACATGATGTTTATATAGTATGTCTATCAAAGCATCATGATCTGGATAAGCCCTATTAGCACCTGTCTCTAATTCTCTAAATAGTGTTTTGACTGGAATAGGATATCCTTCAAGATTTCTGACAATTTCTGTCATAGCGCTATAATTTACACTAGCGATAGGAATTCCGCAAGCAGCAGCTTCTACTTGTGGCATACCAAACCCCTCACAGATCGCTACCTGCAAAAACAAATCGAAGGATTGATATATTTTTGCTAAGACTTCTGTAGGTATTGGATACGAAGTACCACAATGATATAATTTGTGTTCTTTACATGATGGACAAGTTCCAACGTTTTCGTGGAATTTTGTTGCAAATACACCTGAACATCCAGAGCATATACTAGTAAAATAAACCTTGTCAGCTAGTTTATGTTCTATTAACAAAGAAGGAATATCCCACCCTCCCACTTCTGGGTATGTAGTATGAATAAATAAGTAGCTTTTATCATAGAGTTCATTTTTATTCTCGGATATCAACCTGTCCAAATAAGCTCTATAACACATAAATATGTCAGGTATCAATTTTCTTTTTTGATTACGCATGACAGCTCCAGTAATACTTACTTCTTTTCCAAACATTTCTGTTTGTTTTCTTTTTTTCTCTTCTAGAGGCAAAGGGGTAAAAGTTTCAAGATTTACGCCAGCATTTGCTATTTTAGAGAACATATTAATAGAATCACCACATTGTTGTTGCAGGGTGTTTCTGGCCCAATCTGTGTATGGAATAATAAGATCCATATTTTTAAAAGTCATAAGCCAATCTTTATTTTGAGGATAAGAATCTACTGTAGGCATTACCACCCATTTAAAAAACGGTCTATAGAAACAAACCTCTTCAAAAGAATACATCCAATAATCTCTTATATCAAAGACAATATCGGGATGAAAATGACATAAAATTTCGTGGAATCTCCAGCCACCAAAATGTGCTACTGGACCTATAGCATTGTATTTCTGTTTGATATCTTCTGTATCGTTGGCGTCAGGAGAATTGGGATATATTTTCCAAGGCACATCAGAATGCTGTTTGGCTTGCTCTGTATTAGCATAACAAGCAATTTCTGCTATCTCATATTTTCCAGTGTTATGTAGTCTTGTTGCCAATTCTTTCCCATAAACTCCATAACCTGTTCCGAGATAATGAGCATCGTTAGCGAATAGAATTCTTTTTTTTCTCATTTGTTGCCTTATAAAAATAAAGAGCCAACAGCCGTGATGTCGGCTGCTGGCTCAAATTAAAAACTTATTTAGAATGCCACTGTATCTTCAACTGATTCAGTATCAGTTCCAGTGTTTTCTGCTACCTTCTTAGTGCCAGTACCCTTAACGATTGGGGCAAAGTTATTAACCCTAACCTTCATAGTCGAGTGCTTGACACCATCCTTTTCCCATGAATCATTACGCAGTGATCCTTCGACCATTACCAAATCGCCCTTCTTGAGAGTGTTGGAAACGGCAACAGCACCAGTATCCCAAGCCTCGCAAGTGATGAATGATGTGGTCTTATCTCTTGTCCCGTCTGATCTTGTAAATTCTCTTGACGTAGCAACTGTAAAGTTTACAACTGCCGTACGATTCGCTCCGACAACTCGTAGTTCAGGGTCACGAGCAAGATTACCACGCAAAACAACTAGATTCATAAAAATCTCCTTTGAAAAATTCAAAACCAATCCAAATCCCAAGACCACCTTGGGCTACTGTATTATAGAGTTTAGGTAGTACGTTGTCAAGTCTTGGCAATGTACGCATTGTCAACTATTAAGCTATCGCCATTCTTAGACCGATTTCCCGCTACAATAATAATGTTTCCCTGGAACAAAATGTTCTTGAATTTTCTGTATTGGTCGGGAAAGAAAATCACAGAATCCAATAATCCTGTAGAGTCCAGCATGTTTACAAATGCCATCTCTGATCCAGGGTTTTGTCCGTTCTTGGTCTTTACGATGCCTATGTGATCTATTTCTCCTCCAAGAATAATCTTTTCTGTTCGTTCTCCATTCTTAAAATCACGACAAGTAGTATTACACATACTAATATCGTACATGTCTACCTTACCGCAAGTAATAGAACATCCTAACAAAGAGTCTTCGCTATCAGCTAGCCATTCAGGACTATCTTGTAAAGAGTATGGAGGACTAACCAAAGACCCTATCAGATCTGATACGATTTCTTTTCTATTCTTATTAATCTTACCATTCTCTAACAGATACTCTAAACATTTCTTCAGAGACGGTTGTTTATTTTCTACGACAAACTTTAGTTCTTTCTTAGTTAGATTAGAAACCAAGCTAAATTCAAAAAGCATGTAATTTCTTGTTAGTTTAAGATAGGACAACGCTCCTGTCTGCATCAATGCTTTAGCAGCGTTAGAGTTGATGTTGGGGAAAATTTCTAATAAATAATCCAACCAATGTAATTCTTCTAAGTTTTTATCTGATAGTATTTTCATCAGTTTGTCAAAGACAGAACTACCAACTCCTTTGATGTCTGTTAGGCCAAAGTAGACCTTGTTGTTTTTGAGTATAAAGTGCTTGTTTAAGAGTCGTATGTCTGGAGGTCTAACATCTATATCCATCTCTGTAGCGTTCTGTACAAGCTCCTTGATCTCTGCTTGAGGATCAATCTTGTCCTTGGCGAATCGTAGATAAGAAGCAAAGAACACTTTGGGAAAATGAGCCTTAGCAAATGCCGAAAGATATCCGTTGATAGCATAACTTACGCTGTGTGATTTATTGAAAGAATATCTTTGACTCTTTTCGACCCATCCGAAAATTTCTTCTGCTTCGCTCTTGCTAACAATGTTCAGTTTAGCAGAGCCCTTGATAAACTTCTTCTTAACCTTCGCCATTTCTTCTGGCTTCTTTTTGCCAATAGCTTTTCGTAGACTATCTGCTTCTTGAAGATTAAAACCAGCGATAACTTTTGCAATCTCCATCGCTTGCTCTTGATAAATCATTTCACCATAAGTGCTATTTAGAATAGGTTCTAGTGCAGGATGGAAATAGTCTACTGCTTCTTCTTTATTCTTTTTATCAATGTAATGGTTGGTAACGCTTTTGCCGTCTCTCATAGCTTCCAAACATCCTGGTCTTAGGATAGCAATAAGAGCAGAAAGCTGTTCCAGATTTTCTGGTTTTAGTTTTTTAGCACTTTGTTTACCTAGCCTACTCTCTAACTGGAAAACACCTTTAGTATTGCCGTCAGAGATCAAGTCCCAAGTTCTTTGACAATCCAGATTTAGATTCTCAATAGTAGGCTGAAAATCAATTTTAGTAACCCCATCCACTTCTTGAATAGGGAACTTACAGCCGCAAGCATAGGTAAAATACTTCATTCTTTATGTTCCAATTTAGGTGTGTGAGCAGTAGATTCTGTCATCTCTACAATAGTAATGCTCACAGCCTTGTTTGTCAAGTCTCCTTCTTTTCTTAATAGTTTTTCTATATTTTTACAAATTCTACCACAGTCCATGTTCTGCTCAATTTTAATTATCATACATTGATTCCCATGCTGCTAATGTATGCTGGAAAGGATTGCCCTCTATGTTATGAACCAGAGCAAGCATCTCTTGGGCAATTTCTCTAATCTCTTTTTGAGCGTGCTCACTATTTCGTAGTTTCTGGAAGTTAGCAAAACTTCTCATGTTAAAACTAACGTCTGCTTGAATCTGACTGTTATAAGTTTTAAAGAATCTTGCCGACTCTTTAGCTCTTTTTCTTCCAAGAGTATCTGTTAATTCTTCTACACATTGATGATATAAAGTATTACCCAGCTTGGTATATTCCTGTAGTTTATCTTGCCAATTAGAAGTCCAATCTGCTGGTAGATAATACTTATCCTCTTTTAGTTCTTTGTAGCGGGCCGACTCAGCATTAAGAGAGCTGATTCTATGTTTAAGTAGATGAATATGACTAGCAATGTCGCAATCAACAAGAAAGTGAACCATTCCTTTTTCAAACGGAGTTTCATGGCCGTTACTCCAGAGCATGTTTATAAGATTAGGAATTCGTTCCTTTTTTTCGTTCGTTAAATTTCTACTGGTGCTTGTCCAAGCAGAGCAAGCAATAACTTCATCTGATCCATAATACCCCAACAACTCAACTTTGTTCTTCATTAGTTCTCCTGTGTCTAAAAAAATCTTTCCAGCTTTGGCTGCATCCTACTATACATAGTATTCGCCAAAACGATGGAAGCAACATTGTCGCTCGGAAAATGAACTCCTTGTTGAACTCTTGCTACTCCTGTATCCTTTGCTATGTTATCGAATTGTAAAGATAGTTGTGGATAAACTTTTGATAAAATGTTGGCTACAAGTTGTGAATAAAAAGTATGACCAGAAGGATAACTCGCAGTATGGATAGTATCTGTCACAATCGGATCCATTTCTATGCCATAAAAATCTGCTATTTGTATTGGCCTTGGTCTATTCCAATGGTTTTTAGTATTCATTAGTACTGGTTCTACTAACTCATAAAATAAGTCGATGTATCTTTGTGGATATTTTAGATTATGCTTTTTCAGTAGTTCTATAAAAAAGCTATCCATGTCCTCATCCATTCTATGAATAAATTCCAAATCTTTTTTAGATCTATACTTTTTAGTAGCTTCTGCTACCATAATAGTTTCTTTTTTGGTTATAATGCTATCATTCGCCGGAGGAGGAGATAAGATAAGCTTATAATCAAAATCTATTAGCTCGCTAACAGGAACTTCGGTTACCACAGTGTAGTAACCGAGTTCCACTAGCTTTTTTCTTACTGTTATAAGATTGAGATCCATTTACTGTTGGGTTATTTCCCCTCCTGATCGAGTAATTAGTCCAGCGAACACTCTAAGATCAACATCCTCATTAACATAAGCGGTTGATCCATCCACTCTTGTTACATTCATACCGCCAGGATGCCATGAAAATGCTTCTCCGTTATTGGTCTTGTTCATAGTATATCCCATGTTTCTAGCAGCACCTTTATCTCCATTAGCATCAATAGGATGAAGCTTGAACGGACCAAGGCTATCTGCCCAACCAAGACACTGATTAATAACGTCCGGAACAATTTGTGCGGGAGTACCCTTAACCCAACTTGGTCTTGAAGCACATTCTACAACAAGAAAGGTTTTGCTTGTTCCATCTCTAAACTGACCC
>Ga0070754_10000562_pt1 | contig 34103 bp, 29 predicted proteins | sample VirMetDEL_Sep_01_FD_75181 | JGI IMG/M metagenome (GOLD analysis project Ga0070754, IMG submission 75181) | Aqueous microbial communities from the Delaware River and Bay under freshwater to marine salinity gradient to study organic matter... | ecosystem: Environmental > Aquatic > Marine >...
AGATAAACCACGGTTCACGGCCAGTAGTTTCTCGGTTGCGGCCATGAGCCCATCCAATCCTACTGGTGTAAATTCCTCCTCCTGTACGCTGTTAGGTTGACGAGGCTGAACCTCTGGCACCTTAGAGCGGAGCTTGGCAATAGACGGGTTCACATTCCCCGGCTTCACCATATCTAAAAATTCATTTATCTCTTCTCGATTCATCGCACAGTACTCATAGCCTGAAACGGACTCTCATATATCTTGGGAGCTGGTCGTTGCGGAAGGGGTTGGGCAGGTCTCTGCGGAAATCTAGCATTAGCCCCATTCATTTCAATAACAGGATCGCTAACCACAGCTCTTCCTTGTTGAGTCTGCATAATATTACGTGGCTGGTGATTCGCTATATTGAAATCCCGAACTTCACGAAGTTGTCCATTAGGCAGACGTAAACGGTAAATAGGCTGACCATAAGAATCCTGACCCACATGACCAGTCTGATGCATAGTTCGGCGCTCCATAGCATTCAGTAACTTGTCTGAGTCATGTCGTCCACGTAAATAATCCATCTTCATTTTTTGCCTCGTAGCTAACTCAACTTCCAAGTTCTTCACATGATCCTGTGCGCTTCTCCAGTTCTCAGGTACGCCGGGAGCTTTGCCGGGTCGTCTGAATAGGCGATCTACCATGGTTCTACGAGGCGTGGTGTATGGGGCTAGTAGGTTCTTATAGTGTGTCAGGTCTTTCGCAAGGTTGGCTGTATCATCTGTGAACTGTCCTAGGCTTGAACCTATTCTAGGGATGTCTTTTAAACGCTCAGTATGGAAGCCGCGTGCGTGCTGGCCAAATATCTTAGGGAAGAAATCTGGGTAGTGTCTCATGATCGCAACACGATCATCAATGTTTCCCCCTCCCAGCATATCGAGTATGCCAGTATCCCCACCAGTTATCCTCTTAGGGATCATCCTCTCCTGACGTCCTCTTGGACCCGTCATCATCTTACCAAACTTATCCGACACGTGCGGGAGATCATAAAATACCTTAGTCGAAGTATCTCCTATTCCCGGTGTGAAGCTCGGCATCATTTTACCCTCAGCACCGGAACCCAACGCTCTATTACCGATCTGACGTGTTCCTCCTGATAGTCCGTCTTTAAGTCGAAGGATAGATTGTGGACTCAGTTTACCCTGAGCCATCATCTTGGCCCAGCGAGGTGATGCTTCTTTCACCAACAGTGATGTTCTAAATTGTTCTACGTGATTCATCGTAAAGCCCTGCCTAGCTTGGAAGGGATACCCACCCCACCTATTGCGGCACCGTATAATGTAGGAACAGCAAGCGATCCTAGCAAGTAAGTTTTGTAAGCTGTGTTCAGTGCCTCCTTCTCCTGAGCCTTGCGCTCATCATCCTTGGATGTAGCATCCAGATATTTCTTAGCGTGCCATGATGCTTGGTTCTCATTGATCAGGGTAGGCGCATTCATCATAGCTGCCAGCCCTAATCCTGTTCCAGCTCCTGCTAATCCGGACAACACAGGGTTTCCTGTCTTGTGATAAGTCATCCCTCCAAGAATACCAGCTCCCAGTAGGGTAGCGATGGGAGATGCTATTGATAATGCGTTACTCAGGGGACGAGCTACACTCTGGTTTATCCGGGAAGGGGAATGCCATGGGCGGTTGCGTATGTGAGCGTGTCCTGCCTCGTGCGCTATGATATTCTCACGCAGGTAGTCAGGATGGTATCCAATCAGTCCTGCTCCTAGATGCTTGGCTACTCTCCTCTCTCCGAAGTGCTCGCGTAGTGCTTTACGGACTCTACGATCTCGCTTGTATAAGAACTTGGCTGATCTCGGCGCAGCATAGAATGCATTACGGGTCTTATCATACGGCACCATAGGTAGGTGCGATGGTAATCCCATACGTGTCAGGATCTTCTTAGCCTGCTCGGGTGTGACCTTTTCGGACTCTTCTATCTGCTTCTCTAACCGCTTACGCGTGAGATAGTGCATAAGCATGGAGATCCCCATGGCGCTTCCTACAGCCAAGGGATACTGGTGGCGTTCTATGAACTCGCCAGCGCTAAATGCCTCCTTGTACATTACCCTCCCGTATTCTTTTTCTTAGCCTGCGCATCAGACTTAGGCTCTGCCACATCCTTAGTTCCTTCCCGGATACGCGTACGTAGCATATCCAGTTCTGCTGCCTGCTTATCAAACAGCTCTTGAAATGAGGCAGCTTGTTTATCAGGCATGAGTGACTCATCCACATATATCGGTTCTATGGATGCCATCTTAGCAACCATAGGATCGGGCTCAGTAGATACTAGACTGGGATACTGATTGGCCATGAAGTCTCTGTATCGCTCGTAGTCCTCTGGGGACGACCCTCGCAGTACACGTAGGTGCTCCATGCCTCTGTAGAAATCGTTTAGCTTCTCATCTACATCCTGTAGTTTATACTTGTTCAGGAACTCCTGTTTGTCCATGGAGGTCCCATCGTCTATGAAACTAGATGCTTCTGTAGGGTCCTCGATTCTACTCCCGCGTCCCTTAAACAGCGCTGCCTGTGCTCCTGCACCCCAGCCTGTCTGTTCGTTGAAAAGAAGCCCAGCATCGGTCGTAGCCTCGGGCATGCCTTCGTGTGTAATATCTATGTCGTTATTATCTAACAGGTAGTTAGACTTATGCCCTAGAGAGTCATCATCTAGGTTCTTATACATCTTGTGTCTCTTCTCGTGATACGCTACACCCTCCTGATTCATGTCAGGTATGAAGTGTTCAGCAGCTCCGGGAATAGTACCGTAGTTCTTCACACCTAGGTCCATCCTGATCTCATCTTCACGAGGCAGGTATGCTGCATGGTGATCCTTACTATTGTACAAAGGTGTAGGGTCATCTACCCTAGTATAGTCAAAGTTAGGTGTTGTCTTGTCGCTCCAGTGCCAGTTCTCTTTGGGCTCTGCAGCTCTCTGTGCTTGTTGGTACTTCTGAGCTTTCGCTAGTTCTCCATCCAGTTGATCTCCGTACCACGGCTCTGCGAACTGCCGGTATGTATAATGTCCTTGGTAGTTATTGTCCGTGACTTTAGGATCTACCTTGTGTGGAGTAATGTCTCCTAAGTCTGCCTTAGGGACCTCGTTCTTCTTGAACTTAGACAGGAAGTCGCCTACGAAGCCTGCATTTTTAGTAGCATCTTCCCACACGCTTGGTTGCTTGGGTGCCTCAGGCTGCACGACTCCCTGTTGAGCCATGTCCTGATACTGATTACGATATTGTTCTGCTCCAGCCAGAGCTGTCTCCAGCACACCACCACCTACGCTACCTTCTTCGATGAATTCGAGGATTGTTTGCTCGAGTTCTGGGCCGGTGACGTTGAGTGGTAATCCTGCTGCGTGTTCTTTGTTGAGGAATTGTGCAAGTGTTTTGAGTTCTCCACTGTCGAACGCCGCGACTTTTGTAGTTTGGGTAACATTCTCTGTGACTTCTGGTTTCGATATCGCATCTGTTTGTTGTATCTGTACTGTTGGGGGTATTACTGTATTTCGCACATGTAATTGGAACCCGGTAGGTATGTGCGTAACTCCGGGGAATTTGCCGCCCGGTGAATCTACGATCCACTCCTCTGGGCGTTCCATCATTGATCTTTGCACGAGGAAATGCTTGTGGTCATAACGCCCCGCGTCTGAATGCGATTTAGCATCCAGAAGCGTGCGTAGTGTGTCTGCGTTGGCATCAACGCTGGCTGCTTTGTTGAGCTTCTCAGTCCGATAGGCGTCCATTTGGTTACGCAATAAAGTCCGTGCTTCGCCGTCAACATAAAGCAGTGGGTCTATAGCCCAGTTCCTCAAGGAAAAGGCTCGTCTAGGTGTTGGGTTTCTAAGGAACTGAGCAAGATTTCGAGACTTGAATGACTTCCATCGCTTAATTTGACGATCGTCGTCATCACTTCTTTTCCCTTCTGCATATCCAAAATACCAATCCAACCAACCCAGTTCGTTACTACCTGTCGGCATCCAGTGAGCTGGCCATTTATCCATTCCGGCGAGCCTACTTCCCATTCGTCCGTATATATTAGAGTATTGTTCTTTGAGTTCATTTGGTTTTAGGTCGGGGTTAAAGTCCTTATCAGGACCGTTGTGTTCTATCTCGTCCCACTCCTCACCAGCCACCTTGTGGATACAACGATCCATAAGTGCGTCAAAGCAATCGGCGGGTTCGAGATCTGGTTTGAAATGTGTGGTGTGTGCTCTCGATGCGACCTTCTCGATCATCATCTTCCTACCTATCCAGCGTGCGTTCCACTCGGCCGACTTCATCATATCGAATCGGTTCGGTAGGTTCTTACGCATGACTGCAGTATTTACCTCTGCAGCATCCAGAGCATCCTTAATCTGTTGTGCTTTCTCTTCCCGCGAAGCATCCTTGTCGCGTTGCTTCGCAGGGACCAAGCGCTCATATGCTTTCTCAAATACACGAGCATCATATTTAGCAGAGTTAGCAGCGAAGATATCTTCACCCCATCTCTTCTTCAGCACATCGTCGCTTACGCCCAAGTCCTTGAGCAGCGAATACATATGCATGTTCGCCTGTCCAATCTTCAGCCGATACTGTGTGGTCTCTGGTTCGAATCCTACACGGAATGCTGACCGGGACTGGCGAAGGTTAAACTGAGTTTCTAATGCTCCATTCTCCTGACGACGAGTGTATACCCCCGGTAGCAGTCGAGACTGCATGATGGAAGTGTACTCATTACCCCCATGGATGAATGTCCCCCTGTTACTCAGGTAGGGCACACGCATGAGAGACAAGCGCTGTTTGTCCAGCAGCTTGTTAGTTTTGTCGTCATATAACTTTACCGTACCTCTGAGGCGGCGTGATAAATACCTATCCTCTAGGATAGCTTTCTTCTGCTCCTCGTATGAAAAGTCCTCAGGCCCCTCATAATCCACGTCAGCGATCTCCATGCGAACCCCTCCCCACTTCATGGGGTAGGATTCTACAAGCGCATTCTTAGTTCTGTCGTACAGATCCTGACGGGCGGATTTGAAATCACCAAAATCTCTCAGCTCCACACCTTTAGGCATCTCGATGTCTTCTGGACGGATTTGCATTGGTTCATTATAACCGATATCTGGTAGCTCTGACAACGAATAGATAAAAACAAAAGCCGGGTGTTTGGGACCGGCTGATGTTTAAATCCTTTCTTTTGTTTATGTTTGTTAAGCACCTACGGGATTGTAACTCCCATCCTTCAGCTTACGAGCTTTGTCGTACGCGTACGGATTGAGGCTCCAGTAGTCTGGAATTTTATTATTCTCGGCTTCCTTCTTCTTGGGTGTGAATGACCATGGAGCGAGGAACGCCGCATGGGGTAATTCTTCCCGAGTTATCGGTGCTGAATGATCGAGGTTGTGTATGCACTCTTCCACTTCTGTAGCCATGTATGGGGCCATCGTGTGTTGTAGGTATACCCAGTCCTCGTCCTTGAGGTGATCTCTTACTCCTTCGTCATACTTACGTGCAGAGAACTCTGTGAAGAATTCCTCCGCATAACAGAATGACACTGGGAGATCCAGCGATTTCAACCCACCTATCCACTCCCCTGTTATTGGGTTAGTGGTTGATTGGTCGAGTTCCAGTGTTCCATCCAGCAAGCTAGATGTTCCATCTTCCGTTTCCGGATCGCTTTGCGTAAGGTCCGCTCCAACGAATCGGAACGGGTACTGTTGCTCAGCGTCCAGAGGGACCAGTGGATGATCACCAAACAGCTTAATGAAATCCCCGAGTTGAAACGGGGCTCTAGACAGCTGCCGACCGCCAATGGAGACGGCGGTCTTCATTGGGAGTAAACCCGGAATTTCCGGATACGAACTCAGCCTTAGCAATCCTCCCGGTGTGGCCACTTGCGTGTCCGGTCCGGTTGGTTGATGGGCGAACTCCTCGAGCTCGTTATACCGCGGCTTCGTCTGCCCTGTGAGCCAAGCACGCCCCTTGAAAAAGGGCACACCATACGCTCTCAGTTCAACATGCCTGAGTATTTGTTCCCACTTATTTCCTTTTCTTCGGAACATGGGAACGGATTGACCCGGTGCGAGGAAGGCGGTCTTTTCAGCGCCTCCTGCGGTTTTCCATGCATACATCAATTCGAAACGAATCATGAGTGTTGGATCTGCCATCTGTGCGGGGTCTGGGGACGCGACAGTGGCAGTGTTTGCTAAGTTTAATGGAATCGATTCTGCATAAATAGCTTCCTGCTTAGCACAGGAAGTGGTATTTGAATAAGGCTGCAGTTCGAGTTGATTTAGTTTGTCTAATTCGGTCATTTTTTTTATCTATTTAGTTCACGTGTTCACATCCTACGCCAGCACAGTGCGAAGCATAAGCTTATCACTATCCAAGGCAATACGGGTGCGAGCCAGTTTAAGAAGCTCGCACAGAACATGAAAACGGGGATTGCCATCCGCACGACGACAATCCCCGCAAGGAGAATTAGTATTTCCTTCACAGAAATATTTAACACATACTGCCTAGTGGTTACCGATACTAAAATCAGACCTGTCCGGGCGTAGAAGTGCTTGCTCCACGCGCTGGTGGAGCTACTTTCAGCCTGTTACCCTGCAATTCATATACATTGAAGACACCCCCCAGTACATCACCTGCCTGAATCAGTTCCTTCTTATCAATCTCAGTAATAAGCTGTTGGATCTGCTGTTTGGACACGCCAATGGGTACTTCCATGAATTCGATCTCACCCGTAGAAACATTGATAGCCAATTCGATGTGATCGCACTCCTGCACCTGTAGAGGTGCATTAGTCTTGGCAGTATATGTCGTGGCTGGAAGAACATCCACGCCTACAACAGTATCCGGACTATCCTTCTCTCCCGGCTTCACGTGAAGCAGGAAATCATGTCTGCTGGAGATAGCATCAAAGCCATCTCTAACCACACCGGGACCTGAGCGACCTTCAGCTCTACGCCAGATGTGCTTAGTGCACTCCGCTCGCTTCGACTTGTAATTTCTCGAGGTGTAATAGAACAGGTATTTGTGGTCATCGCCACCTTGCTCATCCATCTGAAAATCAGGGGGTTGTATTCGGACCGCATAGACTTTCTTCAGTCCTACGCGTTTTACTTTACGTAATCCGACTTCGGGTATTGTTGGGGTATCGCTCATCTTATTATCTAGTGTTGTTTCACTCATCTTCTTTAAACATTTGCTTTTCGTACGGGATTCCTAAACTATCATAGTAAACCATCATTTCAATGATATCCGTTCTTTCCAAATCTGGGGTACAGACAGGACATCCGGGGATATGATAGAATTTGTCGGCCTCAATCTTAAATCCATTTGGATCAGTCTGAGGTGTTATCCATCCTATAACAGCTGCACACGGCACGCATACCAGCCTCGCCATCCCGTTGTAATCACTACGACATGGAGGGCAGACTGGCTCTACTGCGTGTAGGTGTCCGGTATCCACTAACTTAGCGTTGTCGCATGTAACATTCTTATTACAAGCACAGCGGATACGTGTGGGGTCGAAGTCCTCAGGCACAACATTCGGAGGCCGACCAATCTGCTGAAGCAAACTGATCAGATCCGCGGTTGTTGGTTCAGGGTTATCCTGTTTCCATCGCGCTAGTATTTCCTGACGCTCCTCTTTATCCATTACACATGCACTTCAAAGTAATCCTCTATATACGCATGCTTTTCATCATCAGGCAAGTTAACATATTTGACCACATCCTCGAGCTTCTGATACGCATCCTCACGTTTCTGCTCTAAGCGATCAAAGTCCACCTGCGAGATATCACCCACGATTCTTGTCTCAGATCCCACATACGGGTCCACGAATCTGACGAACTTATCGTCCTTGGCCCACTGCTTGAACCACTTCCTGACTGTGGGATAACCTCTCCCCACAGATTCAGCAAACTCATTCATGTCGAATTCGATAAACCCTTTATCATTCGGGATACCGATCTCATTCACGAGCTGCATCCAATCATAGAAGCGCTCATTATCCTCGGGAACCATAATATCAGTCTCACGCACCTGAGCAATCTTCTCAGTCATACGCTCACGCTCAATTACATTAGCTCCCTGCAGTTGCTGGAAGACAGCATAGATACCCTCCTTGGATATGTTTGCTTCCGAGGCCAGCTTGTCTCCTGTCACCCGGCATATCCCACTGGCATCTGTTAACCTACGCAACGCATTGAATGCCTTCTCGTAGTCAGACTTAGGGGGGTGCCCAGTTCTCAAGAAATAAAGCTGAGTGTCGTAGCTATCCTTGGAGTAGTACGTCATGCACGTCGAATCTTTACCGTCACGACCAGCGCGACCGGTTTCTTGGGCAAGGGCTTCGACGGTGCCGGGAATGTCACGGTGGATGACTCCACGTATGTCAGGCTTGTCCACCCCCATGCCGAACGCATTTGTTGCGACCATAACACGGGTGTAGCCTTGCATAAACATGTCTTGATTTGTACGCTTTGTTCCATCTGTTAACTCGCTGTGGAAGATAAGTACATCCTCCCGCAGATTCTTGTTTAGCATCTCAGCCGTCTCTTCGACCTTCCTGATCGTACAACAATAGACGATGGTACTTCCCGGGATCTCTCGCGCTGTATCACAAATCATGTAATCACTGGCGAGTTCCGCGCTCTTGAGATGTAGGTTAGTTCTTCTTGGGTAGTTGATTATCTTCTTCCCATGCGCTAGCCCCAGCACTCTCCGCACATCAGTCTCAACCTCTTGCGGACAGGTAGCCGTGAACGCTGCCACGACCTTGGGGTTATGCTCGCGAATGAAGTCACCCACCTTACAGTAAGCCGAGCGAAAGTTATCGCTCCACTGGCTGAGGGTATGTGCTTCATCCAACACCACGAAGTCTGGGGGTACCAGACTCATGGCTTGCTTGAAAGAATCATTGTGTAATCGCTCAGGCGCTACATACAGGAAGCTGAGTTCGCCTTCTGCCCAGCGGCGTGCAGCATCCTCATTCTCTCCCTGCGTCTGCATTCCAGACATAGCAGCGGCCTCTATACCCACAGCATGCAGGCTTCTTACCTGATCTCTGATGAGCGCTACTAGAGGGCTGAAGACTATGGTCCGCCACCCCAAGCACATGGCTGGGATGACGAAACATGCAGTCTTACCTGTTCCTGTTGGCAGGATACACAGGGTATCCATCTGTGCCAAAATACTCGTAATGACAGGTTCTTGTCCATCTCGTAAACCTTCATAGCCCATCTGCCTGAGCACCTCTGACATGTTCCCCAGCCCCTTACGGACTAGAGCCCAGTCTGGCTCGGCAGGGCGTGATGGCCAGCGATCTACAATATCCTGAGTATCCATTAAGCAAGTGTACGGGCTAAGCTGGGTAGCACATGCCCAGTTTCCAAATTAGGCGCACCTAACCAATCAGCTACGAACTTCGTGTTGAAGTTCTTTCTTTGCTCAAAGGTCAGTGTTGCCGGGTAATGGAAGGCTTCACATAGGTCTACTGTCTTCTTAGCCAGTTCGTTAAACGTGTTTGTTATCTCATCCAACGTGTATGTTCTCAGTAGTCCCCACCGGAACAAGCGTAGGAGTACGCTCTTCGGGTGGACCGAGTAAACACTGTAGGCATCATTCTTAACCGTATTTTGGGACGTAACATCCCTTACGGCGTTGACAATGAAGTCCTTAGCATTCTCAGAACTTAACATCTGCATCGGATCATACCGCTTGGTGTCTAGAATATTCCATTCACCGTTCAATACTGCTTCCAGTCTCATATGCACTAGTGCCGTCACGACTGTCTCCTCTGGAGTTATGGGGAAGCGTTCTAAGTCATCCTCAAACGAAGCTTGTTCAAAATAAATTAATGAGGCGTGCGCCCCTATAGGAATCATCTTTCTAAATTACTCAAATAAAAGGACTCGAAAATCCTCGGCCGAGTCAGCATGAACAGGGGCATATGTTTTAGTCCCTGTACGCTAGATCCCGGCTTGGCCAAGTCCCGTAACCTCACCTTGGGAATCAAGATCAAGGTCACAATTTTATCGAACTCATCACTGCAAAGATTTACAGCATCATAAGCTCGAATAGAACGGGGTACACCATGTAGTGTATCCCCGGCCTCTGCAAACTGTCGGTAAACATCTACTGGCGAGTAATACTCGCACAGCGGGAGGTTAGAACCGACTTGCGTATACTGATCGGAGGATAAGTCATCTATCGTAACTGGTGCTGGCAGACCATCATCCCTGTACAACACCTCTACCCATCCGTGCGCATAATGCGCATCATATTCTTTGTTTTCGTTAGACATATTGGAAAGAGGTAAGTGCTGCGGCGAAGAGTCCGCCAAATCTGGGGTGTTAGTTCAAAAGCACTTTAGCATGCCTCATACTGGACATCCAGTCCGAGACTAAAGAATCCTCAATTTCTGTCTGGGTTACGACAAATAAGCTGTCTGCACTGGTGAATCCGGGGTCCGAAATTAGGAACGGAGCACGCGGTGCATCGGCTAATACGTCAAGTAAAAAACTAGTGGGTTTAGGATTAAATATCTCATGAATGAGATTGACTCTCTCGTAAACCACAATCATGTGGGAGAACTGGAAAGGCACCCTGAGCGGGAGCTCTACGACCTCATCGAGGCACTCTAGATACTCCTTCAAGGTACCGTTCATTCTCACGCCTGTCAGCTTCTCTAAAGCCTGTATAAGGTAATGGTCATTAGTCCGCAAGAACGGTTTCTTCTTCGACATTTTCAAAATCAGGTCTCGGTGGACCTGCATCTCCTTGGGTTGGCATTTCTGCCTGAGCTTCCTGTGCTTTCTCCCTTGTCTCGATATCTTCCTTGATACGTTCGACAGTGTCTACGTACCCTTCGATATCAAGCTTCTGTCCTATGAGAGTTTTCATCTCATCGTTCTGGTGGAAAGCCTTATGGAACTCTTCTGCGGGAACCGCGTGCACGCCTAGATCCTTACACGTGTAAGTACCATCAGATGTCTCAATTTTCGATCCTAGATATTTGCTTTTGCAGAACCAGTCTGAAAAGCTCTTGGCGAAATGTAATCCGGGTTCCACGTATACACCCGGAACATCTCCGCGGTGTTCGTTTCTTATCTCAAAGAACAACTTACGCTTCTCAGGTCCGAACGAGTTCTTGGCTATTGCCATGTTTATGTTCTTACCCGAGTTGGTCTTGTCCTTGTACTTGGCTAAACTACGCTGTCCTAGAATCCATTGCTGGGTTGCTAGTTGCTGGGGAGCACGACCACCAATGTGAGTCTTGTTCTCCAGACAGGTGATAGCTTCAGGTAGGATAATCTTTGGTCCAAAGGAATGCTCCATAGCTTTCTTCAGGTCCTCGCTCTGATGCTGGCATAAGATCAATATCATATTGTCGTTCTCCATCATGTAAGCCAAGCGCCTGCACCAAGCCTGTGCAAATTTGGCATGACCAAAGTTTGTACCAGTATTGGTTTGCTGGAACTTCTTATCCTTATCCATGTTCTTGCCATAGTCGTAGAACTGTGCGGCTTCAGCTTGGTTCATCAAGCGTGACCATGGGTCTACGATTACAACCAGAGGCACGTGATGTGGTACGCTGATAGGATAGTCCTTCAGGGCTTTCCTGCCGCGCATAACATCTGCATAGTCCATCAAAAACTGATCTAGGTGATCAAGTGAACCAATTCGCTCTACACGTAGTTTACTTAACATCTTCCCAGCCTTCTTGGGATCAGAACTCATCATTCTAATCATGCGGTGCGGTGGCATTTGTTTACCTTCACACTCACAGTAGACTGCTGGTGCTCCCTGATCCATAGCCCAACCAGCAATGGTCAGTGCTAGGGAAGTCTTACCCGCGCTCTCCGGGGCAATGATCTCGAGGAAGCTACCATGTGGTAAACCTACTACACCCATAGCATGTTGCATCTCGAACTCAGGTATCCATAGTACATTACGCTTGATGTCAGAAGCTGTGGCGAATCCTATAGTTTGGTTCTTCCTGCGACTGACGACTGACGACAATACTTGGGCTGCGTTCTCAAACACATCACTATCCGAATCCAAGATATCAAATCCTAGATCAGGCGCTGCTATAGCTGCTATTCTATCTTTAGTCTTGTCTTCCGCCTGCTTCTTAGCGACGGTCTTCTTTGTTGTAGTTTTCTTCTTGGCATTCTTCTTCGTTACCGGACCCTTCTTCCATTTAGATATAGTCATAGGGGAAGCACCGAACTTCTTAGCTGCAGCAGCCTGCGAGTGCTCTTCTGCATACGCTAGGATTTCTTTCTTCTCCTCATCCGTATAACGTTTAACTTTCTTCTTTTTAGACATAGTAAAAAACGGCTCCGGTATTATACCGGCCCGGAGCCACAGCCGGATGTTAACCACTTACGCTTTGACACTGTCACGGGAACCTAGCTGTGCCCACTCGACTACTTGGTCGGGTGTCATAGCCTCAGTCCCTATACCATTCAACTCGTTCAACCGTGCTCTCTCCTCATCAGACAGAGGAGCATTATCCGTGTCTGTGGGTGCAGTCCCTTGAGATAGCACATCGGCTGGTGTTGACGCCGCTGTAGTAGCTGGCGCTGGTACGTTGGTGTCCTGTGCAGGCGGTGGGGGTCCCGCAGGGGGGTTAGTTCCACCTAGCCCCAACTCCGCTGGTGTCTTCCATCCACTGGACTGATCTTCAGTCATAAGACTCAAGTTCCTTCCAGATTCGAGGAAGCTAGTAACCGCGGAGGCAGCATACATATCAGGTAGCACACTTCCTGTATCCAAATCCGTAACCCAGTATTTTACTTCTGGCGGTTCTGGAGCTGCGGGGGGAGCAGCAGGAGGTGCAGCCTGTGCAGGGGCTGGTGCGGGGGGCGCAGCAGGTGTGGGCGCTGCGGGAGGGGTTTGGGCAGGTGAAGTTGCAGTAGGCATAGAAGCACTCGCATACGAGGTTGGCTTAGGCGGTACGGTACACTTACCGGAACACGCCTGCTCAATTAACTCATATGGGATGGCTCCATCCTCTAACATAAAGTTCACGAGATCCTGATAGCTATAGATCATTAGCGCCTCTTCTGTCCATATGTTGTATCTAGCATTGATAACATCAGGACCTACCGGTTTCTGTACAGCACCTTGGGCTGACTTATGGCTACTAGGAACCAATGTAAAGCCACCAAAGTTCTGCGGTGTACCCGGTATCTGGGACGCAGTAATCCAAAGACCAGTCTGAGGATCTGTTATATCCCCAAACAAATAGTCTGGCCAGTTAGGATCTAATACCTTTTCAATCCCCGGTCTCCACTCACTGAGTTTCTCACACAGGTCCTCACCACCCTTATTAGGGGTGATCAGTACTGCATTCTTTACCTCCTGTGTGCTGGACGTATCATGTCCATAGAAGTTAAAGAAGCACTTCCAACCGGGATAAGGAATGACAGGGCCTTCCCTTGAATCCTTCGGCCTCTTAGTGAGATTCTTAATGTTTGGATCGGTACTCTGGGAGGCTACTTGCCTAACATCCAATACTGGGTCCCAGAAGTCTTCAGTTCCATAGTTCCCCACCATCTGCTTACGCGTGAGAGGGGACAAGAACTTAGCACTCGCATTCCCAAAGAACGCGTAAGCCTGTACGCGAATGAAGAATGAGTTAAATGCTGCTTGGTTGTTTTCATCCAACTGCGAGGCGTCCCGGTAAGGGATGATGCTCTGCTTGAATGCCGGTGCTGCTGGGTCTGGATTGTTGGCCCAGTCAAAGCCCGGAAGGATTCTGCCAGCATAAGATTTCTTCGCTGACGGTGTGAATGAATGAACGCCATCTTGGAAATAATCCATCCAGCTGCGTTCGGAATCTGGTCTTTCGAATGTGGGCCGCGGAGGACCCATAGGTATATTGCTCATATATTATTATGTTTCTTACTTCTTACTGTTGTTTATTGTCTGAATGTACCTAGGACAATGGTCTCTGGTACGTAAACGACGAGCGCTTACTTAACCCAATAACTCAGCAAGTTCAACAACTTCCTCACCTTTCGGTTTGGTTGACCACCGTTTGTTGTAGTCAGTGTCGATAGGGTAGTTCATTACCCGTTTGTGATAGGTCCATGTGTTCTTGTCACACATAAACTCTTGATGCAGTTCAGCCACGCGTGTGGCCTCCTCGAGGGGACATAATGTCACCACCGAGTCATACAAAATAATCAGGGGACGAGCCTTCATACTATTGTCCCTGAAATACCTCAGTAACCAATCTGCAGCTCTAGCGGCAGTTGCTGCCACCGACTCCTGCATAGGAAAGTTCCTGAGTTCTCGGCCAAGTGCGGCCAGTATCCTTCTCGCTTCCCGTCCCTTAGTTTGACCTAGTGGACAGTGGCGAATCCTCCCGGAAGCAGCACGGTATTTACCATCCCTATCAGGGACTTTCTCCATGTCTTCCAAGAATGCTACGGCTACTGGCTGACGCGCACGAAGCGCATCTAGGATTGCTTGACCTGTACCCTCCTCGGGCTTGATCCCCGTATCTTGCTCGATCTTTCTTTCGAGCGTGGTAGGTGATGCTCCATATGCTGTGGAGAAGTTTCCTACCTTACCGAGTCCTTTACGTTCCACCTTCTCGTTCAACACTTCGCGTGGCTTATGGGTTACCATTTCTGCCAACGACCAGTGTAGATCCGCTTTAGGGGATATCCGCTCTCCGTTATCATCCAATTCAAAGTCCGCGTCTGTGTGGAGATGTTCTGTAAACATACCGGGGGGTATGCCTAGGATATCGTCATAGGATACTCGTACATACTCATCCTTACCCTTCAGCTTTGCATACTGTTGGTCAGGTCGAGTCATGATGTTGATCAGCTTCTCGTCACCACTAATGAACGCTAGTCCACGTATCTCAGCAGTCTGATAATCTGATTCGACAAAGCACCAACCATCTGGTGCTTTAACACACGAGCGTATAGATGGAGGTTTTTCCTCTATATAACGCTCAAATTCTTCAGGCAACTCGCCATGCTCTTTTGCATCTTCAAGAGCTGATTGGATACCTTGTTGTATCTTCTCATTCACATAGGAAGGCCAGTTAAGGATGTTGGGATTCCAACTCCTTGGCCGTCCTGTTTCTGTAGTACTCATCTGACCGTGAACCCGACCGTCTGAGCATAGTGATTCGTGCAGCCCTCTCTCTTCGGTTACCTGCCCCGTATCATCGGTGAGAGGTTCCTTGAGGAACTGCTTAGTTATATTACCCACAGCATTCAGCTTCAATAGCTGGCCCAACATCATGTCTCCATGAGTTTCATATAAGATCTCTAGCGACTGGATGTCTGTAGATGGGTTGTATTCTTTCTGTGCTGCTGGGGGAAGTCTTAGTACTCGCGACCAAGCTGTAGATGGTAATCCTTTCTCTTTGTTACTAGTACTCTTAATTGGAGTATACCCTTTAACATCGTATAACCATCTGCGCATCTTTGGTGAGCTACGTATATTGAAGTCCGTGGAATCTAGGAAATGCTCGAAGTGTTGCTTCACCTGCTTCACGTATCCCACGGTCACAAATTTCTTAAGTACAGCCCATGCTTCATCCGCTTTGTCTGTCTGAGATAATGTTACTACTTCACTTACTACGTCTGCTACATCGTTTACTGGTACATTCTTCGACTCGTATGCTATGCTGAATACCTGCTTGTATAGTAGAGCTTCGGCTTCTTTAGCCATCGCTTTCTTGAGCTGTATCTCCAGTCTGTCTCTCGCGTACGAGTATAGTTTTCTTAGTTCATCCAGCCGCTCTATATCTATCGGTAGTCCCAGTATCGCAAATGTTACGAAGATGTTTGTAACGAACGGGTGGAACATGTTGTAGTAGTACGGTAGTAATCCCTGCTGATTTAACTTCTTAATTATCTGCGGATAGGCTCTCATCACTGCATCCACATCTCGACACGCATATGGTATCAGGATGTCATCTGGTACGAAACCATATCCATTCTTTGTCGCGCCCTTACTCTTCTTCTTCCACAATGTCAGGTCTAAATCATACCTTCCTAGATCTGTGTAGCGCATTGCTATGCCTCTCTCTAATCCTAACTCGGAATACTCATCGGCTGTCTGCTGCGCAAATTCACTATCGAATACACACTTATCAAAATACTCTAGACCTAACCACGTATACATCCACGGCGCATCAGCAGCGAAGTGATGCCCTATATATTTCACCTGTGGCTCATTCAGATAACTACCCAGTACCTCCCCCACATCAGCGTAGGGCACATCAAACACGTAGTTAAGCTCATCATCCATGAACCTTATGTAGCATGCTTTACCCGCAGACCAGCAAAACTGGATTGATCTCAATTGCCCATCCACATGATCTCCACCGTGCCACTCACAGTCAACAGAGAACACTATGTGTTGTTCCTCCTTCCACATCTGCACTAGCTCCTTGAGCTCTGCAATGTTGGTGATGGTTACATAGTCTTGTGGATGTTTGGGTATTTCCATACCCTGCAATCCTAATCGCATGTTATTGATCTCGCGAAAGTCCACTCGGAACTTCTCAATGTACTCAGGTTTGAATACCGGGAATGTGATGGGTTCCATGAGATACACACGTGCCCCAGTCTCCTTGTGGAGGAACCATCCTCCCCTTGCGTCCTTCATGTTGATCTTGATATCAACAATCTCATCGAACACTTTCTTACCTAGGCATATGATCACCTTCGGGTGTACCCTCTTGATCTCCTTGAGAGCGGAGGGTCTACCCCATGCCATCTGTTCCTTGGTAGGGTTGCTGGCATTACTCTTAGGTAGTACCCACTTACACCATGCTGTGAAATAACACTCTTCCACATCTATCCCGGCCGACAGAGCTATGTCCTTAAACACAGACCCTGCCTGACCTTTGAGATACGCTGCTTCCTGAGTGATCTTCTTACCAGTGATACTCTCTTGAAACTGCCTGCCTTCTTCCTCCAAACACGAGGATGATATGATCATCACATCTGCGTCTGGAGCCCCTTGACCGGCCACATACAAAATCATCTCCTGACCCGAGCGCTTCTTCTGCGTCTTCTTTATGTCCTGAGGTGGCGTGCCGATATAATCGGGCTGGGGCGCTTCTGGTGGTTTTTCGTTACGGTAATTCTTCTTGTACATCGTCTATTGGTTCAGGACCTTGATCCCCTGTTAGGTTACCCCACTCATCGTGAGGTACCCTGTCGTCCCACTCCCCAGTGTAGGGGTGAATCCACTCTTCATTACACTTAGGACAGTTCTCCCCACTGGGGCTCAGACAGTCTCTACTCGCCTGTTTCCACTCATAGCAGCAACCGGGGCATTCGAAGTACCTATAACCTATGAACGGTTCAATACCATCTTTCTTCGCCAACTCATACCAAGTTTCTGCTACGAATTCAAATTTCTCACTAACATGGTTGAAGAAGTTTGCTTCCGACTCATCGTCGTCTCTTAAATCTGTCCAATCATAATGCTCACATGCGAGCTGTGCCATATCTTCTCTAATCATTTTATCTTCTAATGGTTCTTTAAGTGATACTGCAAGCTTATCTAGAATATCTGGATCAGCTACAATCTTTTCCTGTAGGGCTTCTTGTGCTCCGGGGAGCAATGGTGAATCCCAATTAACACTAGCTACATACTCGTATATATCGCACTCAAAGTACTCCAGCGACATGGACTTACACAAATCCAATAACGCACGGCACGTATACTCACAAGCCTGATAATTGTCTGCATATACTCTTATGTCGTAAAAAGAATCTGGGAAGTATATGGTCGCAATCTTATCATATACTTCTGCCCATTCTTTAGTAATCTTCTCTTTTAATTTTTTGTACGCTTCTTCTGACAAGGAGGGCCAGTCCAATTGTATACTGGCTTTACACATGTTACTCATTGTTTATATATATTTTGCTATTAGTCGCCACGCGGTGGTCGTATCAGACATTTCACCTACGTCTTTATACTCTGGTGGTAAGGGTACCTCAACCAGTTCTACTTTATCCGCCAAAGCCCTGTATATAGACTTCTTTGATTCTCTTCCCGACGCATCGGCATCAGCTATAAATAATACTTTCCTAAACTTCCTTGCTATCAACTTACCTTGCTCTTCATTCAAATACTTACCTAGAAACGCTAGACCCGGAGGTCCCATTCTTCCTGCATCTAGAGGACCCTCCATCAGGCATGCCCACGGTGTCCCACTTGATTTATTACTCCATTCTACTGCGGCATCATAGCCTAGTACTACTCTACTTCTTTCTGTTCCATTGCCCGTCCTATACTTCGATGGTTTCCACGCATAAGGTTCTTTCTTGTAATCCGGACGCAAAGTCCATATACCATTCACGCGAACGTGCGTCAACTCCCATCTATTCTGATACGGGTGCCAATGAAATTTTTGATCTCCTTCTATCTTATCAAGGATACGTGCCTGCCAACCTTCCTGTATACCTTTCACATCGATATAGAAGATTAGCCTCCCTTGGGGAGTGTCTTTAAATCCGCCCGGTAGTCTCCGATAGTACAGTTTGATGTCTGGGTTCTCAGGAGTCTCCATGTGGCAGAATGCACATCTAAACTGACGATACAGTGCTTCAGGATCGTAGCCCCTGTTCAGGAGATACTCCACAGCTGGGTGATCATCAGGTAATTCATTAATGGGTAGAGTGTGTCCGGGATGGTTGGGGATCATATTCCCCTTCCCGTCATCTACCAAATACTTCTCCCTGTCTACTGCGCTGTTGAACACAGTTCTCTTCACATTCTTAATCCCTCTCTTCTCCAAAGGGGGTAAACTCTTAAGCTGCTCCACAGTGTACTTGGTACCGTACTTGTGGCATACCGCGGAGAGTTCCTTGTTGTAGGTCCCCACCCGGTTGGTCCATTGACCCAGTCCCAGATACCTATCAGCGTTCACCGTCAAATGCTTACTCTGTAGTTCTTTCAGACCATCTTGCTCGAGGGCTTCAGGACTAGCCATGTACAGGTGTAGTCCATGACCCTCACGACGGATGACCACTTCTCCGTGTACTCTTGAGAGGGCATTAGCCAGCAGCATGACCTGTCTGGGTATGTCCTGTCTCGCGAGTCCCTCGGAGGTTGAGATATCATCCGATTTGTCCTGCATACCTCATGACCTGATCGGCACGTGTGATGTCTACGCCCAGTGCTTTGAGCTTAGTAGCCATACTCAGGCGTAAGTCAGCCTTCACCTTCACAAACGCAGCTTCATCATAGAAGTGGAACTCTGGATAGTCCTTGGCCATCTTGGACATGTAGACCGCCACATGCTTGTTCTCAGCCATCTCCTCTTCCAACTCATGAGTAGTCCGGGTAGCGAAATACTGCTTAGTGAGATGTGAGTAGCCTGTAGCATTCAGGATTGATATGATCGTGTACAAGGGTTTGGAAGCCCAACCTCTGTACTCAATAACATTCTCAAACGTAAGTTCTCCCTTAGCCTCATGATCCTCAAGGTACGCAGCAGTCACACCAAGCGCTTTACGCAAGTTGAAGTACTTCGCCCCATCGGTATGCCGTCTCCACTTCCAGCACAGATCCACACGCTCCACCTGCTTTTCGTTGGTGAACTTCTCACGAATCTTCCGGGAATTGAGCAGCACATACCTCAGGTTGAGATCTTCACGCCCTTTGATCTTCAGGAAATAGTTTATCTCACGAGCATGCTCAAGCGTGATCTCACCTGTACGCCACCTACGCAGCAGCATTCTAGCGAGCTCTGGAGTGATTCTCTCTTGGTTGGAGATCTCCATGAGAAGCGCATGCATCTCCTTGCCTACCGGGGTAAAGGAGATCCAGTTCATGGCCTTACGTGCTGTGCACTGACCAGCCATGTAATCCACCTTCTCAGGATTCTTGTACGGCTTGCTGTAGCGCTTTCCAAGCTTGGTCTTCTCCGGGGGAGTAATTGGCTGTGGGTCTGTTTTTGCCTCATACGAGTTAGCGTGCTTCTCTGCATGCTTCTCCGGGAATAGGGATCTGTTGAGAGATCTTCTCCATCCAAGTATTTTGCGCTGGTCAAGCTTTGGAGCATAAGGGCACTCCTGAACTACCCCATGCATGTTCGCAAGTTTTTGAGCTATGTGTCTAGCTCTAGCCTGAGCACAAGAGATCCTTGTAGGCACCTGCGGTGCGGGAGGAGAAAAAGAAGAAAAGCCATCCGCAGGATAATCACTCTCCCCGGAAGCCATAGGCTCCGGTTCAGAGTTAGGAGATAAATTATTTATTAATAATTTATTAAGTGGCGGCTTATTCGGAGACCCCCCATCTTTTGGGCTGTCCTCCTCTATTTTAGGGAGCTTCAGGCTGATCACATAATACCACTTACAGTAGCTATCACGGGATATCACATGCTTGATATAGCCCTTCTTTTCGAGCGATGTCATCCACTTTGTGACTGTGTCTTTGGATGCCAGTTCACCCGGCTGATTTGCCAGCAATTTCTTGATGCATGCTTTGTTCACCACGAAACCTGAAGGAACACTTAACATGTACATTAATATCAATCTTTCCGAAGAAGTCAGGTTAGGATCATTAGCGATTTGGAACGCAGGAAACATGCTCACTTCAGTATGCTTGTCCCAGAGCGTTGCTTCTCCGACCATTGCTTGATATTCTTCTTCCCGAACTGTTGCTGGGAGTATTTTAACTTCTTTGGTTATTTTGTTTGCCATTTTTAAGTATTATTATAGTTTTAATCCGCTGCCTGTTGAGGCATTGGTTTTGTCATTTTTACTAATGCTATTCGGCCGGTAGCGAAGGTACCTTTGAAAGGGAGTGAGGTTTTTGATTTTTTTCCCTCACTCCCTTTTCTTTTTGTAACTTCTGGCTCATAACGATGCGTATCCTAAATTATGTGAACGTCCCCGTCAATGATTTTTTACCAATTTTCTAATCTTTGGTACTCATAACGTCTCCGTACACCCGGTCTACCGCCTTTACCCTTACGTGCCTTACTGACACACAAGTACTGCTGCTCAGCCCACATAACATCATCACCCTCAACGGCATTGTCCATACGATCATCATACAGAGCGGTCAGTCCCACGAAGGAGGTAATCCCCTCAATCATGTTCTTGGCCTCACCGATGTTCCTGTGATCCAGAACCTTCTTATTGATGCTGGTAGCCTGTGTAGCCTGCGCTAGTGCAATTGCTGACGTGTTGAATTCCTGCGCCACGTATCTCACTTGATCCATGGCATCCTTGAACAACCACCTTATCTCGCCCGGATCTCCACGACCCTCGGATAAAGCACCACCTACCCAGTCCAGTATAATGTACTTGGGGTCGCGCTTGTACTTGTCCTTGAAGCGTATTACTTCTTCACGCAGCTCCGACACAGCATGCCCCGGAGATGTCCAGTCAACGAACTCCAGTATGCCCTTGACACTATTGCGGAAGCGATCGTACTGGTACTTGTAATTCTCGGGCAGTTTCTCAGGATCGAATCCACGCACAATCATATCGAATGGTATCTGTGCAAAGTTCGAAATCATTCTGAGCTCGAGGTCCTCTTGCGGTTGCTCTGTGGTTACCAGAATACCGTCAATGCCCTTACACATCCAATCTCCTGCGAGCTGGCATGCGAGTACTGTCTTACCTCCAGAGGAAGGTGATATGATCAGGTTACTTTCACCTAAACCAAATCCTCCACCCAACGCCTCGTTGAGTCCTTTCAGATTTGTCTCCAGCACCCTTGCATCGGGGCTGAGATCCACTTTCACGTTATCCACGAAGTGACCAAACGCATGGCGCTCAGTCTTATCTCCAGACAACCCAGCAGTCTTCTGATCCACCTGTTCCAGTAATGACTTCAAGCTATGCAGGCACCAACCACCAAATGCAGCTGATGACCTCACGGCCTGTTGTGTCTTTTGTGCTTGTATCCAAGGAACGAAGCCCATATCAGCGACAGGTCTCCATCGTAAGGCATCCAGTTCTAGAGCCTGACGAAAGAAGTAGAGTGCTTGTGGGATTTCGTCCGCGAGAATATCTTCACCATCATGTGACTTGTTTGTGAGCATTACCTGCATCACTGCTTCATTGATGGGTACAAAAGGTCTGTCCGGGTAATTCAGTTGGGCGCTGTTGTAGATGTCTACTGCGCGGTAGACCGCATTCCTGAGCAGTTGCGAGAAGTCATCTTGCTCTCCCTTACCACTCAGGTCCTTGCAGAGGATGGGCTGGATCTTGCGGTAGAAATCCGCATCCTTTATGGCGCAGCCGAGAATTATATTCTCGAACCATTCGGGCTGCTGCTTGATGTATGTCTCAATCTTATTTTCTACTCCTGCCTCAGCCATGCCATTATTTCAATCATATCAAAACCCAGTCTTTCCATCGCGCGGAAAACATCCGGCCGCTTCTCGAAATTCTCAAGCATTTCCTGCCCGAAAAACTTACGCATCGTCTCATCTGGATATCCCAATATGAGTCGCACGTGCGGTCGGAACATAACAGTGTATGTCCGCAAGACTTCCAAACTTTCAGGTCCTATCGGGGGCCAGTCCTTTTCCCCTGTTCGCTCATACAGCACCTGCCTCGCAAACTTTAGGTCCTCCATAATCTCCCTTATCGCTGGTCCTCTATGCCAGCAGTCCTCAGGGAGACCAATCTTCTTATAGTACTCAGCCTCTTCCCTGTATCCCGGATTACTCCGTACATACTCTCTCCACCAATACGCTGCAGCCTGTCCTCCCAACATGTTTGGGAATGGGCCAGTTGTCATCGTGCAATATGTAAACGCGGCGAACACATATGTTTCAGCCGGGGCATTTAGTTGTATTGCTTGATTGGCAGCTTGTTGCCACAGCTTGAATGATTGATGTCGGGAACTGGGTTTCCATTTCCTGCCCAGTAGAGCTGACTTCCTTTCCGTGTATGCTTTCTTGATCTCTCTAGCCAAGGCATCACGCGTCTTTGTGTCTATACTTGTCTTCTCCATCTAATAGATAAAAAACTTCACAGTAACAGAGTTACCTGCCTCCTTACTAGGGAGGACTTTTTAATAGCTATAAGAAAGGTGGCGGTATTTAAGTGCCACGCCACCCCTCTCATTGGTTAATCTGCTTCTGGGTAAAACCCGAAGACGCGCATGAATCGCTCTTCACTTTCACGAAGATCGTCATCTGCCGTGCGCTGTTCAGTATACGAATACTCCAACTCCTTACGTCTAAACAACTCAGCTTGTGTGAGTTGCTTCGTCTGGATCTGGAGCATGTACTGAATTTGCTCGGGTGACCATCCCATTTCTATGAGAGCATCATACGACTCCTCAGGGCTTAAGTCCTCAGGGTCTTCCTCTTCAGGCACTTCTTCAGCTACCTCCTCTTCCTCCGTCTCAGGGCACTCTGAGAGTTCTGGTTTGGCTGCAGTTAAGAAGCTCCAATTTTCAGGTACATCCTCCTCTTTTTCCTGTCGTACAGGAAGTGGCGGCGGTACTACCTCTGACTCGGGCGTTAACGTCTCCTTCATCAAAAGTATGTAACACGGACATTTAACCTATTACACGCAATGGACCCTAAACCGGTCCTCAAGCTCACTTAGGGTGTCTACTATGGTTATATCATAGCCCTTCTCCTCGTAGCAATTCTTGCGCTGGTTACTCTCTCGGATCATACTCCATACACCACCTCGCCCGTCTCTTCCTGCTCCTCCATCAGGTACGAATAGGAAGTCAAACAGTACACCGCATTTCTTATTCGGCCGTACTTCAACAACTCTACCGGGCTTCTGGATGGTGCTAGCGTATGGTCCACCTCCACACAGATTGAATACTGCGCGTACGTGGTTGAAGGTAATACCTGTGGAGTATATCTCGGTGGCCAGACATCTCTTGATATCCGCCTGCTTCATACGCTCCGTAGTTGCATCACGCTCTTTAGCAGTCATGCGCTTTGCCATGACTATCGTACCCTGCTCGCCTACGAACTTCTTATAGTACTCAGCCTGATCCTCGTTCTTAATGAACATGATCGACTGCCAGTCCTCGGGTAGTATCCCTGAGGAGATCTCTGATACCAACCTAGCCATGCACTCGTTCTGATGAAGAAGCGCTTTGTAGGTATTGGTATGATCACCCCAGTTCTGTATCTCCAGTGGTACTCTCAACATGAACACGCGTAAGGGAGCAACCGCTCCTTCAGCTACTGCCTCAGGAAAAGTTCTCTCGCTTAGCACAGGACCCATCAGGCCCTTGATAACTAGTTCCCTGTTATCGTAGCGCTCCTTGAGTGTAGCACCAAAGCCCAGCTTGCGAGCCTTGTGGAAACTGTGCAGGATAGGTAGTCTGGAATTCGTGACAGCCATGTGCGGTTCATCGATCAGGATCAACCGTGTCTTACTTGGCTCACACTTATGCATGCTATCTATGCTTGCGACAGTTATATCATCCCCTTGGTATTTCACCCTAGAACCTGCACCTATCAATTTCACATCCCTACCCGGCATGTGCTCTTTCACATCCTTGTAGAGTTGCTTTACTAGATCAGTACCGGGTGCGGTAAGGATAGATGGTATTCCCGGATACGCCTTGAGCGTATTCAGCATGAGATACGTATTATGAGTTATTGTGAAGTTACCTAAAACAAATTCTTGAGTATCTCCTTCTATTTGCATACCACAATACTTATCCACACCTAAATGCTCTACCTTAAATCCAGTAGTTAATGGGTTCCCTCTTTTATGTCGGGGACTCATACTTATTTCTTCTGTGAATCTTGGAGTCTTAAATGGTATTTCGTCTATGTTTCCAGATATCTGGAATCTAAAGTATTCTCTAGGTTCTTCCCAGTCATCCAATTGTACCCATTTGGAAGTATAATTGCACCTGAATCCAAGAGACCTACAAAGATGAAGAAAAGAGTCACGTAGTCCTTCATACTTTGTAGTAAACTCTAAAGATTTACCATTGTTAACAGAACCGTCTGTATCAAGTAATCCAGCCAATAATTGCATCCTTATGTCTACGCTATTAGCTAAGTACTCTTTTGGTATAGTTCTACTATTAGCTATTACTGACTCCCAGTATCTAGAGAATTCATAATTCGATTTAATACGAATAAGATACGTGTTTTTATTTATAGTCTCAGAATAGTCCTCTGCCCAACTCTTCACATAATCCGCAACTGCTTTTTTCTTCTCAACACCTAGGGTTATATACGGACCGCTTGTGTGCCCATCACCAATAAAAGATCCAAGTATATAAGGATCAAAAGGGACATCCCGCCCCGATAGTTTATCCAACTTTGCTTGAACCTGCTTGAATATGTGTTTTTTACTTTTAGGCCATGTGAGATACTCATCTAATCTCACATGTATTTTATCTCCTTTATTTATTCCTGAGTATTGACCACTACAATTGCATTGCAATACCAATATATGATCTTGGGTACATATCCAAGATTCTCCTTTTTTAGGTGTTATGCGGTACATTTCATCAGTACCTTGAGTTACGTTTTCAACTCGCTTAGGTAGTGAGTCAGAACCCATAACATAATCACCTATAACTATATCCTTAGCTTCCTTTCTAGTTATACCATCTCCCATAAGTATATCAGTGTTCTCATGAACACATTTACCATATCGCGTAGGAGCTCCCACCAATCCACTGCAATCTTTTGCCAGTGCTGATGTGAGTAATTGTTTCTGGTTAAATCTGAATCCTCCCATGTTACCCAATTTGGGTTCTGGAAAGGGCAGACGTTTATCGTGTAGCTCCACCGTATCACCAGCTGCTTCGCTGGCTTCTTTTACGTGTTGCCACAATCCTTGAAATGTCTGGACCGCTTGGTGTCCAGCATTATCCCTCCCGACATCCTTATATAAATGCACCTTACGATAGATTGTTCTTCTTTCCCAAGGTCTAGTAGGATCGGGAGCACCAAAGCTTTTCTCTGTGTATGTCAGCGCTTCCTTTATCGCCCTCGTGAGAGGAGCTATAGTCAATGCGCCGTCATCCCAGATGAGATGTACTCTCATATTTCATTGAGATGGATTATATCAAATCGTCCGTAGCCAAAATGACCACCCCACGGACTGAGGCCCAGCATTGAGCCTACAAATGAAAAGATCTGCTCCAACTCTTTTAGTGTTGGGGGTTTACCGTGCGAGGTTGAATTCGGGAGGGGCTGTGTTACCAACACCTGCATGGTGAGCACCGTCCCTTCCCGTATAGCTTCGAAAAACTCCTCTTGTTGTTTCTTACGATGTGTATACCTGCGTCTGTAACTAATCAGACACGGTGACTTCAAGCCCTCTTCCATACGTATCGTCTTGATATCTATATGGTGCAGGTGAAGGGCTTCGCATGCTTCTTGTAGGGTCCATTGTAGTCTGGGTAAATCAAAGGCAAGAATATCCTCCGTATGTCCCCTTTGGAACTTACGGATTTTATCTTGGCCTCTACGGATATCCCCAAGCCACGCTTTCGTGACCCGCAATTTTAACTCATACAACATTCTACCAGATCTTAATTAAGATCTGTTAGGTTGTCCATTGTTATTTCTTTTTTTACCCTGCGGTTTACCCTGCGATTGTTTCTTCTTAGGCTGCTTTTTCTTAGGAGGGTTCAGCCGCCTATCCATTACAGGATACTCTTTCGGATTACGATTGTATGCTGGTCTGGATGGAGGTGTCTTAGACCGAGGTATATTCCTTTGCAAATTCTGACCACGCATCGTCTTGAGGTGCTTAGCAAGCCTGTTCCGATCTCGGGTAAGACCCATACCAGTTACCTTAGCTCCAAACAGCTCACGCATCATTGTGAACGGATTCTGATAAGGATTAGCTCCTCCACCGGGTTCCTTGCCGGGACCGACATTACGTACTCCGCGTTGAAAAACATCCTTCATAGGCGTCGTGCCTCTTGAAGTAAGACTCTCATATCTTCCCCTCCAAAAAGGTTCAAGTACGCTCTTCGTGTCTCGAGTTTTTTGCGTCAGCTTCTCCAGTTTCTTGGTGGGGTCTCTCCTAAAGAGTGCTCCACGTTGGAAAAACCCTCCACCAATACCTTGGCGTCTGAGGTGATTTAAAAATTTCAGTGTCTGATCTCCTGCTGCCGCCTCTTTGATAAAGTTGGCCACAAGTAGCTGTTCCCGGTAAGTCATATACTTATCTTAAGTTAATAGTTTCTTGAAATGAACTTTGCAATTCTGGTTTATGGTCACATACGATAATCTGTGCTTCGGTATGCTGCAACTGTTCTCCTAGGGTGGAAAACAATTCTTTCATAGCCTCTACACCGTCATCATCTATGTGTGTGCTGGGCTCATCCAGCACCAGAAAAGCGATATCCGGTATCACCAGCTGCTGTATGGCTAACAAGTAAGCTATGCTCACGCGTACCTTCTGGCCCCCTGACAGCTTGGTCTGGGGCATCCACCCACTCTCCTCATCCGTCAGTTTCATGAACTGTATGGTAACCGGGGAATCAGGGTTGGGCTCTATCACGAAGTCCGCACCTAGGGTATTCAGGTTATCCTGCGCGATAGGGGTAAGGTTCTCAAACACGTATTGTAAGTACGCCTGTGGGATTCCTTTCTTGTTGAATGCCTCCTTCAGATTCTTCAGATCTGAAACTACTCGTTGTCTCAATTTATCCTGCTCGATGTGTTGTTCGATCTCATCCAATCTTTTCTGCACTCCATCGGCCTGTTTCTCAGCTTGATCCACTTGTCCTTGTAGGCTGTTATACTCAGTCGCATTCTCTTTTAATTCCCTCTCTATCTGGTCGTAATTACTGCTGTGCTTATCAATGACTTTCAAGGTAGTCTCGGGTAGACCCATAGCATGCACCTGAATAGCCTCCTTCATCGATTGCTGATATTGCTGATGCACCTGCAGCTCTGTCTCGCTGGTCTCTATGGACTGCGCTGTAGCTTTGACCAAATCTATGATCTTATCGTCAGAGTTCTTCAGCCTGATCTCCTGCCTCTTCTCGAGCGCATACTGCAATTCATTATTCTTGAATTCCCATGTGGCATCGCTCCACTGAGCCATGGCCTCTGCATCCTCTTCAGTGATGGGACCTAGCCCTAACTCCAAGGATTGTATCTCACGAGCTAAACTAGCCTTCTGCAGGTGGGCTTCATCTGCGCTCTTTCCTGCCTGTTGCAAGCTCTCTATCGTTGCTTCCAAATCTCCTATACTGTGTACGGGAATGTTCCTGAGCTCCTTACTCAACTGAATGATATTCTCCTGCTCCAGTTTAATACTCTGCTGTAAACCTTCTATCCGGGTATTAGTGGAGTTGCTCTTGCCGATCAAAACATTCTTAGCGGAGGTGGCTGAGAAGGACTTCTCCTTCAGTTCCCTTGCTTCCGCCTTGGCCTGCTTCATCTGGATTATCCAGTCCGTAGGATCTTGATGTGCACTCTGCCCACATAGCGGACAATTTCCATCTTCACTATTCCCGGAGTTTATAAGGCTCTCTAGAGCTAGCTCCTTACCATGCACCAACATGTATGCTGCCTGAGCTTCATCTGCTGCGAGTTGTGCCTTTTTTATTTCCTCGTCTGCTGGTGGAGGTGGTATCTCTTCCAGCTCCTTTTGCAAGGATTCCAATCTAGCTGCATACACGCCTGAGATGTCGTCTGTTAATTGCTGCCTGTGCTGTTGTATCCTGAGGTCTTCTCGTAGTGCATCTATCTCGCCACTATGATCTGCTGTTCCTTCTAGGTACTCATCTAACTCTGCTATCTTCTCCAGTAACTTCTCCCTGTGCTCGTCGCACTCTTCCTTTGCTTGCTTCCTTGCTTTTATCCTACCTAGGTCAGTCACTTCTCTGGACAATGTGTCGATGTCAGTCTCCAACTGTTGAACTGCTTCCAGCGCTGTGTTGATTGTCGCGTGCTCTATTCCCAGTACTGTCCCTATCTCGGTGACAGTCATGTTTACTTCTTGCTCCGCTACTTCTATCTGGTGCTTTAATTCTTTCTTCCTATTCTGTGATACTTGGAAATCCTCCACTGCCTCTCGGTACTTAGCGAATAATACTTGGTCTTCATTCCAATCATGCTCTGCCTGTAGCTTGGTCTCCAGCTCACCTAAGTTCTCTTCGGCTTCAGTGTGCTGTCCCTTCAGTTCCGTGAGGAGCGTAGTATAGTCCTGCACTTGACTTAGTAGTATGCGTGACTGCTGGTCTGCAGCATCGCATACTTTATTCATGAAACCCACGAGGAGTAGCTTGGTGAATAGCTCCAGTCTTTCTCCGGGTGTACCGAATAGGAGTTTATCCAGTGAGCCCTGTGGAGGGAATATAGCATTTGCTCTAGCCTCCTTATCAGCATCGAAGATCTCCTTCAGCTTCTCTTCTATGTCAGCTACCTTGGTGATCTCCTCACCTTCCCACTTCAGGAACCGTCTAGGATTGGTACCTATCTGCCTGAAGATCTGGCCTACCTTCCCGTCCTTTATGAACTTCAGATATACCTTGGCATTCTTAGGCTTATCTACATCCGGCCCGTCCTCTAGGAACCAGTTACGCACGTAGGTTTCATTCTTATCTGGTAATATACCCGTGAAGGCAAATTTGATTGCTTCAAGTATGGTAGACTTACCAGATCCATTTATTCCCATCAAACCAACGACGGGAACATCCATGTCTATATCCAGTAACTTATGCAGTCCAAAGTCCTGGATTTTTAAATGTTGAATCCGCATTCTCTTCTTTCATTTCTTCCATTACGTAGTCTGTTACCACACGCCTGTGATCCTGTTCTGGATCACATAATGTCAGGGCTACAGAATACAACTTAGTATTGGCAGGGATGTAGTCCGCTACGAAGTCCTGTGGTTTCTTCAACCGCAAGAGCTCCTCGTTCTCTCCTCCCACTCCCAATATATGCGCCGCATTTATATCTGCGAACGCTGCACATCTCAGTAGAGCTTTACTACCTACCAAGACAGTCCTGAACATAGCAGGGATAGAGTGCATTCGACGATCATACTTGATCAATACTATAGGGTCTTGGTCTACGTATGACTTCAGGTCCGCGAGGGCAATCTCTGCCTCCTCTTCGCTGTGTATGCGATAAACCAACGACATACGTGTGGGTATCGATATGTGCTTCAGACTATCCACATTGGTGATAACCTTCTTCTCTATCTCCAGCATAGTCACAGACTTCTCCGTGGATTCCACACGCGAGCATAACTCTATGGAGTCCGGATAGCCTATGAGACACTCATCCACTATTTTATACTTGCAGGTGTGAATGTCTCCCAGCAGGATAGCTTTGTACTTATCTGTGGGGTAGTCTGCGATAGACAGCGCATCCTTATCTGCAGGGAACGCACAGAACTCTTTTACAAGCTCATGCGATAGCAGTATGTCAGCATCTGGCCATCCCACTTGGCGGAACGCTCTCGCTCCTACACTCGGTAGCCCATACACAGTCATCCCTGTGTCCCCTATGGGTAGCGTCTTGTTATCGGCATTGATAATACCGCTAGTCTTCTTACTAGAATCCTGCCTTGTCTCTTCATCCAATATAGATATCCAACTTGGCCGAGCTAAATCATGATTACCACTGATCACAAACATTGGTATGCCTGCAGATCTCAGTCGCTTATCGATCTCGGTAAGATCCTGTATATTCCGGGAACTGGGTCGTCGGTTGTTCAGAATGTCTCCACTGTTGAAGATAGCTTTCACACCGTAGCCCATGCATACGTCAATTACGGTGAAAGCGGCATTCGTGAAATCATCTCCCCTATTAGGTGAGGCAAACTGGCTGTCCCGTAGATGCCAGTCTGCTGTGTGAGCATATAAGTCTCCCATTAATTGTCTATTTTCAGTATTTCAAAATATTCTTTTACGATGAGCCTAGACTCGCTTGCTAGCTTGTCCACGTAGGCGTGCTCCTCGGTACTATTTCTCTCAATACAGAAGGGAGAGATATCAAATATCTGCTCGTAAAACTCAAACCTAGCCCACAGGTCTCCTGATGTTTTCCTCTTGTAAATCGTTTCTCCGTTTTCGTCTCTCCAGATCGCTAGTGCTAATGACTCTCGATCGGTGTACCAACACACGGAGGGTTTAACTGGCAGTTCCATCAGCTCCTTTACTTTGGAGACCTTGGACCACCCCATACTCTCAACAATGCTCTGTAGCCCTGAGAGTAACGCTTCGAATTCAGCTCGATCTGTGGTTACGTGGGAATAGGAGATAAGCCGGGTCTCTCGTAGACCGTACTTTTTGCTCACCATTAAACTGGAAGCACCTCCATATCCGTCTGTGTAACCAGAGCCGTCTGTGTAAATTATGAAATCATGAGCCTTTTCATTCGGGCAGGACGCTCGAATCTGGCTGTGAATCTTCTCTAGCATCTTCTTCTGTCGCATTCTCCAGCAGGAGCCCAGTTGAAGGCTCGCCGTCTAACATACTCCCGTGTGGGGGAGGTGGCAGCTGGTTTATTACATTCTCTTGTATGTGTGAATTAAACCTCTGCAACAATGGCTGCAGCAGGCTATTCTGGATTACATCTTGAAATTGCTTGGGGATCACGGGCTTGCTCTCTTCCCGCATAGCATGGGGGAATGAGTTCTGTCCTTTGATCTGAAATACCTCACCATCCTTATCAAGGAGGCGTAAATCAAAGCATAGGGACAAATCGTGTTCTTCTAGAAACGCTAATTGCGCTTCAAGCATCTCAGGGGTCAAAACGGCCGGTGAGATCGTCGGCGCTGACTGTTCTTCCTTCTTCGAACTCTTCTTCGTTGTCATCTTCAGTAGTTTGACTATCTCCCATACCTATCATATCTTTGAACCACTTAACATGTCTTAAACGAGGTGGTCGAAATTGATTGGGACTGCGAGTATCAAGGTACTTCGCGGGTGAATGGGAGTCTGCCATATTATTATGTATATTGATATTAACTGGGAAGCAAGGACTAATGGGCGCTTCCGGCATAAGCTGGATACGCTCGTAAATGAGATTGCTCGTCTTGAAAAGATCGGCTCTCCTGCTGCGGAAGACAAGATCAAAAATCTCACCGTAGAGATCTATCGACTCTGCCATCACAACCCCGGATTCCTCATTCCTTACTTCTTTCCCAAATTCCATCCTCAGGATAGATTTGGTGAACCAAACCCTACACCACTGTCGCTACAAGATCGACCATATGCTTTTGCGATCTTCTATTTCCAGATAGGGGGATTCATTGTTTTCCGGGCCTCTCGCCAGATTGGTAAGTCCACTTCTATCGCATGCAGGCAGCTTATTAACGCCCACATCGTCAAGAAATATAAGAGCTTGTATATCACTCCTCACCAAGAATTCTTAACCACGTATGCTAACCGTCTCAAGGACATGGAGCGGGAATTTAGATTCCAGCGTACCAACCCTGATTTGCGGAGTAACCTGAAGTACAAAGAACAGGACAACGGCAGTACGATCACACTGGTTAAGTGTTTGACCGACTCTGCTGAAGCGCGTTCTAAAACTGCTGATGAGTTACTCTACGATGAGTACCAGTTGCTGGACCCTGACCTTGAGCCTGACATTGAACAGACTCAGAAGGCGTCTTCTATGCCCTCCACCGTATACGCTGGCACGAGTACCACAATCGAGTCTCCGCTCGAGTGCAGGTTCCAAGAGTCCAGCATGGGGATGTGGCATATCAAAAGCCCAGACGGAAAGCACTGGATTAACTGTGGCGATGAGGAAGAGATCCTCAAAGTCATTAAACCTGAAGGACCAACCTGACCTTACTCTGGTCGGTTACTGGATGTAACCCAAGGCACCTTCGTCCACGCTAACGAGCGAATGATGTACGAAAACCAAATAGGATTCCATATCCCACAAATAGCCATCCCCGATTACGCCCACGACATTGTTAAGTGGCGCGAGATTTACCGGGTCTTCAAGAAGTACGATCACAAGAAATTCCTACAGGAGGTTCTTGGTATCCCAACTGAGGAGGGCTCGCGAGAGATTACCCTGCAAGACCTCAAGGACATATGTGTGTTGCCTGAGATGCCTGAGACTCTCATGAAGAAAGCCAAAGCGCATGCCTACCGGCACATCGTTAGCGGTTGTGACTGGGGTGGTTCCGACTATAACCCGGCTGACAAGACTAAGGTGTCGTACACCGTGCATGTCATCATCGGCATCACGCAGGACTGGAAGATCCATATCCTGCATATGCGTCAGTACAGCGGTATGGACTACCGCACTATTTCCCACCATATCTTAGAAGACCACAAAGCATATTGTGGTCAAGCTCTTGGAGCTGACTTTGGTGTAGGTGGTGCTTACAACATGCTCATTCGCGAATCGGGCAATGTGGCAGTCGAGAAGCACCTTATCTTTCAGTACACAGGTCCAGATACCTCTCCGGTATCCAAGCCCACTAACTCCGCTCTCTTCAATCACTGGACACTCAACAGGACCGAATCCATAACTGAGCTCTTCCGTGCTATTCGAGAGAAGGAAATTCTTTGCTTCCCATGGGGCGAGGCTAAAGACCTGCTCATGGACATTCTTAACATGTATCGTATCCCCGCAGAAACGGCCGCTGGGAAGACTGGCTTCCTTTATCGCCGTCATGGGGCTAAAGCAGACGATACACTCCACGCTTTAAACTTTGCATACGTGATTGCACGCTTGTATATGAAGCATCCTATTATGCACGATAAACAGTTGGAGTACACTATGCGTCGTAACCTCGGCATAGGTGGTGGAGGTAACGACGATTACTTAGGAGGATGGCCCAACACTGGGCTCATCAAGGGTTAGTTTTTCTCCATGCTTCTGTAGCATTTCTACTATTGATACTGGACCTCTAGTTTGAGACCCGTCTTCCAGCAGAGCGATTGGCTCTACTTCATTCTCAGTTTTTTCTCGCTGAAGTTTAGCTTTATATTCTTCAGTTTCTTCTTCTGGCACCAGTTTCCCGGTAGACCAGCTCATGTCTTTACTCATACTTCTAATAGCCCCTGATCATCATGAACAGGGGTAAGATCAGTAATCGCGAGTCTTCTGATCACTGCTTCTTCGATACCAAGCTTTCTCATATCTCTGAATACCTCGTCGCGATAATCATCCACATATTCTTCATACGCAGACACTATCGCT
>Ga0070754_10000570_pt1 | contig 33747 bp, 32 predicted proteins | sample VirMetDEL_Sep_01_FD_75181 | JGI IMG/M metagenome (GOLD analysis project Ga0070754, IMG submission 75181) | Aqueous microbial communities from the Delaware River and Bay under freshwater to marine salinity gradient to study organic matter... | ecosystem: Environmental > Aquatic > Marine >...
CGCGCAAGTGGGCCGACCAGATGCTGGCGTGCTCGCCGCTGTCGCTGCGTGCCACCAAGGAAGTGGCGCGCAAGACCATGCTCGGTGACGACTTCGAGACCAAGCTCATGGCCGCGCGCGGTCCTTCCACATAGTCTTCGCTGGTGCGCAGGCGCTGTGCAGCCGGGAATTCGCGCGCGGCCATGAGCTTGGTCTCGAAGTCGTCACCGAGCATGGTCTTGCGCGCCACTTCCTTGGTGGCACGCAGCGACAGCGGCGAGCACGCCAGCATCTGGTCGGCCCACTTGCGCGCTTCGGTCAGCGCGCCGCCGGCCGGTGCCAGTGCCGTCACGAAGCCCAGGTCGAAAGCCTCCGCGGCAGGCACGCGCCGGCCCGTGAGCAGGATGCCCATGGCGCGCGGCAGGCCGATGGCGCGCGGCAGGTACTGCACACCACCGGCCAGTGCCGCGAGACCCACCCGCGGCTCGGACAGTGCGAAGAAGGCGTTTTCTGCGGCGATCACCAGATCGCAGGCCAGCGCCAACTCGAAGCCGCCGCCCATGGCAATGCCGTTGACGGCCGCAATCACCGGCTTGTCCAGATCGAAGCGCGTGGTCAGGCCCGCGAAGCCGGTGGGCGGAAAATGCCGAACGCCGCGCTGGGCGTGCATCTTCAGGTCGTTGCCGGTGCTGAAGGCCTTCTCGCCCGCGCCGGTGATGATGCCGACCCATTGCTCGTCGTCGGCGGCGAACTCATTCCAGACCTCGTGCAGTTCCTCGTCTGCCTCGAAGTGGGTGGCGTTCATCACGTCGGGCCGGTTGATGGTGACGATGGTGAGGTGACCGTCGCGTTCGACGGTGCAGAACTCGCGTTGCGTGACCTGGCTCATGGCGATTTCCTGTGGACAGTTTCAAAGGTTGATCAGCGGCGACATGCGCTCGGCGGTCGCGGCGTATTCGTTCATGAGGTCGGCCATCACCTGGCGAACCGAGGTTTCATCGCGCATCGTGCCCACCACCTGACCGGCAGGAAACGAGCACAGGTCGGCACGGCGAGCCTTCTCGATGCGGATGCGCGCGCTGTGGTAGAGCACGTTCTGCAGAGGTGGCTGCAAGTGCTTGGGCGCGCCCGGCTTCTCCCAGGCTTCAGACGCCTTGCTGCGGATCATGCGCACCGTCTTGCCGGTCTGGTATTTGCGTTGCACCGCGTCTTCGGTGCGGGCCTTGAAGAGCACATCCTTCTCCATCGGCGTGAGTTCGCTTTCGCGCGTGCCGAGCCACACCGTACCCATCCAGACGCCCTGCGCACCGAGCGCAAACGCCGCCGCGATCTGGCTGCCCCGGCTGATGCCCCCGGCCGGCAGCACGGCCATGCCCGGCGTGATCACGTCCACCACCTGTGGCACCAGCACCAGCGTGGAGATCTGCCCCGTGTGACCGCCGGCCTCTGTTCCCTGCGCCACGATGATGTCCACACCCGCATCGCGCTGGTCCACCGCGTGTTCGGGTTTGCCGCACAGCGAGCCGACCAGAATGCCCCGCGCGTGCAATTCCTCCACCAGCGCCCTGGGTGGCGTGCCCAAGGCGCTGACCACCAGTTTGACCTGCGGGTGTCGCAACGCCACGTCGATGAGCTTTCGCGCACCCGCCGGGGTGGAGTTGCGGCCTCGGCCCATCAGTTCTTCGCGCGCGGCCCGGGCGTCTTCCGGGCCGAGCTCGGGCACGCCTTCACGCGCGAGCAGGTCTTCCATGAACTGGCGCTGCTCGGCGGGCAGCATGTCCTGCACGGGTTGTTCGGAAGTCTCTGCGTCCTTGTCGTAGTTGGAAGGAATCAGCACATCCACGCCATAGGATTTGCCGTCCACGTGTTCGTCGATCCACTTGAGTTCGAGCTCGAGCTGCTCTGGCGAGAAGGTGACGGCGCCGAGCACGCCGAAGCCGCCGGCCCGGGTGGCTTCCACCACCACGTCGCGGCAATGCGAAAACGCAAAGATGGGTACCTCGCAGCCGAGGCGTTCACAGATCGGGGTTTGCATGGGGGTCTCCAGCGACATCCATCTCTGACAGAGATGGTTCAATATTGTTCGTGTACATACTATATCTATTCAAATAGAATTTGCCAAGCCCTTCCGCCTGCCCACTTTCACCGTTGCCCGGCCCAGCTCTGCACCTCTACACTGCGCCCATGCCCATCCTCTCCGTCCAGGACTTGCGCCAGGCGCCCGGCTATCTGTTTCGCCGGGCGTTCCAGCTCTCGGTGGCCATTGCCACCGAACAGCTTGCGCCTCACAACCTCACCACCGTGCAGTTCGCCTCGCTGGTGGGCATTCACGAGCACCCGGGCGTGGACGCCACCCGGCTTTCCGCCCTCATCAAGTTCGACAAGGCCACGCTCACCGGTGTGATCGACCGCCTCGAAGCCAAGGCACTGATCGAGCGCAGGCCACATCCGAGCGACCGGCGGGCCCGAACGCTGCATGTGACACGCGAAGGCGAGAAGGTGCTGCGCGAGGCCAGCGTGGCCGCGCGCGAAACGCGTGAGGCGGTGCTGGAGCCGCTGCCACGTGCCGATCGCAAGCAGCTTCTGAGCTTGCTGAACAAGCTCATCGAATTGCACGCCGACCGCGAGCTCCTGGAAGCGAACGACCCGGAGCAACGGGTCACGCCACCATGAGGATCGCCGTGTTCGGCGCCGGCGCCACCGGCGGCCACTTCGCGGCCTTGCTCGCCCGCTCGGGTGCGCAAGTGAGCGTGGTGGTGCGCGGTGCCACGCTGGATGCGGTGCGCCGCGCGGGCCTGACGCTGCGCACGGACGACGGAGAAATCACCGCCGAGGTGCAGGCCAGCGACGACGCACGCGATCTCGGCACCCAGGACCTGGTGCTGGTCACGCTCAAGTCCCATGCCCTGGCCGCGGCCGCCGAGGCCATCGCGCCGCTGCTCGATGCAACGACCCCGGTGCTGTTCCTTCAGAACGGCATTCCCTGGTGGTACCACCATGGGCAGGCTGGCGGGCACAGCGACCGGCGCCTGCCCGAGCTCGACCCGGGCCATGCGCTGCGCCATCACATTGGTGCGCAACGTGTGATCGGTGGCGTCACATCGAGCGCCTGCACCGTGCTGGCGCCCGGCGTGATCGAGGTCAAGGGCGGAAACCGCGCCGTCACGCTGGGCGAGCCCGACGGGCAGGACACGCCACGCCTGCGCCAGGCCACCGAGGCGCTGCGCCAGGCGGGTTTCCCGGTCGAGTCCACCGCGACCATCCGGGACGCCATCTGGACCAAGCTCGCGCTCAACCTCGGGTCAGGGCCCATGGGTGTGCTCGTACCGGTGCCGATCCGCGACCTGTTTGCCGAGCAGGTGCTGGTGGATGCGCGGTTCCGGATCCTGGCCGAAGTCGCGGCCACGGCCATCGCGGCGGGCAGCCGGGTCGACATCGACTTCGCTGCTCAACTGGCCTTTGCGAAACGCTCGCCCCACGTCCCGAGCATCGCGCAGGACGCCGCCGCCGGCCGTCGCATCGAGCTGGAGAGCATGTTCCTCGCACCGCTGCTCATGGCGCGCGAGCATGGTGTCTCCACTCCCACGCTCGACCTGCTGGTGACCCTGGCCACTGTGAAGGCCCGCGCCGAAGGTCTCTACCCCTGAAAGTGCCGCGCAAAGAAGTGCCGGGCCGCCTCCGCCGCGTGGCGCGCGCGCAGGGTGGGCGCCAGCTCGGCGTGTTGCACGGCGGGCGTCTCCAGTTCCAGTTCTGCATCGGGCGGCAGCGCATTCACCAGGCCAGCCAGGTCGAGTCTGCCATCGCCCAGCAGACGCCGTCCGGCCATGGCTTCGTTGAACAGCGTGTCCCCGGGTGCAAGCTGTTCGGGCGCGTCGCACAACTGCGTGAGGTAGACGAGAGAAGGATCGAGCGCGGCCACGTCTTGTGGCGTGGCGCCCGAGCGCGCCAGGTGAAGCGCATCCACCAGAATGCCCACGTTGCCCGCACCGCTGGCGGCGATGAGCGCCACCGTTTGCGCCAGTGTCTTGAGTTCGCTCATGGGCATGAACTCCAGCGCGATGCGCACGCCAGCCTCACTCGCGGCGGCAGCGTAGTCGCGCACGAGCGCGGCCACACGCACCATGTCGCCATCGAAACAGCCTTGCAGGATGAGTGGCGCCCCAACGGCCTGCGCGGCGTTCACGTTGGCCAGCAAGTGCTCCAGCTTCACCTGCGGTGAGATGTAGTAGCCGCTGACGCTGGACAGCCGCACGCCGCGCTGCGCGGCCACGCGCCGAATCTCGTCGAACGCGTCCGGGTTGCCATCCACCGACGGCCAGGCGTCACCGGGGTAGCGCCCGCTGATGCGCGGACCCGCTGCACCAAAGCCGGCGTTCGCCGCGGCGTCGATGACCTCCAGCGGTGCGGCCTGGGCGCCGATGGTGAGAAAGCCCAAAGTCAGGTCGCGAACGTGGCGGTGCCGGGTGTTCATGCGGGAAGCACCTTGTGTTGTTGCAGTTCTTGCAAGCGCTGCGCGAACACGCGGTCGGTCTCGATGCATTCATGGAAGCCGGCGCGGCGGATCTTGCCGGTTTCCAGCACCACGTCGTGCGACATGCGCAGCATGTAGTCCACCCAGGCCCAGTTGACGATGCGGTTGATGTCGATCTTGCGCAGACCTTCGCGCTCGACGATGCGGTCCCACAGCGCCTGCTGGTCGGGCATCACATCGGCCAGCGGCATGGTCTTGGGCTCGGCCCACGCCATGCCCAGGCCCTGCGCAATCACCGGCCAGGTGTTGCACCAGCGCGCGGGGTCGCCATTGGTCACGTTGAAGGCCTGGTTGGCCGCCGCATCCGAGCGCGCGGCCCAGTTCGCGGCCGATCCGATGATGTGGGCGTCGGCGATCTGGTGCAGTGCGTCGTAGGCGCCCGCGCTGCCAGGGAAACGCAGCGGCAGACCCATCTCCTTGCTGATGGCGGCGTAAATGCCGATGCCCATCACCAGGTTCATGGGGTTGCCCACGGCGAAGCCGGAAACGAAAGGCGGAATGAGGTTGACCCAGGACCAGCGCTGGCCCTGCTGCGCCTGCCGCAGGAAGTCTTCCTGGTCGTAGTAGAAGTTGGGCGGCAACTGGCGTGGATCGGTCTCGCGGCACGGCGTCTTCGTCTGGCCCCACTGAATGCCGTAGAACTTCGCCCCGGTGGTCAGCACCACCTTTTCCAGCGCGGGCGCCACCGCGCTCACGGCCTCCACCAGATGCCTCAGCATGGCCAGGTTGGGCGCCACCTCGGCGGCGCGGCTGGCTGCGGGCTGGTAGGCCGTGAAGAACACGTGCGTGATGTCGGTGTGCTTCGCCAATGCCCGGCGGCAGGCTTGCGGATCCATGAGATCCAGCGCGATGCCCTCGGTGCCTGCGATGTCGCCCCCACCGGAGCGCGAAGCGCAGATCACGCGCCAGCCATCGGCCACCAGGCGCTGGGTCACGCCAATGCCGACGATGCCGCTGGCGCCCGCGACCAGGGCGACGGATGAAGAAGTGACAGATGACATCGTATTTCTCACAAAGATTGAAACTCAACCGCCTCTCACTGCGCAAGAAGAGGCGCTTCGAGAAACACCGCGGAACTGGCTTTGCCAGGCCGCAGGTGTTGCCCCCTGGGGGGTGACGCCGCAGGCGGCGCGGGGGGATTTCATTTTCCAGCGGCGTGCATGGCGGCGCGGTAGCCGAAGACCATGGCAGGGCCGATGGTCGCACCCGGGCCGGGATAGGTGCCGCGCATGAGCGAGGCCGCGTCGTTGCCGCAGGCATAGAGACCGGCGATGGCCTCGCCCCTGGCGTCCAGCACCTGGCCGTGTTCGTTGGTCGACAGCCCTGCATCGGCCGCCGCATCGGCCGGCCACAAGGCCATGGCGCAGAACGGCGGCTGTGCGATGGGCCCCAGGCAGGGATTGGGCAGATGGTCCGCATCGCCATTGAACCGGCTGACTTCGGTCGCTCCCTTGCCGTAGTCCGTGTCCACGCCGGTGAGGGCGTAGGCGTTGTTGCGCGCCACACTGTCCTTCAAACCGGCCGCGTCCACACCGATGCTGCGCGCGAGCGCGTCCAGGGTGTCGCCCACGTGCAGGTAACCGCTCTTGATGTGCGGCTTCAGATGGGTGGTGCCCGGGTGGATCAGACCCAGACCGTACTTCTGCACAAAGGCAGCGTCGCAGATCAACCAGGCAGGAACGGCCGGCCCCATGGCATGGCGCCTTATCATGTTCTCGCAGAAATGGTGGTAGGACGCACCCTCGTTGGTGAAGCGCAGGCCTGAGCCGTCCACTGCAATGAGGCCAGGCTTGGCGCGGTCCAGGAACAGATGCGGGAACAGGCCAGTGCCACCCTGCGTGTCGTGGGTCACCGAGACCGGTTGCCACAACACGCCTGCGCCACCGGGGGTGCTGTCGATCGCGGCCCCTGCGAGTTCGGCCGCGCGCACGCCGCCGCCCTGGTTGCCTTCGAAGATCAGTGAAGGCCAGCGGTCGTGCCCCGGGGCCATCCATTGCTTGCGCAGCGTGGGGTTGCGGCCGATGCCGCCGGTGGCCAGCACCACGCCCAGGCGCGCCTTCACCTCGACGGGTTCTCCGGTAGCCAGCTTGAAGCGCGCGCCCGACACGCGCTCGCCCTCCTTCAACAGCGATTCAATCTGCGCGCCGAATGCGATGGCTGTGCCCGCATCGCGCAGGCTGGCGAACAACCTCGCCACCAGCGCATTGCCCATCACCAGGCGCGTGCCCCGCGCATGGCGCAGCCGATCGGCGGCATGCCGCAGCACCAGACCTGCGGTGTGCTTGAAGCTGGCCCACGACTTGAAGCGCCCGAGCAGGTGGCCAATGTCCGCCTTGCCAATCATCATGCCGCCGAGCACCATGAACTCCTTCATAGGTGGGCGGATGCGATGGAACTCGTCGCCCAGCAGGCGCCCGTCAAACGGCAGCGGGGCCAGCGCGCGACCGGCCACACGAGAGCCCGGAATGTCCACGTAGTCCGGATGCTTGCCGGCGGCCATGAACTTCACCTGCGTGCGCCGCACAATGTCGTCGATGATGCGTGGACCGCTCTCCACATAGACCTCGCGCAGGCGCCGCAGCTCGCCCGAGGGAACGAGGCCGTCAAGGTAGCGCATGCCCTCTTCCAGGCTGTCCTCGAACCCCGCCGCCTTGCCCAGGTTGTTGTTGGGTATCCAGATCGTGCCCGCCGCCGTGGCGGTGGTGCCACCCACCTGCTCGGAGCCTTCACACAGCAGCACGTCCAGCCCGGCCAGCGTGCCAATGACGGCGGCGGTCATGCCGCCGGCACCGGCGCCGACGACCAGGAGGTCAACTTCTTGCTTGATGGGGGGCGGGCTGCTCACGGTGTCTCTTTCCAGGTAGTTTCAGGCTGGCACGTTGGGTTGGAACGGCGCAGGTGCCTTTGGCCGCGCGCACTTCACGCCATTTCAAATCCCTTGTAGCCGCCGGCGGCGACCTCGTTGACGATCTTGCGGTAGGCCGGCACACCCGCCACATACGGCATGAACACGCGCGGCTTGCCCGGCATGTTGGAGCCCATGTACCAGGAATTGGCGGTGGGGTACAGCGTGCGGTCGGCCACTTCGTTGACGTGCTGCACCCATTCGTCTTCGGCGACCTGCTGCGCTTCGATGCGGCGAACACCCTTGGCGCGCGACGCTTCCAGGCAGCGGGTGAGCCAGTTCACGTGCAGCTCGATCGAGTGCACCATGTTGCTCAACACCGAAGGGCTGCCAGGGCCGGCCAGGATGAACATGTTCGGAAAGCCGGCCACCGCCAGACCGAGATAGGTGCGCGGTCCGTGTTCCCACTTGTCGCGCAATGCCTGACCACCCACACCCCGAACATCGATCGAATTGAGGGCGCCGGTCATGGCGTCGAAGCCGGTGGCAAAGACGATCACGTCCAGCGGATATTCCTGGCCCGACTGCGTGCGCAAACCGCCCGGCGTGACTTCCACCAGCGGATCGGCCTTCACATCAACCAGGGACACGTTGTCGCGGTTGAAGGTCTGGTAATAGTTGGTGTCCACGCACAGGCGCTTGGTGCCGAAGGGCAGGTCGTCCCTGGGGCAGAGCAGTTCGGCGGTTGCCGGGTCCTTCACGGTCGAGCGGATCTTGTGGCGCACGAACTCGGCGGCCTCGTCATTGGAGGCCTTGTTCACCATCAGGTCGTTGAAAGCACGCAGCATGCGAAAGCCGCCGCCCGCGCCCATCCAGCGGAACTCGAATTCCTTGCGCCGTTCTTCATCGCTCACCTCCATGGCCGACTTGTCGTTGGCAATCAGGAAATGCCCTGTGTGGGTCTCGAGCGCGCGCTCGCGTCGCGCGCCATAGGTGGCCTTGACCTCGGCGAGCTGCTCGGGGGTGATCGGCTCGTTCTGCGCTGGCACGCTGTAGCTGGCGGTGCGCTGGAACACGGTGAGGTGCTTCGCCCGCTGCGCAATTTCAGGCGTCATCTGCACACCGCTGGAACCGGTGCCGATGAGGCCCACGCGCTGGCCCGCAAAGTCCACGCCCTCGTGCGGCCAGTTTGCGCTGTGGTACCACTGGCCCCGGAAGGTTTCGAGCCCGGGAAAGTGGGGCGCCTGCGGGATGGAAAGGCATCCCGTGGCCATGATGCAGTAACGTGCCGAGAAACGATCGCCGGCTTCGGTGGTCAAGAGCCAGCGGTCTTCGACCTCGTCGTAGACGGCCGAGGCGACGCGGGCGTTGAGCTGGATGTCCCGGCGCAGATCGAAGCGGTCGACCACGTGGTTGATGTAGCGCAGGATGTCGGGCTGCGGCGCGTAGCGCTCCTTCCAGTCCCATTCCTGCTGCAGCTCTTCGCTGAAGGAATAGGAGTAGTCGAGACTCTCGACATCGCAGCGGGCACCGGGATAGCGGTTCCAGAACCAGGTGCCGCCGACGCCCTCGCCCGCTTCCAGCACGCGGGCCGACAGGCCTATACGACGCAGGCTGTATAGCTGGTAGATGCCGGCGAACCCGGCACCGACGACGATGGCATCGAGCTTGACCGAAGGTTTGTTGCTGCTCTTGCTCATGGGAGTCTCCTCAAAACACACGCGGTGAAAAGCGCCTAAAGGTCATAGAATTGTACTGGTAAGACCATTTCAATTGCAGCCAGCAAACGGAGACAGCATGGACCTCAGGCTCTCAGGGCAACACGTTCTCATCACGGGCGGGAGCCGCGGCATTGGCCTGGCCTGCGCGCTGGAGTTTCTGCGCGAGGGCGCCCGTGTGAGCATCGCGGGGCGCAGCCCTGAACACCTCCAGTCCGCACAGGCGCAACTGTTGGGGCAGACCGGCGCTCCCGTGGCCATCTTCAGCGCCGACCTGAGCGATGCGCAAGCCGCGCTGGCCATGGTGGACGCGGCCGAGCGCGAGGGCGGGCCCATCGACATTCTGGTGAACTCCGCCGGCGCGGCCCGGCTCACGCCCTTCGCAGAACTGAATCCGGCCGCCTGGCAAGCCGCCATGCAGGCCAAGTTCTTCAGCTACATCAACGTCACAGACCCCCTGATCAAGCGCATGGGCGCTCGCGGCCACGGTGCAGTGGTCAATGTGGTGGGCATGGGCGGCAAGGTCGCCACCATCCACCACCTGGCAGGTGGTTCGGCCAACGCCGCCCTGATGCTCTCCACAGTGGGCATGGCTGCCGCCTACGCGCCGCAGGGCGTGCGCGTGAATGCGGTCAACCCAGCCCTCACCCTCACCGAACGCGCCACCGCCGCCATCGCGGCCGACGCACGTCAGCGCAAGGTACCGGAAGAAGAAGCCATGCGCCAGGCGCAATCGCGCGCGCCCCTGGGTCGCCTGGCCAGGCCCGAGGACATCGCCGATGTGGTGGTGTTCCTGGCCTCGCCGCGCGCCGCCTACGTCACGGGAGTCGTCATGTCGATGGACGGCGCTTCCGTGCCTCTGGTGGTCTGAAATCCCGCCACCTCAAGACATCACCAGGAGCAACAAGGGCTGAAAGTGCGCGCCTTCGAAGCCGTTCAGGCGCGATCGTTGATTCCCGGAATGCTTCAACCTGGATGTGAAGCCGGCAACTGGTTCCAGGCCCGGCACCAAAGCGCCACGGCTTACTAGCATGGGGAGACTCCGGCTCGACTGCGTGTCCCCGCAGAGAGCTCCCCACCCGTCTCCTCCGAATGCCCATGAACAACGACCTCCCATCCTACGCAGGCTTCTGGATCCGCCTGCTCGCCACGCTGATCGACACCGTGGTGCTCCTCTGCATCACGGTGCCATTGCTCATCGCCGTCTATGGCTGGGCCTACTTCGACATGGCGCAGGCGGGCCTGGTCGCGGGCAAAGCGGATTTCCTTCTGACCTGGGTGGCGCCAGCGGTGTTTGCGATCGCGTTCTGGCTGTACAAGCAAGCCACGCCGGGCAAGATGTCGGTGTCCATCGCGGTCGTGGATGCCCAAACCGGCAAGTCCCTGACCGTGGGCCAGTCGATTGGGCGCTACCTGGGCTATTTCCTCTCCGCCGTGCCCCTGGGGCTCGGGTTCTTCTGGGTGGCATTCGACGCCAAAAAGCAGGGTTGGCACGACAAGCTCTCCGGCACGGTGGTGGTCCATGCTTCGAGGAAGCAGTCCTAAACCACCAGATGCGCTTCCAGGGCTTCCCGCCCGAAGCTGGCCAGCGGTCCCTGCAGCACGCAGTCGCCATGGTCCAGCACCAGCACGTCGTCGGCCACGCTCATCAGGAACGACAGGTTCTGCTCCACCACGATGAAGGCGGCCCCGGCTTCGTCGCAGCGCTGACGCAGCAGTGTGGCCATGCGATCGATGTTCTCGGGCTGCACGCCCTCGGTGGGTTCGTCCAGCAGGCTCAGTTCGGCGCGAAGGCCGAGGGTGCGTGTGAACGACAGCAGCTTGCGCTCGCCGCCGCTGAGTGAGCCTGCGCGCTGCGCCATGCGCTCGGCCAGGCGCGGGAACTGAGCGAGCAGCTGCGCATAACGATCACCCTGGCGTTCGGAAAGATGAAGCCACAGGTTTTCCTGCACGCTGAGCTCGGCAAACACCACTTCTTCCTGCGGCGCATACGCAATGCCACTGGCCAACCGGGCGTGGGGTGGGACGCTTTGCAAGTCGCGTCCCTGCCACTGCACCCGGCCACTGGACAGCGGCAGAAAACCTGTAAGCGCGCGCAGCAAGGTGGTCTTGCCCACGCCGTTGCGCCCGAGAATGCCGAGCACACCGCCCGGGGCCACGCGCCCGCTCACGCCGCGCAGCACCAGGGTGTCGCCATAGCCGCAGGCGACATGGTCGAATACAAACGCCTTCACTTTCGTCCTCCGGCATAAACGGCTCGCACCGCCGGGTCGGACTGGATGGTGGCGAGCTCGCCCTGCGCGAGCAACCGGCCCTGGTGCAGCACGAACACATCGCCCCCGATGGCGGCCACGGCGCTGATGTCGTGCTCGATCACGAGTGCGGCGGCGTCCAGTGCCACCACGGCAGTGCGGATCACGTCGATCATCTGGTGCGTCTCGGCCGGGGACAAGCCCGCGCACGGTTCGTCCAGCAGCACGAGGCGCGGCTCCGGCAGCACAGTCATGACGAACTCCAGCGCCTGCCGCTGGCCTTGCGAAAGGCGGCCAGCGGGCTCGTCCAGCCGCTCTTTCAAGGCGGGAAAACGCAGGAGCAGTTGATCCCGCAAGGCACTGTGCCAGTCCAGCGGCGCCCTGGTCAGCGACATCAAAGGCCGCAGGCGCGAGGCCCACAGGGCAATGGCGAGGTTCTGGCGCACGGTGAGTGAGCTGAACACAGAAGGAATCTGCATCTTGCGACCCACCCCGAGCCGCGCCACGCGCCAGGCGACGGCGCCGGAGATGTCGGTGCCATCCAGCACGATGCGCCCCGCGCGCACCGGCAGGCGACCGGTCATGGCGTTGAATGTCGACGTCTTGCCCGCGCCATTGGGGCCGATCACGCAGCGGATGCCAGCGCCCTTCAGCCGCAGCGTGAGGCCATCGAGAATCTTCACGCCTCCCTGACCACAAGCCACTTCGTCGAACGACAGGCTCAGTTCCCGGTGGTCCGCCTGCCGCGCAGGCGCCATCAAGGGTCGAGGTGGTGCGGGCCGTGCGCCACCGAAGTAGCGCGCGCCGATACCCGCCACGCCATCGGGCAGGAAGCGCACCACGCCGATGAAGAGCAGGCCCACCAGCACTTCCCAGTAGCTGAAGTGGTCGCGCAGTTCAGACGACGCGTAACCCACCAGCACAGCCCCGAGCAATGCACCCAATGGGCTGGCCTTGCCACCCACCGCAGCCCAGATGACGAACTCGGTCGACAGCACGAAGCCCATGGTGAGCGGTGTGACGATGCCCTGGTGCGCCGCAAACAGGCCGCCTGCACCCGCAGCGAGCAAGGCCGACAGCGCATACGCGTTGGCCTTCATGCGGTCGGTGGCAAAGCCAAAGAGCTGCAGGCGGTCTTCGTTCAACGCGATGGCGCGCCAGAGCACGCCGAGTGGCCGGCGGTACAGCAGGCCAAGCAACGTGGTGCTCGCCACCGCACACGCGGCGACGAGCCAGTACAGCGTGCTGTAGCGCTCGGTGCCTGGCAGGTCCGGAATGCCGGCCATGCCGTTGAAGCCACCGGTGAGATCGCTCCACTGCTGCGCGGCAAGGAAACCGAGCATGGTCATGGCCAGCGTGATGAGCGAGAAGAACGGGCCGCTGCGGTGGCTGCGCGCGAAGATGAGCCGCGCAACCAGATACGCCAGCGCCGCCGGCAGCAGGAAGGCCAGCGGCAGCGCGACGAACCACGCGCTTTGCTGCTCGGCCGCCTTGAGCGTGCCGCCCGCGAGGTAGGCGCCCAGCCCGAAGAAGAGCGCATGCCCGAGCGGCAGAAAGCCCAGCCTGCCCCAGCACAGGGCCACGCCCTGGGTGGCGATGCCGTAAATGAGGAAGAGCGCGATCTGGTAGGCGACGAACTCATTGCTTGCGAACGGCAAGGTGATGAGCGCGGCAGCCAGAGCGAGGGGTGCGGCAAACGGCTTGGCAAGGATCACGGTGTCAGCGGCGCCCGAAGAGACCCTGCGGCCGCAGCCACAGGAACAGGATGGAGAGCACCAGCACCACCGCATAGCCGCTCGTCTGCCCCGCGATGCTGCTCATGACGGCTTGCGAACCGCCAATGACGCCCACGCCGCCAGCGAAACCACCCAGCGTGCCGAGGCCACCCACCACGAGCACGAAGAAGGCATCGAGCAGGTAGTCGACCCCGATGCCGGGCTCGATGCGCACCAGTGGCGCCAGCAGCACGCCCGACGCGCCCGCCAGCACCACGCCGATGACAAAGGCCTGCGAGGCCAGGCGTTGGGTGTCGATGCCGAGCGCCTGCGCGAGCACGGGGTTGCTGGTCATGGCGCGCACGCGCAGCCCCGCCGCGCTGCGCCGGTACCAGAAGAACAAGGCCACGAGCAGGGACACCGCCAAGGCAATGAGCACCAGCCGATAGGCCGGGTATTCGATGCCACCGAACTGCATGGGCACGCCGAGCTGACTCTCCACGTTGCGGTAGCCCTTGCCAAATAGGGCCTCCACGAGCTTTCGCAGCAGCATGGCCAGCCCCCAGGTGGCCAGCAGCATGTCGAACGGGCGCGCGTACAGCGGGCGAATCAACCAGCGTTCCACCACCAGCCCCAGCGCACCACACACCCCCACCGCCAGCGGAAACGCGGTGAACAGCGGCCAGCCCCAGGCCTGCACCGTGACGACCGAATAGGCGCCGATCATCACGAACTCGCCGTGGGCCATGTTCATCACGCCCAGCAGGCCGAACACCACGGCCAGGCCCAGCGTGGTGAACCCGAGCGTGGCCAGTTCGTAGACGATGTTCAGGCCGTGCAGCAGCCAGCTTCCCTCCATCGCGGCATCACACCTTGCAGGTCTGGCCCGAGCCGATGCGCGGGAAGGTCTTGATCACGCGGAAGCCCTTGTCGTTGACGTCGGCCAGGTAGATGTCCTGATCCACATGGCGTGCGCGCATGGTCACGGCGCCGCGCGGGCCGTTGTAGCTGGCGCCCTGGCTGGCGGCATCCAGGGACTTGGCGTCCAGCGACTTCGCCTTGGTGGCCACCGCGTCCAGCATCAGGAAACCTTCGTACACCGATTCGGCCAGTCCGTTGAGCGCGGGTGCCTGCGCGCCGAAGCGCTTGAAGTAGGCGTCGGAGAACGCTTTCGCGGCCGGCGTGGTGATGTTGGCAAAGTAGCCCGCGCTGGAATACAGGTTGAGCGCGCTGGCCACGCCAATGCCGGCGAGTGTGTTCTCTTCGATCAGCGTGCCCAGGCGAATGGCCTTGTCGGCCAGGCCGAAGCTGGCGAAGGCCTTGTTGAAGCCGACCGAGGCACCGCCCACCAGTGAGACCAGCACCGCGTCGGCGCCGCTCTCACGAATGCGCGCAAGGCTCGAGTCGAAGTTGTCGGCGGTGAACGGCAGGTATTCGTCGCCCACCACCTGCGCGCCGGTCTTGGTGATGTAGCCCTTGGCCACGGCGTTGGTGGTGCGGCCCCAGATGTAGTCGTTGCCGATCATGTACCACTTGGTGGGCTTGCGCTCGGCGGCCAGCCAGGGAATGACGGGCTCCAGTTGCTGTTGCGGCGTTTCGCCATTCACGTAGGTGCCGGCCGCGCACTCGCCACCCTCGTACACCGGCGTGTAGAAGTACGGCACTTGCGCCTTGAACAGGCCCACCAGGGCGCCGCGCACGGCGCTGTCGTGCATGCCGATGAAGGCCTGCGCGCCCGAGCCTTTCCACAGCTTGAGCGCGGCCTGCGAAGCTTCGGCCGGCGGCAGGCCGGCGTCGCCGAACAGCAAGGAAATCTTGCGGCCCAGCACACCGCCGCGCGCGTTCAGCGTTTCAGCGGCAAGTTCGGCGCAGGCCTTGGCCGAAGGCCCGAACAAACCTGCCGGGCCGCTCTGCGGCAGCATCACCGCGACCTTCAGTTCGGACTGGGCGAACGCAGGCGCAATGCCCAGCGTGGCGACTGCCGAGCTGCCGGCGATGGCACCGGTGTATTTCACGAATTGACGACGGTCCATGGAAAAACTCCTGGTTGGGTGGCGAAGATCAGGCAGGCAAAGGGGCGAGGGGTGCAGGCGGCAGCAGCGCTTCAATGGCGGCGGCGATGCCGAGCAAGGTGCGGTCGCTGCCGGCCGGGCCGTCGAGCGCGATGCCCACGGGCAAGCCATCGCTCAGGCCGGCGGGCAGTGTCACGCCGGGAATGGCGGCGTTGCTGCCAGGGTCGGTGTTGCGAATGAAGGTACCGAACGTGGGGCCGCGCACGCCATTGAGTTCCACGGTGTCGTCTTCGCCAATGGGTCGCGCGGTGAGTGCGGTGGTGGGAAACACCAACGCCGCTACGCCGGATTTTGCAAACGCTTCTGCGTAGATGGCCTGCAGGCGCGCTCGCGCAACCAGCGCGTCCTGGTAGACAGATTCCGGGATGGCGCCCTCGCCCAGCAGGCCGGGAATGAGGCCCGCCACGTCGGGGCTGCGCACATCGGCAGCCAACTGCTCCAGCGTGATGCCTCGCCTGGCGTCTTTCAGGTAGGCGCGCATGTCGCGCACGAACTCGTACAGCGCCACCGGGAAGCTGGCGGCTGCATTGGCCTCCTGCAGACCGGGCAGGTTCACCTCCACCATCACCACGCCAGCGGTGCGAAGCGCCTCCAGGGTGCGCAGGCCCACCTGCTCCACACCCGGCTCCAGGTTGTCCCAGTAGCCGGCGCCGGGAAGGCCGAGCCGCAAACCCCTCAACGCGGGCACTTTCAGCGGCGTGGTGTCGCCGGTGAGCACTTCGTCCAGCAAGGCGCAATCGAGAATGCTGCGCGCCATGGGACCGGCGGTGTCGCGCGTGGTGGAGATGGGCGCGATGCCGGTGCCAGGCACCCGGCCCACCGTGGGGCGCAGGCCGGCCAGGCCGCACAGCGCCGAAGGCACGCGCACGGAGCCCCCGGTGTCGGTACCGATGGCGGCGGGCACCATGCCGGCCGCCACCACCACCCCCGAGCCTCCGCTGCTGCCACCGGGAATGCGCGACGGGTTCCACGGATTGCGGGCCGCGCCGGTCACCGCGTTGTTCGTCGTGATGCCGAAGGCGAGCTCGTGCATGTTGGTCTTGCCCGCGATCAATGCACCTGCCGCGCGCAGGCGCCGCACCAGTTCGGCGTCCTGTTTCGGGTGCAGGCCATGCAAAGCGCCAGTCCCGACGCCGCACGGCCAGCCGATGGCGTCGATGTTGTCCTTGAGCGCAATCGGGATGCCCAGCAGCGGCAGGTCTTCGCCGGCGGCGATGCGCGCATCGGCCTGTCGCGCCTGGGCGCGCAGGGCCTCGGCATCGAAAGCCACGTAGCCGTTCAGGGCAGCGCCCGCCTCGGTGCGGGCAATGAATGCGTTGGCCAGAGCCAGGCTGGTGAGTGTGCGCGCCTTGAGCTGGCGCCGCAGAGCAACGACGCCCTGCCCGATGGGATCCAATTCCGCCATGCGTTCGACTCCAGTGGTTTGACCTGACGGATTGCAGCGTAGGCACCGCACCGCGCCTGCGCACCTATCAACATTGCTAGGGGTGCGCCACAGGCGCGCCGGGGGCGGGAAAGACCCGATGCGCTTCGAGCACGTTTATTGCTTCACTCTGGGCATGCACCTTTCCACCTCCCAGACGCGCGCGCTGCGCGACGTCATGCGCCTGATGGCCGACGCCACCGATGCCGACGCCCTGCGCGAACAGCTCGCCCTGCCCATGCTGGACCTCATGGGCGCCGACACGTATGTCTCGTTCGTCTGGAATGGCACCCAACAGCGCTTCGAGCGCGTGAAGTCGATCAACATCTCGCAGGAGAACCTGCGCGCCTGGGATGAGCACTACCGCTTCGTCGACCCGCTCACCTTTCCCATGATGGAACGGCGGCGACCCACCGTGGCCACGCAGATCCTGCGCCAGCCCGAGCTCATGCGCACCGAGTTCTTCAACGACTTCCTGCAGCGAGACCGCATGTACTGGGGTGTGAACGTGTACGCCTACGCGGGCGATGAATGCGTGGGCGACCTGCGCATCTGGCGCCAGCACCACCGGGGCAACTTCGACAGCAACGAAATCGAGGTGCTGCGCATGGTGGAACCCGCCCTGGCCGCCGCCCTGGCACGCCTGCGCTGGCAATCGCATCTGGCGCCACCCCCCGCCGAAGACGAACGCGCCGAAGACCTGCTGCAACGGCACGCCCGCCTGAGCCAGCGCGAAGCTGAGGTGGCCTGGCTGGTGACCTGCGGCTGCCCCGACAAGCTGATTGCCCAGCGGCTCTCGGTCGGCCACCCCACGGTGCGGTTTCATCTGGCCAACGCATTTCGCAAGTTCCAGACCGACAACCGCGCCCAGCTTGCCGCGCGGGTGCAGGCGGTGCTGGATGCGCACCGGCGCGAAAGCGGCGCCGCGGCCCACCTCCTGCAGCCGCACTGATCGACCCATCGGTCGTTAGACTCGTGGCGATGAGCCAGGACGACCTTCATCACAAGTACCAGCTCACGCGCGTCATCAACGCAGCAGGCAGCTTTACGCCACTGGGCGTGTCGAGATCTTCCTGTCACGTGGCACAAAGCGCTGCCCGAGCGCTGGGATCGTTCTTCATCATGGAAGAACTCCAGCAACTCGCCTCGCAGAGGCTCGCATCGTGGGCGGGTTGCCAGGCGGGCGCTGTCACCCATTGCGTATCGGCCGCCATCACCCAGGCGGTGGCCGCGTGCATCGCGGGCACCGACGACGCAGCGGTTGCGGCCCTGCCCGACACGGGAGCTCGCAAGAACGTCGTGGTGATTCCGGGCGGCCACTGCGTGAACTACGGCCACCCCATCGACACCGACATTCGCCTGGCGGGCGGGCGCGCACTCAAGGCAGGCGACCGGGTGTCGCTCCACATCGACGAACTCGCGCGCTGCCTCGATGCCCCTGGTGTGTGCTGCTTGCTGCTGGTGGCCTCGCGGCTGACGTCGTTTCACGACCTCGACTTCGCCGCGGCGGTCTCGGCCGCGCGTGCAAGAGGCATTCCGACGGTCATCGACGGTGCAGCGCAGGACCTGCGCGTGCAAGCCTTGCTGGACACCGGTGCCGATGCCGTGCTGCTGAGTGCCCACAAGTACCTCGCCTCCCCCACGGCCGGGCTGGTGCTCGGCACGTCTTCGTTCGTGGAGGCCTTCAGGGCGCAGGAACGCGGCATCGGTCGCGCCATGAAGGCCAGCAAGGAGGCCATCGTGGGCGTGCTGGCCGCCCTGGAAGAGCGCGAAGGACTGGAAGCCTCTGGATGGAAGGGCGAGCAACAGCGCAAGGTGGATCTGTTGATCGATCTTCTGCAGCCGTGCCCGGGCGTTCAGGCTCGTGCGGAGGACGATCCGGCGGGCATGCCATTCCAGCGCGTCAAGCTCAACATGGCAGGCGGCGCGCCAGCGGCCAGGAAACTCGTGCAACAACTCAAGGCGGGTCGACCCAGCATCTGGCTGATGGAACACGGGCTTGGCGAAGGCACGCTGCAACTGGAACTGGTGGGGCTGGACGAATCGGAAGTGCGCCACCTGGCCCACGAGCTGGCCGCCGCGCTCGGCGAGCAAAGCCAGTGTTGAAACAAAAAAAGCCGCTGCAAGCAGGACTTGCAACGGCTTCTCGATTTCTGGCGGAGTGGACGGGGCTCGAACCCGCGACCCCCGGCGTGACAGGCCGGTATTCTAACCAACTGAACTACCACTCCTGGTAGATGGCGTTCGCTCTTGCGAGCCAAGTGCCAACCACTTGTTTGCCTACTTGCCTTGCGGCTTGTTTGGCGACCCTACGGGGATTCGAACCCCGGTACTCACCGTGAAAGGGTGATGTCCTAGGCCTCTAGACGATAGGGTCAAAACCTGGGAACTAACCGAGCCGCGAATTCTAGCATCGGGCTACCGGTGCTCTTCCTCACGACTGAAAAACTTTGGTGGAGGTAAGCGGGATCGAACCGCTGACCTCTTGCATGCCATGCAAGCGCTCTCCCAGCTGAGCTATACCCCCACGTGGGCTGCCTTGTGAGCCAGGCGAATCGCTCCACCCAGTGCATTTCAGCAAGCCTCAGATTATAGGCGATATTTTCAGGCGCCCTGCAATCGCTTGAGCACGATCTGCCGATCCTGCAGTTCGAGCACGGCGTCGAGCGACGGCGTCTGGGCCGTGCCCATCACCAGCACGCGCACTGGCATCGCGAGCTGCGGCATCTTCAGGCCATGCGCAGCCAGCGTTTCCTTGATGGCGGCAGAGATGGCGGCCTTGTCCCAGGCGCAGTCCACCAGCTTGCCAGCGAGCGTGGCAAGCATGGGACGCACCGCCTCGGTGACGTGCTGCGCGCGTTCCTCGGCGTTCGGTGTGACGTCGGCGTAGAACGACCTGGCCCATTGCGCCAGCGCCACGGTGGTGTCGCACCGGTCCTTGAAGAGGCCGCAGATGCGCGGCAGTCTTTCGTCCGCCACCACACCGGTGTTCTCCAGATGCGCAGCCACCAGCGATGCCAGGGCATCGTCGGACATGGCCTTGAGGTGCTGGGCATTCACCCAGCGCAACTTGGCCTCGTCGAACTGCGCCGCGCTGCGGCCGAGGTGGTCCAGGTTGAACCACTCGAGAAACTGCGCCCGGCTGAAGATCTCATCGTCGCCATGGCTCCAGCCCAGGCGCGCGAGGTAATTCACCATGGCATCGGGCAGGTAGCCTTCGTCGCGGTACTGCGTGACGGGCTTGGCGCCGTTGCGCTTGCTCATCTTCTCGCCCTGCTCATTGAGCACGGTGGGCAGGTGGGCGTACACCGGCGGCTCCTTGCCGAGCGCGCGGAAGATGTTGATCTGGCGCGGTGTGTTGTTCACGTGGTCGTCGCCGCGGATCACGTGCGTGATGGCCATGTCGATGTCATCGACGACCACGCAGAAGTTGTAGGTGGGCGTGCCGTCGGGTCGGGCGATCACGAGGTCGTCGAGTTCGTCGTTGCTGATCTCGATGCGGCCCTTCACCTTGTCGTCCCACGCCACCACACCGCCCTGCGGGTTCCTGAAGCGCAGCACGGGCATCACGCCATCCGGCACCGCCGGCAGCGTCTTGCCCGGCTCGGGACGCCAGGTGCCGTCGTAGCGAGGCTTCTCCTTGGCCGCCATCTGCTTTTCGCGCAGGGCGTCGAGTTCGGGCACGCTCATGTAGCAGGGGTACACCAGACCGGCGGACACCATCTCTGCCAGCACCGCCTTGTAACGGTCCATGCGCTGCATCTGGTAGACCGGCCCTTCGTCGTGGTCCAGTCCCAGCCACTTCATGCCCTCGATGATCACGTCCACTGCAGCCTGCGATGAACGCTCAAGATCGGTATCTTCAATGCGCAGGATGAACACGCCACCTGTGGAGCGCGCGAAGGCCCAGGGATAGAGCGCCGAGCGAATGTTGCCGAGGTGGATGAAGCCGGTGGGCGAAGGCGCGAATCGGGTGCGGATGGTGGACATGTCAGAGGGAGGAGAGGCCGCGATCGATGTCGGCCTGGATATCGTCAAGATGTTCAAGGCCGACGGCCACGCGGATCAGGCCTTGCACCACACCGGCGTCCTGGCGCTGGCCCTCTGTGAGGCGGCCGTGCGAGGTGCTGGCGGGGTGGGCCAGCAGGGTCTTGGTGTCGCCGAGGTTGGTCGAGAGCGAAAGCACCTGCAAGGCGTCCAGCACCTGGAAGGCCCGCTCACGGCCCTGCTCGGGACTGGCCGCCTTCACCTCGAAGGAGAGCACGGCGCCGCCACTGCCGGCCTGCTGCGCCATGGCCAGGGCGTGCTGCGGGTGGCTGGTCAGCCCGGGGTAGTGCACGCGCGCCACGCCGGCGTGTTGTTCCAGCCAGCGTGCCAGGGCGAGTGCACTGGCCGACTGCGCACGCATCCGGATGTCCAGCGTTTCCAGCCCCTTGAGCACCACCCATGCGTTGAAGGGCGCGAGCGTCATGCCAGCGCTCTTGAGGACCGGCAGAAAGGTCTTGGTGACCATCTCCTGGCTGGCGCACAGAGCACCCGCCATCACACGGCCCTGTCCATCGAGGTACTTGGTGCCCGAATGCATCACGATGTCGGCGCCCAGCGCCAATGGGCGTTGCAGCGCCGGCGTGGCGAAGCAGTTGTCCACGCAAAGCAGTGCGCCGGCACCGTGCGCCAGATCGGCCAGCGCGCGGATGTCGCACACCTCGGTCAGCGGATTGGTAGGCGTCTCGGCAAAGAGCAGCTTCGTGCTCGGCGTGACCGCGGCTTTCCACGCAGCCACATCGGCCTGCGGCACGAAGGTGGACAACACACCGAACTTCGCGAGGTCGGTGCCGATGAGTTTGATGGTGGAGCCAAACATCGACTGCGAACACACCACGTGGTCGCCAGTCTTGAGCAGGCCCATGCACATCATGAGGATGGCCGACATGCCCGAGGCGGTGGAGATGCAGGCCTCCGAGCCTTCCAGCGCGGCCAGGCGCTGCTCGAAGCTGGCCACGGTGGGATTGCCGTAGCGGCCGTAGGTGAATCCTTCCTCGTCACCGGCGAAGCGGCGCGCGGCCGATTCGGCCGAGGGCTGCACATAGCCGCTGGTGAGGTAGAGGGCCTCGGAGTTCTCGCCGTACTGGCTGCGCTCCACGGCCTCGCGCACGGCGAGCGTGTCGCGATGCAGGGAGCGCCCGGTGTTCTTGCTCGTCATGGGTGAAGCTTCTGAAATGAAGTCAGGCGACCTGCGCGTTGGGCAAGGCCAGGCGCGAGGTGTCTTCCTCGCCTTCTTCGCTCTGGTCGCGGCCAGCGTTGAGGCGAGCGATGTCATCGGGCGTGATGTCGCCGGTGACGTAGACGCCGTCGAAACACGACGCATCGAATCCATCGAGCTTCGGATTGAGCGAGCCAATGGCCTGCTTCATGGCGTCCACATCCTGGTAGATGAGCGCGTCGCAGCCGATGCTCTCACGCACTTCTTCGACCGTGCGCCCGTGGGCCACCAACTCGTCGGGCGTGGGCATGTCGATGCCGTAGACGTTCGGGTAGCGCACTGGCGGTGCGGCGCTGGCCAGATACACCTTGCGCGCGCCGGCGTCGCGCGCCATCTGCACGATCTCGCGACTGGTGGTGCCGCGCACGATGGAGTCGTCCACCAGCAGCACGTTGCGGCCCTTGAATTCGCTGCCGATCACGTTGAGCTTCTGGCGCACCGATTTCTTGCGCACGCCCTGCCCCGGCATGATGAAGGTGCGGCCTACGTAGCGGTTCTTCACAAATCCCTCGCGGTACGGCAGGCCGAGCAGTTGCGCAAGCTCCATGGCGCTGGGGCGCGACGATTCGGGAATGGGAATGACGACGTCGATCTCGTTGGGCGGCACGGTGGAGACCACGCGCTTGGCCAGCGTGACGCCCAGGTTCAGGCGCGCCTGGTAGACCGAGATGCCGTCGAGGACGGAATCGGGCCGGGCGAGATACACATACTCGAAGATGCACGGGTGATGGCTGACCTTGTCAGCGCACTGAAGGAAGTGCATCTGCCCGTCGAGATCGGCAAACATCGCTTCACCGGGTTGCAAGTCGCGGTCGAGCGTGTAGCCGGTGCCTTCGAGTGCCACCGACTCACTGGCGACCATCACACCACCCTGGTCGTTGTGGCCCACGCAGAGCGGGCGTATGCCGTGGGGATCGCGAAACGCGAGCAGGCCGTGGCCGGCCACCAGTGCGACCACCGCATACGAGCCCTTCACGCGCCGGTGCACGCCACGCACGGCGGCGAAGACGTCGGCCGGCTTGAGGGTGATGCCGCGGGTGACCTTCTCCAGCTCGTGCGCCAGCACGTTGAGCAGCACCTCGGAATCGCTCTCGGTGTTCACGTGGCGGTGGTCGGTCTGGAACAGTTCCTGGGCCAGCGCCTTGGCGTTGGTCAGGTTGCCGTTGTGCACCAGCACCAGGCCGAACGGGGCGTTCACGTAAAAAGGCTGCGCCTCTTCTTCACTGAAGGCGTTGCCCGCCGTGGGGTAGCGCACCTGACCCAGGCCACACAGACCAGGCAAGGCACGCATGTTGCGGGTGCGAAAAACGTCGCGCACCATGCCTTTGGCCTTGTGCATGAAAAACTTGCGGCCCTGCTGGGTGACGATGCCGGCGGCATCCTGGCCACGGTGTTGCAGGAGCAGCAAGGCGTCGTAAATGAGCTGATTGACCGGCGTCTTGTTCACCACGCCCACGATTCCACACATGATTTGAACCCTCTGGAAAAACTAACGGATATATCGGGCCACGGCCTCGGGCAACAAGGGGCGGATTTCCAGCAACGTGGCCGAGAGCATGCCGGCGGCGCTCGAACCCTGCCACCAGACGGATTGCTGCAACTGCATCATGCTCACCACCACAGCCACACCCAGCAGCATCACCAGGGCACGCGCCAGCCCGAAAGCCCCACCCAGCACCCGGTCCACCGGGCGCAGTCCTACCGTGGCCACCAGCTTCTGCACCAGCCAGGCCACCAGACCGCCAGCAAAAGCCACCAGTACGAACACCAGTACGAACCCGACCGCCAGCTTCAGTGCGGGCGACAGACCGTCCATCGGCAGCCAGGCTGCCACGTCTTCGGCAAAGGCCTGCGCCAGGATGAAGGCGAGCACCCAGCCTGCCAGCGACAACACCTCATACATCAAACCGCGCCAGAGCCCCAGCAACACGGAGAGCAGCAAGACCGCCAGCAGCACCCAATCCGTCGTCACCATGGCCGGCGTCCCGCCAGGCTCACAGTGTGAGCACACTGGCGCTCAGGCCCAGCGCCTTGACACGAGACGCCACTATTTCGGCCTCCGCACGGCTCTCAAACGGGCCCAACCGCACTCGGATGCGGCGACCGTCGGCCGTCTGCGCCACCTGGGTGTAGGTCTTGAGGCCGGCAGCTTCCAGTTTCTGTCGCACGGCGCGGGCACCGGCTTCCTCGGCAAATGCACCCACCTGAACCACGAGGCGCTCCGAGGCGCTGGTCGCAGGTGCGGGCGTGGCGGTGGCGGGCGGCGTGGGCTTGCCTTCCAGCAGCGCGCGAGCACGTTCTGCTTCTGCAGGCGCAGGTGCAGGTGCAGGTGCAGGCGCCTTGGCGGGTGTGGGTGCGGGCGAAGGTGCAGCAGCCGGCGCCGGCGCTGGGGAAGGAGCCGCCGCGGGTTTGGGCTCCACCACCTCCTCCCTGGCACCCAGGGTTTCGGGGGCGGTCACGCTTTCGGCCGGTGGGCGGCTTGCTGGGGCGGCGCCGGGTGCCGAAGCTGCCACTGCTGCGGGCTTGGCCGGTGCCGCTGGCAAGGACCTGGCTGGAATCTCGATCGGGATGTCCACTGGAATCGGCCGCGGCTGGGTGTCGAATAGCAGCGGAAAGCCGACCACGCCCAGCAACACCAGCACGCTCGCGCCGATCAGGCGGTGGCGCGCACGCCGGCGCACGGCATCGATGCTCTGGGGTGGCGGTGTCGAGGGGTTGCCCTGGGAACCTGAACGGGATTTGAACATTCGGGGTGGGACCGTGGCGCCATGGAAGGCCTGGCGGGGGGCGCGGCAGGGGGAGCGCTCGGGCGTGGGGGCGGCTAGGCAGAGAGGTGTTTGGCCGACATTCGGGGCACACCGTCCTGCAAAACGCCACCCACGGTGTAGAACGATCCGAAGACCACGATTCTATCAGCGGGGTCTGCGGCAGACACCGCAGCGCGCAGGGCCTCCATGGGGGTGCCGTGGCGGCCTGCGACGCGGCTTTTGCCACCGGGGGCGGTGCCGGGATGGGCCTCCAGCAGGTCGGCCAGCGCCTGCGCGGTGCTGGCGCGTGGCAGTGGCAGGTCGGTCACGTGCCAATGGTCGATGAGCGGCGCGATGCGCTCCAGCATGGCGGGCAGGTCCTTGTCGGCCATGGCACCGAAAACGGCGTGGGTGCCAGGGTAATAGCCCATCGCATCGAGGTTTTCGGCGAGGGCAGCCACCGAATGCGGGTTGTGCGCCACGTCCAGCACCAGCGTGGGCGTGCCCGGCACGATCTGGAAGCGCCCGGGCAACTCCACCAAAGCCAGACCATTGCGGACAGCCTGTGCCGTCACCGGCAGTCGCGAGCGCAGCGCCTCCACGGCCGCCAGCACACCCGAAGCGTTCACCAGCTGGTTGGCTCCGCGCAGTGCCGGATAGGCCAGGCCAGCGTAACGGCGACCACCGCGCGAAGGGTGCATGGCCCAGCCCCACTGCTGCTGGTCACCGGCGAAGTGGAAGTCTTTGCCCAGCCGCCACAGGTTCGCGCCCATTTCCAGCGCATGGTCCAGCACGCTCTGGGGCGGAACCGGGTCGCTTACCACCACGGTGCGGCCCGTGCGCATGATGCCGGCCTTCTCGAAGCCGATGGCTTCGCGGTCGTTTCCCAGCAGGGCCATGTGGTCCAGTGCAATGCTGGTAATGACGGCGCAGTCGGCATCGATGATGTTCACCGCATCCAGTCGCCCGCCCAGCCCCACTTCGAGAATGGCCACATCGAGCCCCGCCCGCGAGAGCGTGCGCAGGATGGCCAGTGTGGTGAACTCGAAATAACTCAGGCTGATCTCTCCCTCACCATCGTCGCCCGACTGCCCCTTGCGCGCCACCTCCACTTCGGCGAACGCGGGCAGCAGGTCGGCCTGATCCACGGGCAAGCCCGCCACGCGGCACCGCTCTTCGAAATGCACAAGGTGCGGCGAGGTGTAAACACCGGTGCGGTAGCCCGACTCGGTGTAAATCGCTTCCAGCATGGCGCAAGTGCTGCCCTTGCCGTTGGTGCCGGCTACCGTGATCACCGGGCAGTCCAGCGCCAGACCCATGCGCCGGGCGACGCGCTGCACGCGATCGAGCCCCATGTCGATCGTGACCGGGTGCAGCCGTTCGGCGTGAGTCAGCCAGTCTGCGAGGGTGGTGGGATGCGTGGGTACAGGGATGTCGAGCATGGGCGGGATTGTCCCATCGCCGACAATGTCGCGCATGATCACACTGCACGGCATCCCCAACTGCGACACCGTCAAGAAAGCCCGCGCCTGGCTGAGCGAACATGGCATGGAACATCGATTCCACGATTTCAAGAAGCAAGGGGTGCCCGAGGCCGAGCTGGACCAATGGCTGGCGGCTGCCGGCTGGGAAAAGGTCATCAACCGCAAGGGCAACACCTGGCGGCAACTGGACGAAGCCACCCGCGCGAGCGTGACCGATGTGGCCAGCGCGCGGGCACTGGCACTGGCGAACCCGAGCGTGATCAAGCGCCCAGTGGTGCAGTGGGCAGATGGTGACATCACGGTGGGCTTCGACGCATCTGCCTGGCAGCAGCGCATCTGAAGCCAGGGACTGCCCCTGGGCGGCGGCCTAAAATCGCGGTTTCGCCTTTTCTCCTCCCACCTCCATGACCACCACCCAATTCGACGGCGTGACCGTCAACACCCAGGCCAGCGTGTATTTCGACGGCAAGTGCGTCAGCCACGGCATCACCTTCGCTGACGGCACGAAGAAATCGGTGGGCGTGGTGCTGCCCGCCACGCTCACCTTCAAGACCGGCGCGCCTGAGGTCATGGAATGCGTGGCCGGAAGCTGCGAATTCAAACTGGCCGGCAGCGACGCCTGGGTCAAGTCCGGCCCGGGCGAACAATTCAGCGTCCCCGGCAACAGCAGTTTCGACATTCGCGTGACGGAGCCCTACCACTACATCTGCCACTTCGGCTGACCCCTCATGGCCACCATCCTCCAGAACCTCCCCACGAAACAAAAAGTCGGCATTGCCTTTTCAGGCGGCCTGGACACCTCCGCCGCGCTGTTGTGGATGAAGCAGAAGGGCGCGATCCCCTACGCCTACACCGCCAACCTGGGCCAGCCCGACGAGCCGGACTACGAGGAAATCCCTCGCAAGGCCATGGCCTATGGCGCCGAAAAGGCGCGCCTGGTCGACTGCCGCACGCAACTGGCCCACGAAGGCATTGCGGCGCTGCAGTGCGGCGCATTCCACATCAGCACCGCCGGCGTGACCTACTTCAACACGACGCCGCTGGGCCGCGCCGTCACCGGCACCATGCTGGTGGCCGCGATGAAGGAAGACGACGTCAACATCTGGGGCGACGGCAGCACCTTCAAGGGCAACGACATCGAGCGCTTCTACCGCTATGGCCTGTTGACCAACCCCAGCCTGAAAATCTACAAGCCCTGGCTGGACCAGTTGTTCATCGACGAGCTGGGTGGCCGAGCCGAGATGAGTGCCTTCATGACGGCCAATGGCTTCGGCTACAAGATGAGTGCCGAGAAGGCCTACAGCACCGACAGCAACATGCTGGGCGCCACGCACGAGGCGAAAGACCTGGAAAACCTCAACAGCGGCATCCGCATCGTGAACCCCATCATGGGCGTGCCGTTCTGGCGCGAGGACTGCGCGGTGAAAGCCGAAGAGGTCACCGTGCGCTTCGAAGAAGGCCAGCCGGTCGCGCTGAACGGCCGGACCTTCGACAACCCGGTGGACCTGATCCTGAAAGCCAATGAGATCGGCGGGCGCCACGGTCTGGGCATGAGCGACCAGATCGAGAACCGCATCATCGAGGCCAAGAGCCGCGGCATCTACGAAGCCCCGGGCCTCGCGCTGCTGTTCATTGCCTACGAGCGTCTGGTGACCGGCATTCACAACGAAGACACGATCGAGCAATACCGCATCAACGGTCTGCGGCTGGGTCGTCTGCTCTACCAGGGCCGCTGGTTCGACCCGCAGTCCATCATGCTGCGCGAGACGGCGCAGCGCTGGGTGGCGCGTGCGGTCACAGGTGAAGTCACTGTCGAGTTGCGTCGGGGCAATGACTATTCGATCCTGAACACGGAAAGTCCGAACCTCACGTACGCGCCCGAGCGCCTGAGCATGGAGAAGGTGGAGGACGCACCGTTCTCGCCGCTGGATCGCATAGGCCAGTTGACGATGCGCAACCTCGACATCACCGACACGCGGGCCAAGCTGGGCATCTACGCCAAGTCTGGGTTGCTTTCGTTGGGTGAGGGGTCGCAGATGTTGAAGCTTGAGGGCGAGTAAACGCTTTCGTTCTTGGACCTCGCGGGATCGGAGAGACGGGGCGTTCTGAGTAGGTGGTGGCACTCGAACATCGGTGCGCAAAGGTGTGAGCAGCCCGCTGCCGCCCGGTGAATGGCGCAGCGAAATAAAGGAGGAGGCGGCCTCCCGCCGCCGGGGGACATTCGCGGAGCCATTCACCGGGCGGCAGCGGGCCAGAAGAAAAGCAGGCGCAAAAAATAGGGAAGATCAAACCACCACAGGCTCAGGCTCCAGCAAGATGCCAAAGCGCTCATAAACGCTGGTCTGAATCGCCTTCGCGAGCGTCATCACCTCACCGCCCGTGGCGCCACCCCGGTTCACCAGCACCAGCGCCTGCTTCTCGTACACCCCCGCGTTCCCCACCCCCTTGCCCTTCCAGCCACAGGCGTCGATCAACCAGCCCGCCGCCAGCTTGATGCTGCCGTCGGCCATGGGGTAGTGAACCACCTTCGGGTCGCGCGCGATGATGTCTGCGCACTGCTCCACGCTCACGGTGGGATTCTTGAAGAAACTGCCCGCGTTGCCGATCACCGCCGGATCGGGCAGCTTGGCGCGGCGGATGGTGCAGATCCAGTCGAAGATCTGTTGCGCATCGGGCTGTGCATTGCCCGTCTCGGCGATCTTGCGCTCCAGATCGGCGTAGCCCAGCACCGGCTTCCACGGCCTGGGCAACGAGAACCGCACGCGCGTGATCAGCGCCCGCCCTGCCAGGCCCAGACCCTTTTCGCCCGCCGGCGTGTGCTTGAACACCGAGTCGCGATAGCCGAACCCGCACTGTGCGGCGTCCAGCGTGAAAAGTCGGCCCGTCTGCAGATCAATTGCATCGAGCGAATGGAAACGGTCCTGCAGCTCCACGCCGTATGCACCGATGTTCTGAACCGGTGATGCACCCACGCTGCCCGGGATCAGCGCCAGGTTCTCCAGCCCAGGCCTGCCCTGCTCCAGTGTCCAGCGCACGAATTCGTGCCAGTTTTCGCCAGCGCCCGCTTCCACCACCCAAACTTTGGGCGTTTCTTCCACCAGGCGACGTCCACCGATTTCCACCTTGATCACCAGTGGCTTGATGTCACCTGTGATGACCAGGTTGCTGCCGCCGCCCAGGACGAACGGTGGTGATTCGCGCGTGAGCGGCGCCCAGAGGTCGCTGTCCATGAGCGTGGCCACATCGGCCTCGGTCCTGACCCGTGCGAGACGCATCGCACGCGCCACGATGCCGAAGCTGTTGTGGGCCTGTAGAGGAACCTGGTTCTCGACTATCATCCGTCGATTGTCTCACCCGCCTGCGCCCGGAACGGGCTTGCAGCACGCTCGTCAGCTCATGAATCCAGCCACCCCGACACCCGCGAATTCGCCCACATGGCAATGCGTGCTGGTGTGCTGGGGCACCAAGTACCCGGTCACGCTGATCAACCATCTGGTCGAACGCATCGCCGCGCACAGCCGCAACGTGCCGCGCTTCGTGCTCATCTGCGACGAACCCAAAGCCGGCCTGTTGCCCGTCGTGCAGACGCGCATCTTCCCACCCTTCTACATGCAGAAGCCGTTCAAGTCGGTGGGCTGCCAGGCCAAGCTGGCCATGTTCGAAGATGGCGTGCTGCCGCAAGATCTTCCGGTGGTCTACATCGACCTGGATACCGTCGTCATGGGTGACATGGGAGAGGCGGTGGACTTCATGAAAGACCAGGACTCCGTGCTCATGCTGCAGAGCGCCATCATCCCGTTCGGCCCCATCGGCCGGGCCATCTGGCGCGCTACCAAGGGGCGCAAGTACGCCCGCGGCAACTCGTCGGTGGTGGTATTCCATCCCGCGCGCTGCACCTACATTGCCCAGCGTTTCCGGGAACTCCAGCAGCAGTATCCCGACTTCGGCTTCAGGCCGATGGCAGCCGATGAGCGCTTCATCAGTTGGGCCGCGCAGCCGCACATGGAACGCATCCCGAAGTCGTTCGCGGTCAAATTTCCCAACGAATTCATGTTCCACCTGCCGGGCTGGTTGTATGTGAAGGCCTTGTTCCCCTGGGTGCGCGCGCGTCGCGAGAAGCTCGCGGCCATCACACTGTGCGGGCTCGACATCAAGCCCGAGAAACTGCTGGCGCTGCGCGATGCCGAGGTGATTGCCGACAACAAGGACCGCAAGCTGGTCTGGAGCACGCGCGTCATGGGTTCGTCCAAACAGAAGATCATCGATTTCTACCGCGACATCATTCCCCTTTCCTCCTGAGCGAAGAAGATCACCATGCCCTCTTTTGACACCGTCCTCGAAGCCGATTTTGTAGAAGTGAAGAACGCCGTGGACCAGGTCGCGCGCGAGATCGGCACGCGCTTCGATTTCAAAGGCACGGGCGCTGCCATCGAACTCAAGGAGAAAGAAAAGGAAATCGTCCTGCACGGCGACGCGGAGTTCCAGCTTCAGCAGATCGACGACGTGCTGCGCGGCAAGCTCACCAAGCGAGGCGTGGACGCGCGTTTCCTCGACGTCGGCAAGGTCGAGAAGGTCGGCGGCGACAAGGTCAAGCAGGTCGTGAAGGTGAGAAACGGCGTGAGCACCGAAGACGGCAAGAAGATCCAGCAGGTGCTCAAGGGCAGCAAGCTCAAGGTGCAGGGTGCCATTCAGGGCGATGCCGTGCGCGTCACCGGCGGCAAGCGCGACGACCTTCAGGCCGCCATGGCGTTGATCCGCAGCGAGCTGAAAGACCTGCCGCTCTCATTCAACAATTTCAGGGATTGATGCGCCCCGCCACCGCACTCCTGGTACTGGCCCTCTGGCTGCTTGCGGCCATGCCGGCTTTGGCCCAGGAGGTGGCACTTGCCGGCCTCTCCAACGGGCGCGCGCTTCTGGTGATCGATGGCGCCAAGCCGCGCTTTCTGCTGCCCGGGCAGACCCACAGCGGCGTGCGCCTGATGAGTGCACTGGGCGATTCCGCGGTGGTCGAGGTCAATGGTCAGCGCCAGACGCTGCGCGTGGGCGATGCGCCGGTCAGCCTGGGCCAGGCCGCGCAGAAAGCCGGTGCGCAGCGCATCGTGCTCACCGCTGACGCGCAGGGCCATTTCATGCCCCCGGGCCAGATCAACGGACGTGAGGTGCAGTTCCTGATCGACACCGGTGCCACGCTGGTGATCCTCAGCGAATCCGACGCCAGACGCATCAACCTGGCCTACGACAAGGGTCGCAGGGTGAAGGTGAGCACCGCCAACGGCGCAGTGGCCGGTTACGAGGTTCGCCTGGGATCGATCCGGGTGGGCGAAGCGCAGGTGTTCGACGTGCCCGCCATCGTGTTGCCGCAAAGCATGCCCTTCGTGCTCCTGGGCAACAGCTTCCTGACGCGTTTCCAGATGCAGCGCAACAACGATCAGATGACCCTCGAACGCCGGTTCTGATCACGCCGCCTTCTGCGCCGCCGTCACCACGATCTCGATGCGGTAACCCGGTTGCGCCAGCGCCGCCTGCACCGTGGCTCGCGGTGGTGCCGTGCCCGGCACCACCCACGCGTCCCACACTTCGTTCATCACGCCGATTTCGCCAATGTCGGTCAGGAAGATCTGCGCACGCAGGATGCGAGATTTGTCGCTGCCGGCTTCCAGCAAACGCTGCTGCACCTGCTCGAGCACGTCTTCGGTCTGGCCCCGGATGTCGGTGTCGCCGCGCTCGGGCACCATGCCGGCAAGGTACACCACGCCATGGAACACGGCGGCCTCGCTGTATCGGGAAGCCACGCCAATGCGCGTGATGTGGGTCGAATCGCTCATGCCTTTTTTCCTCCGAGCTTGCTTTCCTTGCCGGCGACCAGCCGGTTGATGTTTTCCTGGTGGCGCCAGACCAGCAGCATGCCCATGACCGCAAGTGCCAGCACCTGCACGCCTGGGGCGTCCCAGGCCACGCGGTGGCCGAGCAGGAAGTACGCCGGCGCGAACACGGCGGTGACGATGGATGCCAGCGACGAGTAGCGGAAGAAGAATGCAATGATCACCCACGTGGCCAGCGCCGCCAGACCCAGCCAGGGCTGGAAGCCGACGATGACGCCGGCCGCCGTGGCCACGCCCTTGCCGCCCTGAAAGCGGAAGAACACCGGATAGAGATGACCAAGGAACGCGGCCAGGCCCACCAGCGCCACGGTGCCATCGCCCAGCCCCCAGGCCTCGCACCACCACTTCACCGCCACCACCGGCACCCAGCCCTTGAGCGCATCCAGCAGCAGCGTGACGATGGCAGCCGCCTTGCTTCCCGAACGCAGCACGTTGGTGGCACCGGGGTTCTTGCTGCCATACGTGCGCGGATCCGCGAGGCCCATGGTGCGGCTCACCAGCACGGCGAAGGACAGCGAGCCGATGAGGTAGGCGGCCAGCGTGGCCAGCAGGGGGTAGGTCAATGCCAAATGAGTCTCCTCGTTCTTTTCGCAGCGCGTGGCCAGCGGCGCTATTCTGCCAGCGCGCAGTCCACCGGCGTCGCGCCCAGTGGGTGACTCAGCACCGCGGGATCGATGCCAACGAGGTAGCCCCGGCGCCCGCCGTTGATCCAGATGCGCTGAAGCGTCAATACAGTGGCCTGTACATACACCGGCATCGCACGCTTGAGGCCAAAGGGCGATGTGCCGCCGACCAGAAAACCGCTGTGCCGGTTGGCCACCTCCGGCTTGCAGGGCTCCACCGATTTCGCGCCGATCTGTCGCGCAAGGTTCTTGGTCGATACGGTGCGGTTGCCGTGCATCAGCACCGCCAGTGGCTTCGCGGCCTCGTCCTGCATGATCAGCGTCTTCACTACCGAAAACGGATCCAGGCCCAGCACCTGCGCGCTGTGCTGCGCACCGCCGTGCTCCAGGTATTCGTAGGCATGCTCGGTGAACGCCACGCCATGCGACTTCAGCCAGGCGGTGGCTTGCGTTTCGCTGATGTGCGACTTCTTCGCCAAGCTTCAGCTCACTGGGCAGGGTCGCGATGTTCGAATCGAATCTTGTCGATCTCGGCAAGCACCTCAGGCGTCAGTTTCGTGTTCCATGCGTCCAGGCACTCGTCGAGCTGGGCCAGCGTGGTGACACCAATGATGGTGCTGGCCACGCGCCAGTTGGTGTAGCAGAAGGCCAGCGCCAGTTGCGTGGGCGTGAGGCCGTGCGATCGCGCCAGGGTGTTGTAGCGGCGCGAAACTTCGAGCGCCTCCGGGCGGCCCCAGCGCTGCTTGCGCATGGACTCGAACAGGCCCAGGCGGCCCGCCTCGCCCACCAGGCCGGTCTCGTCGTACTTGCCGCTCAACAAGCCAAACCCCAGCGGCGAGTAAGCCAGCAGCGATACGCCCAGGCGATGGCAGGTTTCATCCAGACCATTCTCGTAACTGCGGTTGATCAGGCAATAGGGGTTCTGCACGGTGGCCACCCGCGGCAGACCATGCTGCTCGGCCAGTCGCACGAATTCGTGCACGCCGTAAGGCGATTCGTTGGACAAGCCGATCTCCCGCACCTTGCCGGCCTTGACCAGCTCGCCCATGGCCTCCAGCTGTTCGTGAATCGATGCACAGGGTCGATCCTTGCCGGGGTCGAAGGCGGTCGCGCCGAACACCGGCACGTTGCGCGCAGGCCAATGGATCTGGTAGAGATCGATGGTGTCGGTCTGCAGGCGTCGCAGGCTGTTCTCGCAGGCCTGGATGATCTC
>Ga0070754_10000573_pt1 | contig 33651 bp, 30 predicted proteins | sample VirMetDEL_Sep_01_FD_75181 | JGI IMG/M metagenome (GOLD analysis project Ga0070754, IMG submission 75181) | Aqueous microbial communities from the Delaware River and Bay under freshwater to marine salinity gradient to study organic matter... | ecosystem: Environmental > Aquatic > Marine >...
CCCATGAAGCCAAATCAGTTGATTGATTATTGAGTGGCTGAACAGACATGTAAATCCTGTCGGTATCGGTGTTTACCTTTACGGCTTGTACAGCACAGTTGCGGCGGGTTGAACCCGGTAAGCGCATCAGTAGGCTGGGGTCATTGGTGGGCTTAGTGTTGACAGCACCCTGCCCCGGTCCACCAAGCGTGACAGTGACGACAGGAGCGTTAGGCTCAATCTCTTTGACGATGTGCGAATCGGGTGAGCCGCTACCGGTGATGTTGACATTTTGATTGGCGAGTCCTTCCGCAATACCAGTTGCCGTGATTGTGATGATTTTAGTGTTGTCTTCGGGGTTTTCATCTTCCTTAATCGAGCGAATGCGTGTACGACTCATCAAGAACAACAGCGATGCAATGCTGGGCGAATCGCCTTCGGTAAGGTTTGTACGCATCTTTGACAGTTGATTTATTCTTGTTCTGTCCGATGGTTGTACATAAATTACCATTGAAGTTTCGTGTGTATCTTCAAGAACATTGTCAATAATGTCAAACATTTCAAAGGTATTGCTTGCATCGCTTGTGGAGCCTTCGTCAAAAACACCAGTGCCAGTGTTAGTGACAGCGGCCCCTTTGACAAACTGTATGCCTGTATCGGTGGTGTTTCTTACAGTATCATTGGATGCTGGCTCAATGCATAATTTGTGGTATGCTGAATCATGTATGCCATTGTTATGTGACGCAGTAAGATATTGAGGGGTGGTACTTCCTTGTGCCGTAGCGTCGTTAGGTGGTGTGTAGTTGACAGGGCAAAGACTGAAATCAACTTCACTGTCAAGTTCATATCCACCAGTGTTGTCACCAACTAAGGAGTGTGATTCTTCTAAATGAACCGACCCTGCAATTTGACCTAAGCCCAAGAATATCATTCCGCCCGGTGAGAAGAGAGTAGTGTCTTTTGATGCATCAGCCAAATCTGCTTCGATAACATCCAGTACCGTAGTTGAACCTGTGAGTACAAAATTACCACTCGGTACAGTCTTTTCAATCATCAAGCAAGGTGTTGTTTTACCCATACTTACACCAGTCAAATCAATAGCATTGTAATGAATTTCAACATACGGTGCAAGGTTGTGGGTGCTTTGAAGAGTAGGAACTTTGAGCAGTGCAATACGACTTACGCTTTCCGGTCGCAAGTGATACAAGCGAGCGTCGTCATTTATGTCACCAAACTCCGGTACTGGTCCTTTCATCATAAAAGGGCGATAATCAAAGTTAGTTCCACCAATAGCGATTGCTTGTTCTTTACTTGCTGGTAGCCCGTTGGTGACTACGAAATCAACGGCACATGAATTATTAAACTTAGCAACATCAACTTGTGTACTTTCTTCATAGAAATCGGACAGTGCGTTCATAGCAAAAAGTCCCGCTATCCCCTTTCCTGTGTTTTCATACACCATTTCAACAATATCTGCTGAACCACCCATCATTTGGTCAATAGCGAGATACGATGGTCTTGGATAACGACGCATGTATTCGTGGCCGTTGATGTGTGAGAACTTGTGCCGCCCACTGTGACCCACTTGGTAAAGCGTGTCGAGTGTAGCGGGCCAAGTGACAGCAAACGGATTGTTTGGTGAGTTGTCCGTTGTAGCCATTTGTGTTGAATATACCTAGCCATGTTGAGCAAAATCACTCTCATCAAGTACCATTTGACCTGTTTTATCAAAGATTTGACTACCGTAGTGTGGGGGTTGGTACGGCCTACCTGTGCCGTTGTCAATCAACAAATCAGCATTTACAATAACAAAGTAATTATCAACATTCGCAGTACGAGAATGAAGAAGACCACGCTTACCACCAGTGCCGACGATAAAATCAATGTGAATACTGCTTACAGTGATTACCCCTGTCGAGCCATTTATTGACTCTATTCTTGCTCTTTCCGGCGGAGATGCGTTTGGTTTTTCCGTATTCCGGTTAATCGCACCGGGGTTAATGAGAAGATTATAAGGAGTATGTGGTATAGCAAGTGTGGCTTCTGTGCCGGGAGTGGTGACAAAATCAGTCACCTTGTAGTTCCCCATACTGTATGGTGTGGCTGTGAATGTAGTAGTGACACTGGTGCTGTCATACGGCTTACCAGTCAAGCGAGCGATAAGGGCTTGAGCATCAGCGGCGGCTACGGTGATTGTGGTTGTGCTACCATCGGCGGCAACGGTGAACGCATTGAACTCGTATGACTCACTCACAATGTCAAGCGGTTCTTCAAAGCGATACATACCAGTTGTTGTATCACCGTTGACAGGCACAGTGCTTTCAGCCATTGCGGAATCAAAATCACTGTTAAAGTGAAGTGCTTCGATAGCACCACGGAACTCTCCGCCTTTTCCTCCAACATACACATGCGCTGTTGAATTGACAATGCTGGAATCTTTTTCAATAATTTCGCTTGCTACCCTATTACCATTGACATACAATGATACAGAACGCTGTGAAACAGCGGCAACAACATGATACAAACCTCGGTGCTTGAAGTTAAGATTGGTAGCATCGTTATGCAATGCGCTACTACCCTCTAAAAAGCGGTTGTAGGTGTCGTGTATGCCCCCAACTTCTTGTGGGGGGTACACTACCCCCTCCCACCGGGTGGAGGTCAATTTAGCGGTGCTTAGGACTACTTTTTGCGTACCGCTTAGGGTTTGAATGAAAACAGTAAATTTGGCTGGACCGGGCGTATCGACTGTACCAAACTCAAGTGTAAACTGGTCATCACGATGAGCAATCACGCCACCGCAATCGGGAACAACCCAAGCCTCGATAGCAAATTGGTCATCGACTAAAGAATTGATAACAGTGATTTCATCACTACCACTGCCGGTTTTACCGAGAATATCTCGTGCTGGACCAACGCTTGTAAAATTACCTTGAGGTAGCAGAATAGAATCACTAACACCATCAAAAAAGAAAGCGTTGCTTGTTCTGCCAATTCCAACCATAAACTCACCTCAAAGAATCCTGTCAATTGGTAGGAATTGAATATCGAATGAATAGATTGGCTCGCCGCCCATTTGTACAAATGTGGCTTTTGTGACGGCTCCTTTAATGAATGAAAATTCGTATGAATCATTTGTGTCTTCAATGACAGTTGAAGCGGCTTTAGCGGCAGTTGCTTCTTTTTCCGATGGTTTTACCAATGCGCCAGTAGGCATGAAGAAATTCATTGCTTTGTATTTTTCTCCATCTGCATTTACAGTTGAATTAAATGGAATTTGTATGCCCCCTATGTACATACCATGTTTTGCTTTTGCTTTAAGTCCCAAATTACCCGCTTGTATTCTTTTGTTTTTACCATAAGTAAAGCCTATTCCACTGGTAAATCGAAATCCACCATCGTTAGAATTGTTAAGCACAGCGTACAATTCAGCCACTTTATCACCAGCACTCTTGCCCGTGAATCCAGCAGAATCATCAACACCGTTTTTGAAATTCTTAATTGATGGGGTGTACAACGATGAACTGTTCCAAGAAACAATAGTGTTTCCATTCGCACCTGTCACTTTTTGTTCAATTTTAACAAGTGTGTTTTCTTCGTCACTCAATGTTGATTTGTGAAGAGTAGCAGTAAATCTGTTGCTTAACAATACATTATCTGCCGTAGCGGTACTGTTGATAAGGTTGACTAAGTTTGTAGCAATTTCAACAGCAGTATTCATATCCGAATTATCATGAATTGACACATGATATTTGCCACTACTGGCTGTATTGTGGGCTTGAGCAGTTGAAGATTTGATGAAAAGAATTTCGTAATCTTCTCCATCTGTTGCTATTAAAGTGAGTTTTGGAATAAGAAAACTACCAAAATCATTGTGTGTTAAAGTAGCCGCTAATGAGGTAAGGTCGCCACCTGCTCCTGTACCAACCCATGACGAATCCGTATTGTTTTTTCTTGAAAAGTCAATGCTGGCCGAAGCCTTTTGCCCAAGCGACACACCAGTTGAAAGGTCGTCATCAACAATATACCCCTTCAACAAAATAACCGCCTTTGGTCTGTTCATATCAATTGCAAAACGCTGTGCGCCGCCTCTTAATCCAGTACGAGCGTTCACACCACGGTCCACATCGAGTACCAGTTCGGTCACATCGAGTGGGATTAACTCACCGTCTTTACGGACCAAACGGACAGGAACATTTGTCACCATCAGTATCGCCCTCGCATGGTTGAGCCACCGATACTGCGAGCAAGTTCTTGTTGAATCATGTTGCCAATCTCCCTTGCTAATGCTCGCTTGTCTGTGCGGTCTGTAATACCTCCGGCATTGACGGTGATGTTGTATGTACCGCCGCCCATACCAGCCCCACCGGGGTTGTTGCGCTGGCTTAGGGGAACAACCGCCTCCGGCCCATCCTCACCAATCATAGCGAGTGTAGGCTTGTTGATGATACCACCTTTTGCTAATTCGGGTATTTTCCATTCGGATAAATTAAAACCAAAAGAGTATTCAGTGCCAGTAAATGGGTTGGAAACAGTTTTCTGAAAATCAACACCTGCTAACAAATCATTCAACAGACCTATGAGAAAGTTGATGCTACCTTTTATTCCACTTACCAACGATTCACCTATACCACCCAGTGCTATACCAATATCAATAGCAAGGTTTTTCCAAAAATCAAGTGTAAAAAATTCGGGAAGAGAAGGCAAAGAGTCCCAAATGTTGCTTATTTTGGTGCTAAAAAATTCATAGATACCTTGTACTTTTAGTATGGCTTCGTCTTTCAAACCACCAAAGAAATCTTTGAAAATCTGCAATTTTGTCTTAACAGGTGTGATAAATTTGTCGTTAATGAAAGTTTTAATCCCCACCCATTTTTCAATAACAGTTGCTTTGAAACCAGTAAACCATTCTCTTAAGATACCCCATTTTTCTATAACTGGGTCAACTACATTATCGGTAATGAAATTTTTAATACCTTGCCACATTTCTTTTACCGGGGTGACAACATTATCATTGATGAAGTCCTTGATACCTTGCCATTTTTCAATAACAGTTTCTTTGAATCCAGTCCACCATTCTTTGATTTCGCCGAGTTTTTCCATTACGGGTTTACCAAATTTATCAAACACAAATTGTTTGAGGGCCGAGAACATTTTCATTGCTACTTTTCCTATTTCGATAAATCCCGATGGAATGTTGCTAACCGTCGTCATTATGGATTTAATAGCGGCTATTATCACACTACTCATTCAGTACCCTCCCAATCTAAAAACGAGTAATCCAAACTTACCATTTCCCTGTCACCCGCCTTCGCCTGTTGTTTGCTATGTTCGGTTTTCTTTTTGTCTTCTTCGGTTGCAACCATCGCCCATACGAGTGATTGCTTGAATAAGTGAGGTGGCATTGAGTACACTTCAAGCAAAGAAATTGAGTAATGTTTAGCGATGGTATAAGCCCAAAGTTCAACTTGAGATGTTAAATCACTTTCACTGTCAATTTTATCTTTGCTTAGAAACTTCTGCACCCTCACTTTGTCGGCTTCGTAAACCCCCCTTGCAAAGCCTCCGCCATCTCGTTAGGTTGCGGTAGCACTTTCGAGAGTTGCTCACCGACATAGCCCTTGAGTGACAGCATTTCTTCTGTAGTCAAGGATGGATTGGTTTTAGTGACCCAATTGGTAAATGCAAATTTCCAGTAGCCTTTCAAGTTCAATGCTACATCCCCGTTTGCTACGAGGAACATTTCTTGAGCGGCGGCTTGAATGTCAAGGAAGGAGATTTCACGAACCCAAACTTCGATGATTGCACTTTCGTCATCGGGGTCAACCCGAATCTTGTGCTTGATAACATCGTCATTCTTCAATAATAGGCTCTTGTTCATCACTACTTGTTGTTTGTTCATTTGTTGCACTTCCATTGGTTACAGCCACCTCTTCGGTGGGGGCATCCGGCGTTTCTTCGGGGGCTACCTCTTCGGTAGGGCCGTCAGTCACACCCTCGTCGTTTTGCTTAAGTCGGAGAACTATCTCGGCTTTTGTACCGTAAACGGGCAAGCCTCGTTCTTTGCATAGTTCTCGCAGTTCAGCGACGGTTAGGGAATCGTATTGTACTTCATCAACGATGAAAGGGGATGGTGCGTCTTCTTGCACCAGCGGATTGATTTCTTCTTCGACCACTTCAACAGGGTTGTTGAGTATGTCGATGATAGCGGCGTGAATGGTGTGGTTTGAAGCACAGTCAATGTCTGTTTCCACTGTGTCAAGACCGTTTGCCTTAATCACCCACTTGGCATAGCCAACTGGTCCGAGGCGGCGATATTTTTGCAGTGAAGTTTTCATTTTTTCACCTCAATACTTTGGAATTGCGTCACGGGCCAAGACTTTGATAGCCTTTGGCATAATTTTCAATGTGGATTTTACCACGCCTTTGTCTTCGGGAATTTGAAGTGGTGCTTCAATAATGTAGTAGTCATCAATCAAAAGCACCATTTTTTCACTGTTAGCGGCTGTTGTGCTACCCGTAAGATTCTTTTCAAATATAATACGAATTTGATTGGTTGTTGAATTACCTTCACCATTGACGCTAAACTCCGTTCCTGTACGCATTTTGTGGTAAAACAACGGGTCATCCACTGCAATTTCCATTGTCATTTCATACGAAGTTTGACCTTCAACCATGAGGTTTGCGTTTCTTGCACCAGCAAATGGTACTTGGTCCGTTGATGCTGATGCTGATTGATACTGTCCATTGATAGTATGAAATGCTTGCATACCCGTTTGGCCTGTCAATGAAAAGTTCATTACTTGAGCAACTTGTTGTCCAGCCAAAGTAATGCTACCGTTGTAAAACATGAATGGTTTTTGTGTACCCTTAGCAATGCCGGAATTGATACGACCTTGTTCTGTGTTTGCTGTATCATCAAACATGCGATGAGTGGAATATCGTGTGACAGGAGTTGATTCTAAACGACCAGTATCGGTATAGCAAAGAGCCGCATTGAAGTTGACTGAAAGGCGTAGTGCCGCATCGTTGTCAGTTGTCATAGTAAAGTCAGTGACCTTGCAACCACGGAACACACGAGTCAACTCTTTTGAATCATTAACCCCGCCGTCTGTACTGGATTCATCGGAGTCCATATCTCGTCGGCGTTGTGATACTTCAAGAGCAAATGATGGTTGAGTGCTTCGTGAGAAAAGTAAGTGATTGACAGGGTTTGTAATCGTACCAGTTGGAGAAACAATCACAGGTAAAGAACTTGTATTATCGGGGTCACGAATTTCAACATCAGTACCAGCGGCGTGAGGGTATAGAAGAGGTTCATCTAAGTACAATTTATTGCTATTTTCAGCGATAGCAATGACTCTTCTTACTTCGTGTGGTTTAGCGTTATCAAATTCAAAGTCAGTGAGTGTACCATCCCATGTTCCACCGTCTGCTTCATGGTCACTTACTATCGGAGCAACAGCAATTTCACCTACTAACGCATCATCACGAATTTCAACATAATCGCCTACTGCAATTGCATTAACTGGTGATTTAGATACTACGATAATATGTGATTGTCCAGCAATTGAAGCCGAAGAAAGAGTAGTAGCCGCATTACCACCATCCGGTGAAAGAATCAATTCATTCCCAAGACAGTATTTAAGCCAGCGAGCAGAATGCATAGCGACTTCAAATGAACCACCTTCGTTGGTAAGTTTGCCCGGAACTTGTATGCTTACATCACGACCAAGCCCTACAACATGAAACCGCTTCAAGTCCACTTTAGTTTCGGGTAGGGTAAGAGCCGTAGCAATACCTAAGAATTGGTCTGTTTTGACTGATTCATTTGCCGTAGTTTGAGTCATCTCAACATCCATAGGTGGAGTTTTGTATGGTAAAATTTCAAGGATATTATCTTCACCCATAGTGACCATATCATCTGTTTTCATTGCGGGCGTAATTTTAATGATATTTGAAAAATTTTCAACAATAGTAAAAATACGCCCATTGCTTGCTAAGTCACCCGAATCAACATCATCAGCCCCGCTTCCACCCGAAGCGGTCCAAACAAGTTGAGAGCCAACAAGCATATTTTTTGGGTATCGTAATTCAGTTGGTCTAAATGTAAGCGTACCATTTGTCACAGGACCAGTGGTGGTCGATGCTGATAATTCAAAAGTTGTACTATTTGTAATTGATACGATAAAAGCACCGGAAGGAATACCTGTGCCTTCAACCAACATACCCACTAACAGCAATGCTGTGGAGTCCATTGTAATCGTTGGGTCATTGTTGTAATCGCAGGTTGCATCAGTAAAAGTATTTGTTGCATCAAACAACTCATTATTGACTTCTGTTTTAAATGCCAAAGTGGTGATGTTATCATTAGTTGCTACAAGAAGACCAACATCATCATCACCTGCCGCTCCAATTTTAAGTTGCAAACCCGTTTCCGGTGCAAATGATACTTCTGCTAAATCGCCCTTGTACACTGTGCTTGGCATGTTAATCAACTCATGGTATTGCTTCTGCGAGTATTACTACTTCAACTTGGAATGTCATACGGAATAATTGCTTGCTACGGTCGGAAAGGTCGGTGCGGGTCTTGAAAACTAAACGGTCAAAACTTACTCCATCCCCCTTTCTTTTCGAGTGAATTAGCCTTCGCACTTCGTTCTCAAGTGCTTGCAGATGCTTCCTCCCCTTAACAGTTCGCATATCAACCGTGATATTTATACGAGAAGTGACGAAATCATAGAACAATTCCGGTGCTTCTTCGTTGTGTGCGGTTTCATAGCACATGATATAATCATGGCGTTGCAAATCAATACGCTTTCCTCTTTCCGGCGATGTGGTAGCAATATCAATTACTATGGGTCGTATATTGCTGGTATTTCCCCGATTCCAGTCAGTTTGAAACAGGTTAATGATAACATCAAGTGATTCAGTCCAAGTTGCAACCATCAAATTCCACCTTCGTTTTTCTCAATCATTTCTTTAAAGTTTAAAGGAATAATAAAACCATCTTTGAATTGCAAATTGTGTTCCACCATCTTCGGATTTTGCCGTAGCATTGCATCATCGGTGGCTTTGAAGAGTTTTTCCATCTCTTCATCAGTGGCTTGTTTTTTACTTGAAGTGTTAAAATATGCACCATCTTTTTGTTGTAAACCTTGAGCAGTAGCCTCAATGTACATCATTCGCTCACGAAAATCTTCGGGTTTTTGAGTAAACTCTTCACGCATTTGCTTTTGCAACTGCTTGTCCTTAACAAACATTTCAATAATTCCATTGTGAAAGTATTGACCTGTATCTTTGAACTCTCGCATACTCACTCAAACACCACCATCTCGACATACTTTGGTAGGGTTCGGTCGATTTCGGCTTGATATAACTGCACTTTACTCGCAAGGTCAATGTTCTGTGTACCTTCGGGAATAAGCACCGAGCGGTCGTCAGCCATCAATAATTCAATGGCAACCATCTTGGTACATACATCTTCAATGGCTTTCTCAAGGTATCTTTCACCGTAAATATAACTGGTTTTGATAGCGTTCCATTCAAAGAACGGGTAGGAGTTGTTGAAGTAAACAATCCCCATTTCGTGGTCAAGCCACCAATCACGGAGTCGGCCACTGTCGCCACTACCACTACCGCCCTGTAGGTCAACCAAAAGTGATTGTTGGGTGATAGCCCCTGTAATTGCTCCTAAACTACCGGTGACAGCCACGCATCCTGTAAAGGAGGTAGCCGTCTTACCTGTGTATCGGAACACATCACCACTGGCATCAATAGCAACACCAGCATTTACGAATCCTTCTGTGGATGCTACATTGATAGTTGTACTGTCAAGGCTTGTGAATGTAGTGCTGTTGGTCTGTGTTTGGTCAATAGCAATACTTGATGAATTGGTGACCATACTACACACCTCACCAGCCTTTACACCCCTCATGCTGGTGACTTTGACCATACCTGTGCCGTAATCGGCGTTGGCAGAAGCCAAGAACTCATTATGAACACCGATATTTGATGTGGAGCCTTCAAGTGTAAATGATGGTGAAAACTCAACAGCCGCTTTACTTACACGGTCTTCCTTGTTTATGAGGTCAGCAAAGTTTTGCGCTACCGTAGCGGCATCAAAGTCGTCACGCCACTGGCCTGTACCAGTGCCTTGAGCAAGAGTAGCAACACTTCCATTACCGGGTGAAAAGTACACTGCGGCTGAACTAAGCGAAGACACATCCTCAAACTTTACACGGGCTTCTGCCGCACCAATTTCACGATAATCAGCACCTTGCCATAGTTCAAGGCGAAGAATTTGCTGTACATTCCTAAAAAGGAGGGGTGCAGTACCGACATAATCAGTGTAGTACCGTCGTCGGTATGGCTTGTATGTATCGAAATTGATGTACTCGGCTGATACCAAATAAGGTCGCCAAGCGTTGCGAGTAAGATTGTCGATGCGGTCTTGCATCTTGAGAATAACATGGTCCACTTTGGCTTTCGTCATTCCACGAGTACGGCCATCGGTAAACGATGCTTGGTTTTGCACATAGGTGTTATCAGCCGCTTGATAGTCAGCCGCCGTAATACTACCACTGAAAGCCAGTTTTACACCACTGGCTGAACTGGTGATAGCAGTAATGACTTTTTCAAACCCCAAAGGGTCTGCATCGGAATAAATTAAAAGTGTGTCACCTACACTGTAGCCGTTGTTTCGATAGTCGCCACCAGTGACAAACACACCATCAGTAGCACTGTCGGCACTTACGAGGACAGCCTCGCTTGGTCCAATATCGAGTAGGTCAGCGACTTTTTGGGCGGTGGTGTACACTACAGCAGACGGGTCAAGTGGGCGGGTTTCCGCTTCACCGGGACTGAACACTACTGGCATACATTACCCTCCCTCACGCCATCATACAATCAGTACACATACCAGCATTTTGTATCATAAACAAATCATCTTCGTCTTGACGGTATATTCCTTTTCGACATTTTGGACAATGTGTATCGTATTCTTGCCCCTGCCAATCATACGGGTCATTTTTCAAGATACTCCAAGCATCACGCATAGGAACTTGGCGGGAGGTCATGATACGGCGCATGTGTTCAGCCTCGGCATCGGGTTTGAACTCTTCTTCTTCGGGCGGCATACCATCACGGAGTTTACCTTCACTGTCAAACAAGTTAGGTGTTCCACCCATTGCTCGTTCAGTTTCAGCACTGGAAGTATCAGTAATATCAGCAATGTCTTCTGCACTCATAGGGTCACTCAACGAACTTTCCAAGTTTTGCCCCTCAAAGGGTACTCTTTCGTTGAGGAACTTGATTCCGTGTTCCTCCGGGTTCGCTACAGCGTCGTACATGAGTTTGTCACGGGCTTGAGTAAACCGTTCAGCACCACCAACTTTACCTCGTTCAGTACCCATATCACGATTGGCTTTTCTGTTTGCCCACCGTTGAAGACGAATTTCTTCACCATCTGCGGTGAGTATTCTTTGCCGGTGAGGTTGCATTGCTTTAATCAAAATCTTCATAATATCACATTCTGTTCTTTTCGTCACGGTCGCCTAAGTTGTATTCCATTGGTTTTTCACAACTACCACATGTGGCCCTCCACATAAAATGAAGGAAGCCACAGTGTGTACAGCGTGTACCCGAACCTATGTTCAGCACATCACCGATATTACGATTACGGTTGCGTTGTGAAGATGTAATACCCTTGAGGGGGTTTCGCTCGTCAGTCACAGCGGCAATGCTGTACTCACTGTCGTTCTTGACACCTTGCTTACTCGACCGCACCATGTCGCTAAGGTCGAGAGTTCTTGCATCAAATCCCATACCTACTCACCTCAAGCGAGTTGGTATGTCACCATGACAAAGATATTTCCCAAAACAGGGAATACTTCGGTGTCAATCACAGAACTCGTACTGCTTGAATCAGCAACTGCTTGAATGAGGTCTTCAACTGCCGCCGCCCATGTAGCCGCCGCATTTACCTCTTTAGGCGAGAAAGGGCCGAAGCACTTTACGCCAACTTTGGTTAGTGATGCCATCTAAGTCACCGCCTCAGCGTTGACCAAGAATCCACCATCGACCGCCCGAATCCGAAGTACCATCGGGTACGGCGGTGTTTTGAGGTGCGTCGATAATAAGTACCTTTCGAGTTTCATCCACTGAAATGTCAAGACTCTTATCAATAAGTGTGACTCCGGGCTTGTAGGCTCCGAACACGCAAATAGGTGCATCGTCATCCATTTGTGCAGTAAGACCCGGTGTTAGAATAGTTATCTCAGTAGGCCCGACTCCGCTTACAACGCCTTGAAAAGTACCATCAACGGCGTAGATAGATTGGCCGGGGTAAAGAGCAAGGCGAGCGTCCACACCATCGACTGTCAAAGTTTTGTTTCCAACTCCATGATTAGCGGCATTGTTAATGAGTACGCCAGTTGTGACGATTCCCGATGTAATGTGTCCACCGGAGGCTATCACGCTGGTAAGATGGCTTGAGTAATCAACTTCTCTTCCACCTGCTACAAATGTACCGGTCAACATCAAAAGGTCGCCTACTACATGCGTTCGTATATCTTGTGCTACAGTTCCCATTATTGTTCATCTCCTGTTGTTTCTTCGCTGGTTTCAACTTCACTTAAAGATTCCTCAACTGGTGTAGGATTCAAATGTCCCTCAACCAGTTTGAGTGCGGCTGTCTTTGTGAGATAGCCAGCACCCGTAGGTACTCCTTGTGCTTTTAACCAAGCAAGAATGTCTTTGCGGCTCCAACCCGTGTCGGGCAAGCCGTCATTACCTGCGTCTGTGGTTACTTCCTCTTCACCTTCAATTAAGAAGCGTGATGTAGGTAGTGTGTGTCGCCATTCGTTAAGCCATTCTTGACTTACTTCAACGACTTCTCCACGAGTCCACATACCCATTGTATGTCGCATTGGGCGTTCAAAGAACGGTCCCAAAAAGGTCACAGTAGGCACTTAGCCCACCTCAATTAAGCAAGATTGCGGTCACTGTACCTGCGCCAGCCGCTTCACCGTGAAGAGTGAGGCCCGGAAGTGCGCCACCTGTCTTAGCGAAAGCCGCTGTACCTGCGTTAGTGAAGGTAGCGGATAGAGTCTTATCTGCCACTGCACAAGTAGTTCCAACAATAGCGAGAATTTTAGAACAACCTGCGGTGAAAACCATTGTTTGCTCGGCGGCATCTGCCAAAGTGAATGCGATTGTCACCAGTCGCATACTTCCGACAGCATTACCGTCAGCGTTATTTGCATTAAAACCTGTAAGAGTGCCGGGGTATGAGCCACCAGCATTGCCGTTCAACCAACCTGTTTCTTCGATTGGTGTTCCTGTTCGCAAGTCAAGGTCCAAGAGGACATCAACTGTGCCATCAGTAAAGTCACCAGTTTCGTAACTGATTGTCATGCCTTTGTGTACTTCTGTCTGTGTTGCCATAATTTTTCATCTCCATTATTTTTTTCTCATCCACCATCACTTAAGGTCACGAATTGAAGCGTGTCCTCCGAAGAAAGTCGTCCATAGTTCTCCCATAGTTCGGTACATTCCTTCTTGTCCAAGACGGTTGATTGCGAATGGGTCACCAGTTTCAATACCACTCTCGAAGTATTGGGTTGGGATTGCGGTCGAGAAGTACAAGTAGTCCGTATCGAGGAAGTACATGCGGCTCAAGGTGTCTGCTTGAACATCCTTAGATGGGATGATTGGGACACCGTTGTAGGTAGCGACGATGAATCCGGCTTCGATACCGGGAACACCCTTCACACCGTTGTAGGTAGGAGTGATTCGCTTCTCTTCCATGAATCGCTGTTGCGACTGTAGGAGTTGTTGAAGGCGCATCAAAGTGTCATATCCTGTAAGGATGACCTTTGGGTTGCCACCACGAGTCCAGCACTTTTGGAAGATGCTGTCCAAGTGGTCGAGGGAGAGAGTTCGGTCAGTACCGGAGTTCTCATCGTGTTCTGCAAGGGACCAAGCGTTTGCACTTCGGTCGATTGAGTAAATGTCTTCATCGGAGCCAGCAGATGCACCGGTAGCGATACGGTCAAGTGACTCGAAATCGTTGCCAGCGGCGGTAGCCTTGTCAACAAGAAGCATCTTGTTGATATGCTCGGCGTGGTGCTTACCCATTTCTTCCTTGAGGATTGAGCGAATGTCGCCCAGTCCGTCATCCTTGTCAGCAAGGAACATTGCGGTTTCGCTCATGTCGAAGGTGTGAACCACAGTCTTCGGCTTTGCGGCAATGTGTTGGAAGGTAGGCTTGGTGGTGTCCGGTAGGGTTGCGTTTTCTGCAACACCGCCGCCAACACTGAACGAAGGTCGTGCAGTGATGACTCGCCATCCACTGCGCTCCCACGGTCGCTTTGGTAGGATTGAAAATGCGTTGAACTCTTGGTTCAATTGGGACCAAACTTTGCGACCATAAATCGCTTGGTATGTACCAGCAGTTGTACTCATCATTGGGCTGTCAGCCTTGAGCAATTCACTACCGGAGTAGGAATAGCCCATTGCGTTACCTGCGCCGTAGTAGTATCGTTCCATGTCAGTTACGCTTCGGATATAATCTCTTGCCATATATTTCACTCTCCATTATTTTTTTGTTTTTCAAGCCCCTCGTGTTACCGAAGCGGCGAGATTGTGTACTTCATCCCAAGACATGTTGCTCAAGTCTTGTGTGGATGGGACTTCGACATTAGATGTGGAAGCCGACTTTTGAATTGATGTGCCGGAAATGGCGATGTTGTCAATTCGCTCACTTAGAGCGTTGATGGACTTCATCACTTCATTGATTGGGGCACGAGCATCGAACTCGGCTTTTTCAGCCTCATGCTTTGCGATTGACATTTCACTGTTCAATCGGTTAGCGAATTGAGATTCAAGGTCGCCACGGAATCCTTGTTCCAATGCGGCGGCTTTGTACACTTCGTATGCGGCTTCAATATCAGTTGAAGAAACATTGCTGTGGTTAAGGTAGCCCTTGCTCATCGAAACAGGTCCGAGTGCGCCGGATGGGGTCTTACCACCGGATGAGGTGATTGCGTTGATTGCACCAGTGGAAGGAGAACCGTTCTCCTGTCCACGGCCACGGACTTGACCAGCAAAGTAGTCAGCACCGTCAACTGCATCGGGGTTGTCAAAGCCACCAAGTTGTGCCTTTTCCAAGTTGTCGAAATGTTGTCGTGCTTGTCCAGTGTTGACACCAGCAGATTTGAGAGTGTCTTCCATCCAGTTGAGGTATTCAGCAGTGATTACATCGCTGTATTCACTCTTTGCGTAGTTCATCTTATCATCTTTCATATCTTCATCATCCTTTTTGTCTTCGTCTTTTTTGTCAGCGAATGGGTTTTTGGATTCTTCCTTTTCCTCTTTGGGTTCGGAATCATCCTTTTTGTCGTTCATGTGTTCTTTGAGGCCGGGGGGCATTTCGCCTTTTTCCATTGCGTCAAGTCGGGCTTCGAGTCTGCTCATAACATTGTTTAAGTCATTTTCTGTGGTCATGTTGGTGTCCTCCTTTAGAATACGAAATTGTGCTTCGGGGTTAATTCCCTTTTCACAAATCGTAATCTCATGTAGTTCCATCTTACTGATTTCTTGGTAATCTCCATGTTCCCCATCGGACTTTCGCACTCTTTTGAATGCCTGTCCTCCAATGGAAAATCCTTGCAGATTACCCTTACGGATTTCTGCGGCCACTTCACGAGCCTTTTCAATGTCGTTGCGAAGTGAAACAACCACAAACATACCAGTATCGTCAACTTCGGATTTCCACATCCTTCCGTTTGAGTCAACATAGGAGTCAATAACTTCTCCCACTTGAATGTTAGAGTGAGCAAGTTGCACATTGCGGAACTTGTCGCTCTTCATGAATCCGCCAAAAGCATCCTTTAGTGCTGAACGGGTAATGAGGTCGCCTTGCTTGTCCACCAGTTCAACTGATGCGTAGCCAGCGATAACCATGTCGGAACTGCCCTTGATGAGAGCAATGCCGGAGGTAGGTCGCTTAAGGGACAACATTACCCTCCGATTCATTGTCATGGTATATAGAATGATACTATTACACTGAAAGGGTTGGAGTATCGTTTTCGTCGTCGTAAACGATGGACTCGTCTTCATCGGTCTTCATTTCAATGTGTTTTATTGGTTTTTTCTTTTTTTCTGCGGAATCGGGTTTTATTTCCTCTTCATCCGGCCTTTTCTTGCCATCATAATCCGGTAAGTTGCTTTCTTCGGTTAATTTTGTAGGACCGCTTGGAGATTCTATAGGTGTAGCCATATCAATTCCTAAGCCTCTCGGTCCAGTCCAAGTCAATTTTTCTTTAGCAAGTTGGTCTAAAGCCCTACTGATTACTTCAAGTGCTTTTTTTGTTGAAGGTTTAAGCAAACGATTGTCGTCTTTTTCATCCAACACCCCTGCCGATTGCTCATCTTGTTTTTTACGACTCGGTACATCTTTTTCATCCATTTCTAACTTCATAAGATGACCTTCAATCATCAATGGAGCAACGGTATGCCAATACGGGTGAAGACTTTCTGCTAATGTAATTGAGTAATTTGACTTTCTCAAATCACCCAAAGCGGAAGAAGGTGTGTGTAAATACCAATTTTCTCCAATTCTTTCAACTTGATATGTCACTGTGTCGATATTTTTCAAAATTACTTGAATAGTATTGTTGTGATATTCTAAATCGTGTGGTATGAGTATAGGTGAAAATGACTTTGTAAGTAAGTCGAGTGATTCTGTGCTGGCCGCACCTTCACCTTCACCTTCACTTTCTATTTGTCCCACTTGTACATTGTACACATCTCGACTTTTTCTTCGCTTCTTAGAAACACCAGTAATAGTCGCTCGAACAATATCACCAACTTTGAATGCTTTTTGTTGATTATGTGCTGTTCCTACATCCATGTAGAATTTGTTTTTATGCGTCACAGCCCGGTTGCCCAATGACTCACCATCAAGAATTGGACCTGCACCAAGTTGGTATGAGAATGGACCATTACCCTTACGGTTAAGAATAATGAAATTAAAGTCACGAGTTTTACGCAGTAATAACCACTTTGGATGACGACGCTCTCCTTTCATATATGTGGATTTGTTGTCACGCAAAAGTACAACCTTATGTTCGTTCTGCAAAATTTCAACAGCATCTTCAAGTCCTTCTTCATCGGTCATTTTAGTGTCATGTGGACCCGGAATGATGACATTTTCATGACTATCAAACTGCCCTCTTAGCACTTTCATGCGTTCATGCATCAGCATTTCACCCACATTGGTATCATCATAATTGATAATGTCGATGATGTTCAAATCTTCTTTACCTACAATACCATCAATAACGAAATTGTTGTCATTTAGTTCTGCAAGGCTTTCTTTGAAGGCTTTTTTCAACCCAACTTTACGGCCATTTTCATCGTAAGTAGTGATTTCATTGTCTTTTTGTACGATAATAACACGCTTACCATCGTACCATTTACTCACAACCCAAGAGCCACTGAACCCTCTCAAATGTTCAAGGTCACTTAAATCAAAGATACGATGCATGGGTCGCACAGGTGGAACCCATTCAGCATCACTACTCTTTGTCAAAAGAACATCCGGGTTCAAAAGAGATGCAATATATTCTCCCATCTCACCCAAAGCAATACGGTCTTCTGCTGTTTCGTAAGTTAATGGGTTCATCGCTAAAGCCGGTGATGTGACATTTTGTACTGGTATGCTTTCTAAACCTTGAAGCACTTGACTACCTACTTCTTTCCCGTGTAAACCAGTAATTGCATCTTGCCATGTGTTTTGAAACAACTTTGGTTCAGTAAAAGTTCCGACTACAGGTTCACCATCACTTGAAAAATCAATTCCAAATGTTGATTGTTGAGGATTAGCCACTGAATGTACTACACCGGCTCCGGTGTGTGTTGGAATGATACCATAGGTATCGGGGTTTATTCCACCTACAGGTACAGGTTCTTGATTAAAACCAACAGACAATGTGGTTTTTTCTTGAGGTGTCATATTATCAATGTTAATTTGATTTTGATTCAAGGCGACAATACTATCAAGTCGATTTTTTGAAGCACGAGTCTTGTATTTTTTCTCCCCCGAACCAACACCAAAGCGATTGTGAATGTCAATTTGCTTACCACCAGCATCAAAGAACGACAAACCAGCGGGTGACATAAGCGAGTCATCGGCTACAGTGCGTACAACATTGCTTGTAATGCTATGAATTGGGTGTTGCTTCCATTTAGAGCGAATTTGCTTTTTATTATCATCAAGGTGTGATTTTGGTTGTGCGTTTTCCATTGCTGTGTGGAAGCCTTCATTTACACTGTCTTGTAAAAATTCTTCATCACCAGCAAGATGATGCAAAAAGAAATCATCATCAAATTTACCGCTTTCCATAAGTTGGCCTACGGTACTCACATGCAAGGGTTGGTTTGTATTGTTAGATTCATCAATTATTCGTTGAACATGTGAGGCCATGCGGTTTCTTTGTTCTGTAGTTTTTGGAGTAAGACCAAGACCTTCTAAAACTTCATCGGTGTTCATAGTACCGTCAACGGTAAAAATTTCGTCACCTTGTAAGTGTTCGGTTATCTTTGGATGGACACCTTTTTGTCGTTGAGGTACTTTTTCAGTTGTATTACCAAAACGGTATGCTTGAGTTTTGATACCATGTACATCGTGAGGTACTGTACCCAACATTCTTTCAGCCTCAAACATCAGTCGGTTGTGATTTGCAAGAAACTGTTGAGGGTCTGTACTTGCTAATTCTTCACTAAAGTGATTTGGGTCATGTTCCAATACACGGGGTAGTAAAAATTGTGCGGCTTGAAATACAGACTCACGGCTTGCTTTGAGTAAGTTATTGAAAACTTTAGCATCTGCCTCAAAAGGATTAGTTTTACCGAGTACACTCTTTGCGGCTTTACTTTGTAGTTGATTAAGTTCAACTGTGAGTTCTTGTATTTCATTCATAATGCGCTTTGCCCCTTCGGGACTAAACTCTCCTTGTGCCGCAGGGTCATAGAGTGTTGATTGAAGTTGTTCAATTTCTGTACGAATATCTTCTTCTCTTTGAATAGAAGGGTACATACCACCCATTGATAACGCTCTATGAATAGTGTGAGCATCAAATGGTAGTGCATTACCTTCCTTATCAAGAGTTTTAATACTACTCCTACCACTCAAACTTTCTTTCTTGTTTGCCTCTAACTTTTCTTGTGCCAGTTCATAACGGTGGTTTGTCAGCCAGTTATGCAAACCTTCAATGTCGCCAGTATTGAGTGCTACATCTTGTTGAGTAAGAGCATCCTTAAGTTGTTGAAATTCTATGTTATTTTCATCGTCATCAATATCCCCATGAAGGTGATTAAAAACTTCGGTTGCTGAATTGTTGTTCAATTTTGCTAATGCAGTTAAAATCCTCATATTTTTAGCATCATCGGCGTTTCTAATGTACCGTTTGGTATTTTCAAATGATGGTTGCCTTTGCCCTATTCCTTGAAAATCTATGAAATCGTCATGGTCAGCACCATAAGTGACAGGTACATTTCCATCTTTTAATGCCTTGAGTTGTTCCATTGAAGTTTTGTTGGGTGCATGGGGTGAATTACTTCGACCGAGCATAGTTTTAAGGTAATGTAGTCTTCTTTTCTTTGCTAAAATAGGCCCATCGCCGCTATGTGATGAATATGCTTGTTCGGGATGAGTAGTTCTCATAGCGTTAAATGTAGTGGATGGATGGAAATACCGTGTTGAAAATTTCTTTCTTTCTGCACTGTTCATGTTTCTTATTGCATATTCTGTTTGAGGTGAAAGCGTTGTTTTGTGAAGAGTCCAGTTGTGTTTTTCACCCGCTGATTTTTTTGTAAATACATTGGCTGGTGAAAATATGTTTTCCAACAAAGTGCGTTTATCACCTTTATCAAACTTTTTTGTGACTGGGTTCTAAGTACCAACAGCATTTGCTTTTCCAGTACCAAAATGCAACCCTAATGACATATTTTCCGGGTTTACATTTAATGGTTCATGCTGTTTTGAACCTGTTATCGCATTGGTATGCGGTTTGGTTTCAAACATTGAAGAAAACTCCGGCATAGTATCGTCTTCCTTTATGCTTGAAGTTTGTACTGGCTTTTGACCTTCACCAGTAAAGGGGTTAAAAGGCACATCAGCATCTATGGAAGCAGGTAGTATTTCATCGAGTGTGGGTTGCATTCCGGGTGATAAACTGTGAATTATTTCGTTGTAGGTAGAATGAGTCATACCTGCTCCACCACCTACATCAAAACCTTGACTCCAAAATTTAGCCGGTCCTACGGTGAAATTACCATTACCACCAAGTTGCCAGTAATTAGGTGCATCTTCATCGGGGTGAGGTCCGTGTGGGGCTTGAAGAAAAGTAAGGTGTTCCCTCATTTCCTTTCCTCTTGATGCGATATTACCGCTCAATTTTGCTTCTTCTTCCATATTTTCTATGTCTTCTAATGGTATAATAGGACCATCCATGTTTCCATAAATAGGATGCTTTAACAGTGGTTTACGAGTTTTAGGGTCATAACCGGCAAGGAAAAGAATATCTTCCATTGACATAAATGTTTCATGTGGACCTTGCATAACATTTCTCTTTTTTGGTCGATGGTTTCTTGATGATGCCCATAGACCTTTTACTCCATCTTTTGTTTCAAGAGGGTAAGATTCCGCCATGTCATTTTTGTCAAGATTTAACTTTGGTAAGAAACTGAACGGTTTACCTACCCACTCACCGTTTTGGTCTTCTTCGATACCATGAGCATCATGTAACGCTTCGATAATATAATCAGCAATAGAACCAGTTGCTTCTTTTTTATCATCTAAAAGTTGGTATGTATGTGCGGCTTCACCAAAAGCATTTTGCAAAAACCTGTTATCACCTTGACTATAATCTTCCATACTTTCCATACGATGATGTGCATTAGCACCTCTTTGCTCATCACCTCGTGTAGCCCAATTTAATTCCGGTGTACGACGAATCAAGTTATTCCAAGCAATGCGAGCAGAAGGTATTGTTTCACCGTTGGGTAATTTTAGAAGAGGGCTTTTATCAAGACCACCTTCTTCATGTATTCGACGCATAACTGCTGTACGCTCAACGGGGTTTAACCATTCAAGACCATACATGTAGCCCTCATGACCAAGTGATGATGGGTGTTCATCACCATTTTTATCAACAACATAATCGTCACTTACCCATTGCTTGGCTCTTGCTTCAAAATGAGCAACTCGCAAGCGATTCTCATTTTCTTCTGCCGAACGACCTTCGGAAAGATTTGCCTCATTCATTTTAATAGCATCAATGTTATTTCGCTTCCATCGTTGATAATCTCGTTGATACAAGTCATCTTGATGAGAAACATTGCTACCATTTACTCGGATTGGTCCTAACAGTGTTTTTTTGTTGTGACCAAAAATAAGTGGACTTTTGACTTTTTCGAGTTCATCATGTAGTAAACCTTCCATTCGTGCTTCTTCTTTTGAGTGTCCGTTGAAAATGTGACTTCTAAACTTCTCAACAAAAGCCGGATAACCATTTTTGGAAATAGTATGCAATAAAGGGTGAATAGAAGAATGGAATGGAAAATGCATTTTTGTGTAGGGTGAGCCGGTTTCGGGGGTAAAAGAAGGCCATACAGCATGAGAATGCATTATGTCTTTTGCACCACGCAGACCTTTATTCCAAATATGATTTGTAGGTTCATTGTAAATTTCTTGACGACCAAGAAGCATACCCGGTCCTTCTGCTACTCCCGCTTGGGTATTCACCATAGCAATATCTTGACCTGCTATTTTTTCTCGCTGTGCATCATCTTTGACAATCATTTCAGCACTGTATTTCAAAGTACGAAGAGTGTCGTCGGTAGGTGCTTTTTCTAAAGACTCCCACGCTATGATGTATTCTGCGGCATTAAAGGCTAAATCCTTACCATCGGCTAATGACAAAAGAAAGTCATCTTTTACAATGTTAAAATTTTCTGCCACCATAATTTCACCGCCTCATTGTAGCGGTTGAAATTTAGGACAAGCAAAAATATCCATACCGGGATGTAAATTACACCCTTCTCGTGGATTACCCCCACAAGTTAGGCAAGTCATTGATTTACCCTGTTCAACTTCTTCACGAACTGCCGCTTTGGGTGACTTGATTACCATGATGTAAGCCATGTGACCACATCAATATCTTCGCTCGCTTCCGCCTTCTGCGTCTTCTCTTTCAGCACCAGTACCAGCGTGTGGGTTCATACGACCGCCAAGTTTACCCAAGTCAACTTTTTTGTCATGCTTGTCACGCTTTGGTTTACCATCTTCGTATTCAATGGTGTTGCCATTTGTAGTGTAGTAAGCGGTCTTAGTTTGCCCACCGGATTCAGTGACCAAGTGAGGGTTCACATCGGTGATTTTTTCTTTTGGAAGTGGCTTTGGATTTTCGATTGCGGCCTTTGCCATTTTGCCACCATTGCAATCCATTTTCATACAACCGCCCATTTTATTCATCTTAGAACCACAACTTGGACAGTCTTTACACTTACAAGGTTTCTTTCCACAGTCACACTTGGCTTTTTCAAGAAGACCTAAACGATTGTTCATTTCTTCTGCTTTTTCAAGCATCTGCTTAACTTCATAACTAATTGCTTCAAATCTTGGCTTCATACTTACACCTCGGTTTCTTTTGCTGATTGTGCCATTTCATGAATGTCTTCCCACGACATATTGTGGAACTCTTCATTTGTTTGTGGCACAGAAGAGTTTACACCCTTCATAATTGAATCATCATTCATGTCGTTTCTAAAAGCATCACCAGTGACATTTTCAGTAAACGGTGTCGTTGCTTTCACCATGCCCATTTTTTTCAACATAATAGTTGGATTGTTAATCATTTTACGAAGACGCATGTTTTCGTGCTTAAGTGATTCAAGGTCACTGTCCATGCTTTCCATCTTTGTAATCAAAACACCCATCAATCGTTCCGCATCCGATTGTTCAGTCATTTAAATCACCTCATTGAGAGTGTCGGCCAAAAGTTCCGGTGACACGAGTATAGTTTGATGGTCGAACTCCGTTTGAAACAGTACCACTAAGTCGGTGTCCTTGAAGAGATTGGGCCGAAGTCGGTCGATTATCGAACTTCATAACTGGTGCGCCACCAGCGTAAATATCGTTAGGACCAACTGTAAGACCACTTTCAGCCTTAGAAATAGCGGCAGACAAATCTTCCGAAAGGAAGTCTGCTACTTTACGCAATTCATTCAATTGTTGCTTTGCTAAGTTAGCATCACCGGTTGTCAAGGCAGTGATAAATGCCTTTTGGTGTTGTTCCATCTTTCTTGCCATTGGGTCCATTTTGATTAAATCCATATTCAGCCCTACCTTATCCCATGTTGTCGCTCTTTAAGAGTCTTTATGCACCCTTGAAATTTCTTGCATTCAAAAGAGCATTGCTATTCTGTTGTCCAATAGAGGGTTGTGGACCTCTTTGTTGTACACTTGTTACGGGAGAACCACTACCAGCCGATGTACGGCGTTGTGGAGCGGCTGGCCCTCGATTACGGATTCCCATACCTTGACCGCCGGGTTGAGGTGGAGGCATTGGCATACCACCCATTGGCATACCCGGAGGCATACCTCTCATTGGCATTCCACCCATTGGCATTCCACCCGGCATAGGTGGTGGCATTCCACCCGGCATAGGTGGTGGCATTCCGCCACCCGGAGGTGCGCCACCCGGAGGTGCGCCACCCGGAGGTGCGCCACCCGGAGGTGCGGCAGGTTGTGGTGGAGGCTTACGATACACAAAGCGAATATCGCTACTCGACTCACCATCAACCAAATCGGCTACAAAACCAAGTTGAGTCATTCGTTGCGCTACATTGAGTTCTTGCTCATCACGGCGTAGTCGAGTAATTTCATCTTCTTCTTCATTTGGATAAAGAGTGAGTTTCCAATCATGGACTCCCATTTCTTTCAGCATCTTAGGGAAAAGAACATCGGTGTAAATTTTTTGTCCAAATTCAACAGCACGATTTGTAACAAGGATTTGCATACCCTCATTACTCAAGCCACCCGACTTACCGCTATCAACCATAAATACACTCGAAACACCAAAGTAAGCCGCAATACGATTACGAATTTCATCACGAACTGCAATGTACTGCATTTCTTCAAGCGTGTCCATAAACTTAATCCAATTTACACCACCACGGCCAGTTTGACTTTCAATACCCACTTTTGGAATGTAATGTGGGTCACGCTCCATTTTCTCATCAACAGACTTCCAAAATGATTTCATCGACTCAAGGTTATCAGTCGTGACTGAAATAATCCCCTTTGGCATTCTTCGCTTTTGATAAGCAGTGTACATGTAATTATCCATTGCTGTAAGTGTCATTGCTTGTCGCCACATTGTGTTGACCGGTGAACGACCGTATAATTTAGATGGATTGTACTTACTCAAATGAAGAACTTCACCTTCGATGAAATACTGCGTTTTACCGCTACCAGCCATGTTGACATAATGTACATCATGTAAGTCCATTCCGCATGTTTCACATTTATCACTTTCAGCGTGTGTTTTTACTTGGTCCCTGTGGATTCTGCAAACCTTGTATCGTCCACCACGAACACCACGCTTATCGGCAACAATACGCATAAAGATAGGGTCACCTCGAATCATTTCTTTAACACGGAAAAATGCAACTTCTTTTGATTCCGGGTCAATGTAGTATTCTTTTACCAAGATTAAGAATGCATCATCAACAATGTTTAGGTCATTTTCAACTTCATTAAGAATATGAATAAATGCTTGGTCCATACTGTTGTTTTGATTTAACAACCACTTCACATAGGTGATTTCATCATGGTCGGGGTCACGCACTGGACCTTGACAAACATTACAAACTTCAACTTCATGTTGATATTCTTCTCCGCAATCACTACATTTTTTATGAAAACGCTTTTCAAAGTAGTGACCTCTTCGGAACATTTCTTGTCGAATTTTTGAAAGGACTGTTCTTAAAATCAAACATTCGGTACTTACTGCATAAAGCGCAGGTATGGTAATACCCTGTGCCATGACTGGTTCTTGAATACCACTTGTCCAAAGTGGCATAGTTGGAGTTGGAGATTGCTTACGCTTGAATGGTTTACCAAGCGCACCTAAAAATCGGCTTATTCTGCTGTCGTCGTCTGCCATCAAAGTCCCTCCGCATATCCACCTATGGTATCAGCATCCAAGCCCCACTTAGTCAAGAGGTTGTCGGCTTTCTTTTTATCATCTTTCCAATTACTGAAAGTGACAAGTTTTTGTAATTCGTTTTTTCTCATCTTATCTTTAGAATCAATAAAAGTCAAAACAGCCTTTGCTTGCAATGATTTCATTTTTAAATGAGGTAAGATTCCTTTGAGTAATTGTCGCAAATCACCCTTTGATTGAAAAACCAGTCGATGAAGACTCCGATTACTGTTTTTGTGAATTTTTTGGTTCAATACCAAACGACCGCAACCGAGGGCTTTGTGTAGATTTTCACAATGGTCTTTACCTCTTTCTCCTGTAGCAACAAATGTCGCTCTTGGTTCGCCTCTTTCGCTAATAAAAATACTACCGTCAGCATCAAGGAAACCAGCCGCATACGCCCAAATGTCTTTGATAATCAAACCATCAGTGCCCATTTTTAGAAACTGTCCACGAGTTGGTGAACGGTAAATGTCAAGTTCTTCACCGTACATTTTGATAAGCATACCAAGTTTACTGGGAGTAATGGACTTGTTTAAGACACCAACACCACGACGCACAATCTCACGGCTACTTAATTCACCGCTTTTTTCTAACTGCGTCGAAGCAAACTCTAAAGTTGTTTTATCGTCTTTTGAAATAGAATCAATTTGATGCAAAGTTTTTCTCCACATCTTTTGAGCATCTTTACGCATTTGCATTGCGTCAACCCAATTTTCTTGTTCATCAGTACCCCAATCATTAAGTTCGTTTAGCATTGAAAGTACAGAAGTAGCCTTCAAAAACATTTGACATGCTTGTTGTAAACCGGTACTTCTCGACTCACCAAACTTTCGCAGTGATTTTAGTGAGCGGTCATTTATTCCCATGTATCGTATGGTGTCTTGCAAACCGTCACTCCAAGTCAAATTATTGATTGTTGCTTCAACTTCCATTGCCTTAATTGTTCTTACATCATCAATAACAGCATCAATCATATCTCGATTACTTTTGTCGTTTCGACGCATTTTTCGACACATACGAATGATTGAGTCGGCATTTTTACCGTATGTAGCCTCAAGCCATCCATCTCCATTTTTTGGAAAACCGTATGATTTTATATCTTCTTTGATAAACAAAGATGATTCTTCGACTACAGGGATTTGTTTGTTGTAAAAATGTGGATGCTGTGCTAATGTGTTAAACACACTTTTAGTGAAATCATCACCGTTAATTTGTGGAGTATCATACTCATCGCCGACGATTGCACTACCCCACATATTGGCTACCTCATTGACCTATCATTTAGTCCTTCTTATTTCAGTGGCCTTGTTGTTGTTGATGTTGACTTAACATACGGTAATTTGGAAACATATTACCACATGTATAACATTGTTCCATTTGCCCTGCAAACTTTTGCATTTTTCTTACTGCTACTTTATTTTTTTTCATTGCTTTCACCACTGTTGGTTTACCGCCTACGCCTTGTTTTTTAGCACGCTTGCGCTTGGTAGCGGCTCGCTTTTGACCCTCGGACATTGAGCCGCTGGTCTTAGGAGTCTTACCACTAACCTTGACGCTTGGCCTACACTTTGGATAACCCTTGCTTGATTTACTCGCTTTAGAACGCCCACATGGTGGGTGCTTGCCGTCTTTGTCTTTGCGTGACACATCAACCCACTTTTCTTTGAACCAACGGTTCAAATCTTTAACGATGAGAACATCGTAGCAGGTACATCGAGTCATTCAAAGTACACCGACCATTTTCTTAATGTCTTTTTGTTTGTCAATAAGAGCGTAGCAAGGACATTTCGGAGAAGAAGCCGAGCATTGATTTCCCTCAATCATGCACACACACGGTGTTTTCTTTGTACCGCCGCAACAGCAAGAAGGTTTCTTAAGTTTCATTTCTTTTTCCCCTTTTTGCCTTTGAACTTACCCTTGCAGTATTGAACAGCCCATCCGTTTGCATAGGCTGATGGGTAAACATCGAATTTCTTTTTTGCGGCGGCTTTACCAGCGGGACACAATTTCTTTTCCAACGCATCCCACGCTGTAGTCATTCCAACACAGTGACCACAATCGCAACCCATATCAATCACTTCTTTGTGCAAAAGGATTTGGTGGGTCACTAAAATCTAAGACTCTCTCTTTAGTATGTTGTGGAGGGGGTACTTGTGGCATTGTACTTCGAGTCATCTGTCTTTGTTGAGCGAACGATGCTGGATTGATTGTACCGCCGGGTGTTGAAGGTGCTGTAGGTACATCATCACCAAGTTCCGGTGATTTGGTTTCATTATTTTCTGCATTAGGGTCATTTACATTTCCCATTCGCATACGGGCTTGTTGGTGTTCTTCTTTCCCTGCTCGCATTCGTGCAATAGGAGTTGAAAATGGTTTACCTGTTTTATCAGTTTCTTTCATCTTCAAAAATTTCCAAGCGTCACCCATTGGGATTGCTTTCTTTTTGCTGTCCGGGTCTGCTGTTTTTTCGGGTGACTTAGGCGATTTACCACCAAGTGCAATTACAACAACCATGCCTTTCTTTTTCTTTTTATTATCTTCTTTCATATTAAAAACCCCATTCATCAAATGGAAAAATCATGGAACCAACCATCCGTCGCCAGTTCCTTTATTTCGATGTGGCATACCACCGATGTACTCATCGAGTCCCGGTAGTATGTCATCGAGTAGTTGCACTGAACCTTTGAACTCCTTTGTTCCCCAGTTCGCTAAAGCAAGTGCCATTGCCAAGTCATCGTGAGTACCGACCGATTCAAGTCGCCCATTCTTTTGCATACCAAATCGGTTCAGTTCTTCTTCTAATTTGTGAGTGAATGTACGACTTCGCTCATCACCATACGGTAATTGAATGTGTCCTTGTTCAAAAGCCATAAGCAAAGACATGAACATACTTTCTTTGCGCTGGCGTGTTGTCATAAAAGTACGAATAGGAATATCGTTTCTCATGTCTTGAAGTTCAGCGGCAAACATTCGCTGGAAGTTGTTTCCTTCAAGTTCAATCAAATCCGGCTGGAAGCGATTGTTAAGAGTGAGAATGTGTTTTTTCTGTGCCAATCCACCAAGTCCTTTTTCATGAACTATACCGACAATTTGCTTTATGTTTTCACCGGGTGGTGTACGAAGCACAAGCATGGCTGTGTAGTCAGCGTTCTTATCCGAAGCAATCGCTGTGTCCCATCCAATGAAGTGTTGTCCGAACACACCAGCGGGATTACCTTCTTCGTCGTATTCGGTATCAGCCCTGTCAAGTAATACCAGTTCATTGTTGCGAGCCTCATTTAGAATTGTAGCAGGGAACATACTCGCAACATCGTGAATAGGTTCACATAAATACTCACGGCTGAATTGGATAGCGGGCATGGACATACGCCGTTGCTCAAGTGCCTCAAGATTCCACCGTTCCGGCCAAAGCGCATTACCTTCCCCATCAATAGCAGGGTATGTTTCGACACGGAATGTTTCTTTTTGCTCAAGTTCTGCGTACAAATCGTTGTACGAAAACGGTGTACCGACCATCATCAAACGAGAAGAGTGGTGCAGAACAGGCAGAAGAACACCATAGAACCAGTCAGCGGCACGCTGTAGTTCTCCACCAGTAGTACCCCAAAGAATATCGTCGCAAACAACTACATCGGGGTGGAAACCACGAGTAGCACCACCAACGGACTTAGCCATCAATCGGCTACCGTTAGTGAACTCGAAGTATGACTTAGCCCACGGTCGGCCACCTTCGGGCTTGAGGTGTCGAAGAATATCGGATGATTCGATGTTGTTGCGAATAAATCGCATGTGTTCAAGCGTCTGTTCAAGAGAGTGAGAAAAAATCATGATGTGTGTACCGGGTTTGAAGGCGGCAATCCAAAGAGCATAGGCCATGAACAAAGTGGATTTACCGTGGTCACGACTTGCTTTAACACAGTAGTAACGGTGTTCGTTCAATCCTTCTTCCCAAGACTCGTGGTGATGACTGTAATGAAAGCCCAAAATTTCTGTAAAGAAATACTTGAATGACTTGGCCGACATTTTGCTATCCATCTCTCGGATAAACGCATTCATGTCATCTCCCATTGTATCACCGTGTTTTAATGTACATGAAAGCGGCAAGTTCACCAATTTCATTTGGTGTCATTTTGTAAAGATTATCGGGTCCGAGTAAGTCGAACAACATGTCAGTAAATTCACTTCTTCGTATCAATTGGTCACTTGATACTTGAATTTTTGTTCCATTGGGTAGTGTGACTTCCCTCATAAAAGGAGTATTATTCACACCAATACCTCGATTGTAAGCCTGTCCAGCACCATCAGCGGTGCTAAAATCGAGGCTTTGGAAACCTTGCCCACCCCCAGCAACCTTTTGTACACCAAGTGGCTTAACATCTTCCCCTCGGATGCTTTCTAAATACGCCCTCGTTGCCGGGTCGATGTTGTCAGTTTGTTGTTGAATTGTTTCTTGTGGTGGTTGTTGAATTGGTTGTTGAACATGTGGGGGGGCGTTCCTGTATAATTCTCTTGTTCTTCTATCCATCAAGTTAGCCTGTGTAGGTACGAACCCTCCACTACCCATCATGGCTACTTGGTCCAATCTACCATCATTTGGAGTTGCAGTTTGAGTTGTATTCATTGCATCGGCTTGTGCGCTCCCCATAGGCACAGGTGGTTCTGTGCTTGTGCTAATAGCCACGGGTGCTTTTGTGTTAGTGTCCAACTGTCGTGGCTGTATTTCTTGTGGCTGTACCGGTTGTTGTTGTTGTGGCTGTACCGGTTGTTGTTGTGGCTGTTGTGCCTGTTGTGCCTGTGCTTGTCCAAGTGTTGGTAAACCAGCCCCATAACCCACTTGTTGTTGTGGTTGTTGTAGTTGTTGTGGTTGTTGCACAGCCACACCTGCCGGTGAAACTCCGGGGTTTTGTACAAATTGATGTATCGGATATGTTGATTGAGTGTAATCATAAGTTGGAGTTGGGTTTTGAAATTGTGCATTTTGGTTAATTTTATTACCCACATTCGGGTCTATTGTTGCTGTGGGGTCAAATCCTTGATAGGAGATACCTGCTTGTAATGGTGCGCTTACATTTCCTTGTTGCAAAGAATCAGCCGTATTTAATGCAGTGACTCCCGCCGCCGCCGCTTGACCAGCCATTCCAACTAAACCTCTTGCTCTTTGTCCGGGGGTAATCCCTTGACCTCTTTGACCAAAAGTATTTCGAGCAAAATCCAAAAAAGAAGGGCGAGTACCTGTAGGTCCAACATTTTGAAAAACAGTTGGGCCGCTTTGTTTTACCAATACATTCTTTGACATAATATCACCCCATGTTTGTTTTTATGACTTTGATAATCTTAGCATCAACATTGTAGGACTTAGCGATGTTGTGCCAATCCCCCATTGTTTGGTTGATTGTCACGACTTCACTTGCGGTTAGCCCGACATGTTTCGCCAGTGCGTGCGGATTGTTAAGATTACTGTTAAATTTAATCCCCTCAAATCCGGCTTCTTCTTGTTGTATTCGTTCTAATGCTTTCATCACTCGGTCCATTACCGGTAGGTGTGCATCTTCGCTTCTTAGGTACTGGTCGAGTAATTGCTGTCTTGGGTCGGAAAGCGATTGTTGCGCCCTTCTTTCAATCGGTGTTAAAAATTCATCCGGTGCTGGACTTGCTCGACCTCCGCCACCAGCAACCATCATTTCCCTAAACTGCTGTGGTGTTTGATTCGCAATAGACGGTCTAAATCGTTGGAACCGTGGGTCGAGAGGCGTAGCCGGTGGGCCTTGTGGCCTTACCGCTACAGGAGAAAGAGGTGTCGCACCGGAGGGAGGTGGTGAAGAAACCGGAACCTGCGAAAGAGCGGAAGCAGGGGATTCCGGTGCGACTGTATCACCACTTGGGCGAATTGGCATGGCTGTACTTTCTGCAAAGTCTTCCATAGGGTGTAGGTATGCATCCATGTGAGGGTCGAGTGTGGCATCAACTCCTTCTTCGGGATAATCTGCAAATTGCATACCTCTTGCTGGTTCTGTTTTTATGTCACCAATGGGCATTTTTACTGGCAAACCCTGTGATTCTGCTTGGTGGTCGGCTAATGCTTCGATAATACCACGAAAACGCTCGACTTGACCCATAAGCCGCTCATCATATCGTACACCAAATGCGTTTAACTGCTCACTGTCAATTGAATGATTACTCAAATTACTTCGCTCGGAGTCATCATCACTTAGACCGGACCTGTGAGCGAGTGCCATAAGACGGGCGGCAGTGGTGTCTTTTCCTTTGCTACCACCCCTACCGGGTTTAAAATGACGACTTTGTTCATCATACGACAAACCTTCTTCTCCTTCACCATAGATACCCATGAGGCTATTGAAATGCTTGTTAAAATCACCTTGACCCGGCCTACCAAACAAATACATCATTGCTGGTACACTTGCCATATCTTGAATTAAACTTCTTCGTAGTTCACTATCTTGAAGAATGACACGAAGTGGGCGTTGAATCATTTCGGGACTCGCTAAAGTGCCTACATTGATTGTAGCGGGTACATCGGGAATTGCATCTATGTTGCCCAAAGCGTTTGTAATGGCCCTTTCAGCCATTTGATATAATCCATTTTTGTGTTCCCAACTACCTTTTTTTCCGGCTTTTTGTCCACTTGTTTTTGTATTAGGGTAAAAGAAAATGTCCGGTAGGTGATGAGTAGTTGATTCAGTGTGTGCCGCAGTTTGTTCACTGAAATAATCATCGGGTGCTCTCGACATGTGTTGTGTGCTTATTTGATTCGGATGTTCTTGATATGAAGCATCAACTCGACCTTTAGGTGCTGTTTCACGAGCGTAAATGTAGGGTCTTTTTACAAAAGTTAAATCCGATGATACTTCAAATGGAACTCCATGTTCTTTTTCAAGAATTTGACCAAGTTCGTGATTAAAAGGAATAGAATATGATTCAATAAAACGACCCATTGGGGTATAGTTTTTGTCACCGGGGGTGAAATTTTTGTTGGTGTAAGTGGTAATCAAAGAACCATTTTTGGTTTTTGTTGGGCGTTCGGAGTGGCCTTCTGTGCTGTCACCCGGAGGTAGCATTCCAGCCCTAATTTTTCTCCACGCCATATTGTCAAAAGCCGGTAATGCGTGCATACCGTTATTCTTATCATCATCACCTTTGTGACTTGTATGGTTTTGATTAAACAATTGAATTGATTGGTTAATTAAATCAACAGGATTTGCTTTGATACCATGTTTTTCTAAAAACCACCCTAAGCGTGTAGCCGCCGCATCAATACCGTGTTGATAACTCCCTATTGGTGTGTTGTAGTGTAGTTCACCGTGTTCACCCGGAGCAAACTCACCATCAACAATTTGTCCTTCAGCGTGTGCAAAAGCAGGTACATCCTCTTCTGTAGGTGGTCGAAACGCTGTCGCTGGTGGGTTGCGAATCATTGCCGCACCCTGTGGGGTAAAATGCTTCATTCCCCATGCTTTAATCAACGGAAAACGAACAGGTATCATCCCATGTGCCCCCGCTTTGAAGTAAGATAACCTGCGGGGTCAAGTCCTAAACGACTTGAATTGGTTTCAAGATTTTGAGTAGGGCCATCATTCTTTTCATCTTCATCCTCATTACTATGTACAGGAGATGGATGGTCGGGTACATTACCATCGTAAAAATTAGGTTTCGACTTCTTCATGTTAGCCTTTTTTCTTTGAAGTTCAATTAGTTGCCTCATCAATTGAAGCATTTCAACACGATTAGCATGTCGATTACTTTTGAGTAAATCACTTTCAGTACGCTCTTCACTCATCATCATACTCGATGATTGAGGTGCTGGCATACTTGGAACACTACTCATTGGTGGGGCCATCTGTGGCATTTGTGGCATGGCTGGCATACGAGGCATACGAGGCATACGAGGCATACGAGGGCGGCGCATTCTTCGGAGGGAAGGCTGTTGCATTTGTCCCGATTGACCCGGTAATAGACCGGTTAAACGCCCACCACCAGTTGGTCCAGCAGTAAATGACCTTGCGCTATGACGAGCGTGTGGAGAATATGTGTTGCGTACACCACCAAGAATTTTTTGTGATTCTTGCTGGCCCATGTATTGACGGTATTTTTGTGGGTCTTTACTCATGGGTTGCTTAGTCGCAATACCACGGTGACTCATTTCAACAGACAAGTGAGGCTTCATCAAACCTGTTTTCTTTCCACCCTTGATACCACGCATTCTTGCTTTAAATCGCTTCATGGTTGCACCAACACCACCGCTTTGCCCACCCGGTGGTTTCTTGAATTGTCCAGTTGAAGGGCGGAACTCTCTTCGCTTTTCACGGCGACGACGAGCCTCTATTGAACCTCGTGTATCACGCTTAAGTAGTGTACTCCAAGCATCTTCCATCGGCTCGCC